>Ga0105241_10002049_pt1 | contig 15222 bp, 16 predicted proteins | sample KBSC64metaG_FD_80422 | JGI IMG/M metagenome (GOLD analysis project Ga0105241, IMG submission 80422) | Corn rhizosphere microbial communities from Kellogg Biological Station, Michigan, USA - KBS C6-4 metaG | ecosystem: Host-associated > Plants > Roots > Rhizosphere > Soil | place: Michigan, USA... | reverse complement strand
TTGTGTGGGGCGGACACCCCTGTCCGTCCCACACAACAACCTACACCAGATCCTCCACCTTCAACTTCACCGGCCCGCCCTTCCACGACGCCTGGAACTGTTTCCGCACAAATCCGGCATCGTAATCTCGCTTTTGCGCTTTCAGCGCCTCTTCCAGGCCAAACAGCGAACGCGGATTGCGCGGATGCCGCTCCAAATCTTCGCGGAAGACTTTTTCCGCGCCGGCAGCATCTCCATTCATGAGAAGCGCGGCGCCCAGAGACTCGCGCACCGGAAAGAACCAGTCTTCAGGCTCGTTATATTTCAGCGAATCCTGCACGCGAACCGCTTCTTCCAGTTGGGCGATCGCGGACGCGTTATCTTTCTTCGCCAGGGCGATCTTTGCGCCCAGCACATCGCGAGCGATTTTCAAAACGTCTTTGGTTTTGTTGTTGACCGGCATCGCGAAGACAACGTCTTCCGGCGTGTTTTTCTCCGCGCCGGCGACTACTTCGTAATCCGCCTGCGCGTCTTCCGGCTTCCCTTTCGCCGCCAGCGCCAGACCGTGGGCGAAATGCCAGAAGACAGTCTCAGTTTTCATTTCCGCGCTCGGTTTCGGCATCTTCAGAATCTCATCCCACTTGTGAAAGCGGATATTGACTGCAATCGGGATCGTCACAAACCCCTCGAGCGGCGGCATGTCTTTCACATGCGGCCTGACATGATCAGCCAGCATTTGCGCATTCTTGATGGCCTCCGCGTAATCGCCATTCATGGCAGAGCACATCGCGATGAAATGCAGATTGTGGCTGTAATACATCATGGGATAGAGGCCTTGCGCCCCGCTGGCCTTGATGTAAGCCCGATCGGCGATGGCCGCCGTCTGGTTGGTCTTGACCGCCGCCGCGTAGTCGCCGGTGCGAATGTAAACGTGGGCCGGCATGTGGACGATATGCCCCGCCGCTGGCGCCATTGCAGCCAGCCGGGTCGCGCCCGCCAGTGCCCGCTCGGGTGAAGCCGAGGCCTCCACCGCGTGAATGTAGTAGTGGATCGCACCCATGTGATTGGGATCACGCTTGATCACGGATTCAAGCGTAGCCACGATCTCTTCGGTGCCTGCTTCCGGCGTTCCGTCCTTATGCCACAAGCCCCAGGGATGCAGGTTCATACCAGATTCGGCGAAAAGAGTTGCGGCATCCAGATCGTCGGGAAAATTCTTGACCAACTCGCGCATCGCATCGTGATACGCCTCCGCCGCCTGCCGCCGGTCGGCTTTCGGATCGGCTGGGAAACGCAATGCCATCGCCTGTATGTAGGCTTGCTCAACCGGCGACGCGCCGGTTGCGACGTCGACCGCTTTCTGGATTGCCTCGTGTGCCGCGGCGAAGCGCTCATCGCTGGCGGGATCGTTGTAGTTTGGTCCCACCGCTTCAGCCACTCCCCAGTACGCCATCGCGAGTTTGGGATCGAGATCCGCGGCCCGCTGAAACGAGCGCGCGGCTTCATCGTGGTTGAAGGCATAGATCAGCCGCAGTCCCTGATCGAAGAAGCGCTGTGCCTGCGCGTTGCTGGTGGAAACGGGATGGTGCAAATCTCCCAGTCCCGTCATCAGCGTCGCCGGCTTTGGCTTTGCCGGAGCTGAATGTTGGTGTGCAGGAGCAGGAGTCTGAGCGGCGGCCAGCCCGCACAGTAGCAAGGCGAACAGGATCGAAAGCCACGTTCTCATGGCAATGTCCTCCCAAATTCAATTTGTAAAGATTCCGCGCGCGAAGGGCCCCGAGCAGAGATAGCTTAGTAAAAATGCCCGGAAGGTGCAAACAGGCTGCCGGACCGCGTCGGAGCTTAACACCCTTCCAGTACAATCCATCTGATTCCCACGTCGATCCTGATGCGTAAGGCCCTTCTGCTCTATAACCCGCTCTCCGGGTCGCGCCATAAGGGGCGGCTGGCGAAAGTTCAAGCCGCGTTGGCCATATTGCAAAAGGCCGGAATCGAAGTCACCGCCGAGCCTACTCGCGGACAAGCTGAAGCTGGCGATCAGGCGCGCCAAGCCATTGCCGAAGGCTGCGACACCATCTTCGCCTGTGGCGGCGACGGCACCGCACACGACGTTCTGCAGGGGATGGTCGGCAGCAACGCCGCCCTTGGCATCATTCCTCTGGGGACGGCCAATGCCCTCGCCCACGACTTGCATCTACCCCTTTCCGCGGCCGGCGCAGCGCGGGCCCTGCTGAAAGCGAAGCCCTGTCGCATCGCCCTGGGCTGCGTGGAATACAGCGACCTTGAAGGCAATCGTGGATCGCGGTTCTTCACCGTCGCGGTCGGCATCGGGGTGGATGCGCATCTTTTTTACAAGCTGAACGCGCGGGTGAAAGGACACCTGGGCATGGCGGCGTATTACGCGAAAGCCACGCGGCTTTGGCTGACCCATCCCATGGAGAAATTTGCGGTCGAAGTCGAGGAAAGTAAGCAGGCGGAAGTTTCGCAACTGCTGGCCGTCCGCATCCGCAACTTCGGCGGCGTGTTGCGCGAACTGGCGCCCGGAGCTTCGCTTGATCGCGACGACGTGCGCCTGGTGCTGTTTCGCACGCGCAGCCGCTTATCGTATCTGCACTACATCGTGCGTGGTCTGGTAGGAGCGAGATGGCGAGTTCGCGGAATTGATCTGACACACAGCCTGAAGATTGATTGCCGTCCGCTCACCGGCCCTGGAGCAGCTTCCCGCGTCTTCGTCGAAGCCGATGGAGAATTGCTGGGAACGCTGCCCGCATCGATCAGCGTAGTCCCGGACGCCCTCACCCTATTGGTGCCCGATAAAATGTAGCGCCGGTGTCCCGCCGCCCGCCATAGTTTCAGTGCGGCGCGGTGCCATCGCCCACAGCTTTTGACTTTGAAGGTCCCTTCAGATCAGAAGACGAAGTCCTGTCCTGATGGTCGACAAGCGGAGGGCGGGACGCCGGCGCTACTTAGCGTCTACCTGCATGAGCCGGAGCTTCGCTCCCGCCCATGCGCCCGGCAGGGCAGTGATAATCAACGCCACCGGATACCAGTGCGGCCCCAAAGAAGGCTGGTGATTCCACGTCGCGACCGCGCCGGCAATGCTCAACACAAGGCCGATGGCCCCGCCAATCAGCGAATGCTTCATCGGTCGATTCGGCGCCAGCAGCGCGGTGACATAGCTCCCCAACACTCCGTAGAGCGTGCGATAAAAAGTAGCCAGCCCAAAAAGCCCGGACGACATCACCTGCCCGTTCGTCGGGAAGATTCCAGCCACGCTCAACACCTTGTCGGTCCCGATCGAGAGAATAACGACGACCACAAAGCCCGCTACAACAGCGAGAATGCTTCGACTCATGTGACCCGAAGGCGGAATCTGGACTTCATTCATGGAGTCTGCCCTTCATAAGATTGTGTGGGGCGGACACTCCTGTCCGCCGCCTTTGACTCTGATCTTGTTTTTGCCCGAGACTTTGACCAGCGCTTGGCGCGGATAATGGCTTATCCTAGCCCTTCGCGTCAAGAGGGTGAGCCCCGCACACCCCGCGCTACAATAACCTTTGGAACCCGTTACCCACTTTCTTACCGGCGCCTGCCTCGCCCGTGCCGGCTTCAACCGGAAGACTGCGCTGGCCACCGCGACGATGACCCTGGCGGCCGAAGCTCCTGACGTCGATATCCTGGGCAATTTCAAGGATCCGGTCTTCGGTTTCGCCCACCATCGCGGCTTCACCCACTCGTTCCTCGGCCTGTTCCTGGTGCAGGCTCTGGTGGTGCTGCTGATCTACGTCATCTGGCGTCTCCGCGGACGAAAGCTGAAAGATCCCAATCGTCCCCCGCGCTGGGGATTGCTGTTCCTGTTCGCCTACATCGCCGGGCTCACCCACATCCTCCTCGACTTCACCAACAACTACGGTGTCCGTCCGTTCTGGCCTTTCTGGGAGAAGTGGTATTCGTGGGACATCGTATTCATCATCGAGCCCCTGCTTCTCATTCTGCTGGTTGGAGGCCTGGTCCTTCCGGGATTGTTCTCGCTGATCAACGACGAGATCGGTGTGCGCCGTCAGGGTCCTCCCGGACGCGTCGCCGCGACCGTCGCGCTGCTGGGCGTGCTCCTGGTGTGGGGCGTGCGCGACTACGAGCATCGCCGCGCGATCCATGCGCTTGATGCTCGCCTCTATGACGGAGACGATCCGGTGCGCGTTTCTGCCTTTCCCTACTGGCTGAATCCGTTTCAGTGGTATGGCGTGGTCGAGACCCCGGCTTTCTTTGCCACCATGCAGGTAGATTCCCTGGGCCCCGACGTCGATCCCGAAGGACATATGCGGATCCAGCGGAAGCCCGAAGAAACTCCGGTGACGCTGGCCGCCAAGAACAGCGCCCTGGGCCGCGTCTACCTGGACTGGTCGCAGTATCCCATCGTCGAGACCGAACCGACCGAGTCGGGATATATCGTTCGCTTCCACGATCTGCGATTTGACTATCCCGGACAAGCCCGCCGGGCCGTCCTCGGCGCCAGCGTGGAGCTGGATAAAAATTTAAAGGTCGTCCGCGAAAACTTCGGCTCCCGCGGCCGCAAGCCGTGAGTTCCGCGTATGTGCAGCGGGCGCCCCGGCCCGTGTAGCGGTCCTACATGTGATTTCGCATCTGACTTCCTTTGATTCTTCGCGGAATCCCTTTGCGAACTTTGCGGTTAAAGTCTTTGATCTTCGCAGCCATTCTGAAAGGACACTTCCCCGACACCCTTGACTCACCGCCCCTCCCGAGCCACAATCATTACTCAATATTGCTGAGGTGATCATGCTGGCTTACCTGTTCCTGGCGCTTGCCATCGCGGTTCGGTTCATACCCCATCCCTGGACGTTTACTCCGGTCGCCGCCGCCCTGCTTTTCTTCGGAGCTCGCGGTTCGCGCCGCTTCCTGTGGATACCGCTGGTTGCAATGATGGCCTCGGACGTCATCCTCACCAAAGTGGTCTACGCCTACCCGTTTGTCTGGGACCACTTCGTGACCTGGGCCTGGTACGCGGCAGTGTTATGGCTCGGAACCCAATTGCGGACGAACGCCAAGCCGCTTCCAGTTATTGGCGCGGCGCTGGCCAGTTCAGTCTCTTTCTTCGTGATCAGCAACTTCGCAGTCTGGGCGGCGTATGACATGTACCCCAAAAACTTCGGCGGACTGATGACGTCCTACACACTGGCGATACCGTTCTTCCGCCACGCTCTCGAAGGGGATCTCCTGTTCACCGCCGCATTCTTTGCGACGCCGGTAGTCCTGTCAGCACTATCTGGAGCCTTCGGCCACGGCGACCACACAGCCGCCGCGTAAACGAGCCACGTAGGGGCAGATGTCCCCATCTGCCCAGTCGAGCGAAGCTCGACAAGGTTCTTCCCAACATCAAAAATCGAAGCGCCGGACAGCCGGGAGCCGCTGTCCCCACGTGGCTTGTGGCGACTCCCACACGAGCGAGGACGCTCGCGCCTACACCTTTTTCTTTTTGAGCCAGATCGCCAGCCAGATTGCCAATCCCGCCCCCACCGCCGCCAGCACCCACGGCCAATGTTGCTGCAAAACCGTTCCAAAGATATGCACGAACTGCGGCCCAAACATCAGCGTGAGAATCGCCAGCACCAGGAAGCGCACGAATCGCCCCGCAAAAATGGCCAGCAGAAAATGCGTGAGCTTCATTTCCGACACCGCCGCCGCCAGCGCGAATAGTTTGAACGGAGTCGGCGGAGGCAGCATCGCGGGAAACATCAGGCTCCAGAACGGATGCTTCTCGAAAGCCTGATGAAATTTATCAAAGCGCTCGGGCGAGATGCGCTTGCGCAGCATCTGCTCGCCGCCCAGATATCCGACACCATAAATCACGATGCTGCCCAGAGCGGACCCCGCCGAAGCCATGAGCACATACAGCAGAAAGCGTGAGCGGTTCTGATACACATAGGTCGCAACGATCGGGTCCATCGGCAAGCCGAGCGCAGCGCCATCAAGCGCGGCGATAGCGAAAACACCCCAGGCCCCCAACGGCTTCAGCAGTGCCCAAAGAAAGGCCGTGTAACGCAGGAATATGTGCTTGATTGTGTTCAAGGCGTAAGACTAGCAGTGTACGCGAATGAGTTGTGATGTGGGGCGGACACTCCTGTCCGCCCCACACATGCACTACGACTTGGGAAAATTCGGATCAGCCTTTACTTCGTTGATCTGCTTGGTATGCCGTTCGCTGTGGCCGGCAACGAACAACACCCACTCGTAGCCGTCCAGTTTTTTCCCCATGGGACTGTCGATGGCATGCTCGCGCAGATCATCGTGCGTCTTCAGGAAAGCCTCGGTCTGCGCCCGAGCATCGGTGAAATGCTTGAGTGACGCTTGCGGAGAGCCGTAGCGATTGGTGGGCCTGATGGGTTCAGGCGCCTGTGCTTTCTTGCTGCGATCCGGAATTTTTGCCACCACCAAATCATCGATTGCCTTCACATCATCTCCCGCAGGACGCGCCGGACCTTTCATGACCTGGTTGGTCACCATTGCCATCAGAAAATCCTCGGCGGCGGCGATGTGTTCCACCACTTCCGCCACGGACCACCGGTCCGGCCCAGGTTTAAAATTCCATTGCGCCTCGGAAAGGCCAGCGGTTGCGTCCAGCACCGCTTGCCTGGTGCTTTCCAGATACTGCATGCCCCGTTCGCGGTCGCCCGCAGTTAGAGTCTGAGAGAAGGCTGAGGTTGCGACCCAGAGAAAAGCAATTGCGACGGTGAGAAATCTTTTCATAACGTTCCTAATCCTCCGATTGCGCACTTCGGCGTGCACAACCTTCTATTCAACGTGCAAGAGATTTTCTTTAACGGACAGGCCAGTGGGAACTCCCCGCACGAGCGGGGCGATCACGCCTGCATGGTCAGGCTTTATGAGTCGTGTTTCCTGCCAGCAACTCCAACGCATGCGGCAGCAGATCGACCACCGCCTCGAGCGACTCGGCCGCTCCGCGAGGGCTTCCCGGAAGATTCAGCACCAGAGACTTTTCGCGCACACCACAGACGGCTCTGCTCAGCACCGCCAGAGGCGTCTTTTTCGACCCCTCCGCGCGCATCCGTTCTGCGACGCCTTCAATCAGCCGGCCACAAACTGCTCGCGTGGCTTCCGGAGTAACGTCGCGTTCGGCAATTCCCGTGCCGCCGGTGGTCGCGACCAGACGGGCATTGCCCGCCAGTCGGACGATCGCTTCCTCAATCGCAGGCTGATCATCGGGCACGATTTCAGTAGCGATAATCACGAAATGTTTTCGTCGGAGAATTTCCGCGACCGCCGGCCCGGAGACGTCGGCGCGCTCGCCGCGAGAAGATGAATCGCTGACGGTAAGGACCGCCGCCGTCATCACTTCAGGAGTCGAGGAGGACATCTTCCTCTTCTTCCTCGGCGCCGCCCCCGCCCCCATCGTCGCGTTTCGATTCGTCCAGCATGCGGAGGCCTTCCATCAGCAGTCCCTGAGTATTCAGAGTGGTGGTCTGCTTGCTCGTCTTGCCATCGAAATTAATCTGGAAATTTCCGCCGGTCCAGCCCAGCACTTTGAAGACAGCCTTATCGCCGATGAGCGATCCGTAAGTGGCGTGGGTCACCTGGCCTTCGCGAAAATACATCTCGCATTTGTCGCGTTCGTTGGTAAGGGTCAGGGCGCAACTCTTGCGTCCCATTTCGAGCGATTGCACCAGGTCGATCACGTTCATCTGCGCCAGGCTGCCGCGCAACACCCCATCCGACGGAGCGGTCTTGGCCATCTTTTCCAGCGCGATCTTGTCGATCACGCGCTTGATGCGCTGCGTCGCTTCTTTCAGGAAGAACGGTTTCTCCACGAAATCATCGACCGGATCCTGGCTGGAGAGCTTTTCGGTAATGTCAGCTTTGCTGGCCAGCAGGATCACCGCGATGCCGGCCGTCTTGGGACGGCTGCGCAGGCGTTCGACCAGTTGATGTCCATCCATGCCAGGCATGCGGTAATCGCTGACCAGCAGATCAGGCGGGTCATCGACGGCTTTGAGCAAAGCGTCGGCACTGTCCCCCGAAGTCGTCACCCGGGCCAGCGGGGTCAGGGCCACGCGCAACAGGTCCAGCACCATGGGATTGTCATCCACCAGCAGGACTTTGACGTTATTCGGCATGGCAGGCTAAGTCTTCTTGCGAACGCGGGTATAGTTGCCGCTCTTGCCTCCGGATTTGCGTTCGAGCACGATCTCCCGGATCTCGATTCCCTTGTCGAGTGCTTTACACATATCGTACACGGTCAGCGCGGCGACGCTGGCCGCTACCAGGGCTTCCATCTCGACTCCCGTAACCGCTGTGGTAGTAACTGTTGATGTAATAGCGACGCCATTCTCGCACAGCCGCATGGTCACATCAATGTGTGAAAGCGGTAAAGGATGGCACATCGGGATCAGATCGGAAGTGCGCTTGGCCGCCATGATCCCTGCCAGCCGCGCCACTTCCAGCGGATCGCCCTTGGGATTTGCAGGCAGGGCCTTGAGCACGGCCGGCTTCAAGAGCACGAACGCGCTGGCGGAAGCTTCGCGCTTGCTTTCCGTCTTGGCGGAGACATCCACCATGCCCGCCCGGCCGGAAGAATCGTAGTGAGAGAGCTTGCGCACCATCGGAAAAACTATCTTACACGCGCCAAAAAGTTGTAGCCGCGCTAGCGCAGCATCACGGGCACCCATTCTCCCGCCGCAATCTTTTCGCGATCCGGAGGAATCACCACATAACAATCCGCCCGGGCCATCGACGCAATGTCGCCCGATCCTTGCCAGGCGGCCAATTCCACTTCTGCATTTTCGAACTCTCCCGAGAGCAGTGCCGGCAGAAACCGCGTCAACCCCGTTTTCGTTTTTATCTCCGCCTTCAGTCGCGCTTTCAGAAATGCCAGCTTGCGCGGGGACACGCCTGCCAGAGCATCGATCACCGGGCGTGCGAAAAGCTGGAACGTCACCATCGTCGAAACCGGATTACCCGGCAGTCCAAAGAAATAAACCTGGGCCGACGGTACTTTTCCAAATACAACCGGCTTCCCCGGCTGGATTTTTGCTCCGGTGAAAAAGAACTCTGCCTGAAACTCCGCCAGGACTTGTTCGACCAGATCGTACTTGCCCATTGAGACGCCGCCGGCAAGCAGTACCAAGTCGGACTCAAGCCCTTCGGCGATCAGTTCGCGCAGCCGCCCCGGTTCGTCCGGAGCGATGGGCAGCAGGACGGCCTCTCCACCGGCGGCCTCGACCTGCGCTGCTAGAGAATAAGAATTTGAATTGCGGATCTGCGTGGCCGAAGGTGGAACATCAATGTCCACGACTTCGTCACCGGTAGAAAGGATCGCAACTTTGGGCTTGCTGTAAACCAGCAGGCGGCTCTTGCCAACCGAGGCAGCCACCGCAATCGCAGCGAAGTCCAATCGGGTTCCTGGGGAAAGCAAACGCTCGCCCCGCTTCGCCTCCGAAGCAACGGGAGCGATATTGTCGCCGGCGGCCACCGACTTCGTAATCTGCACTCGCCCCGCATCTCGCGAGGTGTATTCCACCATTACGACTGCGTCGGCACCTTTGGGCGCGGGCGCGCCCGTCATGATCGCAGCTGCCTGGCCCGCCCTCAGCGTGGGGATGTCGTCGTTTTTCGCTCCTGCTTTGATTTCTCCAACGACTTCAAGGTTCGCGGGAAGTTGGGAGAGATCGCCGGCCTGCACCGCAAAACCATCCCGCATGGCCCTGGCGAAGGGTGGGAAATTACGGTCGGCAACAACGGGTTCGGCCAGGACTTGTCCTGCGCCTTCCAGCAACTCAACCAACTCCTTGCCCCGGGGACGAAGGTTCGCCGCATGCTCTTCCACCAGATGGCGCGCATCTTCGAAGCTCAGAACGGGCGCGGTCACGTCAGCCATACAGAAGAGATGATACGACAGCCGTTACCAGGTACCACGCACGGCCACGAACCACGCGCAATCACGAACCCCTACGCGTTTATTACGCTTCTCTCGTATTGTCTGCGCTGGTAACCCGATTCCGGTTGGCATTGAGCATCTGCGCGCCTTCGAGGACAATCAGTTTGCGGATTTCCATACCTGGGGAGAGACCTGTGCTTGGCCGACGTGTGCTCGCAATCTGGCTGGTAATCGCGACTTGGGCGACTGCCGCCAATGCCAAAGACATGGCTCTGGTTTCCAATAAATCCAATGGCGTGACCGAAGTCAGCATGCCGGACCTGGTGAAAATCTGCAAAGGGCAGACTCACCGCTGGTCCTCGGGGAAATCGGTGATCTTGTTTAGCCTCAATCCTGCATCGACCGAGATGAAAATGGTGCTGGAAAAGGTTTATGGCATGTCGAGCGACGAGGTAAACACTTTGATCACAACTGCCAACCATGGCCGGGCAAATCATCCTGCGATCGTGGTGGTCAGCTCCGACAAAGCTTTGGTTGAGGCAGTCGAATCCACTCCAGGAGCCGTAGGCCTGGTCGATGTGTATTCGATTACAGGCGGCATTACGGTGTTGAAGATCGAAAACAAACTTCCCCTCGAAGCGGGATACCCATTGCATGGAAACTAATACGCATACGACGAGTAGCGCCGCCGCCCCGGAGTCTGTCGGGCCCGCGTCCTCGCCTGCTGATCAACCATGGGCCGCCATTTGACTCACACTGAATTTGATTCCCGCACCTCGCGCCGTTTTCCCCGCTACCCGCTCGACGTGCACCTCTCGGTGAACGTCTTTCGCTCGGGAGAAAATGTGTCCTTCTGGGGACGCACCAGCGAACTTGGAGAGGACGGCCTCGGCGCGACCCTGACGGGCGAACTCGAATGCGGCGAGGTCGTTTCCATGGAGTTGGCATTGCCCATGACGCTACCCATCAAATTTCGTGCCCTGGTGCGCTACCGTGACGGCCTGCGCCATGGTTTTGAATTTCTGGCTCTCAGCGCAGCCCAACGCGACGAAATCCGCCGCGTCTGCCACACCCTCGCCGCAGGGACCTGAATTGGCGTGCCAGTGTCCGCCCCACACCACCATCTATTCCAGGCCGATTCGCGGCAGGAATAAGTACCTTCGAATCAGTGGCCTTCGGTTTCGCCACCGGCCAGCCCTGATGCAACTTTTCCCCGCCGAATGCGTCCTATTTAACGGAGAATAGAAGCAAAGAATCCAGTTCTCAGGTTTGTGCGTAAACCTTGCAGGGAGCAACCCCATGCTGATAAAGAAAGCCGCCGATATACTTTCTTCCGAGATCACCCCGAAGAGCCTGTATCTGAACCGCCGCAAGTTCCTGGCTGGGACGGCTCTCGCGGGCGCCGCAGTCGTGGCGGCTGGCGTCGGCTTGCGCGAGCTTGCTTCGCCATCGGAAGTGGCAGAGGCCAACGCCAAGATTGACGGCGTACAGAAAAGCCCGTTCTCCACCACTGAGACAATTACTCCCTACAAAGACGTCACCAATTACAACAACTATTACGAATTCTCCACCGACAAGTACGGGCCCGCCGACCTGGCGAAGAACTTCAAGACGCTTCCCTGGACTGTAACCATTGACGGTCACGTCAAAAAAAAGCAGGTGTTGGATGTAGACACCATCATCAAAATGGCCGCGCCGGAAGAGCGCATCTACCGTCATCGTTGTGTAGAAGGCTGGTCGATCGTGGTGCCCTGGGTCGGATTTTCGCTCAATGAATTAATCAAGCGCGCTGATCCTCTTCCCAAGGCAAAGTTCGTTGAGTTCACTACGCTGTTTGATGTGCGCCAAATGCCCGGTCAGCGCAGCAGTGTTCTGCAATGGCCATATACCGAGGGGTTGCGTATGGACGAAGCCATGCATCCGCTGGCGCTACTCTGTTTCGGTATGTATGGCGAAGTGCTGCCCAACCAGGACGGAGCGCCGTTGCGCATGGTCATTCCCTGGAAGTACGGTTTCAAAAGCATCAAGGGCATCGTGCGAATCCGCTTCGTGGATAGCCAGCCTCTCAATACGTGGAATATATCCGCGCCCAGCGAATATGGTTTCTACTCCAACGTCAATCCGAGTGTGGACCATCCGCGATGGAGTCAGGCCTCGGAGCGCCGCCTGGGAGAATTTCGCAAACGCCCCACGCTGATGTTCAATGGCTACGATCAGGTAGCGTCTCTGTATTCAGGCATGGATTTGAAAAAGAATTTCTAGACGAAAGATGTCGGCGCGAGCGTCCGCATAAACAATTGAAGCTTCTATGGTGAAATGGTTTAAACCGCTTGTGTTCCTGGCTTGTCTCGGCCCGCTGGCGCGGCTGGGATGGAAGGCGTACGCAGGACTCCTCGGTGCCAACCCCATCGAAGTCATCACCCATTCCACCGGCGATTGGATCTTGATTTTCCTTCTGATCACACTAGCAATTACTCCGTTGCGTAAACTGACCGGCCAGTTGTGGTTGATCCGTTATCGCCGCATGTTCGGCTTGTTCGCATTCTTTTACGCCTGTCTGCATTTCACCACATACATCTGGCTCGATAAATTTTTCAACATGCACGAAATCTGGGCCGACGTCCTCAAGCGCCGCTTCATTACCGTCGGTTTCACGGGATTCGTCTTGCTGATTCCGCTGGCGCTGACTTCAACGCAAGGCTGGATACGCCGGCTCGGGGGCAAACGCTGGCAACTTCTGCATCGCTTGATCTATCTGAGTGCTATTGCCGGCGTAATCCATTACTGGTGGCTGGTGAAGGCCGACGTAAGCAAGCCGGCGCAGTACGCATTCGTACTGTCATTGTTACTGGGTTACCGGGTCGTGGCCTGGCTCCTCCGAAGAAATAAAGAACGCAAAGCGGCCTCGGCCATGATTCCAAGAACGCCGGTTGCTGAAGCGTGAGCTGCGCCCATCACGTATCTAAGCAGACACGGCGGTGACAACTTTCCCCGCCGGATTGTGTTAAAGACTGGGAGCATTGGACTTTCTAAAGCCGTCATAAGGAGTCGTGCCGCTCACGCTGCACAATTGTCATTGTCTATGAGACCTTCATATCTCTTCCTGGGGCTGATTGCGCTTCTGTTCTGTGCTGGCTGCGGATCCGGTAGCAGCGGCGGTGGTGTTCCGGGTTTCATCCCCAAGGGAAATTTCTCCAACGCCAGCCTCAATGGACAGTACGTCTACCAGCTCGAAGGCTACGACTTCAGCAGCAACCTCAACGGCGTTCCCTATCGTGAAGCAGGCGTGTTCACTGCCAATGGCAGCGGAGCCATCACTTCCGCCACCGACGATTTTTCCGAAGGCAGCAGTGTCATCAACACCATCAGCACCGGTACGTACAAAATCAGCAATGACGGCACCGGCAGTTTGAGCTTTAACAACGCCCTCGGAACCATCAACCTGGCCGTGACTCTGGTCAGTGCTTCGAAGGTCTATCTGGTGGAAGGCGACACGCCTTTGAACGCAGGCGGCCTGGCCGAGAAGCAGGATTTGACCGCCATCGCGAACCCGCCCGCTGGAACATTTGTTTTCCGTGAGCACGATATCGATACCACGCAGTCCATAGGCAGCGTAGGCGTTTTCACCGTCGCGGGTGGCATTGTCAGCAATGGCAATAAAGACATCAATCGAGGCGGGACATTAAGTTCTCTGACTTTCACCGGCTCTTTCAACTCTCCCGATTCCACTACCGGACGCGGCAGTGGCACTTTCACCGACACCACTCCTGCGACTTCGAATTTCTTCTACTACATCGTCGATGCCAATAACGTGCGCTTCCTCTCGGGCGACGTAGGAGTCGTGGGATCAGGCCGCGCCGAACTTCAGAGCGGCACCCCGGCGCTTTCCGGCAGCTATGCTTTCGGCAGCAAAGGCGATACCGCTTCCCTGAACGGCGTGAATATGGCTGGCCGCTTCACCGCCAGCGCGGGAGCAATCACCGCCGGCGCGCGCGATTCCGTGCAGGATGGAAACTCCGTCGTCAACGTCAGCTTCACCGGCACCTATACGCAGGCTCCAAGCGGTCGCGCCGTGTTAAGTCTCAGCACGGTTGCGAACAACAATCTCATCGTCTGGATGGTCAGTCCCACCCGCGGACTCTTTCTGATCAATGATCCCAGCACTGTGCAGGAGGGAAGTCTCGACCTGCAGCAGGTCGCGTCATTCTCGAATTCCACCATGAACGGTCAGTTCGCCCTGGTCATGGACGGATTCGACTCAGCCGGCGCAAAAGACCGAGTCGGTACCTTGCAATGGGATGGCAATGGAAAGCTGATCCTGAACGAATTCACCAATGCCGCTGGAGTCATCAACGTGCCCGTGATCCTGTCAGGAAATTACGCGGTGTCGGCCAACGGGAGAACCGGAGGATCGCTGGGTTCCCTATCCAACAACCTGATTTTTTATCTGGTTTCAGGCAGCGACGCTTATGTGATTCAGAACGACACCGGCGTCGAGATCAACGGCACCATCAGCAAGCAGCAGTAGGAATTGGATTTGAGATTGCAGATTTCAGATTGGAGCCCATACCCCTTAGGTCCCCAAATCTGAAATCTAAAATCTGCAATCTCAAATGGTTTTCTTAGCCTCTTTCGTAGGCGTGCTTCTGCTCCAACTCGGCCAAAGCCGCCCGCATGTCTGCCTCAAACTTCTCTGCTTGCGCCATCAGCGATGCATTGGCTGAAGCCCACTCGCCCTCGAGCGTGAGCAACTCCTGGCCCCGCATCTTTTGTGCGACTTCGAGCAAATTCGCCGGTGATGTCTCCAGAAACAGCGCCTCGGTGGGATCCGCAATCCAGACCGGACCTCCCGCGACTTTGGTCTGCCAGTAAACTTTGCGCGCCACGAGAAGCGCCGTGTTCTCGTCGGTCGCCTTGCCAAACACCCACTTGTTTCGTTTGAAATCGTAATAGCGGCTGGAAAACTGAACCGGCACGCGCTTGCCCGATTTCAGAAACTCAATCTGCCGCCGATCGACTTCCTTGCGCAGAGCATTGATCACCGGAGCCTCAATGTCTTTCGGCTCCAGTGAAGGCATCACTTCGTAAACGGTCGCAGACAGGTTTACCGAAACCGGCGCATGCAGTCCCTCGGAATTCTCGAGCGCGATGTCGGCGTGAAGGACGTAGAAATCCGCTCCGGAAGTTGACTTCCGAAACGGCCACTCGATCTTTAAAGACAGACGAAGCCCACCGAGACTCACGTAGACTTTCTTGTCGTTATCCAGCGCTTTACCAGCTTGCAGGGGACTGTTCATAATGAGATTGATTCGGGAGTTGTATTTTAACCGTCC
>Ga0105241_10002044_pt1 | contig 15247 bp, 10 predicted proteins | sample KBSC64metaG_FD_80422 | JGI IMG/M metagenome (GOLD analysis project Ga0105241, IMG submission 80422) | Corn rhizosphere microbial communities from Kellogg Biological Station, Michigan, USA - KBS C6-4 metaG | ecosystem: Host-associated > Plants > Roots > Rhizosphere > Soil | place: Michigan, USA... | reverse complement strand
TCTTTTTAATTTTTAATTAAGTTGGTTTTTGTTGATTTTATCGAGAATAAGATGGGCTACTTCCATCGCACTATAACCGTCCATATCACTAACGGTTACCGGTTGTTTATTTACAATAGCATCAATAAAACTTTGCAGTTCCAGTTTAATGGCATTATTTTCTTTTATAAGAGGAGCAGCAATTGCAATAGTTTTCTTACCTGTGTTGGTTTCTATATCAAAAGTAAATACGTTTTTGTCCGATGGTGTTTTATATTTAATAACCTCTGTTTTTTTATCAAGAAAATCAATGCTGATGTACGAATCTTTTTGAAAGAGGCGCATCTTTCTCATTTTTTTCATACTTATTCTTGACGAAGTAAGATTGGCTACACAGCCATTATCGAATTCAATACGAACGTTAGCAATATCAGGCGTATCGCTCAGAACATTCACACCATTGGCATAAATATTTTTCACATTGCTTTTCACGAGACTTAGAATAATATCAATATCATGAATCATTAAATCAAGTATCACACTCACATCGGTACCCCTTGGATTAAACTGAGATAAACGGTGAACTTCAATAAACATTGGATTAAGTTCGTATTCTTTAAGGGCTAGAAAAGCAGGATTAAATCTTTCAACATGGCCAACTTGTAATTTAATGTTGGCTTCTTTTGTAAGCTTCACAATTTCTTTTGCTTCGCTCATGGTATTGGCCAATGGCTTTTCTACAAATACATGCCTGCTCTTTAAAATAGCCATCTTGCATAATTCATGATGCATAGTTGTTGGGGCAACAATGTCAACTACATCGCTTGCGTCTATTAAATCAGCTGCATTTTTAAATCTTTTTAAACCATATTGCTGTTTAACGGCAGCTGCATTTTCATCAGACGGATCATAAAACCCAATAAGCTTAACATTATCTATTTCCTGCCAGTTATTAAGATGAAACTTTCCTAAATGTCCCACACCAAAAACACCAACCTTCAACATATTTTTCAATTTAATTGCGATAAAGGTAACAACTGGCAAATAATCAAAATAAGAAAAATTGATTTTGCCGCGACAAGAAAAATAATCCCTGGAAAATTTTGACGGTGATTCGAATATTAAGAAGCTTCCCTTAAAAACTTTGAATGGGAGAGATAATATTTATTAGGGCTATAGAGAAAAAGGCAACTGCCGTCTTTAATTTCATCGATGATGGGCTTGTAAACTTTTTCCGGAATGGCAGGGCAGCCAAGACTACGTCCAATGTACCCTTTGGTTTTTATGTAGTTCTCATTTACGTAGTCCGCGCTGTGCATAACTATAGCCCTTTTAAAAGCATTATCGTTTATCCCTTTTTCTTCACCTTCCAAATGCAGTGAATACCCATGTTCGCCATCATAAGTGTTTCCGGTAACATAAAAGCCAAGGCTGCTTTTATTGCTTCTTGGGTTATTCGAAAATAGTTTTGCATATTCAGCGCCGGAATTACGGCCATGCGCAACATAAGTATTGTATAAAACTTTGTAGTTCTTTAAATCTATAACAAATAATCTTTTTTTAGCAGAAGAAAGGCTGAAGTCAACAATTGAAATTATAGAATCATTGGTGAGTTTCCCCAACGTACGAAGAGTTTTAAATCCTCTTACAGCATAATCATAAGCTTGTTTACTCAGCCCGAGACCGTTTAACTGCAAACTGTCATATACACTTACTTTATTTGAATTTGGCCACTCTTCGTTAACACCATTACCGGGGTTAGAAGTACTTACTTTAGTGAGATCAGGGGTACTTGATAGTTTAGCTGAAGAAGTATGTTTATGGGGTATTGTTTTTGCAAAAACAAAAGGCACGTGAATAAGAAATATAAATAAAGAGGAAATAAAAACAGGAAGCTTCTTCAATGATTTAGTCATTCGATACTATTTATAAAAATTCAAAATTTTTTTTTTGAAAATTGTAAACTTAAAAGTTTACGGTTTTTCATTTTAACGATTAGCTTAAGAGATACGCTAAGGAATTGGATCTATTTCTTTATTGCTTCTGTGAAAATACTTCACATTGCGCCCTTCTCCTAATTCTAAAAGCATTTTATTGCCTTTAAAAATTTTTCTTATAATTTTTTTAACATTTGGTTTTCAATATTAAAGCATCATAAGAACAAATATAATAACTATTTTTTTTCATTTTTATTGCGCTAAAAATGCAGAAACAGATTAACGCGGCTATTTATAACCGAACTTTTTTCAACTCTTATATTTGTAAAAAAATTTCCAATCGCTGACAGAGTTTCCATATTAAATAATCCGATTGAATATTTGAAGGGAGTTGGTCCACAAAGGGCTGATCTTTTGAAGAAGGAAGCCGGCATTTTTATTTTTAATGATTTACTGGATTATTTTCCATTTCGCCATATTGATAAGACACAAATAACCACTATTAATAAAATAAGCACAGACAATGAATATGTGCAGGTGATAGGAAAAATAACTTCTATTGAGCAGGTGGGAGAGAAAAGAGGAAAGCGTCTTGTGGCAGAGTTATACGATGGCACCGGCTACCTGGAATTAGTTTGGTTCCAGGGAATTAACTGGATTCAAAAATCAATTCACATAGGAACGAGATACCGCGTTTTTGGAAGATCAGGATTTTTTATGAATGCGCCCCAAATTTCTCATCCTGAAATGGAAGAAGTTATAGATGGGAATGTTGATAAAAATTTATATCTCGAACCGGTATATCCTGGTACGGAGAAGTTAAAATCAAGAAATCTCGGCGGGCGACAAATTGCGAAACTTACTTATACACTGTTGCAAATGCTGAACGAAAAAGATATTTCAGAGAACCTTCCTGCGTCTATCATTCAGCAATATCGTCTTATAAACAGATATTCTGCCTATTGGCAAATTCATTTTCCCAAAAGCGCTAACGAGTATCTCGAAGCATTGAAACGATTAAAATTTGAAGAGCTGTTTTTGTCGCAACTTCGTTTAGGCCTTCTCCGTTATAAACGACATTCTTTTTCGAAGGGGTTGGTGTTTAATAAGGTTGGCGAATGCTTTAATGAATTTTATAGTAAAAATCTTCCATTTGAATTAACTACAGCCCAAAAAAGAGTGGTTAAAGAAATTAGAAAAGATATAGGAAGTGGCAAACAAATGAACAGACTATTGCAAGGTGATGTTGGAAGCGGTAAAACAATCGTGGCCGTTATGAGTATGCTCATTGCCGCCGATAACGGATATCAAAGTTGCTTTATGGCACCTACTGAAATTCTTGCCCGTCAGCATTATGAAAGTTTACAATCACTTCTGCAAAACATCCCGGTTACCATACGTATTCTTACTGGTTCCTCATCGGCAAAAGAAAAGAGAGAAATTTTACAGGCAACTGCAAATGGAGAAGTAACGATATTAACAGGTACCCATGCGGTAATTGAAGATAATGTGGTATTCAAGAACCTTGGGTTGGCAATTGTTGATGAACAACATAAGTTTGGCGTAGCACAAAGGGCAAAGCTTTGGAAAAAAAGTGAAATAAGTCCGCATGTATTGGTAATGACAGCAACGCCAATTCCGCGTACACTTGCTTTAACGGCTTATGGAGATCTTGATTATAGTGTTATTGACGAGCTGCCACCCGGGAGAAAACCGGTCGCTACCGTCCATAGGATGGAATATGCCAGGCCCCAAACGATGGATTTTATAAAGAGTGAAATAAAGAAAGGAAGACAGGCTTATATCATTTACCCTCTAATAGAGGAATCCGCGAAACTTGATTTTGAAAATTTAATGAAGGGATACGAGGAAGTAAAAGCATTTTTTCCTGAACCTGAATTTTATATCAGTATGGTACATGGGCGCCAGAAGTCGTTGGAGAAAAGAATAAACATGCAACGTTTTATAGAGAGGGATACTCAAATAATGGTCTCGACTACCGTAATTGAAGTAGGTGTCAATGTGCCTAATGCAAGTGTAATGGTCATAGAAAGTGCCGAGAAATTTGGCCTTCCGCAATTACACCAACTAAGAGGACGAGTAGGAAGGGGAAGCGAGAAAAGCTACTGTATTTTACTGTCGAAAGTGAAGTTGTCTGCAGATGCGAAACAGCGCCTTAAAATTATGTGCGAAAGCAATGATGGATTTAAAATTGCGGAGAAAGACATGGAGATTCGTGGACCGGGTGATATAGAAGGAACAAGACAAAGCGGTTTGCTTAATTTTAAACTTGCAAACATCGTTGAAGACAAAAAAATACTTGAGGCGGCCCGTTATTCGGCAGAGAAAATTATTGAGGAAGACCCTGCACTTTCTACGGTAGAAAATTCTTGCTTATTGAATTATTTATCTGTACAAAAGGGTAAGACGATTTGGAGTAAAATTTCATAAACTTTTTTTACGTCGCCATTGTTAATTGCATATTAAAATCGAAATGAAACTTTTATTTTAAAACTTCTGTTCTAATAGTTTCGTAAATTTAGTTTTTCATATTTCCAATAGATTTCCTGGTTCCTTGATAAACTTTTTTATACTTTTTCAGTCATAAAACAAATATTTGCCTTGAGAATATTTAAGCTTGCCAAATTCCTTCTTATAACGTTGCTAACAATTTTTTTTGTTGCCCAAAATGTATTTGCTCAAATTGAATTTATTGAGAACAAAGGGCAATGGGATAAGCAGGTAAAATTTATGAGTCACATAGGAAGTGGTGAATTTTATCTGCAACAAAATGGATTTACAGTAGCTCAAAACAATCCTGATGATATTGAGAACATAAAAGAGATGCGGCATAAAGAGGCTATGGGACTTACTATGAAACAAGGTGAAGGAACTCAAATTCATTCACACGCTTACAATGTTCGTTTTCTTAATTCACAAGAACCTGTAATAATTCCCGATAAAGCTTTACCCTCAGTTAACAATTACTTTAAAGGAAACGATAGAAGCAAATGGGCTTCTAATTGCAGAATTTTCCAGGGTGTCACTTATAAAGATGTTTATCCGGGGATTGATGTTCGCTACTATTCAGATGCTGGTAGCAATTTAAAATATGATTTTATTATACATCCCGGTGCGGACATAAGTAGCATTGCGATGAAGTATACCGGTGCAAGCAAAATTGCTATAAAGAATAAGCAACTGGTTGTATCAACTTCCCTTGGTGATAATAAAGAACTTTCACCGTATACCTACCAGGTCGTAGATAACAGCAGGCAGGAATTAGATTGCCGTTATGCAGTAGATGGCGATGTGGTAAAGTTCAAAGTAAAAAACTACGATCCTTCTAAAATACTCATTATTGATCCTTCGGAAATATTTTTCAGTTATTCCGGAAGCACCGCCGATAACTGGGGCTTTACAGCCACTTACGGCCCAGATGGAAGTTTTTATGGTGGCGGTATTGTTTTTGATAATGGGTTTCCTGTTTCGACAGGTGCTTATGATAATACCTTTAACGGCGATTTTGATATCGGCATAATAAAATTAAGCCCCAATGGCAAAAACAGGATTTATGCAACTTATATCGGCGGGGGCAGCGGAGATCAGCCTCATAGTCTCATAGTTGATTCGCAGGGTAATTTGGTGGTCGCAGGAAGATCAAAATCTTCTGATTATCCAACCTATCCTTCCACAGTACCCGCGGTTATTGGCGATGGTGGTGGATGGGACATTGTTGTTACAAAATTAAATGCTACCGGAAGTGCCCTGATTGGTTCGATGAGAATTGGTGGAAAGGAGGATGATGGTGTAAATATAAAAGACGAAACAGGTAATGGCGGCGGTGCGTCCCTGAAAAGAAATTACGGTGATGACGCCCGCAGTGAAGTGCTATTAGACGCAGCCGATAACATTTACCTGGCTTCCTGTACACAGTCTCCGGATTATAGCAAGACAATTACCGCAGGGGCTTTTCAGTCAAAATTTGGCGGGAGCCAGGATGGTGTGGTCCTTAAAATTAATCCTGGTTGCAATAGTATAATCTTCAATACTTTTCTTGGCGGTAAGGGAGATGATGCTGCTTACGTTTTGGTCCTTGGGGCCAATAATAATATTTACGTTGGAGGTGGTACTGCGAGTGCAGATATGCCTGGTATCTCATCTTCCGGAGTGATTAGTTCTTCCAACTCGGGCGGTGTTTGTGATGGTTTTGTTGTCGAACTCAATAATTCAGGTACTGCTGCAATTGCGGGTACTTATCTTGGAACGCCGGGAGCAGACCAGGTATATGGAATTGACGACGATAAATCAGGAAATATTTATGTTACCGGTACTACCACTGGTACCTGGCCAATAATTGTTGCGCCGGGCAGTGGAAGTATCTATTCAAATACAAATGCAAAGCAGTTCATTTCGAAACTTAAGCCCGATTTAAGCGCTTATATATATTCAACTGTATTCGGTACAAGTGGTGCAGCCACTCAATTGCCGAATATTTCGCCCACAGCGTTCCTCGTTGATCGCTGCGAAAATGTATACGTTTCAGGATGGGGAGGAAAATCAAATACAGGATTTGGAGAGGGCAATACATACGGCATGCCCACTACCCCTGATGCGATTAAAACCAAATCAGATGTTTCCGGAAGTGACTTTTACTTTTTTGTGCTTAAGAAAGATGGGGCTTCTCAATTATATGGTTCATTTTTTGGCCAGGAAGAGCCTCCTGAAGGCGTTAATAATCCGTTGACTTTTGGCGACCATGTTGATGGGGGTACAAGTCGATTTGATAAAAACGGGGTTATTTATGAAGCAATGTGTGCCAACTGTTTTCGAACGGTTTCTTTTCCTGGTACGTTTGGTGTGTGGTCAAGAACTGATAACGCTAACGCCGGCGGCAGGTGTAATCTAGGCATGCTAAAAATTGAGATGAATTTTGCCGGCGTTCAAGCCGGCGTTAGGGCTTCTATAGATGGCGTTCCTTATGATACAATCGGTTGTGTTCCTTTGATGGTAAATTTTACGGACACACTTAACAAAGGGAAACGCTACTACTGGAGTTTTGGTGATGGTTCAGGCGACACAACTTTAGTGCCTGCTGATTCTCATGTTTATAATGCTACCGGCAATTACCTCGTTCGTCTTATCGCTGTAGACAGTACAACCTGCAACATTTTTGATACGTCTTATACGCATATTAAAGCGGGAGATAACAAATTGCTTTTAGATTTTGTACCTTCTAAACAACCGCCTTGTACCAATCTCACTTATAGCTTTACTAATACTTCTATCCCAACGAGAGGATCGTTCAGCCCTAATACATTTACGTGGGATTTTGGTGATAATACGGCCCTTGTAACAGCAAGCCAGTCGCCCCCGGTACTGCACACTTATGCCGGGCCAGGAACCTATGTTGTTAAGTTGTCAATCGATGATTCAACATTTTGTAATTCGCCCGACGACACGGTTAAGACTGTGCGACTCTCGCCCCAGGTTAAAGCTCAATTTGAAACACCCGAACGAGGTTGTGTACCTTACACGGCAGCGTTTACTAATAATTCGTTAGGAGGCCTTTCGTTCATTTGGGATTTTGGAGACGGGACAAATTCTACTGAAGATAATCCATCACACTTATATAATAATGCAGGAACTTACGTGGTGAAATTAAGAGCATTCGACTCTACATCTTGCAACAAAATTGATTCGGCTACATTTACAATAACTGTGAGCCCTATACCAACTGCGTCGTTTAGCTACAATCCAAATCCACCACAGGAAAACACGTATACTAACTTTATTAATCAGTCTATCGACGCTACAAAATATACATGGAATTTTGGTGACGGAGATACTTCAGCCAAAGTAAATCCTACGCACATTTTTCCTGCAACGGCTACCTATAACGTGTGCCTCAATGCAGCTAACGACGCAGGATGCAGCGATGATACTTGCATAAATGTGCGTTCATTAATAAGACCCCTGGTAGATGTGCCTAATGCTTTTACACCCGGACGATTTGGTGTTAATGGCCGCATAAGTGTTGCAGGTTTTGGAATTTCTGAAATGCACTGGAGTATTTATAATCGTTGGGGACAAAAGGTTTTTGAAAGCAACAGCATCAAGAGCTCGTGGGATGGAACTTTTAAAGGCAAAATTCAGCCGCTGGACGTTTATGCTTATACGTTAGATGTGGTTTTTTCTGATGGAACAAAGTACCGGAAAACAGGAGATATTACTTTATTGCGATAATGTTAATTAATGAAAGATCTTTTTAAAATATTATTAATCATGGCTGGCTCTGCCGGCTTCATGCAACAGGGAGCTGTTGCACAGGATCTTCATTTTTCGCAGTTCTTCAACAATCCACTATTAACTAACCCGGCAAATACGGGTTTCATACCGGATGCCGATTATAGATTAGGTGCTTCTTACAGAAACCAATATTCCAATATTATGGCACAGCCATATAAAACGATGAGCATATTTGGAGATGCACAGGTATTTAGAAATAAGATTGAAACAGGTTGGCTTGGCTTGGGCGGAGTTATTTTAAGAGACGTTGCAGGAACAGGAAGCCTTACATCAACCAAGGCTTATGCATCTATCGCTTATCACCAGGAACTGGGGCTTAGCAGTCTGCTTACAGCTGGTTTCAATGTAGGGTGGGCAAATAAGCGAATTGACCAAAGTAAGCTTACCTATCCTGACCAGTTTGATGGTAAATTCTTTGATGGAAGTCAGCCAACATCTGTTGTACTTGCCAATAATAATATCAGCTATTTCGATCTGCAGGTGGGAATGAATTACGCATATTTTCCAACAGAAGATATTTATATAAATGCCGGTTATTCCATTCAACATGTAAACCAACCAAAAGAAACATTTTTTGAAGACGCAACCGCTGATCTAATATCAATCCGGCATATTGCATTCCTCAATGGACTGTTTAAGGTAACCGACCAGGTAATTATTAATCCAAATATATATTATACAACACAGGCCAGGGCAAGTGAACTCGTTCTTGGAATGAATGCTGCTTATAATTTATCCGAACATGGAGAAAAACAAATCATAGCTGGGCTATATTACCGTTACCAGGACGCTATAATTCCCATGCTCGGTCTTGAAATTAATAATATACGTTTTACTTTTAGTTATGATGTTACCACTTCCTCTCTTAAAAATTTTAATCATTCATTTGGAGCCACCGAATTTAATGTGCTAAAAAAAGGTTTTTATAACGATTTTAATGGTGATAGAAACCAGGCACTTTGTCCCACTTTTTAGTTTTGCATGGCTATTTTTTGGTAACGCTTTCCTTCTATGTTTCGATTACGCTTTTTCCCAAAGAATTGCCTGATCGGTAAACAAAAGTTTACACTTTTAAAATATGATGTTATTTTGTGGACTTAACAATTTTCGATTTTCATTTAAGCTGAAATTTCATTCAATTTCAAATAATATAATACTGGTATGAACAAAAAAATAGCCATAATCGGTGGAGGAAATTTAGGCACCGCAATAGCTGAAGGTTTATTAAAAAGCAAATTCTGCAAATCGTCTGATATTACTATTACCAAAAGAAAAGTTGCTACGCTGGAAAATTTAAAAAATATGGGTGTTAATGTCACTATTGATAATGCTGAGGCGGTTCGTAAAAGTGAGTTGGTAATTCTTGCAGTAAAACCATACCAGGTAAATGATGTAATAAATAGTTTTAAAAAAGAACTATCTACTAAACACATTTTGGTTTCTGTGGTTACAGGCGTCCTTATTTCAGAAATCAGCGCCATTGTAAATATGAAGCTTCCTCTTTTTCGTGTAATGCCTAATACCGCTATAGCTATCCAGGAAAGTATGACCTGCTTTAGTTTTGCAAATGCTACTTCCGCACAAATTAATGTAGTGACGAATTTATTTTCAACATTAGGCAAAGTAGTAATGATCGATGAAAAATTAATGGAAGCGGCTACTGTATTAGGTGCGTGCGGAACGGCTTACGCCATGCGATATATCAGGGCCAATATACAGGGCGGCATCGAAATTGGTTTTGATGCCGCCACTGCTAGTCTTATTGCAGCGCAAACGGTAAAAGGGGCTGCGGAATTGTTATTGCAAAAGGGTTCTCATCCTGAACAGGAAATAGATAAAGTTACCACTCCTAAAGGTTGTACCATTGCAGGTTTAAACGAAATGGAGCACCAGGGTTTTAGTTCGTCTCTTATTAAAGGAATTGCAGTGAGCTATAATAAAATTGCAAAGAACTAATTGAACTTTTGAAAGACGGTTTTTTTTAAATGTAAATAAATCCGTTACTCTCAACGCCGAATCCGAAAACCGCAGTGGCTGAATTTTTGGAGTCGCGTTCTTCTTTCATTTTTTGCAATTCTTTTTGTAATTGTTCACGATTTTTATCCGTTTCCATTTTCACTTTATTCATTTCTTCTTTTAATTTATTCATATCAACATCCTTCAGTTTTTGCATTGATTCACGAAACTCCTTACTGTTAAGTTGTTTTTTAAGTTGCTCCATACTTTTCTCAATTTCCTTCCTCATTTTCTCATAGTCGATTTTGCGCATGGAACTATCAATATTTTTATTGACCGAATTCCAGTCGATTTTTTTTAAAGAGGCATCAATATCTTTCTGCATCTTTTCAAAATCAATCTTTTTCAACGACTGCTGAATTTCCATTTGAATTTTTTGAACATCTATTTGTTTCAAGGCCACCTGCACATCGTTCATAATTTTATTAAAGTCAATTGAGGCGATTGCTTTGTTAGCTTCGTCCAATGCCTTTTGAATATCGATATTTATGTTTAGTTGTGAGCCAGGAACTGTGTCCCTGGGAATCGCGGCCTTATCTTGAGATGCTTCTGGAAAAGGGTTGCGAAATGCCATGGCTGTAAAAATTAATGCAACCATACAAAGTGTGCCGATAAAGGGAAATGCTGATTGAATGATAGTTTTCATGATTTTATTTTTTAATTACGAATGATCTCGTACTCAAATATACGATTGATTTCGTATTTAGTTACATTTTGAAAATTATTTTTTAAAGTTTTTCTAAAACTTCGTTCCCATAATTGGAAGTGGTCTTTTATAGCGAATTTTATATAATTGATTTTGAATAAGACATTTCGCCTAATGTACGGCTTCCAAAAAGGCATAAAATTTTACCTAAATTTTTTATAATGAAAAATTTGTTGGCATTACTACTCGTGTTTGCATCATGCTACACTTATGCACAATCCGATGAAAATAAAAAAGATGAAAAGCAAGGAGGGTTTCAAAAAGATCGGTTATTTACCGGCGGAAGTGCTACCGCTGGTTTTTCAAGTTATTCGACTATACTGGGAATAACACCACAATTTGGTTATAGCCTAACCAATTGGGCTGATGCAGGAATTACTTTTAATCTTAATTATACGTCGCAAAGAGATTACCAGGATTATGGAGACAAATTACGTCAGACAGTTTATGGGCCAGGGGCCTTTGTAAGATTGTTTCCAGTAAATTTTTTATTTGCAACTGCACAATATGAATTTAATATGATTCATTTAAAATATATTCCCGCGGCTAATGGAAATTATTCGCCTGCCAAAGATAATGTTAGCGCAAGCAGTCTTTTGTTAGGTGCCGGTTATGCGGGTGGCAGGTATCGGGGCAGTAATACTTACTATTTCTTTTCTGTTTCATGGGATGTTCTTGGCGATAAGAATTCGCCTTATATAGATGGACTTGGCAGAAGCAGCCCGGTTATACGTGCTGGTTATAATATTGGCTTATTTCAGAATAGAAGAAGGTATTGAAAATAGTTATTTTAAATAAAGTTCAGTCCTTCTTATCTTATTAAGGTTACACTTCCTTTTTGAAATATAAGTTTATCCTGGTAATCTATTCCTTCAACTATCCATACATATACGTCGGCATCCTGGGGTTTACCTTTAAAGGTTCCATCCCATCCCTTATTTTGAATAGAAGTTGAAAATATCAATTGTCCATCTCTGTTGTACACTTTAAAATACTTTAGAGATTTCATACCAATTGGTATTGGCCGGAAAACATCGTTTATGCCATCACCGTTAGGTGTAAATGCATTAGGTACATAAAGGCCCGGATCAATTTTATAAACTGTTACGCTGATCGTATCAGTAGCGGAACATCCCGCAGCGCTTTGTACTTTTAAAACATATTCCTGGCTTTCTGATAATATAGCAATTGGGTTAGCAATGTCAGGATTGTTTAGCCCCGTTGGCGGAGTCCATGTAAAAGTTTCAGCGCCGGTGCCGTTGAGTTGCAATGGCTGGTTGACAACAATATTAGTATCACGCGGTCCCGCATCTGCAACTATTTTTTCAACCTCAACAAGAATGGAGCTAAACGCAGGCTTAGGGCAGCCTAATACATCTTTTACTGCCACCGTATATTTTATTGATTGAGGCGGAGCTGCAATAGGATCAGCAATAGCAGGATCACTCAGAAATGCAGTTGGCGACCAGAGATACGATACGCCTCCCGATGCATGCAACTGAAAACTGGCTGGGAAACAAATTGTGGTATCCAGTCCTGCATTGGCATTTGGATATGGGACAACCTTTATAGTCACATCGTCTGCTGTATTGCATTTTCCTATGCTGGCAATTACATGATAGGTACTGTTTGATAAAGGCTTTGCCGACGGATACTTTAAAGTATTATCATTAAAGGCAGCCGCAGGAGTCCACACATAATGTAATCCATCGCTTACGGGATTTAACCTAACTGAATCTGTCTGGCAGATAGTCGAATCATTTCCGGCACTTAATGTGACCCTGTTAACTACATTGACAACTACTTGTTTTGTAGCAAAACAGCCGGGAGCCTCAGTTAATGTTGCGATGTAGGTTGTAGTTGTCTTTGGACTTACCAGCGGGTTAAAACTATTTTGATTATTGATATTATAATTCGGCGTCCACAATATATTGCCTGTTCCTGTGGCCATCAACTGTAAAGTATCAATTGAGCATATTAATGTATCGTTGGTAACATCAAACAAAGGCTTGTCAATTATTGCAAGAGTATCCGTAATAGATTTCGTACATCCCTTACTGTTAGAAACAATCAATTGAACCGGATAACTCCCTATTACACTGTAAGTATAACTTGGATTTTTTAAAATAGAAGTATCATTAGTTGCGGAAGGGTTGCCAAAATTCCAGCGCCATGCACTTACTACTCCGTACTTTGATTTAGTAGTATCAGTAAATTGGATAGCTGTATTTACACAGCTGCCGGTAATTTTGAATCCGGGGAAAAACCCGGGATATACTTTACGGATTTGGGTTGCCGAATCGGAACATTGTTGGCCCCTGTTAATAACCAATTTATAAACATACGTTCCGGTATCAGAATATACGTGTGTGGGTGTTTGCAGCGTAGAAGTATCTGCAAGGCCGCTGGCAGGATCACCAAACTCCCAATAAAAAGTTTGATTTTGAGGAGACGTGTTATTGTTGGAAAAATCTACGGAGAAATCATCGCAACTAACCGGTTGAGGATCCAGTTCAACACCGGCAAAGTCGCAATCAGTAACATTCACAATGAAATCCTTTCTATGTTCCGCAACAAAAACCCCATTTTTGTACGACCTAACGGCCACGCATACCACATATCTTCCAACATCCGGGGCGATGCCACTTATTATGCCGGTTTGGGGATCGATAGTGGCCTTATTACCCAGCGGATTACTGTAGTCATATCCGTTAATATATTCTACAGAACTATATGCAGGAGGGTTAGGGTTAACGTTTCTTGAATCTAAAATTCCACCGCTATTGTAAGCGGGTGCAAAAGAGTATACCAAAGAATCTCCATCTGCATCAGTGGCGTTATATTGTAACACAAAATGTTTTTGCCTGCAAATTGCATCCACACTTGTCGTAAACTGAGGCGAACTGTCCGACACCGGGGGGATCGAACAGCTGTACGTTGACCCCGTGCCTCCGCCTGAACCGGAATTATTAAAAACATTTTCTAACGGATGAACACGGCAGCAGGTTTGATACGCAGCGGTATAACCACTTGTATTATTGGGTAAAGTAACAGAAAAAGTAAACGTGGCTACATGATAATTGAGCAGTGGAGGATTGGAAATACAAGGTGGAAATGGATTTACCGCAACCTCGCTTTCAGAAGCCTTTACTACATCGTAGTATTGGTTTGGTCCAGGGTATTCAGCATTGCTTCCGTTATCATAAATACCTATCCAAACGTCATCCGGCATAAGAGCGCAGCTTGTACAATTTTGATCGCGAAAAAGCTTTAAGGTTATTGTGTAATTGCTTGTATTTGGACTTGAACCTGGTCCAACGTATTGATAACTCATTTCGCCGCCTACTATATGTGAGGCCAGACACGGCAAAACCATGAAAGACGCAAAACATATGAGTAGGATTTTTTTCATTAAGAACTAACGCAATTTATGATATTAAATTACACAAAAAAGTTGGGTGGTATGAATTAATTTATTGCGCAGATCTGCCTGTTAGCCATTTACCTGTCTTAAGAATTCTAACAAAAATGCATTCGCTTGTTTCTTTTCTTCCCACATACCCATATGCCCGGAATTTTGCAAAATTTTTATGTAAGAAATTGAAGGTAAGTGACATTGCTCCAGAGAGGTTTTAAATGGAACTGCATTGTCATTTTTTCCAATAACAAACATAATTGGCTTCTCAACTGTTTTCAAAACTATGGTTCGGTCGGGTCTTTTAATCATAGCCTCATAATACTGGATCAGCGTTTCCGAAGAAAAATACTTTGAGTTATTGATTAGATCGTTGACTAACGCAGGCTTTGTATTTTTAGTTTTTTCTGAAAACAAATTCGCAGTGGTATTTTTTAGAAATAACCGGGCACCATTATTTTTTATGAATTCAATTCCTTTTTTTCTTATTTCTTTCTTTACTTCATCATCTGCATATGCTGTCGAATGAAAAAGACCAAAAGCATTTAATAAGTTAGGAAATTTTTGGGCAAAGGCAAGCGTGATGTAACCTCCCATACTGTGCCCGATCAACGTAAATTGTTGCCGCTTTTTTTTACTTAATTCTGCATTAATGATTGTCTTTACCACATCGGCATAATCCTCCATCTGTATTTCTCCTTCGAGCAATTCTGAGGAACCACTGCCGGGAAGATCCGGAACAATGACAAGAAAATGCTCCATTAATTTCTTTAATTGGTGATTCCAAATCGTGGCATCTTCAGCAAAACCATGAACCAGCATTACAGGCTTGCCCTTACCCTCTACACGATAAAATATTTTTTTGTTCTTAAAAATTATTTGCTT
>Ga0105241_10002043_pt1 | contig 15263 bp, 9 predicted proteins | sample KBSC64metaG_FD_80422 | JGI IMG/M metagenome (GOLD analysis project Ga0105241, IMG submission 80422) | Corn rhizosphere microbial communities from Kellogg Biological Station, Michigan, USA - KBS C6-4 metaG | ecosystem: Host-associated > Plants > Roots > Rhizosphere > Soil | place: Michigan, USA... | reverse complement strand
CTGTCCGACCCAGTTGTTAAGGGCGAAAGAAGACGCGTGATGCTCGAAAATGCACGATACGGCGATTCTGGATTTGTGATGGAAAACGGGCTAGGGTTCCTCGATCCACCTTGACGGGAAGTCGCCTAGCCTGACCTTGATCGCCGTCTGTCCACCGGGTGGTTTGGCCGTTCTACGGCCAAGTGGACTGGATCGGTAAACACTCGCCGATTTAGGGTTATTTCTGCCGTGCGCTGAAACGTGCATCTCGAAGTCAGCTGGTCGGCACGAGACGTGGGCGATCATTGGAGGGTGCCATGTCCCCTTTCCAATGCGCTTTTAGCAGAATTGAGTTGGCCAACCATACGGTCGTTGACGAAGTCGTTGTGGCACGCCTGACCGGCGAGACGCAGCTTCTGGAATTGCGAGTTAGTTCGCAACTTATAGAAGAAGGGATCCTTGTCGACCGTTGGGAACGAGCAATAGTGGCGGTCGATGGCTGTTTTGAGCATGCGGAGCGCTGCTGCGGTCTGGCCGCAGTAAGCGAGGTGGCCAGCGAACATGTAGTCAACTTCGGGATCGTCATCAACTTCTACTTTTGAAACTAGCGATTGAATTTCAGTTGACGACGCTCCTCGAGCGCACGCCAGCAACATCTTGTAACTACCCCAGTGCGGAATTTCGGGCGCCGGAATGCGAAGTGCATCGGCCGTTCTTCCTTCGCGAAGCAGCACTTCAAGAGCGCGGGATTTTGACCACTCGGAGCTCAGATCTTTGCGGATGAAGAATTTGGCTCGGTCGTAGTTTCCCAATTCCATGAATGTGGTCGAGCAGGAACCCCAGACAACTTTGGTGGCCAGCAAAACGACGATTTCACATTCGCGGCCAGCATCGTCGAGAGATCCTCCGTAACGGAGCACGTAACTGAGGACGTGGTGGAGGTTTGGGTCGTCGGGTTTGCGCCGCACCAACTCAAGTGCGATCTGGTGCGCCTTGACGAGGTCTCCACGCTCGGTGCGGTGGATGGTCATCTCTGCGATGGGATCGAGGGAGTCGGGATTGAGAGCAAGTTGCTTTTCAGAGGCCGCATCAGAGAGTGCCATCATCTCAGGTCCGCCGCCGCCGAATCGCGCCGCGCCGTAGTAGCGGAGAGCGAGCATGCCCCAGGCGGGCGCGAAATTGGGATCAAGCAAGACAGCGCGCCGCAGAAGATCGATAGCCTGGTAGTCAGTCTTGTTGTCCCAGTTCAGGGCGATGCTCTTGAGATAAAGTTCGTAGGCTTCTTCGTTCGTGGTTCGCGGTGGCGTGTCCGCTGCAAACCCGGAAACACCTAGTGCATTTGCCAATTTGCCACGGGAAATTGCGGCGATCTGTTCCTGCATCGCGAGCAGATTATTCGTGGCTACATCGAAGTTGTCCTGCCAGACAATCCGGTTCTGATCGGTGTCGACGGCTTCCATAGCTATGTGGAGCCGATCGCCCATGATCATGTAATGACCGGTGATGGCGCGGTTCACATCGAGGTCGCGGCCTAGTCTGCGGAAGTCCACCCCCGGGCCGGCGAACCGGGATGATGCTGCCAAGGGGCGCACTGTCAGTGAGCGAGCTGAAGAGAGAGTGTGGGCGAACTCGTCTGGAAGAGCCGAGCGCAGAAAGTCGAGAGACTGATTACCGCTGGCGTTCTGAAAGGGAAGGATCGCGACAATGGCGGGCTGCGGCGGACCGGGTCTCCTGTAGCGGCTCGCCACAAGACCAATTAAAACGGCGGCTGCGATGACCATGGCGATTAGAGTCCACATTAGGCGCGGACGCCAGGAGGTACTGGGCGACTGACGATCAACAGCCAGAGTTGGCGGCTCGGCTGACGTGGGTTTCTGATCTGTGCTTTCGCTCGGAGTTTCGGAGCGTGGAACGCGGATTACTGGAATGGCGATTAGATAGCCCACCCGTGAGACTGTCTGAATGACGTCCTGTTCGCCAAGGGCTTTTCTCAGCTTGGAAACTGCGGTGGCGAGGGATGCGTCGACGACGGTAAGACCAGGCCACACTGCCTCAAGCAGTTCTTCTTTGCGGACGACCTCGCCGGAGCGTGAGAGCAGATAGCGAAGCAATTCGAGCGGCTTGCGTTCGAGCTCAACGGGATGACCATTCACCAAAAGCTGGAAACGGAGATCGTCGAACTCACAGCCGGCGAACCGCCAAAGGTCCCGGTGCGTGTTCTGAGCGGTCGAATCCGTATTCGTGCCGGTGGAAGTCGCCATGAACCGCGTTTCCTTTAGAAATCTTCAGAGTTTCGTCAGGACATTTGGGGACGGTGACCTACAGGATAAGCCGAAGTTGTAACGCGGCAATCCCCTTTTTCAACAACCAAATCCAACGGAACGGCAATTAATTGCCATTCCGGTACACGGCTTTACCGACCGCACCATCATCCCGCGGCCAGGAGACCAGTCTATGTGTGTACGCAAGCCCTTGAATCAGCAGTTTGCCTTGGCTACCCTCGTTTGCCTTCTGGCATTTGGTTCCGCGAGCATCGTGTCTGCCCAGAGTGTGTGGCAGAAGATGAAGCAGCAGGTGCTGCAGCAGCAATGCCAGCAGGGTGTCCAAAAGGCTTGCCAGGCACTGGCAAATATAAATAAGAACCCGGGGCAGCAGCCACAGCAAGGCCAGCCGCCGGGGCAACAGACGGGGCAGCCGACGCCGCCGATGCGGGGGACGGGCCATCAGGAAGGGGGGCTCGGTAATGAGTCCGGCCCGATCCATCCGCCGCATGGGACCAAGGTGGAGGCGACCGTACTCGCACCGCTTTCGAACGGAGCCAAGTTCTTCATCAGCCCGCACGGGGTGCACGTTGCGACGTGGGAGAACAGCGGGAGCCGAGCGGTGATTTATTACGACGGCGTGCCCGGTCCGAAGTTCGACGAGATTCTTGTGGGACAGACAAACTCATCCGGAGAGTCCGGCATCGTCTTCAGTCCGGACGGCAAGCGCTATGCATACTGTGGCAGGTTGGGCGACGAGATGGTTGTTATGGTCGACGGCAAAGAACTGCTGCGCAGTTCCGAATCGCAGGAAGGCCAGTTCAATGGCTCCAGCTGTGGGCTTGGTTTCACGTCCAACAGCCAACACGTCTTCATGACCCAAAACGTAGAAAGTTCGACGATGAGAGGCGGTTCGTTCACGCGATTCTTTTTCGATGGCAAACCAGCCGCTCTCGTTACCGGCAGCCGTACTCGATCCGATGGAAACGTCGGCGGTGTTCATCTTTGTCTGAGCCCCGATGGAAACCACTATGCGTACGTGGCAACCGATCCTGCCGATGAACAGAAATGGGCTCTAGTGATTGACGGGAAGGCGGCACCTTACCGCGGATCTCCCGTGACGTGGAGCCCGGACAGCCAGCACCTTTACACCATAATCAACCACCCAGGAGCGGCTGGGTATATGGAAGCCATGCTCGATGGCAAGCCGTTCATACGCGCTGATCAACTTACGCTTCACGTTGCCCCTGCAGGCAGCATGTGGGTCGCAGTTGTCGACGCGGGGATTCGTAACCCCAGTCCAACACAGTTCCTTGTCGTAGACGGAAGAAAGGTGCCGGGAAGCGAAATCGTCCATCAGCGCGGCGCTTTCGTCGACGAGGTCGCGTTCAGTCCCGATGGCAAGCACTACGCGGCCAGATACACCACCACGCAAAACCACCAATACCTTGTGGTCGACGGCAAGCGCGCGCAGGAGTACCAGAAGGTCGATAACATTGCATTCACCTCGGAGCCAACGAAGGTCACATATACGGCTTTTTCGAACGGTAAGCCGTATGCCCTCATTGCGGATCAGGAGTCGGACGCCTGTTTGCCGGAACCGCTAGGTCCTGTAATTGACTCCCATGGCGGGCTGGTGATTGCTCCAGTTGGCGGCCGGGCGGGAGGAATCTGCGGCCTCAACGGCGGTGAGGTTCCCACGTTGTATCTAGACGGGAAAATGTTGCGCCTTCCAGACGGGGTGCGTGGCGCAACGGATCTGCGCTTCTCACCGGACGGCGAGCATTATGCGTACCGTGCAGGGTTCCAGGGCGGAGGAATGCGCCTTGTTTTAGACAATGTGGTACAGATGAATTCGAACTTAGGCACGCCCAGCACGGCCCGTTTTCACTACGTCTTCAGCCCCGACAGCAAGCACATCGCAGTGGATTCCGCTCCGCCAACAGATACAGGTGTATTTGCATCAGGCCTGTTTCTCGATGGCAAATACATCCCGGTTCAGGCGAATCCCAGTATGTTCGTCCTCCAGTTCACGTGCGATAGCAAGCACATCGCATGGGCGCAGGGAGTTCCCAGCCGGAATGCAATGCGGATATATATCGATGGCAAAGCTGTCGCAGAAGCTGAGACTGCCATTAACTTTACTACCCGCGAGGCCTGGTGGGACATGCTTCCGGACGGAAGTCTCGCAGTTCTTGCCCAGGATCAGAACAATTTGAAGCGGATCACAATCACGCCTTCCGGCGAGACGAGCGTCGCGGAACTCGGCGGCGGCGGAGCAATGGTCGCAAAGCGGGATCAGTGAAGCAAGAATGTAGTCAAAACGAAAGGACGGTAAGTATGCGTGTTCTTAGAGCGACCAGCCTTGTTTCGGTGGGCGTCATTTTGCTGATTTGTGGATGCAATTCCGGGCCGAAGGGAACTTACACCGATGCGAATGGTGCGGTCATTCTCGAATTGAGATCGGGAGGTAAGGCGAACTTCACCTTTATGGGCGATGTGGAGGACTGTACTTATGAGAGCAGCGGTAAGCAGTTGACGCTGACCTGCAAGGGGACTCCAGCGCCAGTAACAGTTTTCAAGATTCACGATGACGGATCGCTGACAGGGCCCGCTGGGAGCTTCATGCCTCCGCTGCGCAAAGAGAAGAGTTAGCAAGCGAGCAATGTATCAGCGCCGTTTTCAAACATGAAGTTCAGAAGCGCAGGGAACTGAGATGAAACTCACGATCGTTGCGGTAAACGTCCTGTTTTGCATGACCAGCCTGGTGTACGCGCAACAGGAGACAGACGGCTTGCAGTTCAATGTTCCCTACCTGTGCAATGACGGGAACGTCTACGTTGTTCACCGATGCGAGAAGTGGCCGAAGTTTGAGGCCTGTTTCTACCAGCACGAACCTGACTCCGAGCGCTACAACACGCGGCAGGCAGTCGTTTACCAGATGACGAAGATGTGCAAGGTGCAGGGTCAGGCTGCGCAGTCGGTTGCTGGGTCAACGCAGGGCGCACAGACCGGCCCTTCGCCGAGACCGCAACCAGCGACGGCAGCCGCCTCAACAAGTGGTTCACAAACACCCGCTACGTTGGATAACTCGCGCTGGGATTGTGGTGGCGGGACAAGCTTCACGGTTATCGGATGCCAGAAGCAGGGCGGACGGGGAGCTTGTTTCGTGCGACTCGAGCAGGGTGGGAAGATCCTCGCTCAAGCCCCCAAGCCGCTCGAAGAGATCCAGAGCAAGGTAAGCGCCTGCAAAGCCCTCCCGCAACTCAACCCCAGCTATCTTGCTGAATTCCCCACTCCCTATAACGTGGTTGTGGGGATGCTCGCGGGAAAGCCACAAGAGAATGTGATCCGCGCGATCGGAGCGATGTATCAGCTCAGCGAGATCATCAAGGTTTTCGCTGGATCTCGTCCGTTAACTGCCGATGAATCCAAGCTTCTGAGCGACTATGCCAAAGGCCAGGCTGAATTGGTTCAGAAGGCTGAAAAGGCTTTTCCCGGTCAGAAGTTTGATCCGAGTTCGAATCCGTATGCCTTTAAGCGCACCGATCCCAAATTTGGTTTTGAGGGAATCCCTTTGTGGGTCACGTTTTTTACGAGGGGGATGCAGGAAGGCTACGCCCGAATTGTGGGTGGGAGCGACGATGAATATTGGATTGCTGTGAATCGTGAGAAAAACAACGCGATCCGGCAGTCTGAGAATCAGATAAAAGCGCAACAGGCAGAAGCGAGTTACGCGAAGGATCCAGGGTCAGTAGCGGCGCGGCATTGCCTGGAGTCGGGGCGTAGCGAAATGGAGTGTCTCGGCGAAGGCATGAAGACGGGGATGAATCAACTGATGGGGGGAGACATTCAAGAGGCCGTCCTAGGGAAGACATCTGCCGGCCTGCGTCTTACGGGCGTTTATGGAGGCAACGGCTTCGCGCTCAATTTCAGGCAAGACCTTGTGTACGTGGGCTGCGGTACCCTTCTGCCGGAGCCGCGTAAGTACACGGTGGATCGTTCGGGGACGCAAGTATCGGTGACTATACCAGTCACAACTCCGCCTCTGGTCCTTTCCTACAATGCAGATGGAAGTCTCGGAGGCGGGGGACGCACAATAGCCGTTGCCGGTGAGGTGCCTGCAGGTGGAGGTGGCGCATCAACCACTTACCAGATGCAGAACACGACGACCACCACGCAGCGTCAATTGGAGCCCGGAGAGGAACGCGAGTACAGCGCGGATCAGCTTCATCAGAACGGAGGACAGTTCTCCGTTGATCAACAGACTTCGAGCAGCAGTTGGGTGCCGTCTACGACTTACCAAAGGCCGAGAACAGTTCCCAAGACTGAGCGTTGCACCGTGGGGACACTGCCGGCGACAAGCGAAAACATCAAGACCGCCAATGTCTTGACTCAGGTGCTGGGCAGTAAGGCGAGTAAGTCGGCAAACAGTGCGCCGGGATTGAGATTGAACGGGAAGTACGAAGTGCAAGGTGGATTGAAGATCGAGTTTCGTGATGACTCCGCGACGCTGGAATGCGGGGAGTCATTCAATTCGGAAGGGTACCAAGTCTTGAGAGAGAGCGGGCAGATGGTCGTGAAGTTCCAGAACAACACCGGACCTCTTTCACTGATCTTGCAGCCGAACGGTACGCTGACGGGCTCCGGAAGCGTTGAAGTAACCGGGCGGAGGGCAATTCAGGGCAACGGCGGCGTGGAGTACCTTCCGCGCAACGCGAGCTGCTCTCTGGGTACGATGGAAACAAGTCGATAAATTGCCAACGGTCCCGGTTTCAGTTGAAGCTGTTTTGTGAAATGCCGTGGGAGAGAGTGTCGGTCCCGGGTGTTCTAGCACCCGAGCAAATATCCGTCATTCAGAGTAGTTTTGCAAAGGTAAATGGATGGGTAACGATAAATGGGCCAGTCTTCAGCGATCCACTTTGACGGAGAGTCGCCGACGCGTACTTGTGCACCGTGCAAAGAGTTCGAGTCTGCAATAGCACCCACGGTGCCTATTTACAACCCCAAACACGCTTGTTAGCTGGCACGAATCAGCGAGCAAGGGCTGCAATCGATCGAGCCTATTTTCGATCAAAGGAACGCGCTCGTGATCCAAGACAAATCCAGGTAGCACATCTAGGAATCGAGTCTCCGCGAGAAGAGATTGCGCAGCCCGGGATAGATGATCTCGAAGACTCCGGGCGGATTGTTCGATTTCTCGGACGACACTCTCTCGTCCTTCGATGATTGCGACAAAGTCCTCCAGATCATGACTTGCCTGGTAATCCATCCTGCCTCGACCGCGAAAAGCTTCCATTTTTGTTGCCAGAAAATAAGGCGCGGTAATGACGCGGATGCGCGGCCCTCCGGGCAATGTGATTGGAAGGGCGTTGCGTAGCGCCGGCTCGTACCAGCTATTTGTGAATCCCAGAACTTCTTTGTTCAAGGCCAGCACGTCCAGTGTCAGCGCGTCATGATGCCACCGGCTTTGGGTCGGTGATATCGGGATGCCCTTTGGACTCGACGAAACGGGTCATTGTGCCCAGATTGTGCCTGAAGATGTCGGTTGTGGCGATTCTAGCGATTCTGTCGAATGTCGAATCAATAACTTACGTGTTCTCAATACGTGGCTGAGGTTCGACCCCCCCTCCCGGCACCAGCCTTAAATATATTTAAAATCAAACGCTTGAAGTCTTAATAGAGGCTCTTAGCGAACAGCACCGGGACCTCCTGTATTTCGATCACGATCTCGGCGACTTCTCCGGCCTTGGAGGTCGGGAGTTGACCGGTACGACATCGCGTGCTGGCTGGAACAGCATCTCGAGTTCCTTCCGGACCGAATTGAGATCGTTACGAACAATCCGGCAGGTCGGCGAAACCTTGAGGTACTGGGAAGATGTCGCCGTTAGAAGGGGCCGCGCTGGCTCGCACAGGGAACGATCGAAGAGGATTGTCTTGTTATGGAATCGAGAATCTCCAGGCCTGGTCGGGATAGGATATCGTCACCACGCAAGCATAAATATAGATAGCGGTGGCATCAGGACAGTGGGATGCCGGAGCCGGTTTCTGAAGTCCGACAAGCATGGTCTTCAGATCTCAGCCGGAGTAGAGGCTCGGGCGGCTTGTGAATTAACTTCCGCACTCCATCCGACTTGGCAGTTGGCGCGAGAAACTGTTTAAATCCCTCTTAATGCGCGACTAGTGATTCGATATAACTTCGAATTCCGAGTGGTTCCCTGCCGAGAACTGATTTCAAGACCAAGCTGTTGCCGCCCATGGGCGAATGGGAGTAGTAAGTGAAGATCGCTTTCATCGCATCTGTCTGTTCATCGTTGATGGCCGCATTCCATCCCGAAACAGAACTCTCCTCCGCACTAATCACTTGCCCAAGCACTTCGGACATGACCGCCGCGATCTCTACTCGATTGAAAAGACCCGCGCAGAGTTCGAATGTCCCGTAGTTAAGACTATTCTCGGAAAATGCGATCGAGACCACGTCTGCAACATCGCGAAAATCAACATGTGCGATCCGGGCTGTCCTCGGGAACGGTTCGCTGAATACACCTGTTTTGACAATATCCGGCCACGTCTTTCCAATGTTCTGAAAGAAGTTGGCTGGCTGCAGAACCACATACTCCATTCGAGAAGCATACAGCGCATCTTCCACAGGGATTTTACTTGCGTGATTGCTCAGCCGCGTAATTGTAGGCTGGATCACTGACGAAAAGACGAATCTACGCACCCCTGCCCTTTCAGCTGCGTTAACCACATTGAGACCGACTTGAGCCTCATCTTTCAGAAACGAAGGGCCAATGTGGAAAACGCCATCAACGTCCTGCATCGCGGAATCCAGGCTCGCAACATCGCGAAGATCCCCGATGGCTATGTCTTCGTAGCCTTTAGTCCTGAGAGAGACCTCTTGTTCCCGACTGCGGACAAATGCACGGACACTGATCCCTCGATCCTTTAGGGCCACAGGCACAAGGCCTGCAAACACACCTGCTGCTCCGATGGCGAGTACTTTCATGTTCTCCTCCTTGCTGAAATTTGCTGATCTGGCCCGGCATCAACAACGCACGGAGCATCAACGCTGAAATACATGCCTGCTGATAGCAGGACAAACAATTCGGCATTCTCTGCAGAGGAGCGAAACTATGCAGTCCGGTTTGTCAGCTACATCGCCGTCGAGATGGCGACTGCGACTGCTTTGATGAAACTACGAGGTAGTCATTCTATCTATAGGCCTTTAGTATCGGGCGACTCCTAAGTATCGTTCCTCGAGCCGACAAGGGCGATTGGCTCGGCGATCCGTTCAATGGCCGCGCGTCCATTCTCGAACCAAGAGAGCGCGTCGGCCGTTTCTCGGCAACTTGACGGACGCGCTTCATGTGTACTTGCTGTATTCAGGGCGCTAATCCAATGATCCAATTGAACACAGGTGACGCCGTACTCCTTGGTGCCGAACCGGGTTAGATCACCCTCTGAAATCTGAAATCTGATGTTTTCAACTCATTGAAGACTTTGTGGCTCCGCTATTGAAAGCTGAGGGTACGAAGTGCTGTTGAAGGCTCCGACAGCTATATATTCGACTACAGCAAGGAATCTCACGGAAATACTAATCCGAAGCCCGTTTCCGGTTGACCAGTCTGTCTTTAGTGTCCGAAGACGCTCTGGATAATTGCTTTGCTCTCTCGAAAGTCGACCACCCAATCCTACGACTTTTAAATCTCCAAACCAGCGAAGTCACAATCTGAGTTGACCCTCAGATAGGGGCATTCCACCAGGGGTCAACAAGCGACCATGCTCGAGTCTGCACAAAATCCTCAAGCGCTGCGGATCCGAATTTAGATGGCAAGAAGATCACGGATGACTGGAACAACACCCGTTATCACGCGCCATCCGATGACATGGGACAGCCACTCGACTTCGATGCATCCGTACAGTTTATGAATCTTGATTTCATGATCGGATACGACGTTGCGCAAACCGTGCAACGACCCAAGTGGAATCCAGGTGACTTCATCGGAAAGAACTTTGTTCGTCCCCGCACAAGCACAAAGTCTTCTGATGAATGAAGAGCCCCGAAATTGCATTTCCGATTTTCAGGGCCGGTTTACTTCCGCCATTCTTTTATCACCATGCAAATCTCTGCTTGAGCTTGATTCAATCCGAGCTCCCAACAGCCAACGATCCGACAAGCGACTAAAACGTAGTAGAAGACTCTTTGACGATTCCTACTGCGTCTTCAAGAACTCCCCAGTTTCTTCGTACTTCGTCCTTGGGATCCCTAGCTGTAGCGTCAAATGAATCTAGGTCGGCTTCTCGTGCCAATCCCCTGGTCCAACACCAGGGCCTTAGGTACAGTGGAAATCATGGGCGTTCGCGGATCGAGAATCGGTGATCCCCATTACATGGATTGTGCGGATGTGGCGCTCATAGGAGAATTGAGCGATCTACATTGCGGCTCTGGTCGGATCGTGCCTACGCTTCCCTTTTGATTAATCTTCGCCCGAGCGCCCCTCAACCTCTGCTCGGGTCAGGTATTTGGCTCGGCGGCTCGGACCATTTCCACGAGTACTTTGCGAGCCTCATCCGAGTTTTGGACTTCGCGGAGAAAGTTGACACGTGTCCCTTTCATGCCGTCGTCGGTTTTCAGTTTAAGGTGAAATCCAAGCCGATCGACTGCTGTCATTGTGGCCCCAGTTGCGTCGAGGCCAGCATGGACCCTAGCAAGCAGGATCATTGCAGGAACATGATCCGAGTTCATGTGTCCGACAATCATTGGAGCTGCTTCGGCCAAGGGATCAATCTCCGCTGACTGGTACTCCTCCGTGGTCACCCATCCCATCACTCCAAAGCCGCCGACGTAGTAGATGTCCAGGGGCTGGAGGCGGTAAAAGCCAAAGTCTTTGAAGTCGACCCATGAGCGGCTGTTCTCGTAGCGAGACAGATAGCGGTGGCGAGCCTCGTCGATCTCATCCTCCGGCACGGAAATGACATCACCAATGAGCGTTGCGCGCGCTGTACCAAGCGGATCTCCGTCGCCTCCTTGACTCACAAACAGACTTGCCCGATGGTCCGCTTGAATATTCTGGGTATGCATGGCCATATTGCTGATCAGAAAGACAGGGCGCCCTGTCCCGTCGACCGCATATGGCATGAGTGAACCAAACGGATATCCTGAGCGCTTTCGAGAAACGGTTGAGAGAGTCGCAATCGTGCAGAGCGAAACGAGAGTGCGTACTCGCTCGGCGTAAGTCGGCTCCGGGAGTTGTGGAATAGCAGAATCCGTGTATGCGTGCTTGCGGGATGAATTCATATCTTCGGTAGACATTGTCTCTACCTCCTCTGACTCTGATCTCGTTAAGTGAAGCTATCAATCCCCAAGCACTAGTGGAACGCGCTGGTTGAGCCTTGCTTTTAGATCTTTCAGCAACCGAGAATTCGGTATGGTCCGGAATGGCGGTGACTCAATCGAAGATAGCCGGTCGCCTCAGTCTGATCGTCGAGCCACGCCTTCTGACTGAGCCGCCACTGGCGTCTCCTCGTAGAAGATGTTGCGCCACGTGCCTTCTAGATAGAGGTATGTCGAGCCGACATTCAGAGTCTGGGGAAGAGATTTCCCATTGCAGACGGCATCTTGGTCTGCGCGATAGCTGATCGAGCCCGCAGAACGGCTGGTGACTTTCAGTACAAAGTCACTGAGTCTATATCCGTTCAACCTGCACGCGCCGGATCGGATCGCAGCGATCCAATGCTCTTTATCCTTTATACCCGTCGAACTCACAATCCTCGCATCTTTGCTCATCAGTTTCCTGATGAAGTCAGTCTTGCCGCTTACGCGGGCTTGCCAGAGCTTCCTCTCATTGCCGGAGAATTGCTTCAATGAGGGAGACGCAATGTCCATCGGTGGCTGGGAAGTGGGATAGCCCTGCATGTTTGTCCTGGGGTCCACCGGAGGATTGACATCCGGTGCGAAGGCCGTCGCGAAGGAGAGGAGCACGGAGAGACAAATCGTAAGAAATTTCATTGAAATCTTGGTCCCTCTTGCATTCGAAGACAATGGTGACGAATCCAGCAGAATGATACGCCAACACTCATGGAAGCACTCAGCGCAAGTCGGTTACTCGTGAGTGGTGGCCAATTGAGAAGTAACCCCAGAATCGACTAATGTCCTGAATAGTCGCTATCTGCATCGACAAACTGCTCCGCAATGTCTCATAGTAATTTCCTATGGCCAAGAAGATTAAACGAATCGGCATCCTCACTGCGGGAGGCGACAGCCCCGGCCTGAATGCAGCCATCCGCGGTGTCGGCAAAGCTGCGCTTGGCTACTATGGCATGGAGATCGTTGGTTTTCGCGACGGTTTTCGCGGATTGGTCGAGAACCGGCGTATCGATCTGGATCGCTCCGCACTTTCCGGGATTCTCACCATCGGCGGCACGATTCTCGGCACCAGCCGTGACAAGCCGCACCGCATGGTGATTAATGGCCGCATCAAGGACATGACCGGTGTCATTAAGAACAACGTCAAAAAGTGGGGAATCGACTGCATTGTTTGTCTTGGCGGTGGCGGCACGCAGAAGAATGCCTTCCGTTTGCACCAGGCTGGCATCAACGTCATCACGTTGCCAAAGACTATTGACAACGACGTGGCTATGACCGACGCCACATTTGGCTACGCCACTGCTTTGGGGATCGCCACCGATGCCATCGACCGTCTGCATAGCACCGCTCACAGCCACCATCGCATCATTGTGGTCGAGATCATGGGCCATCGCGCCGGCTGGCTCACGCTCGGCGCGGGACTGGCGGGCGGAGCGGACGTGATCCTCATTCCCGAAATCCCCTACAGCGTGAAGAGAATCGCCGAGGCAATTGGCCGTCGCAGCAAGCGTGGGAGCAGCTTCAGCATCGTCGCCGTGGCCGAGGGCGCGATGAGCGGTGACGACGCTCGCATTTTTAGAATGGCCGAGAAAGTTCTCAAACGCGCTGAGACCTTGAACGCAAAGTTAGAGGCCAAGCGTGAAATCACCGCGCTTGAGATTAGGCATCAGGGCAATACTATGCGACTGGCCCGGCAGCTCGAGGAGCTGACTCATCTCGAAGCCCGCCTGACGATCCTTGGCTACGTGCAGCGCGGCGGCACGCCATGTACGGAGGATCGGATTCTTGCCACGCGCCTGGGCAGCGCCTGCGCCGATCTGATCAGCGAAGAGAAGTTTGGAGTGATGGTGGCCGCACGTGGTGACGGCACGGAACCAGTGCCGTTGAATGAGGTCGCGGGCAAGCTCAAGTTTGTGTCACCGGACCATTCATGGGTCGTGTCTGCCCGCCGTGTGGGGACGTGTCTCGGCGATTGAGAAGCACAACTTGTGCATAGACGGTCTCTCTAGCGAGTCCACTCGGGATTTTACTGTTCGCGGCTCGACAACCGGTATGCCGAATCTTTGCTCCGATCCCGAGTTGAGGTTTCACGCGGTACATTTGTAGGTGACCTCAAAACGGAAAGAAGACAAGCATGCGCTATGTAATTGGTATTGATCTTGGCGGAACCGCCGTAAACTACACGGTGGTAGACGAAAAGCAGAACATTTTGGTTAAAGGATTGTGTGAGCATCCGGCCCGCGCGGTAGAGGGGCCCAAGATCTGCATCAACCAGATCGCGGAAGGCGCGGTGCCGGCACTGGCCCGCGCGGGTGTGTCTATGGACAGTGTCGCCGCGGTGGGACTTGACACACCAGGTCCGGCCAGCGCCAAGGGCGTGCTTAGCGCCAAGGGATCCACGAACTTTGTACACGAGGATTGGACCAGCTTCGACATTCGCGGCGCCCTCGAGAGCAAGCTCGGCAAGCCAGTTGTGTACTTAAACGATGCCAATGCTGCGGCACTGTGGGGCCATTTTGCGCTATTCGGCTCGAATAGTGGCAAGACGTCGATCTCCATTATTGTCGGAACCGGAAATGGTGGCGGCGTGATCGTAAACGATCGGGTCATTGACGGAAAGAACGGCTTCGGCGGTGAATTGGGCCACGTGCTGGTTCCTTACTCTGAGATTCCGGAGATTGCAGGATTGAAACCGATCTGCAACTGCGGGCGTATTGGCGACCTCGAATCGCTGTGTTCGCTGACGTCGATCCGAGTGAACGTGTTGCCGCATCTGCTCAAGGAGCATCCAGAACACGAGCTGGCGAAAATGGATATCGCCAAGGCTGCGTATGCCGCGCGCGGGCTTGCAGCAAAGGGTGATCCGCTCTGCCGAACGATCTTCAAAGTCCAGGCACATGCGCTCGGCCTGTTCTTCGACGAAATGATCAATACGTTCGATCCGGATGCGCTGATTATCGGCGGTGGCGTGCTTGAGTCAACAGAAGAATTTCGGCAGTGGTTTATTCAGCAGATTCGGGCGGGAATGCCGGTCCAGCGCGCCGAGCAGGCCGATATCCCGATTCATGTGATTCCCAACGGCGATTGTGCAGGTGCGCTCGGTGCCGCGATCGGGGCTTTGCAGTTACTCAGGTAGTCGCAGTCTTGTGGGGCGGTTCTCTTCCCGCGCCCAAAACAATCCGACCAGACGATCAGTCGCCCTTAGCAGCGGGTAGCAGGTATTCCCAAGGATCCACCTCGCCGTCGTATGATTCCACGAGTCACTCCCACAAGCAAGACAAGAGCCAGCCCGATCAAGGCACCGGCGACGCCTGAACCAAGAATCATACATCGAGGTTGGAAGTTCTTTCTCACGTTCGATGTCTGCAAAATAACAGCTGTGAATGGCTGATATTGTGAAGCTTCATTTGCGCTTCGAGATTGTTCCGGGGCGAGTTGTTTGGATGATAAGTCGAGGAGGAGCGCGAGGTGTTACAAGAAGCTGAACTCAGCGCGTGGCTGATTCAGAGAACAACCTCGGAGGCTCCTCAGAGTCTTCTCATAGCCCTTCGGTCCCCTGGATAGATTCAGAAACTTGCTTTGCAGAGGGGATATTCGTTCTCCTTCGAACAACCCCGGCGGCAAGCTATGGTCGAGATAGTCATGGTGCCATT
>Ga0105241_10002042_pt1 | contig 15268 bp, 15 predicted proteins | sample KBSC64metaG_FD_80422 | JGI IMG/M metagenome (GOLD analysis project Ga0105241, IMG submission 80422) | Corn rhizosphere microbial communities from Kellogg Biological Station, Michigan, USA - KBS C6-4 metaG | ecosystem: Host-associated > Plants > Roots > Rhizosphere > Soil | place: Michigan, USA... | reverse complement strand
GCAAATAAGTTCAAAATCAAATTTTAGAATTTCTTACTAATGAAGAAAAGTTTATTTACCATTTGTTTAGTTGCTTGTGTTTGCATTTTATCTGCTCAAACAAAAAGAGTAATGGTAGATAAAATAATTGCGACGGTTGGCGATAAGATTATTCTTAAAAGTGAAATTGACAATAGCATTACTGATATGCAACGTCAAAATATTGACATACCTGCAAACGCTAAATGTCTTTTACTAGAGCAGGCACTTGGTTTAAAAGCCCTCGTATTACAGGCAGAAATAGATTCTATCCCCGTTTCGGATGAAGATATTGATGCAGATATTGATAATAAAATAAGATATTTCATCAACCAATATGGTTCTAAAGAAATTGTAGAACAAATTGCGGGAAAATCACTTTTTCAACTCAAAGAAGATTTTAGAGAAACATTTAAAGAACAAAAACTGGCGCAGGGCGAGCGTGATAAAATTGTGGCTGATGTAAGAATAACACCACAGGAAGTAGAAGCTTATTACGATTCCATTCCAAAAGATAGCTTACATTTTTATGGTTCAGAACTGGAAGTAGGAGAAATTGTGATATATCCCAAACCAAGCCGCGATCTTGACACTTATGCAATCGATCAGCTAAACGAATACAAAAAAGAAGTAGAAAGCGGCAGTAAAAAATTTGAGACGCTTGCATCTTTGTACACTGATGATCCCGGTAGTAAAGATAATGGGGGCAGGTATGAAATTAATCGAAATGAAAAAACCTGGGATCCAGTCTTTCTTGCCAAGGCCTTCAGTTTAAAAGATGGCCAGATTTCAAGCGTTTTTAAAACAAAGTTTGGTTACCACATTATACAAATGGTTAGCAGAAATGGAGACGATGCGGTTATACGCCATATTTTAAAAATTCCCCAGATAAGCTCGATAGAAGTAAACCAGACCAAAGAAAAATTAGATTCTATTCGTTCAAAACTAGTCGCCGGCACAATCGATTTTGGCCAGGCAGTTTCAAAATATAGTGAAGATCAAAACAGTAAATTCACAGGAGGCCGAATACCGGCAAGAGATGGCAGCACTTTTATATCTATTGATGATCTTGACAAAGATTTGGTGTTGATGCTTAAGGATCTTAAAGTAGGACAATATTCACAACCAACAGAGTTTGTTGACGACCGGGGGAAAAAAGCAGTGCGTATCGTGATCATCTTAACTAAAACCGAACCCCATCGTGAAAATCTTAAAGATGACTACGATAAAATTGCGCAGGATGCCTTGGCAGAAAAGAAAAATGCTGCACTTGAAAACTGGTTTACCAAAAAGATTCCTTCCTTTTATGTAAAAATTGCAGACGATTATAAATCCTGTCCGGAAATGCAAAAGTGGGAGACTAATTCATCAACCGTCCAAAAATAGGTTTTTACAATCGGTCGGGTACTACATCACCTTTCACAATATATTGCGCCTGTTATTAAAAAAGAAATAACAAAACTATTTATTTCACCCTTTGGCGCTGTTTCATAATACCTTAATTTTGCGCTTCATTCCAATAAATGAGCGATGAAATAAAACATGAATGTGGCCTGGCATTCATGAGATTAAGAAAGCCCTTTTCCTTTTACCGTCAAAAATATGGTACTGTTCTTTACGGCCTTAATAAGCTGTACTTATTGATGGAAAAGCAGCACAATCGCGGCCAGGACGGCGCTGGTGTGGCTGCGGTGAAATTAGATACTGAGCCCGGATACCCGTTTCTCCATCGCAAAAGAAGCTCCGCCAACCAGGCCATTGCGGATATTTTTTCTCAAATAGGAGAACAGATAAATGAAATTCAAAAATATCATCCGGAGATAGACCAGCATCCCGGCCTTATGAAAGGCCATATAGATTTTTTAGGAGAGCTCTTACTTGGTCATTTACGTTATGGAACCCAGGGAAAGAATAATGTTCAGTTTTGCCATCCCTTTATAAAACGGAATACCATTCCCGCCCGAAATCTTGCTCTTGCAGGAAACTTCAACCTCGTAAATAAAGATGAATTATTTTCATTAATCAACAGCCATCCTGATGAGCTTGACAGGCAAAGCGATCTGGGTGCAATGATGGATGTGATTCACCATTTCCTGGTGAAGGCCGACGAAGCTTCTCCTGAAATTGTAGACATCGTATCAGTATTACAGAAATCGGTGTCTCTTTTTGACGGTGGTTTCACATTTGGTGGACTTACGGGAAGTGGTATTGGGTTTGTTGTGAGAGATGCCCATGGAATACGGCCTTGTTATTACTATGCCAATGATGAAGTAATTGTTGCAACAAGTGAGCGGGCGGCCATTCGTACCGCTTTTAATGTAGGTGAAAATGAAGTGAAAGAATTGATGCCGGGCTGTGCCCTAATTGCACATCACGATGGCACTTTTTCAATTGAACAGGTGCTTGAGCCGAAAGAAAGAAAAGCCTGCAGTTTTGAAAGAATCTATTTTTCCCGCGGAAGCGATGAAAAAATTTATAGGGAAAGAATTGCTTTAGGTTACCACCTAAGCGAAGGTGTTCTCAAAGCAGTTAATTACGATCTTAAAAACACCATTTTTTCTTTTATACCCAATACTGCTGAGATCGCGTTTTACGGTTTGCTCAAAGGAGCAGAAGATTATTTGAATAAGACAAAGGTGGAAAGGATATTAAGTTGGGGAAAAGATTTTGATGAAGAGAAACTAACGGCCATGATTAACCGTAAAGTTAGAATCGAAAAAATAGCTATTAAGGATGTAAAGCTTCGTACTTTTATCACCGCAGATACAAGCCGTAATGAAATGGTTCAGCACGTGTATGACATTACTTACGGAACCGTGCGAAAACATGAAGATACCCTGGTGGTTATTGACGATTCAATTGTAAGAGGAACCACCTTACGCGAAAGCATTATACGTATGCTTTCGAGGCTCGAGCCCAAAAGGATTATTGTTGTTTCTTCGGCTCCCCAGATAAGATACCCCGATTGTTATGGAATTGATATGAGCAAATTAGGCGAATTTGTTGCATTCAAGGCCGCTATGGAATTGTTGAAAGAAAGAAAAATGGAATGCCTGCTTGATGAACTGGTAAAAAAGTGTCATGACCTCAAAAGGAACAACAGACTTAGCAGCGAAAATGTTGTGAGGCATATTTATAAACAGTTTACAGTTGAAGAAATTTCAAATAAAATTGCCAGGCTTATTACCCCCGGTGAAATTACTGTGCCCGTTGATGTAATTTATCAGACTATCGAAGATTTGCATGATAGTTGCCCTACAAATCTCGGCGATTGGTATTTTACAGGCAATTATCCCACACCCGGTGGCAACCGCGTTGTAAACAACGCATTTTTAAATTACATGGAAGGAAAGAATGTGAGAGGTTATTAAGCTATATTAATTCCGGTACGAATTTGGAATGGAATATAGTTCAACTTTATTAAGTGATGAAAACGCTATTTCTTATACGGCATGCAAAAAGTAGCTGGGACAATATCGCACTTCCTGATATTGACAGACCTTTAAATGAAAGAGGTAAGTATGACGCCCCATTAATGGCAAAAAAATTAGAAGATAAAAAGATCGAAATTGATGCTTTTGTATCAAGTCCTGCAAAACGTGCAAAAAAAACCGCGGAAATATTTATGGATGTATTGGGTGCAAAGGAGAAAAAATTGGTATTAGTACGTTCTTTATATGAGGCAACGTCCGAAAATTATTTTGATACCATTGAAAATTTAAAAGACAAACACGATACCGTTGCCCTGTTTGCTCATAATCCCGGGATTACCGACTTCATCAATTCCCTTGAATGCTCACCTGTTCATGATATGCCTACCTGTGGAGTTTATGCATTTAAAATAAAAACAAAAAACTGGAAAGGCTTTAGGTCAGCTTCTAAAGAATTTTTATTTTTTGATTACCCCAAAAATAATTGAGCTTTAAATTAGATTCTTTTTATTGGAAGACGGCCTGAATCTTCAATTCTTCTATTGGATAAATACACGCCGGCAAAAATCAGCATGCCGGCAATTAATTTATAAAAAGACAATTGTTCTTTAAGAAATATCATAGCTATTGCTACAGCAAAAACTGGCTGTGAATAAATATAGGCCCCCGCAACGGATGCACTTAGCTTTTTAATACCATACGCATTAAAGATATACGCCAAAAAAGTTCCTGGGATAGTGATGAGAAATAGTAATAACCAGTCTTTTAGAGTAAAAATATTCCACGTAATTTGCAAAAATTCTTTGGTGCATAATGGGAGTGTCAAAAAAAATCCAAAAGTAAAAACCCACCTCATTACAAATATTGCAGAGTATTTGTTTGCAAGTGGCTTCACCAGAATAAAATAAAATGTATAGGCCAACGAACTAAATAGTACAAGAGAGTCACCAAGAATAATATTATCACCCGGCGCTACAGGCTCTCTTGATGAAATTAATAAGATAGCACCTGATGCACCCATTATAAGTCCGGCTGCTTTTGCAATGGTTAATTTTTCCCTCAAAATTCTGGCTGCGAAAATCGTTATCAATATCGGCGTAAGTAAAGTAAGTAACGATGCATGTATAGAAAAAGTGAGAGATAACCCCTTAATGAAAAGCATCTGATTCAAAGCAATTGCAGTTACCGCACAAAGGAGTAATGGAACAATTTCGGTCTTTTGAAACTTCGTTTTATCCGGATTAAAAAAAAATAATATCCAGAAAAGAATTAGGCTTATACCAATCCTGAGAATATTTAATCCAAAAGGGCCGGCATAATGATGTGCGGTAAAATATTTTACAATACTGTAATTAGCTGCGAAAAAGAGGTTGGTTCCAATAAGCCCCAAATGGGCTTTTATTTTATGATCCAAAGTGATTTATTGATTTTTAAATTTGCCGGATTTAAGTGATAACACAAATTCGCATATAACATTCTTATAGCTGTTCATGCAGGATGTCGCATTGCTAATTTGAAATGTCAAAGCGTTTTCCATCACTTTTTTAATAGAGACCTTATCTTGCTCAACCGAGTAAAAGAATTTTTTCCCCATAAGGTAACTGGCAAGATATTCCTGTTCCGTTTGGCCGGGAGTAGGCACCAATACCGCATTTTTCCCAAGTTTTACCAGATCCATAACAGTCGTGTAACCGCTCCTGGATATAATTATCTTCGATTGCTGAAAGGCTTTATTTAATTCATCTGCCGGAAGATGATTTAAAATTTTAATTGATGCATTATCTGGCAGCAAATCTTTAGTTTCATTGGGTAATCCTCTTATAAGCAAAATATTCTTATTAAGGGATTTTAATTGAAACAGAATCTCTCTTTCAAAAATAGTTCTTTGCGGCTCCGGACCCGAAATTGAAATCAGGACTTCATATTTTTCGGGAAGGTCTTTCAATAATTCAAATCTTGATAACGGACCTATATACAAAACATTAAAGGGTCTATTCTCCTGGTGTGACAAATCACCCGCCAATCCATTTTCGCTCCAATCAGGAACCCAACAAAACTTATATTTTTTTATAAAATAATAATGAATCTTTTGGACAATTTTTTCAGAAAACCGATTTTTTGTTTTGATTAAAAGTTGATGTGTTATATAAACCGAAGGAACCTTCCTATTGTACATGCCAAATCTGTTATCAGAAATAACTGCATCGATTTTATACTTTTTAATATTCTTTTTTATCCAATGATTTTCTTTCAGGATAGAGAAAATAATTTTTGGAATTTGTAACATTAATTTAATGACTAACGATCCGCCACTACCACTGTAAGTGATTTTATAGCTGCTGATACGTAAAATCAACAACGATGGGAACTCTTTTTTTAGTAAAAAATAACTATTTCCGGAGGCGGCAATCAATACCTCGCAATTTTGAGAAATTAATTCATTTATTATTGGAATACAACGGGTTGCATGCCCCAGGCCCCAATCCAAAGGAGCTACCAGTATTCTTGTTTTGGGAAGCTCGCTGTTAAAATTTTTGCCATTTATCAAAACATTGCAATAATTATTTGTGAAAATAGTTTAATTTACAATGATATTTTATGAAAATCGCAAACAAAATCCTTCTTGTATTATTTATTATGATTGCTATTTCTGTTATTAGCTGCAATGCTTCTAGAAAAAACAAATGTGGTTGTCCTAATAAACAAGGCATGGTAGGATATTAGACTATAAAGAACCAAAAAAACCAAAAATGAACAAATTTAACCGGGATCTTTTGGTATTGTTCAAAGAAGAGTTGATGAACCCCCAGGCAATCGAACATGAAGTAGAAATGCTTCATGAACTACTTTATTCTGTTGAAAAAATAGATAATCTTATTACAGCCCATGAGGTCATCAATTTGAATAAATACAAAATAAGTTCTGATGAAAAAATTATTCGTCAAACGATTGGTCTGAAAGAATTAAAGCCTTTTATTTTTCTGAATAATAAGAATTAAAAACAGGCGAGATAGCTGGCCTTAGCTAATCGTCCAGGTTTCCCTTCCCTTTAATATTTTATCAAGGTCACCCTTTCCTTTAGTTGAAATGGCCTCTTCAATTTGCATGGACATTACGTCTTCGTAGCAGTTTCTGTCGTGTTGGTAGAAAACGCCAAACGGCCTGGGAAGATGACCATCCTGGTGGGGATTATCAAAAAGTCTTGTCAGTATTTGGGCTTTGTAAAAATCTTTCTCGTCATGTATCCATAGATCGTTTTCACTTATACCATTACCTATTTCAACAGCAATTGGTTTAAAACCATCGAGCTTTATACCCTTGTTCCTTGCTGTGCCAAAAACAAGCGGCTTGTCATGTTCCAGAAATAATGCTTCTTCAGGTTTCGATTTTTTTTCTGTAAATATTTCAAAAGCCCCATCATTAAAAATATTGCAGTTCTGATAAATTTCCAGGAAAGAAGAACCTTTATGAGCATATGCTCTTAAAATCATTGCCTGTAAATGTTTGGGATCTCTGTCCATAGTGCGTGCAACAAAAGTGGCATCGGCTCCCAATGCAAGCGCTGAAGGATTAAATGGATGGTCGATACTTCCAAATGGTGTACTTTTTGTAATCTTATGCTCTTCACTTGTTGGAGAATATTGGCCTTTAGTAAGTCCGTAAATTTCATTATTAAACAACATAAGGTTTACATCAAAATTTCTTCTCAGCAAATGAATGGTATGGTTGCCTCCAATGCTCAAGCAATCGCCATCGCCACTTACAATCCATACACTCAATTCGGGCCTGCTGGCTTTTAGTCCGCTGGCAATTGCAGTTGCCCTCCCGTGGATGCTGTGCATTCCGTACGTATCCATATAATACGGGAAACGGCTGCTGCAACCTATTCCTGATATAATCACAATATTTTCCCTGGGAATTCCAAGTGCAGGCATTATTTTTTGCATTTGTGCAAGTATCGAATAGTCTCCACAACCCGGGCACCATCGTACCTCCTGGTCGGTAACAAAATCTTTTGGTGTTAATGTTATTTTAGACGCTGTTGTGGTTTCACTCATATCTATAAAATTATTCTTCAAAGTTAATACATACTGGCATATCGTAAATGATAACGAATATGTAAAATGAAAAGTATTTATGAAATTTTCTGCAATTCTTCCCAATATTCTGCTGCACGTCGGGCATGTGGAATTACAATCGTTCCACCAACAATATTTGCAATTGCAAAAATTTCGTACATCTCTTCGGTTGAAACACCAAGCTCAAAAGATTTACCCAAATGATATTTGATACAATCATCACACCGCAGAACCATACTTGCTACTAATCCAAGCATCTCTTTAGTTTTTTTGCCGAGAGCGCCTTCCTCGTAAGTGTTGGTATCAAGATTCCAAAGGCGCTTCATCACAAGATTATTTTTGCTTAGGATAAGGTCGTTCATTCTCTCGCGGTATTCATTAAAATTATTAACCAATGTTGACATCGTTTACCTTTTTAAAGTGAAATATTTAGATCAAAGTTATAAGCATTCATGACATGCAAATTCATTTTCGTTAATTTTACCACCTATTACTATTTTCTATGAACGACATACAATATGACTTCGGAATGATTGGGTTAGGCGTAATGGGCAGTAACCTTTTGTTGAACATGGCAGATCATGGCTTCGCGGTTATCGGCTATGATAAGAATCCTGATAAAACAAAACTCTTTGAGGCTTCCGCTTCAAAAAACACCATCGTAAAAGGTGTAAATACTTTAAAGGAAATGATTGACACCTTAAAGGTTCCGCGAAAAATTATGATGCTTGTACCCGCCGGAAAGCCTGTTGATAGTGTAATTGGCGACCTGGTACCGGTGCTGCAACAAGGTGATATTATCATCGACGGAGGCAACTCACATTATACGGATACTTTAAAACGAATACTGGAACTTAAGAACAAAGGGTTCCATTTTATGGGCATCGGTATCTCAGGTGGAGAAGAAGGTGCAAGGAAAGGTCCCAGTATTATGCCGGGGGGCGATAAAGAAGCCTACGCAGAAGTGGAACCACTACTAAAGGCTGTAGCTGCGATTGTGAATGATGTTCCATGTGTTGGATATTTAGGTCGGGATGCTGCGGGGCATTATGTAAAAATGGTACATAACGGTATAGAGTATGCGATAATGCAATTAATAAGTGAGTGCTACGATTTAATGCACAATGGCCTTTCATTACCTAATACTGAATTACATGAAGTTTTTAAAAATTGGGATAATGGCGAACTAAAATCTTTTTTGCTGGAAATTACTGCTACGATTTTTGAAAAGAAAGATGAAAAAAATAGTAATGTTTATTTGGTTGATAGGATACTTGATAAAGCAGGAGCCAAAGGTACGGGACAATGGACATCAGAAGAAGGCCTCGACCTGCCTATGCCGATACCGACAATTGATTCGGCGGTAATGATGAGGAACCTTTCTTCACTCATTGAGGAAAGAAAAGAAGCTGCTGCGTTGTACAATACCTCCATGCAAAAAATAGAAACTCCAAAAGAAGAATTCGTACAGTTACTAAAAGATGCATTCTGCTTTGCAACTATCATTAGCTATGCGCAAGGTCTTGCAATGCTTACAAAAGCTTCGCACGAACTTAATATGGAAATACCTTTACCCGAGGTCGTTAGCGTGTGGAGAGGTGGATGTATTATTCGGTCCGCGTTATTAGAATATTTTAAAAATGCGTACGTCAATGCAGATTTAAAAAATTTATTGCTCGATGAAAATATTGCTGCCATTCTAAAGCAAAAGGAAAATAGTGTTCAAAAAATTGTATCGCTTGGTGCGTTAAACAATTTCCCTTTGGCAGGGTTTATGTCATCACTAAATTATTATAATGCTTATCGCAGAAATTTATTACCTACAAACTTGATCCAGGCCCAGCGGGATTTTTTTGGAGCCCACACCTACCAGCGGATTGATGAAGAAGGAATTTTTCACTCCAATTGGGAAACAAATGCTTAAAGAGTTTTAATAGAAAATTTAAAAAAAGAAAAACCTTACATGTTAGATTACAAAAAAATATCTCCGATGCTCATTTTTATTTTCGGCGGCAGCGGGGATTTAAATTATAGAAAATTAAATCCTGCTTTATTTAACCTGTTTATGGATGAAGCGATGCCTGACAACTTTAGTATTGTGGGTATTGCCCGTTCAGAATATCCGGGTGATGAATATGAAAAGCATTTAAAGGAAGGAATAGATAATTTTTCAAGAAGAAAGGATACGGATAATGAATGGGGGAAATTTTCGAAACATATTAGTTATATACCTCTGGATGTAACTAACGGTGAAGATTATGCAAAAATTGCAAATTTTGCGAAAGATACAGAAGCAAAATTCGGCCTACATCCCAATATCATTTTTTATATGGCAGTTGCCCCGCAGCTTGTTCCTTCAATTGTAAAGAATCTTGGTACGCTCGATATTTGTCGTGATACAAAATGCACCCGAATTGTAATTGAAAAGCCGTTTGGGCACGACCTCGAAAGCGCAAAAGATATGAACAGAATGCTGGCCAAATATTTTACAGAAGAACAAATATTTCGCATTGATCACTACCTGGGTAAAGAAACTGTACAAAATATTCTTGCTCTACGATTTGCGAACGCATTGTTTGAACCTATTTGGAACAGAAATTATATTGATCATGTGCAAATCACGGCAGCGGAAACTGTTGGTGTAGAAGGCCGTGGCGGTTATTACGAAAATTCGGGCGCCCTAAGAGATATGATACAAAACCATATTTTGCAGTTACTCTGTATGATAGCAATGGAAGCACCCGTGTCGTTTGATGCTAACGAGATAAGAAATAAAAAAGTAGATGTGCTAAATGCCATTCGCCGCATTAACAAAGATGAAGTACATGAGTACGCTGCACGCGGGCAGTACAGCGGAGGATGGATGCAAGGAGAAAAAGTAACTGGTTACCGGGAAGAAAGTGATGTTTCGCCTCAATCAAATACAGAGACTTTTGCTGCAGTTAAGTTTTTCGTTGATAACTGGCGTTGGCAAGGTGTTCCATTTTATGTTCGGACCGGGAAACATCTTCATGAAAAAACCACGATGTTAAGTATACAATTTAAGCCTGCACCTGCTTATGCTTTTCCTAAGGAAGCTGCAGAAACCTGGCGGCCCAACAAGCTTACCATTAGCATTGCTCCCGAAATGGATATTTGTCTTCGTTTCCAGGCGAAACGTCCCGGACAAACTATGATTCTTAGCCCGGTTGACATGATATTTAATTACAAGGATGAATTTGATGGCGAAGAACCTGAAGCTTATGAAACACTCTTATACGACGTAATGGAAGGGGATGCTACACTTTTTATGCGGGCCGACCAGGTAGAAGCTGCCTGGGAAGTCGTAATGCCTATATTAGATGCCTGGTATGCACGCAAGCCTGTTGATTTTCCTAATTATTCTCCGGATTCGTGGGGACCGGAAGATGCCGAAGCACTCATTGCAAGAGATGGACATAACTGGATAAATGTTGCCCCGAAAAAGAAGGAACAATAAAAATGAAATTTCATATTTATAAAAATAGAAAAGAGCTGGCTAACGAACTAGCTATATGGATATGTGATTTAATAAATTCTACTTTACAAAAACAGGAGTTTTTCACGTTGGTGCTCTCGGGTGGTGAAACACCGAAAGATCTTTTTAAAAAACTTGCCTCGGCCGAATTCAAAGAGAAAATTAATTGGAATAAAATCCACCTTTTTTGGGGTGATGAACGTGTTGTTCCATTTAGTGATGAGCGTAACAATGCAAAAATGGCGTGTGACATACTGATTGATCACGTTGATATACCAGCCTTGCAGGTGCATGTAATGCGAACAGATATTGAACCAGTATTTGCCGCTAAAGAATACGAAGAATTATTGCGCAGCTTTTTTGATAATACTGATAAAAGCTTCGACCTCGTGTTGCTCGGTATGGGCGATGATGGCCACACTCTATCGTTGTTTCCAAATTCGCCACTTATTAATGACGAAAACAAAAATTGGGTAAACACAGCTTATAATGAGGCACAGAAAATGTTTCGTATTACATTGATGCCAGTGATCGTCAATCAGTCTTCTACCATTGCTTTCATGATTGAGGGCAAAAAAAAATCAGCAGTTATTAAAGAAGTTATTAAAGGCAAATATTCGCCTGTCAATTTGCCTGCGCAAATTATAAAACCAGTAAAGGGCGAGTTACATTGGTTTCTTGATGAAGATGCAGCGCAGGATTTAGAAGGAATCACATAGTTCTTTTAATAACATGCCGTTAATATAAACTGAAAAAATTTTCAATAAATTTATAAACTCAATTTAAGTCTATGTCAATATTTGGCTTTTTAATTCTCCTGCTGATTGCTGCAGTTTGTGGTGGAATTGGTCAATCTATTGCGGGTTATAGCGTTGGAGGTTGCCTGGTTTCTATCGTTGTTGGCTTTATTGGAGCCTATATTGGTTTGTGGATTGCCGGGAAAATGGGATTACCTCATTTTTATACAGTAATAATCGATGGTAAGCCTTTCCCCATAATATGGGCAATAATTGGCTCGGCAATTTTTACCCTCATTGTTGCTTTATTAAGAAGAATATTTACCGGGCGCAGTTAAGACATATGCATTAATCATCTCTCTTGCTTCTCAAAATCCAGAACGACAGAATTGATGCAATAACGCAACCCTGTTGGCAGAGGACCATCTTCAAATACATGCCCAAGATGTGATTTACATCTTCCGCACTCCACTTCTGTTCTTTTCATCCCATGACTGTTGTCTGGTAAATAAATAATACTTTCTTTGGTTATGGGTTCAAAAAAACTCGGCCATCCGCAAGTGCTGTTAAACTTACCATCACTTCTAAAAAGCGGGTTACCGCATACAGCGCAATAATAAGTACCTACCTCGTCATACCTATTGTATTTCCCGGTAAAAGGGCGCTCTGTACCTTTTTCGCGTGCAATGTGATACACGTCGGCAGGTAAAATCTTTCGCCATTCTTCATTGGCTACTTCCACCTGCTTATCATCACTTTTTGAATAAAACGGATTTTTTTTGTCAGGGTTCATAAGATAGCTTTTTCTTTAATTAATTTATAATAATACGTTGCTTCTGTCTGCAGAAAATAAACAGATTCGCAGCAACAATGTTTGAATAAATTTACGAATTTCTCCAATCGTTTAAAACAATAATAATCACGAATAAGGAATTTTAAATTCCATCCATTATATTTGGACTTCACAAGGATTTCAGCAAGTATGTTCAATCTTATTTTATTTGGGCCGCCAGGCAGTGGGAAGGGTACGCAATCGGAAAAACTTATTGCGAAGTACAACCTTAAACATCTTTCAACCGGTGATTTGCTGAGAAGCGAAATCGCGGGCAAAACACCTTTGGGTTTAGAAGCAAAAAAATTCATGGATAAGGGACAGTTGGTTCCCGATGAAGTTGTAATTGGTATGATAAGTTCTGCCTTAGAAAATTATCCTGATGTGGTAGGTTTTTTGTTCGATGGCTTTCCGAGAACTTCAAAACAGGCAGAGGCTTTAGACAATTTACTGGAACTTAAGGGTCTTTCGATAAATGTAATGCTGGCATTGGATGTTTCAGAAGAAGAGTTGGTGAAACGTTTGGTGAAACGAGGTGAAACGAGCGGCAGGCCCGATGATAGCAATGAACAGGTAATACGAACCCGTATTCATGAATACAATAAAAAGACTTCGGCGGTTGCTGATCATTACAAAAAGGTAAATAAAGTAACACTCGTAAAAGGCGAGGGAAGTATAGATAATATCTTTAAGAGTCTTACAAAAGAAATTGATACCAGGATGAAGAAAAATTAAAACCAATTATTATTTACTCATTCTAAATTATATTAACATGAAAAACGTTAAGGAAACTTTTCTCAAAGAAAAATTAGTTGCCATGTTAAAAAAATTAAAGGGAACAGAAAAAGGGAAATGGGGTATCATGAATGCACAACAAATGGTTGAGCATTTTGCAGATGCGATAAAAAGTGCAAACGGAAAATTGGTTTTGCCACTTTTAAACAAGGGTGAAAGATTACAAAAATCAAGGGAATTTTTAATGAGTGACGAACCATTTAAGGAAAATATAAAAAATCCCCTCATTCCCGAAGACGGATTTAAATTGCACAAACCTGACATCCAATCTGCCATCAATAAAGTTCAAAAAGAGCTTGATTATTTTTTTGAAATTTTTGAAAAACATCCTGAAATAAAAACCCAAAACCCTTTTTTTGGAGAGCTTGATTATAGAATGAATGTGCAATTATTGCATAAACATGCCATGCATCATTTACGGCAGTTTGGCTTAGTATAGAGTTTGGGGTTGTATTTTTGATCTCCCCCTTTTTTTCATTTTCATATCCGATCGGGTTCTATTGTTAATTTTGATTCCTAATTAAGGCACCATGAAGAAATTGGGTAATTATGTAATGGGATATTGGATGGAAGGCGATGGAAACGGCCAGCAACTATACGATGCAGTTAATGGCGAGCTAATTGCCGCAGCAACAACAAAAGGCCTTGATTTTGCCTCCATATTAGATTATGGAAGAACAATAGGCAGTTCTGCTCTTCGTAAAATGACTTTTCATGAACGCGGCAGAATGCTTAAGGCCCTGGCGTTACATCTGCTGGAGCATAAAGAAAAGTTTTATTCATTGAGTTTTAAAACCGGGGCAACCCGTGCCGATAGCTGGGTCGATATTGACGGAGGGATCGGAAATCTTTTTTCTAACGCTTCGCTCAGGAGAAAGCTGCCCGACGAAATTTTTGCATTGGATGGCGACAACATAGGACTAAGTAAAGGTGGCACATTTGCCGCCCAACATATTTTACTTCCTAAAGAAGGTGTTGCTGTTCATATTAATGCTTTCAACTTCCCAATTTGGGGAATGCTGGAAAAAATTGCGGTAAACTTACTGGCAGGCGTAGCCGCTATTGTAAAACCTGCCTCAATTACTTCTTACCTAACGGAAATGGTTGTACGTGAAATTATTTCATCAAAAATTTTACCGGAGGGAAGTTTGCAATTAATATGCGGAAGTGCCGGTGATATATTAGATCATGTTACATCGCAGGATGTAATCACTTTTACAGGATCCGCATCTACAGGCCTTCAATTAAAAAGCAATTCGAATATTCTAAAAGAAAATGTGCCGTTTAATCTTGAAGCAGATTCCTTGAACTGCATTGTACTTGGCGATGATGTTACTCCAGACATGCCTGAATGGGATATTTTTATTAAAGAGGTCAGAAAAGAAATGACATCGAAAGCCGGACAGAAATGTACGGCAATAAGAAGAATTTTTGTTCCTGAAAATAAAATGGAAGATGTATGGAAAGCCATTGGTAAATCGTTGGCTCAAACAACCATAGGAAATCCCGAAAATGATAAAGTAAGAATGGGCGCACTTGCAGGGCAATCCCAAAAGAAAGAAGTATTAAGCCAGGTTCAAAAATTGCTCGCCTCCTCTCAGTTGATTTATGGCAGCCTCGATAGTGTAGCGTTGATTGATGCGGACATCAACAAAGGAGCATTTATTAGCCCTTTGTTATTAATAAATGAAAAACCTTTCACATCGGAGGAGCCTCATAACGTAGAAGCATTTGGACCGGTTAGTACAATTATGCCCTATAAAAATATTGATGAGGCAATTGAACTGGCAAAAAAAGGCAAAGGCTCACTATGTAGTTCGGTCGTTACTTCAAATGAACATTTTGCCAGAATTTATGTATTGGGATCCGGTACATTTCAT
>Ga0105241_10002036_pt1 | contig 15289 bp, 16 predicted proteins | sample KBSC64metaG_FD_80422 | JGI IMG/M metagenome (GOLD analysis project Ga0105241, IMG submission 80422) | Corn rhizosphere microbial communities from Kellogg Biological Station, Michigan, USA - KBS C6-4 metaG | ecosystem: Host-associated > Plants > Roots > Rhizosphere > Soil | place: Michigan, USA... | reverse complement strand
GCTGCTGTCCGGAATGATGCTGTTCTTTCTCGAGGGGAAAGCGCAGAATGGGTTTGCCTATAAGGCCCCGTTGGACAGCATTGGACAAGCCGGTTTTTACAGGATCATTCTTACACCCGGGATGATCGCCAAGTGCAAGGAGGACCTCTCGGACCTTCGTATTCTCGATGAGCATGGTCAGTTTGCTTCTTATGTATTGAAAAGCGATTTCCCCAGCCTGAACGGAGAGCGCTTTATTGAATTTCCTGTCCTTTCGGGAGATAGTGCCGGAGAGGTACGTATCGGCAACTGGTCAGGCGGGGCGGTCCATTCGCTGCTGATCTATATCAATAATAACAGCGTATGGCGGAATTGGACGCTCAGCGGCAGCGACGATGGGAAAAAGTGGTTTGTTATCAGGGAGCATATCCGTGTAGAGCCGTCGATAGCGGACAATGCGGATCATACTATCGAGACGATCGATTTCCCTGCCAGCAGCTATCACTATTTCAGGATCACACAGGAAGATAAGGGAGTATTGCCCCTGAATATCTATCGCGCCGGCGTAAGAACGCAACATGCCGGCAGCAGGAGGTACCGGCAAACACCTGAACCGGCGATCACGCAGAAAGACAGCAGCAACCATCATAGTTATGTTACATTGAGCTTTACAGAACCTTACCTGGTGGAACACCTGGACCTGGATATAAAGGGACCAAGGCTGTATGAGAGGGAGGCCCGTGTACTGGTGAAAGGAGGGGGTTATTATGGGGTTGCGCAATTATACCCCGATCCTGCCAGTCATTCATTTGATGTTGCCCCTATGAAGGCACAGGCTATCATCCTGGACATCGATAATGAGGATAATGCACCCCTGATGGTGAACAAGGCCGGGGCGAGCCAGCTCGAACGGTATTTACTGGTGTGGTTAGAGCCGGGAAGGTATTGGCTGTTAGGGGGTAATATGCAGGCACAGGCTCCAAGATATGATCTTAAATATTTTGCAGATACGGTGAGCCGCGAACCTGCGGAGATCGTTCCGGGTGCGTTGCAGGCTGCCGGCAGACCGGCCGCACCTCCTGCGGCAGAGAGAGACCACAGCGGGGTCCTGCTATGGGTCATTATTTTAATAGTCCTGGCGCTGCTGGTATTTTTAAGCCTGAAGATGCTGAAGGCCATTCCGCGGAATCAACAGAAGGAGGATAAGCAATGATCGTTTACAATGTCACTTACAAAGTACGGTGGAGCATTCTGGATAAATGGATAGCGTGGCTGCGGTCAGCGCATATTGCCGACCATATAGCTACGGGGCTGTTTGACAGTCACCGGTTTTTTCGTCTGCTGGAGCAGGATGAGGAAGAAGGTCCTACCTATGTCGTACAATATTTTACTACGTCCCTTGAGCGATACAGACAATTTATGATCGAATTTGCGCCGGGGCTGCAACGGGAGGCTTATGATCGATGGGGGGATGGGTTTATTGGGTTTAGGACGGTTTTGGAAGAGGTTAATTAGGTCTTTTGTGATTCATTAAGTCCTCACCAAGGCGCCTGACGGCGCCTTTCGTGTGGTTAGAATCTAAACTATTGCGCTTCGCGCAGCGGGCCTGTGGCCCGCTCTGGCTGTGCCGCTGCCTACGCTGTGAAGCAATTGTGGAAAAGAATTAAAAAAAATTGGGCGAATTAAAAATTGTTGTAAATTCTCTTCAAATCCTTGCCAGTGAAGGCTTCCAGCTATCATCGCGTGAAACATAGTGCCAATAAGGGTTTCAGCTGGCAAGCGTAAGTTCTGCATGGTAAATCTACGATGTAGAATATCGTCTAATCCTTGTCCCGCGCGGCTTAGAGAGATCTGCACGCATCTCCTGAAAGTTTAAAAAAATTTTGTCGGATTCAAAAAGCGGGTATATTTGTTGCTGCTAATTAAAAAATTACATTATGAACAAAGCTGAATTAATTGCAAAGATTGCCGACGACGCAGGCATTACAAAAACTCAGGCAAACACTTCCCTGGACTCTTTTGTCGAAGCTGTTACCAAAACGCTGAAAGGCGGTGGAAAAGTTACATTGGTTGGCTTCGGTACTTTTTCTGTCTCCAAGAGAGCCGCCCGTAACGGACGCAATCCTCAGACCGGCGCTGTTATCAAGATCAAAGCCAAGAAAGTAGCTAAGTTCAAGGCAGGTAAAGAACTGTCTGCAAAATTATAATTTACGTCGAAGGACGTACATCGAAGCTCCGATACCGGGCAGTCAGCGCGGGTGCCGGAGCTTTTTATAGTTTGAGCCGGTGCTCAGAATTGTAACAACTTAAAAAAATAAACAATATGGGAAGAGGAGATAAAAAAACAAAAAAGGGAAAGATATTCAGGGCTTCATTTGGGAAAAGCCGTCCTGCGAAGCCGAAGAAGGCAGCGCCTGCGAAGAAAGAAAGCAAATAAATAAGTTATTGTCGGATGCATTGGCTTATGTGACGAGCAGTTGCCGGCTGATGCATTCGATTTTTTATGGCGCCAGCCGTTCAATCTTCCAATCGCCTTTTATCTGCAAGTTATATTGGATCCTGTCGTGCAATCTGCTGGGTCTCCCCTGCCAGAATTCAATGCGTGTGGGTCTGACACGATAACCGCCCCAATGCGGGGGCCGATCAATTGCTCCGTCCGGGAATTGTTCCCTCATTTTCTTTTCATTTTCTTCCAGCCATTCACGGTTGGCAATTGCCTGGCTTTGAGGTGAGGCCCAGGCTCCTATACGGCTGCCTTCGGGTCTGCTGTTGAAGTAGTCGTCGCTTTCTTTCCCGCTTACCGTTACCACCAGTCCACTGATGCGCACCTGTCTTTCCAGCTCTCTCCAAAAAAATACCAGGCATGCCCGGGGATTCTCCAGCAACTGTGCGCCTTTTGCGCTGTCGTAGTTTGTAAAGAAGGTAAAGCCGGTCGTGTCGAACCCTTTCAACAGAACGATACGCGCATCCGGCATACCATCTGCCGAAGCGGTCGCAAGTGTCATGGCATTGGGTTCTTCGACACCGGCATCGAGCGCTTCTTTCCACCATTTATCGAATTGGGCGAAAGGGTCGGGCAGGCTGTCATTTTCTGAAAGGGATCGTAGTTTATAATCCTTTCGAATATCGGCGATGTTGTTTGGCATAACAACACAAAAGTAAGTCAATTCGGGAGAATCAAACCTGACCGGCGTCAGCCGGCGGGATGATGAGAAGTCCTTTACCCGTTGGGCATCTCGTCGCCCGAACTACCGGTGATCCTGGCAAGCAGGCTCTCCATATCACTGACGCGTCTAAGTTGACTTTCAATCTTTTTGTTGTGTTCTGATATCTCCTGGAGGTCGTGGTTAAGCTCTTCCAGGAAAGCCGCCCGTTTCTGGTATTGCTGGCGTTGGAAATTAGCTTCCTTCAGCTTTTCTTCCGTGTCGCCCAGGATCCGGGTGAGACGTTGGTTTTCTTCCCTGAGCGAGATATGGCGCAGTTTCATTTCATCGTGCTCTTTACCCAGCTTGAAATAAGCTTCTTTCAGCTCGTCGTAATCGGCGCTCTTCTTATAAGGCTGGGTGAGGTAGGTCTGGAGCTTATGCAGTTTTTCCTGTAGTCCGTTGTATTCTTCGTATGCTTTGTCCAGGCGGATGCTCATCTCTTCCGCCAGTTTTTTCTGGTGACGGAGATAGCCGATCTCGCTTTCTTTTTCTGCCAGCAGTTGACTGGAATGGCGCAGCTCTTCGGTGAGCTCTTCATTTCGTACCTGAAGGTCCATGATCTTTCTCTCCGCCTCGCCCAGCAGCTGCGTTTGCTCCAGCAAACGGGAAATGCTGTTGTTATGTTCCAGCAGTTTTTCCTGGGCGGCCTTCAGTTGGGAGAGATAGGCATTGGCGGGGTCGGCGGCTGTGGCTGCTGCGGAGGCTTCCGCCTGCTGCTGTTGCTCATTGACCTTGGACATCCGGTACTGCGCATCGTCCAGTTCGGTGCGTGATTCTTCCAGGTCTCTGCGCAGGTACTCTATTTCTTTTCGGGTCTCTTCCAGTTCGATGGTAAGTATCTGTTCGCTTTCCTGCGTTTGGGTGAGCTTGTCGCGCAATTGCTGCTGTGCCCGCTCCTGCATGTCCATATCGTTGTAATATTTCAGCTTCCAGTTATCATTTTCGCTGATGCCGGAAGATTGAGCAGGATCGTTTATGCGGAAATTCTTTTTGGAATTCCAGAAAAAATGAATGGTAAAGCCGAGGATCAGGGCTCCCAGCTCACAAATGATGATCTCAGGCAGACCCATGGTCAGCTGAAATCCTAAAATAATTTCCAGGTTGTTTAAGGCGTTCATAACGGTTCGGAGCTATAGATTACAAAAGCATACACATATGGCTTTCAGGGATGGATGAATAAAAAGACTTAGGGTCGTTTTTCAAGGGAGTATCGACGACAACAGAGAGGGAAGCGATAAAAAACCACCATTTCAGGTGGCACCAAGCCATTAAATTACTATGCTTTAACCAGATATGCAAATGTTTCGCACGGCTTGCGCAAGCATCACACTATCAGTCTTTTACCAGGGTGCCAACCTTTTCTCCGCGCACGACGCGGAGCAGGTTGCCAGGCTTGTTCATATCAAATACGATTATCGGCAGCTGGTTCTCCATACACAGGGTGAAGGCTGTCATATCCATTACCCTTAGATTTTGGGAGATACACTCCTGAAATGTGATCGTATTAAACTTTTTAGCGGTAGGGTCTTTCTCGGGATCAGCGGTGTAGATACCGTCTACCCGGGTGCCTTTCAGGATGACCTCTGCATTGATCTCGATGGCGCGGAGCGAGCCGGCCGTATCGGTAGTGAAGTAAGGGTTACCGGTGCCGGCGCCAAAAATAACAACACGGCCTTTCTCTACGTGGCGGATGGCCCTGCGCCGGATATAGGGTTCTGCGATCTGTTCCATCTTTATGGCGCTCTGTAAACGGGTGTATACACCTATTTTTTCCAGGCCGGCCTGCATTGCCATTCCGTTGATCACCGTGGCCAACATTCCCATATAATCTCCATGGGCTCTTTCTATGCCTGTCTCCGCCTCATTCGTCCCGCGGTAGATATTGCCGCCTCCGATGACGATGGCTACCTGCACGCCCAACTCTGAAATGCTTTTGATATCCTTTGCGTATTGAGCGATGACAGCGTTGTCAAATCCAAAACTCTTGTCTCCCATCAATGCTTCACCGGATAATTTCAGCAGAATACGCTTGAACTTTGGCACCATGTCGGATGATTCTTAATTGGGCACAAATATATAAAAAAGGGAGCTGTGCGCTCCCCTTTTATTTAAGTTTATCCGAGTTGAACTCTTTTGAACTGTGTTACTTTCACAGATGCATCTACACTCTTCAGGTAATCCCCTACTGTCCTGGAAGCATCTTTTACAAATGCCTGTGCGGTGAGGGTATTCTCCTTAAAGAAAGCATTCAGCTTACCAACGGCGATCTTATCGATCATTTCGTCGGGTTTGCCTGCCATCTTGGGATCGTTCTTGATCTGCTCGGTAACGATAGCTTTCTCTCTTACTACGACGTCGGCAGGAACGCTGTCGGGATCGACTGCTACGGGATTCATAGCGGCGATCTGCATAGCGAGGTCTTTACCAGCTTCGAGTACGGCGGGTGTATTCTTTGTAAGACCTACCAGGACACCCATACGGTAAGAACCATGGATATAAGCGGCTACGCCATCAGCATCCACTCTTTCGAAGCGGGTGAGCTGAACTTTCTCGCCGATCTTGGCTACCTGGTCATTGATCTTATCGGAAACAGCAACACCATCCAGCTGAGCAGCCAGGAGCTCATCCAGGCTGTTTACATTATTCTTCAATGCGACGGCTACGATGCTTTGAGCAAAAGCGATGAACTCTGCGTTCTTTGCCACGAAGTCTGTTTCGCAAGCCAGTGTCACGATGAAACCGGTCTTGTTGTCGGGTGTGGTGGTAGCGATGATAACGCCTTCCTTAGCTTCACGATCGCTGCGCAATGCGGCGACCTTTTGTCCTTTCTTACGCAGGTAATCGATGGCCTTTTCGAAATCGCCATCGCTTTCTACCAGCGCCTTGCGGCAATCCATCATGCCGGCGCCGGTGGTCTGGCGCAGCTTATTGATATCGGCTGCTGTTATAGTTGCAGTAGACATGTTGTATAAGTTTGAATTGATATTACGATGTTGTTAGCGGGGAGCACCTGCACCACGGCGAGGCCCGGAATTCGGGATCCTGCGTTTGGGCTGGCTGCTTCCTTTTACCTTTTCTCCACGTGCACGGGCAGCTTCATTTTCTGCTTCGGCCTGCAGACGTGCGGCTTTCTTTTCATTCTCATCACTGCCGGAATCTTCCACGTCTTCTTCCTTAGCTGCTTGTCTTTCAGCCAGGCCATCGGCGATAGCGGCGGTGACATAGCTTACGATGATGGCGATGGATTTGGTAGCATCGTCATTGGAAGGGATCGCAAAATCTACTTTATTGGGATCGCAGTTGGTGTCTACCATGCCAAAGGTGGAAATACCCAGGCGTTTGGCTTCTGCCAGCGCGATATGTTCATGACCGATGTCCACGATGAAAAGAGCGGCCGGAACACGTCCCAGCTGAGCGATACCGCCCAATACCTTTTCCATTTTGTCCTTATCGCGGGCCAGGGTGAGCCTTTCCTTCTTTGTGATGCTGTCGAAAGTGCCGTCACTCAGCATTTTTTCGATGCTCTGCATTTTCTTAACGCTCTTACGAACGGTATTGAAGTTGGTCAGCATACCACCCAGCCAACGTTCAGTGACGAAGGGCATGTTCACCTTCTTTGCGGATTCGGTGACGATCTCCTTGGCCTGTTTCTTCGTACCAACGAACATGATCTTCTTACCGCTCTTCGCGATCTGTTTCAGAGCAGCAGCAGCTTCCTGCAGGCTTTCAGTCGTCTTGTTGAGATCGATGATATGGATGCCTTTCTTTTCAGCAAAAATGTAAGGCAGCATCTTGGGATTCCACTTCTTACGCAGGTGACCAAAGTGGACACCGGCTTCAAGGAGTTGCTGTTGTAATGAAGTGTTATTTTCCATTTTATTTTGGAAGTTTTTTGTTGTGAATGGGATTTTTTAACGTTTGCTGAACTGGTAGCTTCTTCTTGCTTTCTTACGACCTGGTTTCTTACGCTCGACAGACCTGGGGTCGCGACGCAGGAGGCCGGCAGCCTTCAGAGCCGGACGAAATTCCGCGTTGATCTCCAGGAGAGCGCGTGCAATACCCAGTTTGCAAGCTTCGGCCTGACCTTTCATACCACCACCGGCAGCATTGATCTTAACGTCGTATTTATCGGTCAGCTCAACCGTCTTGAGGGGAAGCTCTACCTGGTTTTGAAGATATACCAGAGAGAAATATTGTTTATAATCCTTGTCATTGATCGTGATCTTGCCTTCACCTCTGCTGACGAACACGCGGGTTACAGCTTCTTTACGGCGACCAACTGCATTTTTTTGCTTTTCCATTTATCTGAAAAAATTAGAAGGTTAATGTTTTGGGTTGCTGTGCAGTGTGCGGATGCTGTGCACCGGCATACACAAATAATTTTTTGTACATCTTGCGACCCAGGCGATTTTTTGGCAGCATGCCTTTTACGGCCCTTTCGATCACAGCTTCGGGACGACGTTTCAGCAGGCTCTTGGCAGATTCTTCTTTTTTACCGCCGGGGTAGCCGGAGAAGTTGATGTAGATCTTGTCATCCAGCTTGTCACCGGAGAAGATAACCTTGTCGGCATTGATGAAGACGATAAAATCTCCACAATCTACGTGAGGAGTGTAATAGGCCTTGTTCTTACCCCGTAATACGGCGGCGATCTTGGAACACACGCGACCTACGGTTTGATTAGTACCGTCCACAACATACCAGTCGCGTTTAACGGTAGCCTCGTTCGCATGTTTGGTGGTGAAATGTAATTTACTCATTGTCTTGTTTTTTTACATGAAGCCGTCGCTATCCCGACGACGTTTAAATATTCAAAAGGAGTGCAAAGGTAGGTTGAAACAGGGCGATATTCCAAGGAAAAAAGGGAGTATTTTGGAGACCCTCCTTGTAAGTAGTTGATTTATAATAAAAATATTGACGCCCTGAAAAAATGATGCTTTAATCAGGTCAAGAAAAAAGTATTAAGATAGAAATAGTTGGCAAATTGCCAACCATTAAATACCTTAGGTCTCAAAATCAAAATTGCAATAAATGAAACAGTACAAGTCAACTAAAAATGAAAAATTAATTTATGAAAATCGTCTACTTAAGAAGACTGAACGATTTCGGGAAAAACCATGCCAATGCTCGTAAAAGCCTTGCCGTATGGAAGTTAGTAGTTGAACAAGCCAACTGGAAAACAAAGCAAGATGTCCTGGCCGATTTTCCAAAAGCTAAAATGGTCGATAACAACCGTGCCCGGTTTGAGATCGTGCACAATACATTCCGCTTGATCGTCCATATCTGGTATGAAGAAAAAATTGTGGAGATCCGGTTTATCGGTACCCACACCGAATACGAAAGGATCGATCCGGCGATTATATAGTGAGAAAAACATATTTATGCAACCCTGGTATTTAATAGAAAATGAGGTCGATTACCAACGGGCAATAGACCGCTACGAAGCAATTCGAGAGGCGGTGAAGGATTCTTCTGAGTTCAAGGAAAAACAGCTGCTTGCTTTTTTGATCAACCATTATGAGCAATCGCTATGGGAAATTCCGGAGGTCGATCCAATCGAACTCATCAAGATCAGGATGGAAGAATTTGGATACAAGGCGGCCGATCTGGCCAAAGAATATGGTGATAAGGGTACTGTCAGTAAAGTACTTAATTATAAACAAGCTCTCTCTCTGACCATGATCCGCAAGTTCAGCAAATTGTTACGGATCCCGGTAGAAGCTCTTTCTAAGGAGTATACATTGGAGTAAGCCTCATCGGACTTCACCGAAGTAATTTCTTTGTAGCAGGGTTTGCCAGGAGTGATTTCATTTGATAAATCGCAGACTCGTTGAGCTTTTGTAGTCTTTCCGATTGGGAAAGTCCCTGGCGAATCAAAAGAGCATTAATACTTTCAAGATTAGACAATACCACCAACTGCTCCAAAGTGGCTTCATCCCGAATATTACCTTTGGTGTCTTGATTTTTATCGCGCCATTGCTTAGCAGTAATCCCAAATAGCGCTACATTTAGCAAGTCTGCTTCACTGGCATAAACAGTAGCTATTTGCTCTTTCGACAAAACAGCGGGTATCAAGCTCTCCTTAATCGCATCTGTATGAATGCGATAGTTTACTTTCGATTAGGTCCGTTGAAAATTCCATTCCAGCCTCCTGGCATTACTTTCTTCGTCTTTCAAACGTTGGAATTCTTTGATAAGGTAAAGCTTAAATTCCGGGCTCAACCATGCACCAAACTCAAATGCGACATCCCTATGGGCGTAAGTGCCACTGCCAAATCTTCCTGTTTTGGCCATTAGACCGATGCCATTTGTCTTTTCCACCCATTTTTTGACTGAAAGAGTAAACCTATTGAGGCCGGCTTCCAGCATAATTCCCTCGAATTCGGGGGAATTAAAGTTTGGGTTATTAATCTTCTCCCAAATTCCTAAAAACTCAACGGTGTTCTTATTTCGGAGCCATTTTTCTATCAGCGATAAGCCGTTCTCAAAATTCTTAACCATATCTGTCAAGGAAATATAATCGGCTTCGTCCACCTGTAAGACGGTTATTACTGTTCCTTCTACCTCTATTGTTTGTTTCTTATACACCATAATTATGATTTAAAGATTTAGCCAGAGCTTTGTAGACAGTAATGATATTATCCTACAAGACTCAAGATGCCTTTAAATGATACTATTAATGGAAAACAGGAAGGGAAGCAAGTACTACACAAAAGTATAAAAATGAACTTCCAGAAATTTAAAAAGTTTTTCCTTATTTAAAATGGGCCCCTTACATATCTACTCACGGGAAGGGTATAAAGCGCGGGAATGATCCCGGCATATCTCAGCTCCAGTGTGTCCTTACTGATCCTGATCCAGAGCCGTAGTAATCCTGGCTGCCTAAATAAATAACAGGCCGGGGAGCATTGGACGGATTACCGAGCTAGAATAGGCAGGACCTCCTGAGTAGGAGACCAAGCTTCCATTTTCCCGGGAGGCTGCCCTCCATCGAGCTTTTGCCACAGGAAGACGCTATAAGCAGGATGGCGAGACAACTGCGCATATAGACATAAGGAAAAGGCCGCATATGAAGAGGCTTCTTCTTTGACATTTTTTTCAGCCAGCCCGTTGCATTAATTTGCCTTAAAAGCGTATTCATGTCCTCTCCTATTCTCGCATTGGGTCGCAACGACTTTGGCGACCCGGCCAATACAGGTAAATTATTGTCCCAGGAAGAAGCCCATGCCCTTTTAAACGAATGGGTCCCCAACGAGCGGCTGCGCCTGCATATGAAGCAGGTGGCCGCAGTTATGAAAGCATGGGCGCTGGAAAGGGAAGGCGCCGATGAGCTGACGGCTCGTAAATGGGAGCAGGCCGGTCTCCTGCACGATGCGGACTGGGAGAAGCATCCTGAAGCGCATTGCCGCATCATCATCGAGAAGCTGGAAGCGCTGCAGGTCGACCCGGAAGTGATCCATTGTATTGCCTCGCATGGTCCCCGTTATTTTGGCGTCGAGCCCAATAACACGATGGATAAAATGATCTATGTCTTTGACGAGCTGTCGGGTTTTATCCATGCCGCTGCGCTTATACGGCCTACACGCTATGAGGGAATGGATGTGAAAGGTATCCTGAAGAAATTGAAGACGCCGTCATTCGCCGCCCAGGTGAGCCGGGATGACATCAACGATGCCATCAGCCGTATCGATACTCCCCTGGAAGAGATCATTCAATTTATCATTGATCATCAAAAGGACGTGCAATAGCCATTAAGGAATTTTTTTAAACATTTCCTCCATTGCTGATTCACAAGTAGGGGGAACTTCCCAAAGAACCAGCTCTGTACCGGACGTTTTAAGAAACCTTTGATAGCTGGTATCGTTATTCGCAAATGTTACCAACGTATCCACCTGGCTACGGGCATAGCGCCTGGAGAGAGAATATCTTCCGGACTCGGTCAGGGAACCAAGATAGGACCTGCTGTACTTATTGTCAGCCTGCAATGTCAGTATCCTGGGAAGGCCTGTATAAGGAAGGGGTCCCACGATGCCGCAGCCTCCGGCCCGGGTTAGCTTCCAGTTGCCTATCAGACCGGGTGGTACTGAATTGTTACTTCTGCTACAGGCCGTCAAAAGGGCCAGCATCATACCCGTAATAAAAAAAGTTCTTTTCATATAAGGCATGACATAGAAAATCCCTTGCACGTTGCGCACCTCCCCCAAAAGTCCTTTCCTCCCCGGGTCCTGGCCTATTTCCCCAAGATCAAAAAGGGCGCCTGCGAGCTTTGCTGCCTGCTCACAATACGTAATATATAGTATCCATCTGCCAATCCAGCGATCCCCAGGGGAAGCTGGGACATTGAGAGACTGTATTTCCCTGCAGGCTGGCCACCTAACTCCGCTGTCGCCAGGCACTGTCCTGTCAGGTTCAATATAGAAAGCGCCGTCTTCCCATATACCGGCAGTTCATATTCCACCACGGCCTGTCCGTTGGCTACCGGGTTTGGGTAGACCCGGATACCAAAAGGGTTGCGGGAATAGTTCACATCATTGGTTGCCGTCGTCACTGTACCCGTCAGGTTCTTGCTGACATAGACCCTGTATTCGCCGGGGTTTAGTGAAAATGATTGAGCGCTGCCGGTAGCGCTGAAGGGTTCACCGGTGAAATAATTGAACCAGGTACCGGCGGTGGGAAAGGTCAGCGAGCCGCTGGAGGTGATGACATCGAAATTCCCGATCATCGCTACACTGAGGCTATCGGTAACGGCTATCACAGTCTTTACCGCTCCGGTGAGGCTGGCATTAAAGGTCGCAGGCACCGCCAGCTGTGGATAATCAGCCCGTAGTTTCAACATGGCGGCATATACATTTCGCAGTTTGGTCCGGTTCGTATCCGACAGATACGGCCAGCCTGAAGGCTTGGCATCCGTACGGCAGCTGTTGTTGACTGAGCCGTCTCCACAGCGATTGATGGAATAATCATATCCCAGCTCGCCAAATTGCCAGAGCATTTTTGGGCCCGGCAACATGGCCCAGATGACGGTGGCCAGGGCATTGCGCTGCAAACCGATGGGAATAACCTTTATATTATATGAGCCGCTGCTGTTGCCATATTGCTCATTCTTGTACATCAGCCTCTCTTCATCATGACTTTCCTGGTAGACAATCCGGGCGGGTTGATCCCATCCCAGGTTGGTATATACCCCGGCACTAAGGTCCCAGGTGCCACCACTGGGCGAGGGCGTCCCATAACCCATCGTGGCCTGACTGAAATTGTCGTTCATGTTACCCCAGAGCATCATGCCATGGCTTGCTTCCACTTTCTCCTCGCTGTTATCGGCAAACATCTCCAGTATACAATAGCTGCCGGGAGAGATGGCCTGCTGCTGTTGATAGATCGTATCCCAGATGGCTACCCTGCTGGCGTCATAAGCGCCCCAGGCGCCGACGTCACAATTATTGCCCGTGGCATCGCAGGTTCGTTTTTGTGTAAAACCCTTGGCCAGGTCGAACCGGTAGCCGTCGATGTGATAATTGTTCAACCAGTAGGCCAGTACGCGCTGGGTGAAGGTCCTGGTCGCCGCACTCTCATGATCGAACTGATAGCCGACATTGAATGCATGGGTGGGATATTGATTGAACCAGGGGCTGTTGGCCGCAGGAACACCTTTCGTATTATCGAAATACATCTGTACCATGGGACTGCTGCCGAAGGAATGGTTCAGCACCATATCCATGATCACGGCCATGCCTTGCTGATGACAGGCATCGATGAATTGTTTCAGGGCCGTCTCCGTGCCATATACCTTATCCGGGGCGAAATAGAAATTTGGGTTATAACCCCAGCTGTTGCCCCCTTCAAAATTGGTGAACGGCATCACTTCGACGGCATTTACCCCTAAACGTTTCAGATAGCTCAATGTATCCTTTAATGCCTGCCAGCTGGAGGGTGAAATAAAGTCCCTCACCAGCAACTCGTAGATCACCAGGCCCTTTTTGTCCGGACGTTGAAAGTTGGTGACCTGCCAGGTGTAGGCGGGGTGAGCCGTCTGGATAATACCCACCAGGCTGCCGGTGGCTTTGGCGGGAAAAGGTTTTAGCCCCGGATAGGTGGTAGTGGAAATACCGGGGTCCACATTCTTGTCCAATATCTTCTCCGCATTGTAATCCGCCACGGTGATGGTGTCGTCAACGATGTACTGATAAGCGTATTCTGTCCCTGGTGTCAGACCGTGGATGTTCAGCCAGTAGAAATTGCTGTCGGGCGTTCTGTTCATCAGGTAGTCCGTCTGCTGTGTCCAGTTGGAAAAGTCGCCTGTGACGAATATCCTGTTCTTATGCGGTGCATATAAGACCAGGACCGCAGAGGTATCGCCCGGCGGATAGTTGATGCCTTCCTTCATCCCCGCCGGGATGGGCGCGATGTTCACAGCACCCGAAACGAAGAAATTGAGCGTATCGGCGCGGGTGGTAGTTCCGTCATCCGCGGTGGCGATCACCTGCTGGTTGCCGGCGGTCGTGATATGCAGGGTGTAGGTAAGAGATTCGGCGTTGACGACCGTTGTCAGGGCGGCACCGTTGTGGAAAAGGTGGAGGGTTGCCGGTTTGTTGGAAATATAGCTTACTGCCAGGGTGTCTCCGACGGCTTTGTTCAGGGGTTCCGGTACAGGCGTGTATTTGGGCTGCATGGGTGGAAGCGCAAAGCGGGCTGCCAGGCTGCCATCGTATACCTGCACATACATGTCGCTGGCATCCGTATTACGTTGAACCTGGCTGCCATTACCGTTGCGGAAAAGGATGGCTACCCGGAGGATCTTCTCCCCGCCGGGCACGCCGTACCAGGCTCTTATACCGGGTATAGTAAACGAATATTTATTATTCCCCAGGTAGGTGGCGGCCAGCGCTGCATTCGGCTGATTGAAATTCTGGTTGAACTTTACGTATTTCCAGTCTGTCTGGCTTGTGCTTTGGTCGGTGATCACGCCCGTATGTATGTATACGTCGCTTATCCCGGTGTAATTGAACAAGTCCTGGTTGCCTTTTGCGCAATCCACGGTAATGGTTACCGTGCCAGTATCGGCAGGAAAATCCGGGGACGTGACCAATAATTGCGAAAAAGCTGCCGGCCCTATAAGAAGAGCCAGCAGCAATAGTACGGGAAAAGATCTCATGGATTATATGTTTATTCCACCTTATAGGTCATATTATATTCGTCTACCGTGATAGTGTAGGTGCCCGCAGCTGCGATGCTGATGTTCCCGCCATTCTGGTAAGCCAGCACACCTCCTGAGCCGCCATAGCTAAAGTCCCAGTTACCCTGCTGAACGATAAACTTGATGCTGCCCGCTGTCAGGGTGACGGTACCTTTCCATACACCATTTCCCTGGTAGATGAGCGGGGGGCGGTCGGTGGTATTCATACCGGTATTATTGGTCCAGCCGCCGGCTGTGGCATCGCCTATCACCCAGATCCTTCCCTTGGTGAGGGAGTATTTTATGTTCTTGACATCGCTGCCGTCGAAGATCACTCTTACCAGTGAGTCTGCGGGGTCTGTGCCGTCAAAGGTCACCGTGTTCTTAAGATTATTTTCGTTGCCAATGACCCCGTCGAGGAAGAGCTGGCCGGGATAAGCATCCACTTCATCATACCATTTTGAGCCCTGGGGAGCGCTGTGGTCCCACTGATTGCCATCGTGGATCTTGAACTCATCGCCCGGGGACATCTTCTGGAGACGGATAAACTGGTTGGCGGCCATGTAAGTCATTTTCAATGCAGTGGGAGGATCCCATGGACTGGGGGATTGGAAGGGACCTACGAGCCCCGGAGCACCGATGCCTCCCGTCTGGACCCAATATTTATTGTTGGTGATGTCGGCTACGACCCGGTAAACACCGTCGGCAGGGACGCTGATGTTGTTGCTGCCGCCGCTTTGGACCAGGTTACCTGATGTACCGCTGCCGTCCACATCACCGTAGATCTTTTGTGTCGGCGTGCTCCAATCTGTATTCTCGGAGAGGAATTTAAAGCCGCCGCCGGAAGCGGTCAATTTTACATACATAAAGAAGACGCCGGGGAAATTCCCGTCGGGGATCATGCGGATAGCGGCAGATGGTGTCCAGCCGATG
>Ga0105241_10002023_pt1 | contig 15325 bp, 15 predicted proteins | sample KBSC64metaG_FD_80422 | JGI IMG/M metagenome (GOLD analysis project Ga0105241, IMG submission 80422) | Corn rhizosphere microbial communities from Kellogg Biological Station, Michigan, USA - KBS C6-4 metaG | ecosystem: Host-associated > Plants > Roots > Rhizosphere > Soil | place: Michigan, USA... | reverse complement strand
CCGTTGATGTTCAGATCGCACAGCAACAGATCGAATTGTTGTTTTGCGACGTAGGCGAGTGCTTCAGGCACCGTTGCAGCAACGGTCACCACGAATCCATAACGCTGCAGAATGATGGGTAGCGTGGCCCGGATGTTGGGCTCATCATCGACGAAAAGAAGGCGGTTGGGCAGCTTTTTCACGATGATCTTGCACCAGAGGCTACCGTTACGCTCCTGAGTACAGGCTAAGAGTACGCTTTGCTGAGCGAATGTTCGATACGGTACATACTGTATGGCCCGACTCGAAAGTGCATCACTGAACCTCTATTCCAAGCACATGATCAAGCATGACGGTTGTGATCAGGCGTTTATCACTCATTGACGCTGAAACCTCGCGATGCAGCGACCTTGGTCTTGATTTTGCGCGATACTCCCCAAATGCTCCCCATTTTGTAGATTGGAAGTTTTTAAGTTGCTGAAAAGGATGGAGCCGACGAGCGGACTTGAACCGCTGACCTGCCGATTACGAATCGGCTGCTCTACCAACTGAGCTACGTCGGCTCAATAAGTTACGGACACCTTTTGTTCCGAGTGTCCCAACTTCTGAGAAAATCGGCACGTCAACGGCTTCTGGCGCTCCGTGCCGACAGCCATCTTGAGAATATCATCCACACAATACTGACGGGAAGAACGGAGGTCAGTTTCGTCTTCTATCATTTGCAAAACCAAAGCTTCTTTACCCGTTTCAACCGAACGCTCTCTGGCATGTTCCAATCGTCAATTCTTATCTGGCCTCGAAACGAGGTCGCATCCAAAGTTCCGTCTATCTTGACAGGATGGGTCTGTACGACTTCCCTCTTCGAGGGATACTCCACGAGGTGCTCAACCCAATTGCCCTGAACGGTCAGTTGCTTCCCCAAAATGCGGCCAGAAAGCGGTATGCCTTCGTCATCGGGCGCTCCTTCATAGACATACAGCAAAATGTCGGCACTAGAATTCTTGTTCTCTTTAATCGCCAATTCGAATCCAAGAACATCACCAGTTTCTTCATGGGCGAATGCGCTTGAATACACTCTCATCTGGGCAGTTTGAAGGCACGAAGAGGAGTTAGGGCCGACCGTCGGCTCTTGTTGTGCTCGCAACAATGTTGAGAAACCAGCTATGCAGACGAATGCGGCTGCGTTTCGTGCCTTCTTCACAGCGTTACCTCGTTGCAGTTTGATTCTACGCAAAACCAACAGGAACAACAGCATCCACTCTCGACACCTTCGCCCTGTTAGGCGCGCCTTCCGTCGTGACCGACTGCACGGGCTTTCGAATTTCCGATTCGAGCCTGTCCATCGCCTCGATAGATTTCTCGTCAACCCACTTGATGTAGCTTGCACGAGTGACTGAGACATCGCTATGCCGCAAAATTTCTTTGATAGTCAAATCATCGACCCCGAGAGCCCTCAGATTCGTCGCCAGTCCACGACGAAACGCATGGAATCCGTACCACACAATTTTGGCCTTCTCTAACGCGGGTGCGATGAAATCACGTAAAACATTTTGTGGTGATGACGGCGTCAATTTCGCAGCATCGAGCAGGCTCTCGGGATGCTGCTTGCGAGTGAAGCACGCCTGAAAAATCCAGCAACCATCGGTGACCCCACCGTCAGATTGTTCTGCTCTTCTCTTCCATCCATCGAGGATGTCCCGCAATGGCGCGATGACAGGAACCGAAGCCTCAGACGCTTCGGTCTTCGGAAGCTCGACACTCATCTCCCCCTTCTCTCCGAAGCAAATGTTCCGTCTGACGTGAATTGCTTTGCCGTCGTAGTCCTCCCACTTCAGGCCGACAATCTCACCGCGCCGCAGACCTGTGTAAGCTGCGGCAGTTGTGTATCCTGGCGAGGTAATCGAACTTTTCGTGGGCCATATCATCGTTCACGCTCTATTCCATCACCCGCCGATAAAATTCAAAATCTTTGCTGAAGGTATGCTTCCCGTTGAAGGTGAGACCTTATAACGACGTGCGTCTTTCTTACGTGGTGAGTAGGGCGGCAAACAGACGAGCACTTGTCCCAGAACAATTCTGTCCCATGAAAGTGCAAGTGATTGATTTCAGGGATCTCGCCCGTAATCGTCAGGTCTCGAAAGTGCCTGAAAAGAATGGACTATGCAGCCATTACGAATCGACTGCTCTACCAACTGAGCTACGTCGGCATGGACTTTTGGATTGAACCTGTTGCGATTCTAAATGCCCTGTCGAAGTGCGTAAAGCCGCACCACGATGTGCGAGTGGCGCTTGCCGATCATTTGAACAGTCATCGCAGCGGCATTTTCTCGAAATATTACTCGCATTTTTTGCATTCAGGGCACCCACCTTTTTCCGTCAAAGTATGCGATTCCGGACGTCCTGCCTTGTCGCACACGCTTTTTCCCCATGGCGCGATCTGCGTGCGATGAAATGATTCAGGATTGCGGAAGATTACTTCGTGGAGTGAGGTTCACGAGTCTGCCGGGCAGTCTCCACCCAGGATTGAACCGACCCGGCGTGGATGCGGCGCGAACTGAGTCTCGCGCGTTCCGCGAGGAGCCATCCATGCAGGCGCGGCAGGTGGCGGTCCCAATCTTTGAGGGCGGCCCGATACTCCGTCAAGCATCGAGTCAGCGTTGCTCCAGTCTGCGCAGCGGGACGGTTCGCCGTCAGCGCAGAGGTTCGCAATTCGATTACGCGACGCACTTCAATAAAGGCAGCGAATACGTCGTCCACCGCAGGCCGCGTACCTGGTTGCAATCCGCTTAGCGCGCGGCGGATCGCCATGGTTGCTCTCTCAACGTGCTGGTATTCAATCGGCGCTTGCATGTTCGACAACACCACTCAGGCGCTGACCTGGTCGGAGTCGGCTTCAACTTTCAGCCAGGCCTCGCGTACTTCGATCATGTTTTCGCGCAACCGGTCAAAAATCTCACGCGAGCAGCGCACTTGAGCTTCCATCAGCTGTTCGCGCAGCATGGTGTAGAAATTTGACAAGTTCCGGGCAACGGCTCCGCCTTTCTCGCGTTGAAGTGTCGCCTGCAAATATCCGATCACCCCGGTAGCATGACTGACTTCACCGGCAACAGCTTCGAAGTTACGTGCAGAAATAGCGTCGGCCGCGCGGTTCACGTCCTGAATGATCTGCTCGTAAAGAAGGATGGTCAGGCGCACGGGCTTCGCACCGTGAACAGCCGATTCCTGATAAGCTCGCCGGGCCTGGTTCATGTCAGATCACCTGCCCCTACCCGCCGGCCGTTGAATTACCGGAGCTAGACGGAGCGATGCCCAGCTCCAACTGTATCGCGCGCAGTTGGGAAGGAAAGGCCTGAAGCAGGGCATTCACGCGGCTGAATTGAGTCTGCAGCTGTTGCTGCTCGGCCGTGAGCCGGTCCTGAATGTCGGAAATGGAGTTGGTCAATTCCTGCTGCCGGGTGCGGTTCTCGTTCAGGTCAAGACTTATAACGCCTCGCGTAGGATCGGTGAGGTTCTGCAAATCCTTGGCAAAGTTATTAGCGAACCCGGTGGCTGTCGAGTTCTGAAAAAAATTGAGCACCGAAGCTGGATCGGAAGAAATCGCACTGTTCAACTGACTCGCGTTGACGCTCAGCCTGCCATCGTCATTGGTAGTGATGCCAAGCGAATCGAGGCTGATAAAAGTGCCGCTGCTTAGCGAGTAGGTCGCGTCACTCAACAGACTTGACTGCAGTGAGCGCAGAGAACTGTCGCCGCCAAGCGGGCCTTCGGCATTCGTGCCGGCATTCACGGTGAACTGCTGGTTGATATCGGCGATGACGGCGTTGTATGCGGAAACAAAGCCGGTAACGGCCTGCGCAATCTGGTTCGAATCTGAAGCTACCGAGACCTGCACCTGCACTCCAGGGTAGGCCCCCAGCAAGTTCAGGGTCACTCCCGGAATGGCGCCGGCAACCGTATTGCTGGTGCTGCTGAAGGGGATGCCATCAACCGTGAAGTTGGCGTCGGTCCCGCCGACTGCGGGATTGAAAGTCAAGCTGCTGCTGTTGTTAGTAATCGCGAGTGCCCCGGTACTCCCAGGGCTGTTGGCGTATATTGCCAGCCGCGCACCACTCGCATCACTCAACACGCTGGCTGTAACACCCCAGTTCTGACTATTGATGTAACTGACCAGGGAATTCAGGGTGTCATTTGATCCGGCAGAAATAGGAATGTCGCGGGTTGGGCCACTCGGGCCGCCAAGCTGAAATTTAATGTCCGCGCTAGCCGCATTTTGAGGAAGAATCGAAGTGTTCGCGTCCGCGACCGAATCAGTGTAGAGGGTGCTCTGCGAGGCCAGAGTGCTCACGACCAGCGTATGCGTCCCCGGCAAAGCCGACGGTTGTGCTGACGCGGTAAGGATGCTTGTCTGTGACGACTGCGCCGATACCGAAGATAGTGGGCCCAACACATCGGTTAACACGTTGACTGCGGACGAGAGACTCGACAAATCGCCGTTGAATCCGGTCAGCAGGTTGGCCTTTGTCTGCAAGTCCGTCTGCTGCTGTTGCAAGAGCTGCAGACCGCCGCTCTGGGCCGATAACACCTGGCTCACTAGCGAGGCCACGTCAATGCCACTCCCGTTCAGCAGCGTAGAAGGATTCAGACTGACCATAAGCTCTCTTTAATCTCGCGTATGTCTCGGAATTGTTATCACCATGCTCGAGCAATCAAACCCGCATGCGTGTGGCTGTGAGACGCTTTTAATGCTGCGCTATGCGCGCTTGCTTATGCTGACGGCAATTTCAGAATCAGTTGAAGGAGCCTGGCGGGCAAGGATCAGGGGGAAGCCCCTGCCCGCCTGACTTTACTTCAGCAGCGAAAGCACCAGTTGCTGGGTTTGATTGGCCTGGGCCAGCGCGGCGATGCCGGTCTGTTCCAGGATGGAGTACTTAGTGAGATTGGCTACAGTCGAGGGAATGTCCGCGGCGCGGATTCCATCTTCCGCACTGGTCAGATTTTGCACCTGGCTGTTGATGACCGTACTCGCGCTTTGCAGCCGGTTGATTCCAGCTCCGATCTGGCCGCGCTGTGCCGCGACGTTTTGAATCGCCGTGTTGATGGCTGTCAGTGCGGTTTGCGCATTCTGCGATGTGGTCAGCGAGGTCGATGACCCGGAAGCAAACGGTGTGGTATCGAGGAATACCTCCGCGGTTCCCGTGTCTACCGACGCTGCAATGGTGCCGCCACCTGCAATCAACGCGTTTCCGGCTGGGGTCGCCTCAAAGGTGACCGATGAACCCTGCGAGCTTGCGGTTGCGTCTGCATTTGCGACCGTACCCGCGCCGTAGAGTGTTCCCGCTCCGGGTCCGCCGTTCACGGCCGCAACCAAATTGCTGAGCGTATTCTGCAGCGCCGTGACTGGATTCGCGTTCGCATCGATCAGCACCTGATTGGCCGTGGTACCAGTAAAATTGGCGGCGGTTTCAAAGGTATATTGCGTTCCGCCGATGGTGATCTGGTCGCCGGTCGCCGGAGTTCCGCTAAAGGCCAAAGTTGCATTCGCGGAGCCGCCTAGCAGTCCCGCTGCCGACAATGTTCCGGTAAAGACTTGAATGGTGCTGCTGATTCCGGAATCACTGAGGAACAGGCTGTTTGGGCTGGATGTAAATACCTGGGTTCCGTTGTAAGTGGTGGTGGAACCGATGCGGTCAATTTCATTCTGGATGGCAGTGTACTCGGTGTTCAGTGCCGTCCGTTGGTTGTTCGAAACCGTGCCGTTGGCGGACTCAGTTGCCAGGGTGACCGCGCGGTCGAGCAGGGTTGTGACCTGCGCCAGTGCGCCATCGGCAACTTGCAACTGTCCCACGCCATCGTTGGCATTACGGGCCGATTGCGTAAGGGCGGTGACGTTGGCGTGCAACCCGTCGGCAATAGCCAGGCCGGCGGCATCATCAGCGCCGCTGTTGATTCGCGACCCCGAAGACAATTGGAACAGCGTGTTCTGCAAACTGGTGCTGGTGATGCCCAACTCGTTTTGTGCGGCAAGGGATGCCGGGTTGTTCAGGATGCTAAGCGACATTTTTTCTCCTCAGAACGAAAATGGTTCCCGAAAGAATTCCCCCTTTTGCGAACGGCCAGTCGGAGGTAACTCAGTTCCAATCTGCGGAACCTTGATTCATTTCTCAGGTCATATCGGCGCGAAAAGTCGCCGGCTTTAACAACGCGCGGGCGACCAGCTGGAACTTCTGTAACCAAAGACCATGACCACACAGAACCGCCTTTCTATCTATTTGCTGCCGATGGTCAATTGAGCAAACAACCGGCAGCGGCGCCTCATGATCCAGCTCACTCGGCTGAACAACACGAGCATCACCATCAACTCCGACCTGATCAAGTTTGTGGAGCAGAGTCCCGACACCGTGATCACTCTACTGAACGGAGAAAAAATCCTGGTGCGCGAATCGGTCGAACAGATCCTCGATCGCATCGTCGATTTTCGCCGCCGCCTGCTTGCCGGAAGTGGCGCCTGGCACCTGGCAAACGCCAGCATGCTTCCTATGAACCACGCGTCCGCTGGCGAGAATGAAGGCTAGCGTGGACAAGGCGAGCATCGCCGGCCTGCTGCTTGGTTTGATCGGCATCATTGGCGGCCTGATGCTTGAGGGCGGCAAACTGTCCCAAATCCTGCAGCCGACGGCGGCCATGATTGTATTCGGCGGAACTGCTGGTGCGGTGTTGCTGCAGTTTCCACTGCCGGTGGTAACCGGCGCGGTGCGCAATCTTGCCCGCGTCTTCATTGACCGGGGCGAGGACGTCGAAGTCGGAATCAAACTGTTGGTGCATTTGGCAAACCGCGCCCGGCGCGAAGGCATTGTCCGCCTGGATTCTGAACTTGACCAAATCAGCGATCCCTTTCTGAGAAAAGCCCTGATGCTGGCCGTGGACGGCACCGAGCCCCAGGAGTTGCGCTCGATCATGGAGCTGGAACTCGACAACCACTCTGAACGCGGAGAACAGATGCACGGGGTCTTCGAATCGGCGGGAGGATTCTCCCCTACGGTGGGAATCATCGGCGCAGTGCTGGGATTGATTCAGGTGATGCAGCACCTCGACAAAATTGATGAAGTCGGGCGCGGCATTGCGGTCGCATTTGTCGCCACCATTTACGGCGTGGCCGCCGCCAATCTGGTCTTCCTGCCCGCAGGCGGCAAGTTGCGCATCCGTTTGCGCGAAGAAGAAGTGCACCGCGAAATGATGCTGGAAGGGGTCATCTCCATCCTTGAGGGCATGAACCCGCGCATGCTGGAAACCAAGCTGCGCAGCTTCGCTTCTGAAAACCATGCGCACGTGCCGCAGGCCAAGGCTGCCGGAGCCGGGGCTTGAGGCGGCGCCGGCGGATCCAACGGCATACCAATCATGAGCGCTGGCTCGTCTCCTATGCCGATTTCATCACCTTACTTTTCGCGTTTTTTGTGGTGATGTATTCAGCCGCGCAACTTGATAAGCGCCGCGCCGGACAACTCGCAACTGCCATTCAAACCGCCTTTCAGCAGTATGGCTCGCTGCCGCCTCATCCCGCCGACGTTGGCGGGCTCGCCGCCCATGGAGTTCCCTCGAACCTTCCCGTCGGCAACACCGAACCTGACGATTTCAACCTGCTGCGCAAACGAGTTGAAGATGCTCTCGCAGAAGAGATTGCTACCGGCGAGGTTGGGGTGCGCGTGACTAGCGAAGGCCTGGTCATCAGTTTGCGGGAGGTCGGCTTTTTTGACACGGGGTCGGCCGAGCTTCGTCCCAGTTCACGCCCTGCGTTCGACCGGCTGGCCGCAGTGCTGCGAAGCGCGAACAGTGAGCTTCGCATCGAGGGACATACCGACAATGTTCCCATCCACAACGCGCGTTTCAGTTCCAACTGGGACCTCTCTACGGCTCGCGCCACTGCCACCATTCGTCTGCTGATGACGAAATACAATTTCGCGCCAGAACGTCTGGCAGCCTCCGGCTACGCCGAATTTCGCCCTATTGCGAACAATGCAACCGCCGAAGGCCGCTCAACCAATCGCCGTGTAGACATCGTCGTTCCCCGCAAACCACTTTCGAGGTAGCTGGTCAGACCTAACTTCCAGGACCAACTTGGCGACGTTGTCGTCCGCTACAATGATCGCGTGTCCCGGATGGCTCGCAATAAATCGCGCAATGCACTTCAAGCACGCGGCCATAGGTTTGAGACTCTCGGGCTGATAATAATCGTTGTCCTTATTATCGCCCTCATCATCGTCCGTTCCTGGCACCATATCTCGTGGAGTGCACGCTGATTGTCCCGCGATCCTCTGCTGGTCGTAATTGTGGGCCCGACTGCAAGCGGCAAGACGCCGCTTTCGCTTGAAGTTGCTAATCGCTTTCATGGAGAGATCGTCAACTGCGATTCAGTTGCGATCTATCGCGATTTCATAATCGGAACCGCGAAGCCTTCCCCGGAAGAACAGGCCCTCGCTCCCCATCATTTATTCGACATTCTCGAACCGTCGGATTACCCGACCGCAGGACAATACAGCCGCCAGGCCCGGCTTGTGCTCGGCGACATCAACTGCCGTGGCCATCTTCCCATCGTTGTCGGCGGAAGCGGATTGTACTTGCGGGCATTGCTGGAAGGGCTCTTCACCGGCCCGGAGCGTTCTGAGCAATTAAGGGAACGGCTACGAGCCCGCGCGACCGAGAAGGGTTCCAATCATCTACACCGCATGTTGCGCCGAATGGATGTGGCGGCGGCTGCGAAGATCCACGCCAATGATCTTCCCAAACTGATTCGCGCCATCGAAGTTTGCCTTACCGCTCGTCGTCCGCTGACCGAACAATGGAAGGCCGGACGCGATGCGCTGCGAGGTTTTCGTATCTTGCAAATCGGCCTTGACCCAAGCCGCCCGGAACTATACCAGCGCATCAATCAGCGGGTGCACGCGATGTTTGACGCTGGCCTGGTGAACGAAACTGAAGCGCTCCTGAAAAAATACGGGGTCTCAGCACGCCCGCTGAGTTCGATCGGATACAAGCAGGTGTTGCAGCTTCTCAAAGGCGAAGTTTCTCGCGATACCGCAATTGTTGCCGTACAGCAGGCGCATCGCAACTATGCCAAGCGCCAGATGACATGGTTCCGGCGCGAGCCGGAAATCAATTGGCTCTGCGGGTTTGGCGATCAGCCTGAGATCCAGACTCGCGCTCTGGCCCTTGTTGAGGACGCACTCTAGTTCACTTCGATTTGCTGGTTGATAAATTCTTCACCTCTTGCGGCGTCAACTCCCGCCCCGTTCCCTTGGCGAGGTCGCCCAGTCTGAGTTCTCCGATCGCGACTCGGATCAGGCGCAACACCTCTATCCCAAGCGCGGCAAACATTCGGCGGATATGCCGGTTCTTCCCCTCATCGAGAACGACTTCAATCCAACAATTTTTTGGCCTTCCCGCAACAGGCGCACACGCTTCGCCTTCAGCAATTCTCCGGATTCACGGACGCCCGCGGTCAACCTGGCTAACATTTCATCATCGACACGCGATCTAATGTGCACGTGATAGGTCTTGTCGAGATGCGACTCTGGCGTTGTGATTTCGGCTGCCCACCCGGAGTCATTGGTGAGCAGCAACAGGCCTTCACTGGCCTTGTCCAGTCGCCCTACCGGAGCCAGCCACCGGTCTTGCTGTTTGAGAAGCGAATAAACTGTGTCTCGTCCCTTTTCGTCGCGGACCGTGGTCACAACGCCTCGCGGCTTATTCAGCATCAAGTAGATTTTTCTCGCGGCAGTGATTTCTTTGCCGTCCACCTGCAGGCGGTCTTTTGTGATTTGCAGAGGGGCTTCCGGGTCGCGCTCAACCCTGCCGTTGAGCCGCACCCGCCCCTCGATGATCAACCTCCGCGCAGCCGATCGAGAACAGTAGCCAAGTTTCGACAAGGCCCGAGCCATCCCTGTGGGCGCGATTTCCCGTCTGCTAGATATGTGTTCCCAACTTGAGTTAGTCAATCGCACGATTGTACGCACCCGAGTTGCACCGTTTTGTGTGCACTTATAGGGGATGACCTCTGCAATCCTGGCCAAAAATTGCTTAATTAAAAAATTCTACTGTTCAATGCCTCAGCGATGGGGCATAATGCGTGGTCTTAAAATTGCAGGTAGATTCCCTGTTCAAACTCTAATAATTCTGTGGGCGAAATGCATGTGGCTTGAAAAGCTTTGTTCAGGTGTGCTGCGAGTATTGACTCCGCTCGGGCCGCGTTATCTTAAGCCGTCACTGGCGCAGAGAATTTATCTTCTTTGGGTCTTCCGCAACTTCCAGACTTTGCCGCTAAAAGTGCTGAGCTCGCGTCAGCAACATCTCATCGAATCCATGTGCGAGGAGAACCGTTTCGTCTCGATGGGTATTGGGGTAGATGATGCTCCGCTGATCGGCACACTCGAGCAGCGTCCGCCAGTTCCTTCGGGCAAAACTCCGGCGCGGCGCCCCAGCACTTCGGTGCAGGACGCAGTCGCTCCCTTTGCCACGGAAGTACGAAGACAATAAATTCAGGTCTCGAGTTTGCGATTCTGCCTGCTTGGGGATAGCTGTTCCTATCTGTCTTTTCTCGTCGCGATTTCTTCTTTGCGAACTTTTGCGTTCTCTGCGGCGAGCGATTCCCCGTTGAAGTCTCTCCTTGACCACTGACCCGCTTACCTGATGCTCCTGATATACTGACAATCGCCGAAAAAATGCCGCACCGGATCGCGCGGCATTGCAACTCGATGTCCGCCCTGGACGAATTTCCTCTCCTGGTGGGCCATCCCGAGTCCAACCTGGCGGGCGCGTAGCTCAATTGGCAGAGCAACTGACTCTTAATCAGTAGGTTGTAGGTTCGATTCCTACCGCGCTCACCACCTTCTCCGCGAAAAATTCGCCGCTTCCCATCCAATGAACACCATGTTTCACTCTCGCGAGTGGCACACGACGCCGAATCGTGATATGAAAATTGGTCGGTTCTTTGAAACGGCAGGGCAATCGTCAATCCGACCACTCTTATCTAAAGGACGCTTGATGCGCAACCGCACAGCATTTTTGATTTTGTCATTCCTCTCGATTTCTGGCTGCTTCACGATTTCGAGCACGGCTCAAACCACTGCGAAGCCGCAACATGAGATTGCGGCAAACGGTCTCCAACTTCGAGACGGCTGGGCCTTGCAGTCTTCCTGCAAAGTGGAGAAGAAAGGCGAAGTCATTTCCACCTCCCGGTTTACACCAACCGGATGGTACGCAGTCTCGGTTCCGACGACTGTGGTCGCGGCGTTAGTTAAGCACAAGGTCTACCCCGACCCCATGTTCGGGATGAATTTGCGCAGCTTTCCAGGGATGGACTATCCGATTGGAAGCAATTTCTCGGACCTGCCCATGCACCAGGACAGTCCCTTCATGGTGCCGTGGTGGTATCGCAAGACATTCGTACTTCCCGAAAATTACAAAGGCAAAACCATCTGGCTGGATTTCGCAGGAATTAATTATCGCGCCAATATTTTTCTCAATGGGAAACAGATTGCCGGGTACGACGACGTTGCCGGCGCGTGGCGCACCTATGAATTCAACATTACCGATGCGGCTCTGCCCGGCAAAACCAATGTCCTCGCAGTAGAGGTCTTTTCTCCCACCGAAAAAGATCTCGCCATAACATTCGTCGATTGGTATCCCTCGCCCCCCGACAAGAACATGGGCCTGTTTCGGGATGTCACAATCCGGACCAGCGGGCCAGTGGCGGTGCGCTATCCAACGGTGGTTTCGAAAGTGGACTCCGATGGCACGGCTCATCTGACCGTGACGGCGCTTCTGAAAAACATTTCGAATCAGCCCATTAAAGGCGTTTTGAAAGGGCAAATCGAAAAGACAGAGTTCTCTCAAGACGTGGAGCTGGGCGCCAACGAGCAGAAAGATATCACCTTCGATCCCGCTCAAGTGCAACAACTGAACGCTGATCATCCTCGGCTATGGTGGCCTGTGCAGATGGGCAAGCCCGACCTCTACCCGCTCAAGTTGACGTTCGAGACCGGCGGCAAAGCGTCAGACTCTGCCGAAACAAAATTCGGTATCCGCGAGATCACGTCCAAGCTGAACGAAAATGGCAAGCGCGTCTTCGCCATTAACGGAAAAAATATTCTGATTCGCGGCGGCGGCTGGGGGCCGGACATGATGCTCCGGGAAAACTCGCAGCGCCTTCACGAAGAATTCGCTTACGTGCAGGACATGGGGCTGAACACGATCCGTCTGGAAGGAAAGCTCGAGAACAAGGAATTTTTCGATCTGGCCGACGAACGCGGAATTCTCGTGCTCGCGGGATGGTGCTGCTGTGATTTCTGGGAGCATTGGCAGGACTGGAAACCGGCAGATCACAAGATTGCGGAACAATCTTTGCGGGACCAGATATATCGCCTGCGCAGTCATCCAAGCCTGCTCGGCTGGCTGAACGGCAGCGACAATCCTCCTCCCGCCGATGTCGAACAGACATATTTGCGGGTAGAAAAAGAATTTTTGTGGCCGAATCCAGTAATCTCATCGGCTACAGGAAAGCCGACAACGGTCAGCGGCGACAGCGGCGTAAAAATGAGCGGGCCGTATGAATATGTAGCCCCGTCCTATTGGGAAGAGGATTCGCTCGGAGCAAGTCATCCGCAAGATTGCAACCCCGGCGGATGCGGTGGAGGGTACGGATTCAATACCGAAACCAGTCCCGGCCCTGCTGTGCCTCCGATCGAGAGCATCAAGGCGATGCTGCCGAAGGAACATCAGTGGCCAATTGATGACTGGTGGAACTTTCACGCCGGCGGCGGCGAATTCAAGGACCTTCACGTCTTCACTGACGCGCTCAACGCTCGCTACGGCGCGGCGACTGGCCTTGAGGATTACACCACCAAGTCGCAGCTCCAGGCGTACGAAGGCATTCGCGCGATGTTCGAAGCATACAGCCGCAATAAGTACACGTCGGGCGGCGTGATTCAGTGGATGCTCAACAACGGCTGGCCTTCGATGATCTGGCACCTTTACGACTATTACCTGCGCCCTGGTGGAGGGTACTTTGGCGCGAAGACTGCGCTGCAATCACTCGATCCGATTTACGGATACGACGACCGATCAATCTCTGTCGTGAATAGCCGGTATGAAGATGCGAAGGGCCTGCACCTGCTTACCAAAGTTCTGAATCTTGATATGACCGAGAAGTTCTCCAGCGAGAATACAATCGACGTACCCGCTGATGGCGTCATCAAGGCTCTGACCTTGCCCGATCTCGATGGTCTGAGCCCAACGTATTTCGTGGCGCTGCGTATTTCAGATCCGGACGGGAAACTGCTCGGAGAGAATTTCTACTGGCTTTCAACCAAGCCTGAAACCATCGATTGGACGAAATCAACGTGGTACACAACGCCAACGCTTTCCTATGCTGACTTCACCGCGCTGTCGCAACTGCCGAAAGTTAAGCTCAACGTTACGACACGTACAGACAGAGAGGGTGCTAACCAAATCACTCACGTGACCCTGGAGAATCCCTCGAAAAATCTGGCGTTCTTTGTGCGGCTCAAGGTGGACAAAGGCAAAGCTGGCGAGGAAATTTTACCTGTGCTCTGGCAGGACAATTACGTTTCGCTCCTGCCAGGAGAGAAGCGTGAAATAACCGCCACTTATCGCGCGAGCGAACTTGGGGGCGCTAGTCCTTATGTTGAGGTCAAAGGATGGAATACCGAGTAGTTACGACTCTGTCTGCCGGCACACGTGAATAGAAATACTTGGCGCAGGTATAAAACGGGATGGCGATGCCTGGCATCTTTAGTACAGCGCCACCCAAAACTCAACATAATTCTTCGGAGTGGCGCCGGAGCATCGTGCAAACTGAAACAGTTGTCGTGACAGGAGCCTCTGCTGGTCTGGGCCGGGCAATCGCGCGCGAATTTGGCCGGCACAAGGCAAATGTTGGATTAATAGCCCGTGGCCTCGACGGGCTCAATGCCGCGAGGGCAGAAATTGAATCCGCTGGCGGACGCGCACTTGTACTCCAGGCGGACGTGGCGGATGGCGAGGCCGTTGAGCAAGCGGCAGCAAAGGTCGAAGAACAATTCGGCCCGATTGATATCTGGATCAATAACGCCATGACCTCGGTCTTTTCTCCGGTAAAGGAGATGCTGCCGGAGGAATACAAGCGGGTCACCGAGGTGACCTATCTTGGTGTGGTCAACGGAACCCTCGCAGCCCTCAAGCGGATGCTGGCGCGTGACCGTGGCACAATCGTGCAAGTGGGTTCGGCGCTGGCCTACAGAAGTATTCCGCTGCAATCGGCATATTGTGGAGCTAAACATGCCATTGCAGGATTCACGGATTCGCTGCGTTGCGAGCTCATCCACGACCGCAGCAATATACACGTCAGTATGGTCAACATGCCTGCACTGAACACTCCTCAGTTTGGATGGGTGAAAAGCCGCTTGAAGCGGAAGGCGCAGCCGGTGCCTCCGATTTATCAGCCGGAAGTGGGAGCTCGCGCTGTGTATTGGGCGGCCCACCATCGACGCCGCGAAATCTACGTTGGATTGCCCACCGTCGAAGCCATCGTCGGAAACAAGGTCGCGCCCGCACTGCTGGATCATTATCTTGGCCGTACCGGTTACAACTCCCAGCAGACACAGGAGCCGGAAGACCCCAATCGTCCAAACAATTTGTGGGAGGCCGTTGGCGGAGATCATGGAGCCCATGGCGCTTTCGACGGGCGCGCACACGCGCATAGTCTGGAAACTTGGGCTGATTTGCATCGAGCAAAACTTGTCGCGGGAGCGATAGCGTTAGCAGGATTGGGAACGGTAGCCGCTGCCGGGGTAGGAATCGCGCTGGCGAGAAAGGGCGCGCGCGCAATCAAGCGTGACCTGCGCGTCTGGAGCCACAGGCTATTGCGAGCGGCTTAGCGACAATTTTGGGGCCTTAACTAAGACTCTTCGGGCAAGTCAAAATTAATCAAATTTCCGCGGAAGCCGCGGGTCTTGATCGCGCCGAAGGCGATTCCTACGATCATCCATATCCCGCCGACAATCCAAGCCTTCCAACTCAGGTTCTTCCACAGGAAGAAGCAGATGGCAAAGCCTGCCAGGGGAGGCGTCCACACCGCAAGTATTACTAACCCGAGCCCCGCCGCTACGAGCAATGCCACGTTTTGAATAGGCAACAACACCAAACCGATTACAAGCGCGGTTATCACCAGAGGCGGTACTGCGCTATGGCCCCCTTCACGCACGTGGTAACGAACAAAAGCGGCGAGGTTCACGCCCATAAAAGCGATAAGCGCGCCAAAGTTGAGCATCTCCGCGCCGAGTCCATAACTGATAAT
>Ga0105241_10002021_pt1 | contig 15335 bp, 14 predicted proteins | sample KBSC64metaG_FD_80422 | JGI IMG/M metagenome (GOLD analysis project Ga0105241, IMG submission 80422) | Corn rhizosphere microbial communities from Kellogg Biological Station, Michigan, USA - KBS C6-4 metaG | ecosystem: Host-associated > Plants > Roots > Rhizosphere > Soil | place: Michigan, USA... | reverse complement strand
TCAGGTGGCTGGTGTGTCAGGGTTCTCGGGTGCTTTTGCTGGTCGTGGGCGGGTGTCTGTGGTGTAGATCGTCCGTCAGGGTGGTTCGTGGCGGTTCCAGCCTGCGTGATCCGGTGCGTTTCCTGATCAGCCCCGCGCCGCCGCGATCTCCGGCGTCCGCCGCTCCACCGCCCCGTACACCGAGTCGAAGATCTGCTGCCGGGTCTCCTCGCCGACGAACCCCAGCTTGCCCGGCACCTCGTTGACCTCCAGCACCACCGGGCCGTCCGGCGTCGGCAGGATGTCCGCGCCGCCGAGCGTCAGGCCCATCGCCAGGCAGGCACGCACAGCCAGGTCGAGCACCTCCGGCGGAGCGTCCACCGCGTCGATCGTGGCCCCGAAGTTCAGGTTGCACTTGAACTGGCCCGGGGCCGGGACCTTCAGGAGCTGGTAGCCGGGCCGCCCGTCGGCCACCACGATCCGGTACTCGCCCTGGGCGGTCTCCATGTAGGGCTGCGCCAGGAGCGTCCCGTAGCGGCCGAACAGGTCCTCGAGCATGGCCTTGTCCGCGTCGAGGTCCGTGACGAGCTCGACGCCGGTGCCGCCGTACCCGGACGATTGCTTGACGACCGTCCGGCCCCACTCGGCCAGCGCCGCCGCCACGTCCTCCAGCGACGTGCAGCCGCGCGTCGGCGGCGTCGGCACGTCCTGCTCGGCCAGGCGCTGGATGGTGCGGAACTTGCTCTGGCTGGCCACCCACACCTCGGCGGGGTCGAACATCGCCAGCCCCGGGACGCTGCTGACCAGCGCCAGCCGCTCGACTCGGTCCTGCCAGCGGCCTACGCTCAGGTCGGCGCGGGAGATGACGGCGTCGAAGGAGGCGGCCGGCTCGGGGCCGAGCATGAGCTCGTAGCCGTTGCGCGCGGGGACGTGGGAGATCTCCTCCAGGGTGAACACGGAGGTCTCGTGCCCGCGGCGGCGTCCGGCCTCCGCCAGACCTGGGGTGTCCGGGTCGCGCTCGCCGTGGTCCCAGCCGAGTATTCCGACTTTCATGATGTCCCCCTTCGGCCCCGGACCGCGTGCGCGGGCGAGCCGCATTATTGTCCCGCTGCGGCGGGTAATCAAGGGGTTACAGAAGTTGATCAGCGGGTGGAGATAATCGCCATATTTCTGGCTATGACATGCACATGGTCGCAACGGGCTACATCAGCGACCCAGCGGTACCACCCCGGTTCCTAGTGGCGCAGACAACCCGACTTGAAGCGGATGCCCTCACCCCGGGGCCACGGCCCGACCGTCGACTCCCCCGACGCTCATGCGATCTTCTGATCCCTCGAGCACTACTACTTCCACGCCCCAACTCTCGCCGCTACTCGACGTAGGTACCTCTTGCATACGATGCCGGGGAAATGCCATAAGCCGCCTTGAAGTTCCGAATGAAGTGGCTGGAGTTGGAAAACTGCCAGCGCGCCGCAACCTCGACGACACGCACACCGGGAACCGCGAGCGAGGCCTTAGCGCCCAGCAACCTCTGGCGGCGGACGTATGCCATGACCGAGTCGCCCACGTCGCTGAACGCACGATGCAACGTCCGAACGGAGATGTGCAGATTCAAGGCGACCATGGCCGGTGAGAGCTCGGGATCGGTGAGATGGGCGTCGATGAACAGACGCGCGGCGTGGAGCGTCACAGACGAGTGAACAACGGATTCTTGGAACGTCGCGACACCGATCAGCGCCGACACGAGCTGGATTCCGGTCTCTTGGCCGGCGTCCCTGCCGAGGTGGGAGAACGATTCGTCATCGAACCGCGGAGCGAGATCGAGAAACCCGGAGAGCATCCTGGCCTCGGCCACGTTGGCTTCCAGGATGACGAAATCGGGCAGTTTCGCCACCCGCGCGAAGATCTTGGTGAAATAGGCTCGGGGGACAATGAGCGCTCGCGCTCTTGTACCAGGCCCGGACCAGACACGCCACGGCTTCGTAGTGTCCTTGAACGCGACCTGGCCCGGGCGCACCATGTACGCGCCACCTCTCATGCCCTCGAATCGCAGATAGCCGGATGATACGAAGTGCACGACCACAGGATCGCCCCCGGGGCCGTTTCCGGAAATCCCCGTGAACGTGTCAGAATAGTGGTTCAGGTACAGCATGTCGGCAATGCGGCCGCCTCGCGCTTGAAAGCAGAAAGTCGGCTGCCTGGCAGTTCGCCGCAGCCGCAACTCCCGCATGTGGGAAAAGGGCGAGACGTCCCATTCCCTCAACATCTCCGGAATCGCTCGGAGATCTCGAGACGGTACGTGTATCTGTGTGAGGATGGGTCCGTATTCAGGCCGAACGAGGCAGCGTGCACATGACGCGAGGGGGCCGAACGGGCTGGCATCGACACTGGATGGTCGTCCCATGAACACGAACTCCTTTCCCGGACTAGCAGCGCGGACGCCTCATCCCGAAGCCTGGACTCGAAGGCGTGGCGCGACCGGCACCGCGGCCCTGGCGACAGCTCGTGGCACGGGTGGCGGTGATCCCTGTTACAGCAGGCTATTCGGGATTCCGGCAAAGCAACATGACAGAAGCGCTTGATTTCTGTGCCGAAACGCTTGATCAGGCGCGGCTGTCCTTCGCCCGCCACACTCGTGGAGCGGCGCCGTACTCACGCGCGAAGGCTCGGGAGAAAGCCGCCTCCGAGGAGTACCCGACCGCCTTGCCGATCGAACCCACCGGATCGGCGGAACTCTGCAGGAGCTCCGCGGCGCGTGCCAACCGCAACCGGACCAGGTAACGGCCCGGAGGTTCTCCGACAAGACGGACGAAACGTGCCGCGAATGCCGCACGGGACATCGAGGCGAGAGCGGCCAGGCCCTCGACGGTCCAGTCCTGGTCAGGATGACGGTGGACGGCCGTGAGGGCGGGCCCGAGCGCCGGGTCCAGCGCCGCCGGCAACCACCCCGGCTGGGGGGCGGTGTCGAGAACCGACCAAGCCCGCAGAGCCAGGATGAAAAGGAGCTCGAGGAGTTTCGAGACCATGACTCTCGACCCGGCACTCGGGTCGGCGAACTCGGCCGCCAACAGGTCCGTGCAGAGTGGGAGTCTCGCGAACCGCGTTTCAGAGCCTCTGATGACGATGACCGGCGGTAGCACCGCAAGTAATGGTCTGGCGGTGTTCTCCTCGACAAGAAACGTACCGCTCATCCATCCCCCGCCCCCCGTGGATCCGATCCGATGCTCAACCCCGGTTGCCAGCAACGCCAAGTCGCCGGCCTCGAGATGCTGCCTCCCGTCTCCGGCTACTTCGAGCTCTACAGGGCCCTGCTGAACGACATGGATCGATCTCTCGCCCGATCCATGGCTGATAACGCCTCCGTCGGCCATGCTGACCGACGTCAACGCCTCACCTTGCAGATGGATGAAGTCGAGCACATCGGACAGTGCATCGGCGGAGACATCAAGCGGAATCGCGCTGTTCCCGCGGAGACTTCTCATGACTGTTGGCTTTCACATGGTGATCCAGGATCGCCGGAAAACTCTACCCGGCCTTGGCGGCTCTGGCACCGGCAGAGCCAAACGTCGCTATGACCGGGCATCCACATGGTCGTGGACGTAGACTCCAGGGGTTACGCCATACCGCGCCTTGAAGATTCGAATAAAGTGGCTGGCGTCAGAGAAATGCCACTTCGCAGCTATTTGGGATACGACCGACTCCGATTCGCCCGACAACAGGTCGGCGCGTGCCCTCTCAATGCGCAACTGCCGAATGAGCGACATGACGGACTGATCGCCGTACGAGAAAGACCGATGCAACGTGCGTACCGATATCCCCAGTCGATGGGCGATGAGGGCCGGGGAGAGGTCCTCATCCTGGAGATGCCGTTCGATGACTCCCCGCGCAGCCATCATGGTGCCTTCCGCGTCCAGCCAATGATAAAGGGGATCATTCTCGATGAGGCCGGCGATGAAGGCCATGAAGGCGGTCTCCGCCAGGTCGGCGGCCACGGGTGAGTCCAGCCACTCCGCCGTCTCGAGCATTTTCAGATAGTCGAGGACGAGACGAGCTTCAGGGCCTCCCATATCGGCAAGGTGCGCTCGTTTCAAGAGGTCGCGGCTGAACGGCTTCCTAAACAGCGCTCGCGGAACGGTGATGACGTGAGATGCCGTATTCGGCGAGCTGGCAAGTCGCCACGAGTTTCCAGCATCCCTGACGATGAGCTGTCCGGTCCTTACTGTGTGAACTTCGTTGGCGGACTCAAATTTGATCCATCCTGATGTGACCGCGTGGATCACAATGGGGTCATCATCTCCCGGTCGCCCTGACGCCGCGGTCACGGCTCCCGAACGTTGAACTGCAGCCAGCACTCTTCCGATATGAAACCCGGAGACCGTCAGCAGAAAGCCGTTGGGGTTCGCCGACTGGACGATGCGCAACTCCTTGAGGTGCCGGAGCGGCAGTGGTTCCAACTCTCTAAGTATTCGACCCGAGTAAGGAATCTGCGCTGGCGCTATACGCAACGTGCCCAGCGGTTGCAGTCGATTTTCGCCGTGTGACCTCAACACCTGTTGCACTTTCGTTCACCGTCCCGCGCTCAAAGTCGCCCACGCGTTCGCGCTGACTGCAGGAACCATGACCTACGATGCAGCACGGTTCGCGGAAGTTCAATCGGGGGCACAGGTCCTGACCGAACATGTCACTCTCGTGTTATGCGGGGTGCCGAGGACGGTTGCCTACGGAGTCTCAGTGGGCGCCTCTCGAGGGAAGCCGATCGGCTCGCGCGTGACGCGTGACGCCACCTTCTCTAGGCGTAAAACCACTGCCATAGCGGGGTGTCGACCTTCCCGCTGAGCAGATAACTATGTGGAGTGACATATAGATTTTCATTTACAGAATGGGTTGGGCAGGAACGCGAGGTGTGTGGACGTCGGCATCGGTCCGGTCCGGTCCGGCCGGTCGTCCGAGCCAGCAGTCGCGTCCAGCAGGTCAGGTCGGCGGCGCTCATGTATCAACCCGCACCTGGCGCAGAGCGAGTGCGGGTGCGGGTCGTCGGCTCCGTGACGTCGTTGATACCGGGTCACGAAGACAACTTATGTATCTCAAACGTACGCCAGTGGGTCACCGCGCCCGCATGTGCGCGATGACCCACCAGTTCCAGATGCTGCCAGGGCTAAGCCTTGATGAAGGCGAGGATGTCGGGGTTCAGGACGTCGGCGTGGGTGGTGAGCATGCCGTGGGGGTAGCCCGGGTAGGTCTTGAGAGACCCGTTCTCCAGCAGGTCGACCGCGCGCGGCACAGAGCTGGCGAACGGCACGACCTGGTCGGCCTCACCGTGCATGACCAGCGTCGGCACGGTGATCTTCCGAAGGTCCTCGGTGTAGTCCTCCAACCAGGAGTTCACCGTCTCGTAGTGGGCCTGCGCGCTGCCGGCCATCGCCTGGCGCCACCAGTTCGCGATGACGGCCTCCGAGCGCTCGGCACCCTCGAGGTTGTACCCGTAGAACGGGTTCTCCGGCACGAACCGGAAGAACTCCGCCCGGTTGGCCAATGTCCCCGCCTTGATCTGCTCGAACCACTCCGGCGGCTGACCGGCCGGGTTCTCCTCGCTCCGGTACATGTTCGGCGTGAGCGACGCCACCAGCACCGCTTTGGCCACCCGGTCCTGATACCGGGCCACATACCGGGCCACCTCGCCACCGCCGGTGGAGTGCCCGATGTGCACCGCGTCGCGCAAACCCAGGTGCTCGGTCAAGGCGGCCAGGTCCTCCACCCAGTGCGCCATGTCGTTGCCCGAGCCCACCTGGCTGGAGCGCCCATGCCCGCGCCGGTCGTGCGCGATCACTCGGTAGCCGTGGTGGAGGAAGAACATCATCTGCGCGTCCCAGTCATCGGCCGACAACGGCCACCCGTGACTGAAAACGATCGGCTGGCCGGACCCCCAGTCCTTGTAGAAGATCTCGACGCCGTCCGATGTCGTGATAGTAGGCATTGATTCGTTCCTTTCATCTCCCCGGCCCTCGCCGGCCAAAGCCGACACAGCGGGGACGGATCACCGAACGCCCGACGGGACAGAAAACGACACGCCATAGGAATCCGCATCAGTGGCGCGACTGCGCGTTTTCAACCCCGCGAGCAGATCCTTCCCTTCGAAGGATCTTGCCCTGCGAAAGTGAAAATAGGTCGCCACGTAGAAGAAGGGATAGAAGATGAGGGCCGTGGCGGCTCGCCTGGCACGCATCTTCGCCCGCCCGATCGGGGCCAGGAGTCTGAGATGCCGTCAGCGGCGGCTTCGACGAACTTGCAGCACCTGGCTGGGGCTCTTCGAACTTGACCGTGATTCCTGTGCCGCGGGTGGGCTGGCGACGGCACCAGGGGCTTGATGGATGTGAGGCGCCCGTGGCGCTTGGTGATCATTCGGGTTGCGAAGCTTGAAGGATCACATGAAGGGCCACGGGCTTGTCCGACGATACGACCCGTCTGTTCGGCCTGTCCGGGGTGGAGGTGGTCGCCGTGGAAGTCGGCGAGGACGACCTCCCGATACTGGACCTGGTCACAGCGTGCGAGCAGGCCCGATGCCGTCCGGGCTGCGGGGTGCGCTCGGAACATCCGCATTCCTGGGTCCAGACCCGGCCCCGGAACTTGCCACTACGCTGGCCACCTGGACCCGATGGTCGCCGATCTGGAAGGCCTGCCGAAGAAAGATCGGCAAACCGATCCTGGCAGCCTGGAACTGCAAGGAAGACCTGATGGACCTCCTTGCGCTGCACACTTCGTCGTTGGTGTTGATCTATACGGCAGCGTGCATGTCGAGATCGCAGCGAACAGGAAGCAACTGGCCATAGCGAGATCGATGGCTGATGTCGGCACCGGCAACATCGGCAAATGGCGCATCCCCGACGAGGCGTGGCCGGAACTTGCCTACACGTTCGACTGGCCCCAGCGTAACGAAGACCTGGAATACTACTTCATCTCAGAAATGGCGTGAGCCGGCATCAGGCACGGTCAAGTTCGAAGAGCCCTGATTCGCAGCAGGGGTTGAATCGTAAGATCTCCGTATGCGCAGGACGACGCCGCGGTTCAGCGAGCAACAACACTGCGACTCTGGCTACCGGCCACGGCAACTCACGGCCGGGCAGCGGTATCTACCTCGCCTAATCTGATGGCGGCTAGGAAGCGGTCAAGCCCCGCTCATCGCACCTTCGTACCCGCCAACGATCCAACGGATACGACAGCCTCACGCGATCCGTACGAGCGTCGACACCGCGAGATCTTCGAGCTCGTCTTGAAGGCGGTCGAAACCCAATCGACCAGCCATCGGAGCAAAGAACGACAGGGTTTCGCGGCTCTTCCGTCTCTGCTTTTCCACGCTCACGAAATCGATCGTCTGCATATTGTGCAGGCGGTCGGCCAGCTTGAGGGCCAGCACGCGACGCTCTGTGGCCTCCAGGACTGCTGCGATCGAGGCCTCCGGCACCGAGTCGAGGGCGATGACGTCGCGGATGATGGCGGCGACCTCGCCGCCGAATTCGGCGAGCACTCGGTCCGCGGAAAACTCGGTGTCCGAGGGCAGGTCATGGAGCAGCCCGGCGCAGACGCAGGTGGCGTCCATACCGAGGTCCGCCAGAATCCGGGCGACCGCCACGGAATGAGTCACATAAGGATCTCCGCTGTAGCGCCATTGGTTCTGATGCCATTGCGCAGCGACCCGGTACGCCCGGCGCAGCAAGTCCTTCTCCGCGTCCGTGTAGGGAACCTCTGACACCAGAGCCGACAGCCGGTCGTCAGCATGGGCATGGCTCAACGTGCGGCCGATCGTTCGGCTCGACCGGAGCAAACCAAGCGCGTACCGCATGCCGATCCACAGGCGAGTAGCTGGAAGAGCTTCTCGGCCGCGCAGGATTTCCGCGAGCTCGGCTTGCCATTCATCCCGCAGTTCTGCTCGAAGCGGCCTCGGCGCTCGCGCCACAGCGCCACGGATGACTGCCGTCGGCAGCCTGTCCAAGCGGGTCCGGAATTCCCGGGTGACGACATCGGCCAGCACCATGCCGATGGTTCCCGCCACGACGGCGAGAACTGTTGTGGCGAGGCCACTCATGTCGTCCCCACTGCGGGATGCGGCGCGGAACCGGCGCTCGGCCGCAACTGAACTTGCTCATTGATGCTCAGCAGCTCACGGCGAGCCGCCACGAGGCCCTCGCCGGTGAGCCGGTAGTGACGGCGCGCGGGTCGCCCGGCGGCCGAGGGATCGATGCGCTCGACCTCTTTGATCAGCCAGCCGCCCGCTTCGAGCCGCGCCAGGATCGGGTAGAGCTTCCCGCTGGGAAAACCGGTCAGCTGCATGAGGTCGTAGCCATAGCGCCACTCGACTGGATCTTGGATGAAGATGCGCAGCAGGGTGGCGACTGCCAACGTCACGCGGACATCCTTCATACGTACGATTCTTACATAGGGTGCACGCCGTGTCACGACCCTGAATTGCTGTGGCACGCACAGAAACAGCTCGCCGGTGGCCGCTTACCGCAATCAGGACTCGACGGCCGAACCGGTGAGAACGAACGACAACTCCGAGTTCGGCCGCGCCACTGGTAACCGATCGGTATTCTGAACCGTTCCCCATCAGACCTGGCCAGGGGCGGTTTTCGCGTCGGCGAATCAGAATCCTGAGGCTTAGCGGCTGAATGTTGCGTCAGACCGAATGCCGTCAGCCGACGACCGCACAGGAGTCGGGCCGCACATGGCCGCGGCGGCTCGGCCAACTGCGTGGTACCCGCGTAGCAGAAGAACGTAAGGTGGCGGCCCCATGACGGACGAAGTACACGAGCCCTTTCCCACCACGGCGGGGACGGAAGCCGAGATCATCGAGGCGCTCAGCTGGTGCCGCACTCGTCTCAATCCACTGGCGGTCGCCATCGCCCAACGTCAGGTCCGCGAGGGCAACCGGGCGGTCGAGCTCGCCGGCGAACGCTACGAGATCCGGGACCCGGAGTGGAGTCTCGAGCAAGACGTGTACGGCTGCGAGGAAGGCCGCGGTTGCCCGGACGTCACCGAGGCGGAGCGCCAGCGGTTCGAAGCCATCATCGCGGCCCGGCTGGAAGACAAGGGCTGAGCGAACCGCTGTTCACGGTCTGAGCGCAGACGTTGCGGTGAAACTCATCGATGTGCCGGGTCCACGTATGTGTGCCGGGTCCACGCTTGTGCCGGCCGCCTCGCGGATCGGTGTAGTGCTGCGTCCGGTCTACTGCCCGACGAGCAGCGGTGGCGGCCACCGCCACGCCGTCGCAGGCTTGAGAAGAATTCTCGGCGGTCTCCATCCGCCTCACTCCGGCAAGCGTGGTCCGAGAAGAGCGGAGCAGGCCATGGCGAAGCAGTTCAACGGGAAGATCGCCCTCGACATCCGGGACTCGAAGCCGGACTGGGAGCCCTTCCTGGCGCCGAAGGCCCCGGCGGGTGCTCCGAACGTGCTGCTGATCGCGTGGGACGACGTGGGCTACGGGACGATGGACTGCTTCGGCGGGCCGGTCCGGACGCCGACGATGACGAGGATCGCGAACCTCGGGGTGCGCTATTCGAACTTCCACACCACCGCGCTGTGCTCCCCGAGCCGGGCCTCGCTGCTGACCGGGCGGAACGCGACGTCGAACGGCATGGCCACGATCGCGGAGTTCAGTTCCGGGTTCCCGGGGATATCCACCCGGATCCCGTTCGAGAACGGGTTCGTCTCCGAAGTGCTCGTCGAGCGCGGCTACAACACCTACTGCATCGGCAAGTGGCACCTCACGCCGGGCGAGGAGACCAGCATGGCCGCCTACAAGGGGCGGTGGCCGCTGGGACGCGGGTTCGAACGCTTCTACGGCTTCCTCGGAGGCGAGTCCAGCTGCTGGTATCCGGACCTGATCCACGACAACCACTCGATCGACGCCCCGGGCCGGCCCGAGGACGGCTACCACATCGCCAACGACCTGTCCGACAAGGCCATCCGCTTCATCCGCGACGCCCGCTCGGTCGAGCCCGACAAGCCGTTCTTCATGTACCTGGCGCTGGACGCCGCCCACGCGCCCCATCACGTCTTCAAGGAGTGGGCCGACGAGTACAAGGGGGTGTTCGACCAGGGCTACGAGGCGATCCGCGCCGACATCCTGCGCCGGCAGAAGGAACTCGGCCTGCTGCCCGAGGACACCGAACTGTCCCCGATCAACCCCCACGGCGAGCCCGCGACGACCGGCCCCGACGGCCAGCCCTGGCCCGGCCTGGACGTGGTCCGTCCCTGGGACACGCTCAGCGCCGACGAGCAGCGGCTGTTCATCCGGATGGCCGAGGTCTTCGCCGGCTACGTCACCTACAGCGACCACCAGCTCGCCCGGGTGATCGACTTCCTGGAGTCGACCGGCGAGCTGGACAACACCATCATCGTCGCGGTCTCCGACAACGGAGGCAGCGGCGAGGGCGGACCCGACGGCACGTTCAACGAATGGCGCTTCTTCAACGGCCTGCCCACACCGACCGAACTGTCCCTGCAGCACATCGACGAACTCGGCAGCCCGGCCTCCTACAACCACTACAACACCGGCTGGGCCTGGGCCTTCGACACCCCGTTCCCGTATTGGAAGCGCTGGGCAGGCTACGAAGGCGGCGTCGCCGACACCTGCCTCGTCGCCTGGCCGGCGAAGATCAAAGCCGACGGCGCCGTACGCCACCAGTACATCCACGCCGTCGACATCGTGCCGACGCTGTACGACCTCCTGGAGGTCGAACCGCCCGCGGTGCTCAAGGGGTATCCGCAAAGCCCCATCGAGGGCGAGAGCTTCGCAGCCTCCTTGACCGACCCCTCCGCCCCCGGCAAGCAGACCCAGTTCTACGCCATGCTCGGCCAGCGCTCGATCTACCACGACGGCTGGCTGGCCTGCACCGTGCACCCTCCGCTCAGCGGCTGGGGCAAGTTCGAACAGGACCGGTGGGAACTGTACGACCTGGCCGCCGACCGCGCGCAGTGTCACGACATCGCCGACAAGGAACCCCAACGCCTCGAGAAGCTCAAAAGCCTGTGGTACTACTACGCTGGCATCTACAACGGCCTGCCCCTGGACGACCGGACCGCCCTGGAGCAGACCCTGGCCGAACGCCCCCACGGCACTCCCCCACGCAACCAGTACATCTACTACCCGGACTGCGCGCCGGTCCCGGAACAGTCGGGCGTCATGATCGGCGGCCGCTCCTACACCATCGCCGCCGGCGTCGACATCGACTCCAGCCAGGCCCGAGGCGTCCTGTACGCGCACGGCGGCATCGCCGGCGGCCACAGCCTGTACATCAAGGACCGGCGGCTGCACTACGTCTTCAACTGGGTCGGCACCCACCTGCAGACGGTCCACGGCGACCGCGACATTCCTGAGGGCGCCCACATCCTCACCGCCGAGTTCACCGCCACCGGCCGCAGCCCCGACCCCGCCATGCCCGGAGCCTCCGGCACGCTGACCCTCTACCTCGACGCCGAGAAGATCGGGGCCGGGGACATCATCACCCAACCCGGGTTCTTCTGCGCCGTCGGAGACGGGATCTGCGTCGGCCGGGACAGCGCCTCATCGGTCACCACCGACTACCAGGCCCCGTTCGAGTTCACCGGCGGCACCATCGACAAGGTCGTGGTCGACGTCTCCGGCGAACCCTACGTCGACCACGAGGCCCGGGTCCGCGGCTGGTTCGCCATCGACTGACCTGATCCGCCCGCGTACCGAACCGCATGGCACGCGCCCCGATCCCCCGGCTACGCCAGCCCGACGATCCCGCTGATGACGAAGTACGTGCCCACGACCCCCGCCGCGCTCAGGCCGATGGTGCGACCGTTGCGAGCGAGCCACTCGTTGACCTTCTTCAGCGCCGCGGCGGCGCGTTCCGGGGCGATCGCGTAGTACACAATCGGCAACTCCGCCATCAGCAGCACGATCGCCGCGAGCACGAACACGTCGACGACCGCGGCCCCTGTACTGGGGTTGCCCTTGGCGACCGAGTGAAGCGAGGCCAGGTACAGGGGGGAAGGCGAGCCCAGCAGCAATCCCAGACCGACGACGACGAGCAGGCGCATCTCGCGCTGATCGGGCTTCTCCTTCTTCTTCTCGCGGGGCGGGCGGCGTGCGACGAACAGCCCGAACGCGAGGATGACAAGTCCGATGATCAGGTCGATGGCGGGCGGTACGGTGGGGTGCTTGCTGCTGTTGTCGACGTCGGTGCCCGTCAAGACCAACACCACGACGAAGCCGACCGTCAGCGTGACCGTGGCCGCCGTGACGAGGAACACGACAGCGTTGCGCAGGGGATGAGCCATGCCCAGCAAGCCGGCGACGATCAGCAGCGTCGACGGCGAGAACGCCGCGGCCACCGCCGACGGGATTGCCTCCCACAGCATCGCCTGACCTCCGGTTCCGCTCGTTGTCAGGCGCTCGTTGTCAAGCGCCTTCAGGCCGACGCATGCACGGATCGACGTCTGGCGACCTTTCACTCCCGTATACACACCGCGACGATCTTCCTTGACAGCTCGGCCGATGGATAAACAACCCGGGTGGCAACGTTGGTCCAATCGGGTCTGGCCGTCGCATGGGTGGTGCTTTGACGAGCGCGGACCGGCTCGCCCGGCCACTGTCCCTTCGGCGTCGATCGGCCGGATATCCGCAGCTCACGGGGCAGTCGCTGCCATCCGCGTCGCTACTGAGGCATGAAATCTCGGCATCAGGGACTTTTAGCCCTATTGCGACCGCAGTGTGCCAGGCAAAGGTCGAAGGGAGACCGCGACCGCGCTCACCTGATGTCGTTCCTCATCGCGATCGGGGTGGCGATCACCTTGGGCGCGGCCACCGGGATGACGTGGCACGATCACGGCCTGTCCTTCAAGGCCGTCGGCCGGAAACTACGGAGGGCGTCATGACTGCCCGCACCAGCACCTCCACCCAGGACCCGGCCGCGGTGCGGCCTTCCACCCGCAGGCTCCTCTGGACGATGGTGCAAGTGGTGGGCTCGATCGTCGTGCTGGTCACGCTGTACTACGTGCTGCCGTTGGACCATTCCAGCATGTCGATGACCGTCACGATGCTCCTGGCCGGGCTCGCGGGGTTCGTCCTCCTGGTGGGCTTCCAGGTTCGCGCGATCGTCCGGTCCTCCTATCCGGCGTTGCACGCCGTCGAGGCACTGGCCACCAGCGTCCCGTTCTTCCTGCTGATCTTCGCCAGCACCTACGTCGCGCTGGCCAACTTGGTGCCCGCCAGCTTCGGCGAACACATCACGCACACCGATGGGATCTACTTCACCGTCACCGTGTTCTCCACCGTCGGCTTCGGCGATATCACCGCCAAGACCGAGACAGCGCGGCTGGTGGTCACCCTCCAGATGCTCACCGACCTGATCATCTACGGCCTGGTCATCAAGGTCTTCATGCGCGCGGTCCGCCGCGGCCAGCAGCGCAAGGCGAGCCCGGACGGCACGCTGAGCGAGGACGACGAATGAACGCTGGTGTCACCGACCGCCGGTCGGCGCTCACTCTCACAGGCGGATGATGACGAGAGCGATGTCGTCGGGGGCGCCATCAGCGACGCCGAGGCGGTCCAGAAGTGTGTCGGCCAGCAGGTCGGGGGCAAGGGTTCGGTCCTGGGCCAGGGCTGTGGTCAGGCGGTCCAGGCCGACGTCGATGTCCTCGCCCCGGCGCTCGATGAGGCCGTCGGTGTACAGCACGAGGGTCTCTCCCGGGACGTAGGCGAGGCCGGCCTGGGGCCGGGGGACGTGGTGCTCGCGGGCGCCCAGTGGCGGATCGGTGGCCTTGTCCAGCAGTTCGCAGGTCCCGTCGCGGTGGAGCAGGATCGGCGGTAGGTGTCCGGCGCTGCTGTAGATGATCAGTTTGCTGCGGGTGTCGATGAGTACCTTGACCGCGGTCGCGGCTATCGCACCCTCCACGCTGCGGGCATACAGGCCGAGGACCTCCAGGGCCTGGGCGGGGCTGGGGAGGGCGCGGATGGCGGCGCTCAGGGCGCTGCGCAGCATGCCCATGACGGCCGCGGCGTGCAGGCCGTGGCCGACGACGTCTCCGACGGCCACGGCGTAGCGGTCGGGTGGGAGATCGACGACGTCGTACCAGTCGCCGCACACGTTCAGTGACGCGGTCGCCGGCAGGTACCGCACCGCGATGTTGCCGTGCCGGTCCAGGTCGGGGACGGAGAGCATGGCTTCCTGCAGGGTGACGGCGACCTGCTGCTCACGGGCATGGGCCTGGCGCAGCTGCTGATTCAGCCGGTCCAACTGACGGGCCCGCGCGTACAGCTCGGCGGCCATTCCCTTCGCCTGCTCGGTCAACTCTTTGCCGAGCTCGCGTTCCCGGGGTGAATGGACGAAGGCCGTGACGTCCTCTACCTGCTCGATGATCCACTTCACTGTGCCGTCAGCTCCGGGCAGCGGGGTGTGGTTCACGGACCACCATCGCTCCTCGAACCGGCCCGGCTGGTCGGGGTGCGGAAGGTCGTAGCGCTGCAGTACCGCGGTTTCCGGCTGCCCGGTGTGCAAAAGCCGTTGCAGGGACGCTCTCAGGCTCTGTTCCATGTCCTCGTGGCTGCCGGGGTTCTCCGGGAGGGCATCGAAGAAATGCTTCCCGATCAACGCGTCCCTGGCCAGCCCGGTGCTCCTCAGACATGCCGGGTTGGCGTAACAGATCACCAGGTCCGCGTCCAGCACCAGGTACGGGCTTGGTGTGGCGGCGAAGAACTCCGTGAAGTCGATATCCGCTGTCATCACGCGCTCTCCGTTGCTGACGGGCGCGGCTGCTGCCCTGTCAGTCTAAGAGCGGTTCACTGTTCGTGCCCGCCCGGCGCTCGGGCGCCCGCCCAGGTGGCGAGGGTGACGTCGGCTTCGGCCGAGGCGAGTCTGTTGCGCCGCGGCGTGACGGGTGTGGCGGTGCTTTCCCGCAAGTCCGGCGTGCTCGCGGCCGTCCGCTGGTACCAGCGCCCGTATCGGGCGGCGAGCGCCGCGGCGGAGGCGCCGTGGAGCAGCACGCTGAGCCCGACGGTGATGGCGACCACGTGACCGATGAGATCGGCGCCTTGGAGATGTTCCTCGGCGACCAGCAGCCCGAACACGACCGAGGCCAGGCCGCGGGGGCCGAACCAGCCCACCGGGACCTGGTCGACCAGTACCGGGCACGGCTGGAGAACCTCATCGACGCCGAGACCCGGGCCTGGGTCACCGAACGCCCTCGGCTGCTCGGCTGGCCCACTTGGCACGGCGACGACATGCGCCCGGCGACCTTGGCACACCAAGGACGCTGAGACCTACCGGTAGGGCGGTGCGGGCTGCCGCGTCGTTCGTCGGCTGCGGCTGCGGCTTAGGTTGCAGCTTCGGGT
>Ga0105241_10002019_pt1 | contig 15346 bp, 12 predicted proteins | sample KBSC64metaG_FD_80422 | JGI IMG/M metagenome (GOLD analysis project Ga0105241, IMG submission 80422) | Corn rhizosphere microbial communities from Kellogg Biological Station, Michigan, USA - KBS C6-4 metaG | ecosystem: Host-associated > Plants > Roots > Rhizosphere > Soil | place: Michigan, USA... | reverse complement strand
CGCCATCCACGTATTATCCTGTAACGATAGAAGTCGAATTGTCAGGATTTGAACAGGAGACCTGTGGAGCATCAAACGGCCGTCGAGCTCCGGTTCGCCGAACGCTACCTCCTGGGCGAGTTGTCACCTGACGAGGCCGCCGGCTTCGAAGCTCACTATTTCGAGTGTGCCGTGTGCGCGGACGAAGTGCGCCAGGGGGCCCATCTCGTGGCCAATCTCAAGGCAGTCCTGCAGGAGGGAGTTCACGAGCAAACGATCTCCCCTGGCGTCCGTGGGCCCACCGAAATCCGCTTGAGAGACCGGTTCTTCGATCTTACGCTTGCGCTTGAGCCGCTGGAAACAGCACTTCGCGTCGCCTGCGAGTTTCACTTCGCGGCGTCGCCCGCGCCCCTGGTAATGGCTGCGTTTGCAAGCGATGGTTCAGTCCGCCTGCGGTTACCGACCGATTGTATTCCGTCAGGGGCTTGCACGTTGGTGCTGCGTGACGAGGACTCGCAACGTGAGATTGGACAGCGCCAATTGCTTATCGCTAAACCAGCCGGCTAATCGGCGAAGAGAAAGCGGGAGCTCTTGCGCCCAAAGAGCGCCACGCCGCCGGCGCCAAGGGGTCGGCTCATGTGCTTGCCAGGATGCGATCCGGCGAGGGGATGTTACGGCCATGGAACCTTCGTCCCGCACCTTTACCCGTCTCCTTACTACTTCGGTAAGTGCGGCACGCAGGTGACCGGCACAGGCAGAGTGACTTCCGTCTCCCCCGCGCCGCGATGCCCGATGGCGATCGCATACATCACACCCGCCTTGCGTGGATCCAGGCCTAACAGATTATTGAAATACGCATCTCGAAACCCGCCCAGACACAAAGTTCCGAGCCCTTGCTCCGCTGCCAGCAGACATACGTTCTGCGCAACGTGACCCGCCTCTAGAAGAATGTACCGGTAACCCCGCGGACCATATTTCTTCATGGTTCTGGGAAACACCGCCGCCAGGAAGAGCAGGACGTTTGCGCCAATAATATAGTGCTGCTCCTGCAGGTTGGGCAGCAAATCGGAAAGCTTGATGCCGGACTGGAGACATTCCAATCGGTGGTGCCAGCCCGAGTAGTGGTACAGCCCGTCAGGAAGGTCCGTCACTTCCTGGCTGATTGCATAGAGTTCGAGCGGATACAGCGCGCCCGCCGATGGGACAGGAATTTCGTGAAGCGACCCGCCCGCATCCTCACGCAGCCCCAGCACTCCGTATGCCTGCTGCAACAAGGTACCGAATCGCTCCAGAGTCATCACCGCCCCAGTGAACGCACGGCAGGAGTGGCGGAGCCGGATGAGTTCGAACAAGGGGGTGGACCGGGCCGCGGGCAATTGCACTATGTCTTGCGCGTTCTCGAAATTCTGAGTCTCGTGCGGGACCCGAGGCGCGTTGTAGGCCTGCTGATTCATCCATGGTTCCGAATTCAGGTGGAACAGAATTGCGAGCTGACTGGCCTGCTCGAACGGAATGGTGCTCATAAGCTATGCGATGGGATGGGGGCACGGATTCAGCCCCCGTTCAGTCCGTACTTCGGTCCCGTAGCCAAGCCTTTGTGGAAGCTCGTAAAGGCGCCGGCCGCCCAGCCGTTGCTCGTCATGGCCGAAGGCGATGGGCTGAAGGTGGGTTGCCAATGTGCGAACTACCCGGATCGGAAAATCATCCAGGTCCGGCGTCGTCACATCCACATAAAGCGCCCGGCTGCCGATGCCGGCAAGCGCCACACGCATCTTCTCAAGATCGCCCTCCACGGAGCCACTCCCAAGATCCGGAAGGGTGCTGACGCGCACGCTACTGGAACTCTCCAGCAGAAAATCCAATTCGTGAAGGTGATCCTGCCTCACGAAGTAGAGTGCGTGCTCATCTAGCGTGTGGACGTCGGAATAGGACGTTGCCTTCTCCGCGTCTCCGGAGAGAAACTTTTTTCGTTCTGCGGGACGGACCTGGCAAACTTCAAACAGAGCTTTGCGAAGCGCAATCTCCGCATCGAGATCGCAGCCCAACCCAACAACCGCCGCGGGACCCTTGCCCGTTCGATCCACTCCAATCGCCATCACCGCGTAGACCGGCAGATCGGTGGCGAGCAAGAAGGCTCGCGCCCGTACTCCATAGCGCGCGTAATGGTCCCTCACGATGCCGCAGGGTCCACCCAAACCGGAATAGTCGAGCTCCGGCACCGGCAAGCGGTTCATCCAAGTGATGGTGAACGCATCGCGCTCTACGATTTCCAGCAGTCCCCTGAGAATCGCGTAATTCAAGTTAGGGCCCGCGGCGGACCCGCTGGAGGTCGGCGGACATAGGAAATCGGCTGGTTTTTGCCCTGTGAAGTTTAAATACACCAGACCCGCCGGCACCCACACGAGCGCATCCGTGCCCAGTTCGCGAACCTGGAACCAGGCAATCTCAACATCCGGGGTCCAGCGTGCATACCGGAACCCAACACGCGCATATTGGGCTTCCGAGTAAAGCACGAAATCCGTCGGAGGGATGGCACGATCCAGATCGCCACTCTTCGCCCGCCGCGCCATAAGCGTTCGCGCGTGAGAGGCGCAATAGTGCTCCACAGCCTCGCCGATGGCGCCTATCTGGGCGCTAGTCTCCGTGAGACCTTTGCCGCAGGCGCCGCGCTCCAGATCGCTGCCCTTCTTGAAATCGAAGTTGGACAGCATCGCGTCGTAAATGATGGGAATCGGCGGCTCGTCGGCACTGGTCGCTCTGCGGTGCATACGACGGAGGATGCCTGTCTTGTCACTGACAAGCTCCGAAAGCGCCACAAGCTGAGTATCGCGCGCAGTCATGTGCTGGCCGAATCCTCCCAGTCGGCGAAACAAGCCGGGCACCATGGCTTGCGAAGAACCAGATGAGACTTAATGCTGATGTCGAGAAGGTTCAAAACGAAAATTCGGCCCCGGGCAGTCATAGAGGGCAATGAAGTAAGCGCTTTCATTACTTCCATCCCCGCCATCTGCGCTGCAATATTCACTCCGAACGAAAGATTCGCATGCCGCGGGCTGTCATCCTGCCGCCGTCGATCGAGAAAACTCTGAAACGCGAATTCCGCCTCCGGATTTTCTGAGCACGCCACCGATCGCATTTTGTAGCAGAGATAGCAGGCGGTGCGATGCGGATCGACCGTGGGACCCAGGATTACTTCCGCTCCCGATGCTTCCACCGAAGTGAATGGGATCCCTAACGCCAGGCAGACCCGATTGACTCTGTAAGCCAGCCCCGACTGGCCGGCATCCAGGCAATTCACAACGAAGTGGGATCCTTCGATCACTTCCCGGACAGCGTCGTCCATACCGAGAGGTTCCGGGTGTGAGCGGAAGCTCGTCCGCAGCCCCAAAGCCTCGACCCGCCTCGCGAGCAATTCCGCTCTCAATTTTCCTGTCGCGCCCGGAGGGAAGACCGGCGAAAAGTACGTATCGGCCGTGGTCACCGGATTCGAATCGACACAATCGAGAAAACCCAGGCCCGTGGCGGCCAATCCAAGAGCGCACGGAGCCCCCGCGCCGCCAAGCCCAAAGACGGTGACTCTTGATTTCATGAGCCGCTTCTGAAGCTCCTCCGGCTCCGCCGAAACATCGCGAAAGAAATTTGTTTGCGGCCGCAGGAAATCGCTCCATTCGGCCGGAACCTCAGAAACGCCCAGATCTTCCAACATGCCCTGACTGCCGAGCATCTCCAGGCAAGCATACAGATCCTGGGCAGCAAACAGGTCCGCGGTTTCCTTCTGGACCTCCTCCACCGTGCGCGTGCCGTCCAGCAGTGGAACCACATTCTGGACGAATTCGCGGAAGGAGCGACCGCGCATCCGCACACGCCTATGGCCGGAGACGAAGTGCAGGGTCTCGTCGCCGTCCTGATTCGGTGGATCAGAATACACGTAATAGTGACTCGGGATTCGTAGTTTTTGGGACATAGGAGACAGTGGGTGCAGGTGCGTCGAAAAAATCGACGGGCCGGTTTCGAAGGATGCCAAGCGCCAGCAAGTGACCGTCCCGGCTGGCCACCAGCTTCGATTCCACCAGGCGTGCCAGGGACGCTTGAATTTCCGCCTCCGAACGAACGTCGCGCATCCGGCGGACAATTCCCACCGCGGACTGAACGGAATCGCACGCCAGGTAAACATCCGCGTCGCAGCCGGCCAAAAGATGCAGCGGAGCAACCGCGCAAGCGCGCGTATCCTCTATTTGGACCTTGCCACCTTCTCGAATCGTGGCGTTCAGCACCGGACGGCTTTCGCCAAAACGAGCATTGCGCCAAGTCTGGACTTCTACTTGCGCCTTGAGGAGATACTTGTCGGGCTCCCGTCCGTCCTGGTAGTCGAAATCGAAAAAGTAGGCCAACCGCGCGAGTTCGCGGCGTCCCAACGGAAACACGTAATAGTAAGAGCGTGACGGCCGGACACGTTGCAAGCCGGACTCGTCGGATCGAACGAACAACGGACTGAAGCGGTCCAACCGTATCGGTGAGCAGCCAGTGGGGGGCTCCAGATGAGTCAGTAGTGGGATCAATCCCGCCATCCAGGCGTATTCATCCGGATTTTCGCCGGGAAATCCACCCAGGATGTTCCACGCCGGAAGGATTCCCACCTCTTCGCTCCATCGAAGCAATTGAATATTCTGGAACCCACTCACGCCTTTGCGCATTAGATTCAGTACCGAGTCGCTAAAACTTTCGATTCCCGGCTGGATACAACGCACACCCCCGTCGTACATTGCCTTCAGATGCTGGTATTTCAGGTTTGCCTTCACTTCATAGAACATCTCCAGATCCAAGCGGCGGCGCTTGAGCTCGGGAAAGACTTCGGTGGTGTAGCGGAGATCAAGAATATTGTCCACGCTGTCCACCTTGGTAACGCCGTAGGTTTGGCGAAGGTAGACTAACTCGTCCAACACGCGGCGCGGCGATTTGCTGCGAAAACTCATGGTATCGCCGTTCAATCCGCAGAAAGTGCAGTGGTGTTTCGCTCCCCACCAACAGCCTCGGGAAGTCTCGATCAGCACGCTCGGCGAGATGTCGGCCTTAATCGGGGAAACGGCGAGTTGTTCGAAGTAATCCGAATAGTCGGGGATGGGCAGGTTGTCCAACTCCTCCACGACCGGAGCAAAGCTAAGTTCCTGAGCCTCGTCCTTCCCCACAAGCCCCGGGAGCGAGCGAGCTTCGCTTGTTCGCAGGAACCTCTCCACGAACTGAGGAAAGACCATATCCCCCTCTCGCGTGCAGACGAAATCGATCCACGGAAAGGAATTCAGGAGTTGAAGACCCATTACTCCTTCGCAATTCGCCCCGCCGAAGACTACCAGCGGCGGATTCGGTAATTCCTTTAGCCGTTTCGCAAGGATCAGGCAGGCACAGGTCTGATGAAACGTAGTGGTAAACCCCACCAGTTTCGGGTTCAGTGAAGCAATACGCGCCACCGCGCCCTCGATAAAGGCGTCGCGCGCGGCACGGGCTCCGTCGATTCCTGTCATGATTTCGGGATCGGTAACGGGAGCCAGGATCTCCTTGGCGAATTCGTGCGGCGGAGGGATTTGCCCGGCAAACAGCAAGTCCGCGAAGAACCATTCGCCTGCCAAGGTATCAGAGGATACGTTATGGCAGAAGTGATGGTAGAGTCGCTGCCCGATCGCTGCGGCAAAATCTAGATTCAAATACTGGACGCTGGCGGAGCACAGCCCAACTATTTCAGCCTTTAGCAAACTGACGCCAATGGATGGTCGGGCAACGTCGGCAAACGGCACCACTACAAACACGACGTCCATGACTGTGCCTCCGCTTTGCGCCCCGGGAATGAAAGCGATTTACGAACCGAAACCGCCGAACCCCCCGCCGAAACCGCCGCCACCTCCTTGAATACAGGCACAAGGCCCGCAAGTGCATTCATAACAGGGACCGCATGGGCAGATACAAATCACACGGATGATGCAGATGCGATGAATCGGGCTGATACCGCGGCTGATCGGGATCTGAGGCGAAACCTGGGCACCCATGGCGCTCCCGCCCATGGCGGTAGCCACCTTGTTGTAAGCCTTCATCTCTTCCTCGGTAATGTGCATTTGCGAGAGCTTGTCTTCGATTTCGGCAAGCCGCATTTCGATCGTCTTTTCTGGCTTTTGCTCGGCCATCTTATTCCTCCTTTGGATGGCGGTCCGCTTGGTATCGGGCGCCCTTACTGTTCGCTTCAGTAGTGCGTCGGCTTGCCAAATCGTTTCATCTGGTGTCTCAGTTTCAATTCTGGTCGCAACAGTTTGATGAATAGGATCTAGCAACACACATCATCAGACGCTTGCGGGCTGGCCATGCTGGCACTCTTGCGACGATTGGCTTTCGCCCGGTAGGTGGTGGAAATCTTGGTTTTTGGGGGTCGAATACACCCAAATCACCGCAAGCGGGTAACACGTGAAGCGGAAGTCCGTTAGCGTTAGACCGCCACGGCGGCGACAGCACCGGCGCAACTTGCGGACCCGTCGTGTTGACGATCAGCGAAGCATTGGCGGCCACGTCCGGTCTAGTGGAGCGGCTGGACCGTGCTAAAGCTCCAGTTAGCTCAGGTAGATAACTACTACGATCCGGGGGCTTGGGCGGACCTGCTGGTCACCCAAACTAACCCAATCAAGCTATTGCGCCATGCCCGGAGCAGCGATGCGAAAAGGATCGCCGGCAACCGGCTGCGGCATCAGCGACAAACTTCAGAACGCCAGTTTAAGCCCGAACTGGATAATTCTCGGATCTCGGGCGCTGGTAATCCGTCCCAGGCTTGAGTTGCCCAACTGCTTTCCTGGCGGATTCCAGTTCGGGTGATTCACCGCATTGAAAAATTCTGAGCGGAACTGCAGTCTCCACTTCTCGCTGCGGAAGGAAAAATTCTTGCGTGCGGCGAAGTCGATCCCGATCGTCCCCGGGCCTGTAATTACCGACCTTCCCGAGGTCCCATACCGCATGGGGTTCTGCTGGACCAGGCAGGAGGTATTGAAGAATCTGTCGATCGTCTGCTGGCCGCGATCAAGATTGGGATTGCAGACCAAGTCCGGCCTTAGAGCTTGATTGGTCCCCATTTGCCCGACGTCTCCGGAGAATTGCGGCGTCATTGGTAGCCCCGACTGCAGTTGGATAATCGAATCCGTAGCCCAGCCGTCCAGCACCTGCTTGACCAAGCCGTGAGTGTTCCGGGCAAATGGCAACTCGTAGACGGAGGCGAGCGTGAAACGCTGGCGGTGGTCCAAATCCGCGAGTCCCTTCTCGGCTTTGAGATTCAGGATGTTCTGCGCTCCCGCGGCCGAAAGCCCCTGGCCGCCGCCGCGCCAGCCGGGGTTGTCGGACATGGCTTTCGAGAACGTATAGGTCGTCAGGAACGACAGTCCATGGCTTAAACGCTTTTCGACGCGCAGCGTCCCGGCATGGTAGTTAGAAAAGCCGGTAGATTGCTCTTCGAAGACGTTCTGCAGCGCTATGATGACACCCTGCTCTATCGTTACCGGGACCAGCCGGCGCATCTGATTGCGGGAGTCTCCGATGTTAGCCGGGATGCTCGCGTTGTTGCTTAGATCGGGCACCACGGCATTTGGGCCCAGAGGTTCGGCCAGATTCAGCACAATCTGGCGCTGCAGACGCGTCGCCTTCGACCCTGTGTAGGCGAGTTCTACCACCATCTGCCCCGGGAATTGGCGCTGGACTGAAAAGTTCCAGTCTTGAATATAGGCATTATGAAAATTAGCGTTGAAGTTGTTCGGCCCGGGCTGGAACTGCGCCACCGAACCCGGACCGCCATTCCCCAATCCCGGCTTTGCGATGAGAAAGCCGATCAGCGCCTTGGGCACCGGCGGCCCGTTCAAACCGAAGGACAGATTCTCCTGGTCTTCGATGACCTGCGGGTAGTTGATCAGCGTGTCACCGTTGAGCGACAGTGGAACCGTATCGTAGAAGATCCCGTAGCCGCCCCGGACCGAGGTCTTGTTGCTTCCGAACGGTCGCCAGGCGAAGCCGAAGCGCGGTCCGATATTCTTCTTGTCGGAGGGAGCAAGCGAACGAGGTAGATCCTTGCCCGCAATCCCGTAGCGCGTCTGATAGGGGCTGTTCGCCGGTAGATTCAAATAGTTTGGCCCGCACACTTGGTAGCTGGGGCAATGGACCGGGTAGAGCCAGGAAGAAATCGCATTGTTAAGGTCATAAGGGGGCGTATAGTACATGTAGCGGATGCCCAGAGTGAACGTGAGGTCATTTCTGACCTTGTACTCGTCCTGAAAGAACGCTCCCCATTCCCGAGCGACGAAATCTAGTTTAAAATCGCCGACGAGGCGGGTCTTCTGCCTCGCCAAACCCTGTAGGAAGGCCGCGGCGGTGTTCCCTGTATTGGGAACTCCCTGTTCGCCCGTCCAGCCGGCGTCGTCGTAGGCGAAGCTGCCGCGGGTCCCGCCATCGCCGCCGGTTGGCCCGATTGAGTCGTCTCTCACCATCCGCAACTCACCGCCGGCCTTCATGTAGTGTTTCCCTTTGTTAAACGACAGTATGCCCATAGGCTGGAATGTCTTGTTTCGATAAGTAAAGGGCCCGGTACCATTGCCTAGGCCGGCGTAACCCGCAATCGTGATGGCCGGAGAACCCTTATTGCCGGCCGCCTCGGCGATGTCCATCCCGGGAATCTTAAATTTGGTCAGCCAGTCCACTCCAGCAATGCCATCCTCCGCTCCACTGGTTTCGTACCAGCCTTGGTGGCCAAATCGGAACTCGCCGATGACGCTCGGCGTGAACACCCTGGTGTAATTAGCAGTGATGTTGATCTTTCGAATGTTTGAAACCGAGCCGAAACCAGGGAAGGTATTCGGTATGTATCCGCGGCCATCGTCTATTGAGAAGCGCCCAAACACGGTATTCTTGGGCGAGAACTGATGATCGATGCGCACGGTGCTCTGGTCATTGTCTTGCTTGATGGATCGGCTGTCGACGTAGTTGTTAATGATCTGGCCGCTCGAGGCCACTTGGCCCGCAGCATTCGGAAGAGGCATGAATGTCGTATCAGCGATCATCTGCTTTGCAACGGGATCGAATTGGGTAGTGGGAACGATATTGCCCGGGTATGGGTCCCGCACCCATTGAAGCTGACCGTTTTTTGCGACAACCTGCCTTGACGTGCGCGGATCGAAAAGTTGTCCTCTTTGGAATACCCGGCCCAGAGCGTCGGGCGTGGTCGTCGCTTTCTGCAGGTACTGGCTGAAATTGCCGGCTCGCTCAGCAGGCGTCATCACATTGGTTACGGTGGAGTTTCCGCGCCGCTGCCGGAAATCCTCCTGATTTACAAAGAAGAACGTCTTGTCCTTGATGATCGGCCCGCCCAGATTACCGCCGAACTGGTTCTGGTTGTACTGCGGCGCGCAAGCCGCCCGGGTCGCGACATTGGGATTGCTCTTGTCGCAGGGGAATGCCCCGCGGTTAACGTCGAACAGGTTGCGAGCCTGCACCTTATTGTTCCGGTTAAACTCCCACAGGGTGCCGTGAAACTCCTTGGTGCCCGACTTGGTGACCACATTGATTTGCGCTCCGGCGCCCTTGCCGAATTCCGCTGAGTAATTGCTGGTTTCAATCTTGAACTCCTGCAGAGAGTCGATACTTGGCGTGAAAGTGATCTGGGTGTTGAGCGGGTTGGTGTTGGAAGTTCCGTCGATTTGGAATGCATTCTCATCGGCTCGCAACCCGTTGGCGGAGAAGCCGTTGGGGCCGGTTTCGCCGCCCTCGGTGCCGGTGGAAACGGCCGGCACGAGTCGCGCCAGTTGCTGAAAATCGCGGCCGTTCAGCGGCAGCGCCAGAATTTTTTGAGTGTCCACCACCTGCCCCAGCGACGCGCTCTGGCTCTCAATCAGCGGCGCCTCGGCGGTAATCTCGACGGTTTCGGTAGCTTGCCCGACTTCGAGGGCGACGTCAATTCGGGCATTCTGGTCGACCTGCAACGTGATGTTAGTGCGCGTAGCTCGACGGAAGCCGGTAAACTCAACATTCATGCTATAGGAGCCTGGAACGAGACTAGGCAGGTTGTATTGGCCGAGTGTGTTGGTAATCGTCTGGCGCTGGAAGCCTGTGGCGTTGTTTGTCACGCTCACAGTGGCGCCCACGACGACCGCGCCGGATGAGTCTGTGACGCTGCCGGACATCGTGGCCGTGCCAAGCTGCGCCCAAACCGGGTTCGCCATTAACAAAATACCGCACAGCGACAACATACGAATCGTCGCAACAGCGACATTGTTATTCGATTCCTTTTTCATAAGTCCCCCTTTTACGGTTACGACTTTCTTCCCCGATAGCATGTTCCATGAAGCCAGAACTTCAATTCCGGTTCCAGATGTCCGGCGAGTTTATCACAGGTCGTCAACTATTGATACCCCCCATGTTTACCCCCCAGTGTTTACCCCAATGTTGCCCGGCCATTCTGTTTTGTGCGGCCAGTCTCGGGCGCCGCTCTCGGACGGAGGACTTTGAGACTTGTGTTAGTGGCGCCGCAAAAACCATAATGCGGCTCACTAACAACGCTAGGTTCTGGCAGAATTCCACCCCCCAGCCTAAGAATCCCGTTGACGCGGAAAATTCAACCTCTCAGTAGGGCACAGGGCGCGGTGCGGGATCACAGCGTAAGAACGTAGCTGATGATATCCTCTTTTTGCCGCTTGGTGAGAAGTTCGCGAAAGACCGGCATCCCGTTGCCACCTTCGTCAATCCGCTTGAGGATGGTTGTGTGGTTCGCATACTTCCCACTGGACAACATCCCTGTCTTCGCGCCTTTTAGTGAAGGACCGATTCTGGCTTCCGGGGTATCGGCGCTGTGGCACACGCCGCACTTGGTTTCGAACAGTTTCCTGCCCTCCGTTGGGTCCTGTGCGAACGCCAGTGCGCTCAGGCAAAGCAAAGTAGTCAGAATCCTCATTGGAGCGCTAAACCAGAAGCTTGTCGATGACGCGCCCGGAGACATCGGTCAAGCGGAACGGGCGGCCCTGGAACGTGAAGGTGAGCTTGGTATGTTCGATTCCCAGCAAGTGCAGCACGGTCGCGTGAATGTCGTGCACGTCAATCTGATCGCCAACATTGGAAAAACCGAGCTCGTCCGTCACGCCCAACTGCGTGCCGGGACGAATCCCGCCGCCTGCCATGAACATCGTGAATGCGTCGATGTGATGATTCCGCCCGAATTTGCCGCCCCCGTCCCGCCCCTCACCCATCGGCGTACGTCCGAATTCGCCGCCCCAAATCACCAGTGTTTCCTCCAGCAGTCCGCGGCGCTTCAGATCGCGGATCAGGGCGGCGGTCGGCTGATCGACTTCCTTGCAGACCTGATCGAGCGGCTGGCCAATATCGGCATGATGGTCCCAATCGGTGTGGTAGAGCTGCACGAAGCGCACGCCGCGCTCGACTAGCCTCGCCGCGAGCAGGCAGTTGTTGGCGTAAGTCGCCTTGCCCGGCTCGGCGCCGTACATCTCGAGCGTATCTTTGCTCTCCCTCGTGAAATCTATCAGCTCCGGCCCGCTGGTTTGCATGCGATACGCCATTTCATAGGCGGCGATGCGCGTACTGATTTCGCTGTCCTGAGTTTGGTCCAGTTTGATCTGATCAAGGTCGCGAACGGCCGCAAGAGTCGCTTGCTGAGATGGAGCGGGTATCCCTTCGGGAGTCGACAAGTCCAGAATCGGGTCGCCACCGGAGCGGAAAGGAACCCCCTGATAGGCCGTAGGAAGAAAACCGCTCGACCACAGCGCCGCTCCGCCGCGAGGACCACGCGGGCCGGACTGTAACACTACAAATCCCGGCAACTCCTGCGACTCGCTGCCGATCCCATACGTCACCCAGGAGCCAATGCTCGGCCGGCCGAACCGGATCGAACCGGTATTCATGAAGCATTTGGCGGGAGCGTGATTAAAGTTCTCCGTAGAAATTCCGTGGAGCATCGACAAGTCGTCGGCGATCGCCGCGATATTCGGCAGCAATGAAGAAATGTAAAAACCCGACTTGCCGTACTGCTTGAACTCTCTTTGAGTGCCCAGGAGTTTTGGCGGATCTTTGGTAAAGGTATCCATGAATGCAAAGCGCTTGCCCTTCATGATCGAATCCGGAGCGACCTGGCCGGTGAATTCCTTAAGCTTCGGCTTATAATCGAACAAATCGAGCTGGCTCGGCGCGCCGGCCATAAACAGGAAGATAACGTTCTTGATCTTCGGACGGAAATTCGGTGGCTTGGGAGCCATCGGATTGACGGGCTTCGTATCCGCGCCGAACAGCTTGCGCTCATTCAGCAACGACGCCAAAGCGATCTGTCCCAGCCCGAAGCGGCACCGGTTGAAAAAATGGCGGCGCGTTTCTCCCAGCAATAAAATATCTTCGGGTTTCATATCTTCGGGTGTCACGATGAACTCACTCCCTTGTCATGAAATCGTCCAGGTTGAAGAGGACGCGGCCGACGGATATCCAAGCCGCCAAATCCGGCGACGGTTCCGCGCCGGCGCCGGCCTTCACTAGCAACTGCCTCATCGCATTTGGATCTGCGGCATAGACCTTACGCTGTTGCGTGAGAAAGCTCGCCATGCGAGTCGATTCCGAATCCAGGGGCCTCCGGCCCAGCGCCAGGACAAAGGCGTAATTCAAACGGCTCTGATCGCTAGAACCCCCCTCCCGGATGGTCCTCTTTGCCAGTGCTTCGGCAAACTCCATAAACGCCTCATCGTTCAGCAGCGTCAGCGCCTGTAACGGGCTGTTGGAACGGATTCGGCGCGTACAAGCCGCGGTACCGTCCGGCGCATCGAACAGCGCGAGACTCGGCGCCGGCGAAGCGCGGAAAAAGAAAGTATAGATCCCGCGGCGATACCGGTTCGGACCTGTTTCGACCGGCCATGGACGCTTGACCTGGGTTCCACTCATGGCGTTCGGCGGTATGGGGGGGTATACGCTGGGACCGCCGACCGTGTCCGTCAACAGGCCGCTCGCTACCAGCGCGGAATCGCGAATGATCTCGGCATCCAGGCGCATTCGCGATTGGTGCGCCAGGAGTTTGTTATACGGATCGACTTCGTCCACATCAGGGCGATCTTTCGCGGATTGACGGTACGTCGCCGACGTCACGATCAGGCGATGGATGGCTTTCTGACTCCAGCCTCTTGCCATAAACTCCGTCGCCAGCCAGTCCAACAATTCGGGATGTGTGGGTCGCGAGCCGACGACGCCGAAGTCGTCCTGTGTCTCGACGATCCCTTTACCGAAGTATTCCTGCCACATGCGATTCACAGTCACGCGGGCGGTGAGCGGATTGGAGGGGTCCACCAGCCACTTGGCAAGATCGAGACGATTGCCCGAAACCGGCTTGGAGGAAAGCACCGCAGGCACTCCGGGGAAAACCCGATCGCCATGTCTCAGAAAATCGCCGCCGATCTGAACGTAGGTCTCGCGCGGCTTCGGCAACTCGCGCATGATCAGCGTTCTGGTAACCCAGGGTTTAGGCCAATGATATTCCGGAGCACCGTCGATACCGAGCGGCTTCATGAAAGCCCGCAGCTCGCCGACGCGCTTCTGCAGCTCGGCGTCCTTATATAAAGGAGCCGACCCAGGCGCCTGCGGCTTCTTCACCAGCGCTTCGATATAGTCCACTACCTGCCGGCTGAGCTTGGTCGCCTGATCCCAGTACGATTTTGCGTCGGCGGTTTCCTGCGGAGTTGGCAGATCGAGATACGGCCGGTAGAAGTCGTCTCGCTCGGCTTGGGCGCTGATCTCGTCGGTGTTGTTGTAATAGGCGAAGAGCTGGTAGAACTCCCGCTGCGAGATCGGATCGTACTTGTGATCGTGACAGCGCGCGCAGCCAATCGTGAGGCCCAGGAACACCGCACCGGTCGTAGCGGTCCGATCCGCCACAGCTTCGTTCCGATACTGTTCGAAATCGATTCCGCCTTCGAAGTTGCTGGGAGTGTTCCGATGGAAGCCGGTAGCAATCAGTTGGTCCATGGTCGGATTCGGCAGCAGGTCGCCAGCGATTTGCTCAATGGTGAATTGGGTGAACGGCATGTCCCGGTTGAGCGCATTGATCACCCAGTCGCGGTACTTCCAAATGGGACGCGGAGCGTCGATGCTGTAACCGTCCGAGTCGGCGTAACGGGCGGCATCCAGCCAATGCCGTCCCCAGCGTTCGCCGTAATGAGGAGATGCAAGTAGGCGATCTACTACCTCTTCGTAGGCCTGAGGGGATTGGTTCGTGAGGAAGGCCTCGATTTCCTGAGGCGTCGGCGGAAGACCGGTGAGGTCGAGGCTCACGCGCCGCAGCAAGGTGGCTCGGTCGGCCTCCGGAGACGGCTGCAACTTCTCTTGTTCCAGCTTCGCCAGTACGAAATTGTCGATGGGATTTCGTACCCAGGCCGCGTTGCGCACCGAGGGAACTGAAGGGCGCTTCGGCGCTTGAAACGCCCAGTGATCCCAATTTCGGGGCTTGCCGTCATTCTTCGTGACGGACCACGGCAGCTTCTGGTCAATCCACTGGCGCAGCGTGGCGATGTTCTGGTCTGAGAGACGCGGGCGCCCCAGCGGCATCTTGAGATCTCCGGTTTGCTCGACGGCATGGATCAACAGGCTATCCGCCGGCGCCCCGGGTTGTGCAGCAGGACCGCGTTTGCCACCCTGAAGCACGTTTTCACGGCTGTCCAACGACAGCCCGCTACTTCGGTTCGTGGGATTGTGGCACGCTTCGCAGTTGCTCTTCAGAATCGGACGAACGCTGTTCTCGAAGAAGGACAGCTCTTGCGGCCCAAACGAGGAAGTCTCCTGGCCCTGACCCGGCACGGTTAAAGTTACGAGTGCCAGCACGAACCAGAGCTTGAAACTCATGAATTCTAATATATATCAACCGTTAGATATGGTGCGATGGTTTGCGCCCAGGACGCGCCCTGCTTGTTAGGGTCGAATCCTAGCAACATCCCTTTTCCGGAAGCGGCGTGGCCGACTACGACGCCATCTTAATCTTCTTCCACGCTTGAGAAACGGCAGCAGGGATTTGGCGAAAGAGGCTAGAAATGCGCCAATCGCCGGGAAATCCTATCTGCCGCGTCTTAGCGCGGCGGCCAGCCGTTCAACCGAAAAATCGGCCTGAGCGCAAAGTCCTATCAACTCGCGTTCCCGCAGAGCGATTTCGGAAACGACAGCGGGCAAATCTAAGGCCTTCCCTTTAGGAATTGTGTGCACGCCGTGGCAATCGGCGTGAATCAGATCGCCCGGCAGAATTTTTAGAGATCCGATTTCCACCGGTTCGCCCATCTCAACTATGTGCGCGTAAGCGTGCGAAACACTGGTGTTTCCAGCGAAGCATTGG
>Ga0105241_10002018_pt1 | contig 15351 bp, 12 predicted proteins | sample KBSC64metaG_FD_80422 | JGI IMG/M metagenome (GOLD analysis project Ga0105241, IMG submission 80422) | Corn rhizosphere microbial communities from Kellogg Biological Station, Michigan, USA - KBS C6-4 metaG | ecosystem: Host-associated > Plants > Roots > Rhizosphere > Soil | place: Michigan, USA... | reverse complement strand
GCTGGCTTCATAGGGAGCGCCAACGGCGATCAGATCGCCCAAGATGGCGACGCTCTCACCAAAGCTATCGCCTGCGTCGGCATTGCTGGCTTTCAGGTAGGTTTTCTCGACCCAAGTGTGCCCGCTGCGCTCGAAGACGTACGCGGCGCCTGCGCTCGGCGCGCTGTCATCCTGGCGATCGCCGTCGATGGTGCGCGCAGCGCTGTCTTCGAACAACGCGCCGACGACGAGTGTGTCGCCATCCAGCGCCACGCTTTCACCGAAGCCATCTCCGGAATCGCCGCCTCGGGGGAGCAAGTGGCCTTCGGGCGACCACATACCGTCGATTTGACGATACACGTCGACCGAATCGGCCGAGCCGACCGCCAAGGTGTCGCCACTCAGCGCCACGCTATAACCGAACGGAGAATACTCACGTGCGTCGCTCGATTTCACGAGCCCGACTTTGGGCATGCCGAGCCCGCGGTGCACGCTGACTCGATACGGCTCGCTCACCTGCCCGGCTTCACTGACGCGGAATTCGAACACGCCGCCGACCGCGTCGAGATCGAGCCAGGCGCTCGCCACGCCCGACGCGAGCTCCGAACCGTTGAGCGTGAGTGTCGCACCGGCGGGCATCGTGGCCGTGAAGCGAAACGCGGACGTCAGAAGCGGCGCCTCGAGCACGTAAGCATGCACGTCGGGGTCGAATCGCGGGGACAAACTACCGATCGACGGCTGTAGTGAGCTCAGCACCGGCGCTGGCGCGGGATCATCCGCAAGCGCGCCCGCTTCGCCTGCCTCGCTCACGTTCGCCGCACCGCCCGCGCCCCACTGCCCGCCGGCAGCGCCACGCTGAAAGCGACCACTCGCGGCGAACAGCGGCCCGGGCGTGTCGAGATTCGAACTGCCCGAACTGCCCGCGTCGACAGCAGCAGTGGCGCGTTCGCAACGGGCGGAGACACAGCGGAAACCGGACAAGCAATCGCCATCGGTGGAACACGCGAGTTTGTCCGAAAGATCGAGCGCGCAGCCCACGACGGCAATGCCCACGCCGAGCATTGCAACGCCGAGGCGCGATCGAGCCGCGAATACGCTGACCGGGTGGTTCACGGATTACCTGCAGACGGTCATACGATCGCCCGCGCGCACTGGGCCGAAAAAAAAATCGCGACCCCGCGCAGTTCAAATACGATTCTTACTGAGCGCCCGCTGCTCGAGATGAGCAAAGCATCACTCGGCTCAATCAGAGTTCTGTCGACACGCGGGCTATGCAAAGCTACACGCGAGCTCTTCGGGGAGCGTGTGACGCCGTGCCGATCTTTGCCAAGAGCCGAGTGCTGCTCGATCGATTTCGCAGCGGAGACCGCGCCGCGCTCGCCGAGGTGTATCGCTTCTACTTCGAGGACGTGTACCGTCTGGCTCAATACGGCTTCGTCACGCGCGGCGGAGTGCGCGCGGCCAGCCTCAGCCGGGAAGCCGATCGCCTGGATTTCGTGCAGGATCTGTTCGTGAAGGCGTTTTCCGAGTCGGCCCGTTGCGGTTACGATGGGCTACGCCCGTATCGGCCATTTCTGCTGCAAATTGCCCGCAATTTGCGCATCGACCAGCTCCGACAAAGCAATCGTGAGCCGAGCGCCAGCGAGCTCGGGCACGGGTTCGACGTGGACATCGACGCGTTGATCGAGAGCAATGGAGCCTGGCCCGATGCGAGCCCCGGCGACCCCGATCTGCACTGGCAACGTTTGCTCCAAGAGACCTCCACCGTGCTCGGCACGCTCGATACCGAGGTGAAAACCATCGCGGAACTCCGCTTCAGCCAAGAACTATCGCAGGCCGATGTCGCCGAACGCCTCGGCATCACCCGCCGCCGCGTCCGCACGCTCGAGGGTCGGCTGCTCCGCGGCGTGCGCAAACATCTGTCGCGTGCCGGCCTCACTCCGGAGGAAAAGTGACCCAAAGCGGCCCGCCGAGCGTAATCCGAGGCAGGAACCGAGCGCTTGGCAGCCGTCGTGCTGCACGCTCCGAGGCCAACCGTTGACCCGCCCGCGCAAAATCGACGACGAAACCGTGGCACGCTTGCTGTCCGGCCGTGACCTGCCCTCCGTGCTGGAGAAGGAACGGCTGTTCGAGCGGATCCACGCGCACGTCGCTGCGCAGCCGACGGCAACCCGCTCAACCTGGCAACGCTGGGTCTGGGCTTGCGCCGGCGCGGCAGCCCTGCTGGCCGCTGCGCTATTTCGGCCGATTGCGACGGAGTTTGCGGCTCGCGGCTCCGCGCTGCCGAATACGCCGAGCTTCCGCCCGCTGTGTGTGGGCGAGGCAATCAGCCGCTGTAAACCGGGCAGCGCGCTGGCGTTCGAGGTCTCGTCGGGGAGCACTACTCCTTACTTCGCGGCATTCGCGCGCCGAGCCGATGGCACCGTCGTTTGGTATTTCCCCGCCGCCAACGGGGTGAGCGTGCCGCTCGTCGCCTCCGGCGGCTCTGCCTTGCTCGACCACGGCGTGCAGATTGGGGCGGAACAGCCCCCCGGCCACTACGAGATCTACGGCATTTTCTCGGCACTGCCGCTATCTCGGGCCGAACTAAAAACGGCGCTAGGAGACGACCTCAAAGGCAGTGCCGGCATCACGGTGGTGCGGCGCAGCTTCGAGGTGAGCCCATGAAGGTCGGGTTGTGCATCGGGTTCGCGCTCGGCGTCTCGTGTGCGGCCTCGCTGGCGCACGCCGAGCGCCACACTTATACGGTCGCGATCGGCAACAATGCGCCTCCCGCAGCCGAAAAAGGGCTAGCTCCGCTGCGCTACGCGGACGATGACGCGATCCGCTACATGGAGCTGTTCGGGCGTTTGCCCGGTCGCGCTTGGCTGCTCTCGGACCTCGATGCGCATTCCAAACGGCGTCACCCGGATTGGGCGAAAAAGGCGCAGAGCCCCACGCTCGCTCGCGTGCGGGAAACAGTGGCGACCATCGCCGCGCAAGTGACCCGAGATTTGGCGCACGGCTCCGAGCCTGTGGTGTTCATCACCTTCAGCGGCCACGGCGCGATGACCGATCAAGGAGAGTACTACCTCTCGCTGCTCGATGGCCCGCTCACGCGCGCCGTGCTGTACGACGAAGTGCTCGAACCACTCAAGCAAGCGGAAGTGCACTTGGTGATCGACTCCTGCCACGCAGGCGGCGTGGTCGGCGTGCGCGGCGCGTTCGATCACGAGCTCGAAGCCAAACCAGTGGCGCTCGGCCAGGCCGAAAAAGACGCGCTTTTATCGCGCTACAGCTTGGCGCGCTTTCCCAACGTGGGGGTCTTGATCGCCACCACACAAGGCCAAGAGGCGCACGAGTGGTCGCGCATCGAGGCGGGGGTGTTCACCTATGAAGTGAGCTCTGCCTTACTCGGCGCCGCCGACGTGAACGGCGATCTGCGCGTCGAATACGGCGAGGTGGCTGCGTTCGTCGCGGCAGCGAACCAAGCCATTCCCAACCCCGATGCCGTGCCCGAACTGATCGCGCGAGCGCCGGCCGGCAAGAGCTCGGTGCTGCTCGACCTCACGCAGCTCGAGCGCACGATCGTGCTCACCGGCAAACCCGCACAGCTCGGCAAATTTTACATCGAGCTGAGCGACGGCCAGCGTTGGCTCGAGGCGCACCTGCCAGCCGATGGCCGTATGGCACTCGCGCTGCCCTTCCAAGGCGGAAGTTTCTTGCGCACCAGCGATAGCGAAGCAGAGATCCCCGCGTTGGCGTCGCGCGTCGTGCAGGTCGATTCGCTGAAATTTGCGCCGATCAGCGTGGCCTCGCGCGGCAGCATCGAGCGAGCGCTGCGCGAGAAGCTGTTCTGGCAACCGTTCGGGGTCGCCTACTACCGGCACTTCGCCGAAACGAGCGGCCTGCCCCCAGTGGATCTCAGCAGCGCGCCTCGCGACGTGCCAAACCTCGCCCCCGCTGCCACCGCGCTCGTGGCGGCGGATCACGCGCGTTCGAGTGCTGCGCCGGCCGTGGCCCTGGGCGTGAGCGCGAGCGTTTCGAGCGTCGTCGCATTGGTCAGCGGCTACTACGCGCTCAGCGCCTACCGTGATTTTCAAAGCGAGACGCGGCAACGCCCCGCTTCGGATTTGCGCGCTGACGTCACGCGCTATCGCAACATCGCGCTCACGAGCGGAGCTTTGGCCATCGCGGCTGGCGTCGGCACGTGGCTCACTTGGCCCACGAGCAAGCAAAGCGCGGTGCATGCGCGCGGGACCACACTCGAGTTCGAACAAGCCTTCTGACTTGCCCGCGCAGCGGCGAGCGACGCCCCCCCTAAATGCTCGGGTTTTGTGCATTCGGCTCAACAAAATCACACGCATCGCGTTTTTCAATCGCCACACAGACGTTGCTTGGAATCAGCGCAGAGAGGCATAGAGTGGCCGCATGCTCCGCTCGTCGAAGGCTCGCGGCAGCGCGCGCGCCGTCCTTGCGCTCTGCGTCTGCGTGCCTGGTTTTTGGCTAGCTTGTTCTAGTCCGCCGCCCGGCACGAGCGATCCGCGCGCGAGTAGCGGCGCGGGCGGGCTGCCTCAAGGCGCAAGTGGGGCGAGCGCTCACGCGGGCAGCGCCGGCCAAAGCCCGACCAGCACGGGAGGCACTTGGGCAAGTGCCGGCGCGGGCGGAAGCGGCGGCGGCTATTCGGGCGCTGCGAGCGGCGGCCTGCCCAATGCAGGCGCCACGAACGGCGGCTATTCGGGCGGAAGTGGCGGCTCGACGAGTGGCGGCTCAGCAGGCCAAATCGGCAGCGCGGGTGCACCCGGCAAGCCCACGTTCGACGTCACGTTCTTCGTGATCGCCGATACCCACGCCGACCCACCGACGGACTCGTTCGATCTGCGAGCGACGGCACGCGCGGTCAACGCCGTGGCCGCCGCCGGTACGTGGCCCAGCAAAATCGACGGCTCCGACACGCACTTCAAAGGCGGAACGATCGGCAAGCCGCGCGGCGTTGCCTTCGTCGGCGATCTCACCGGTTGGGGCACTGCTCCCACCGAACTGCTTACGTTCCGCCACTACTTCGAAGCCGGCAATAGCGCCGACAGCATCGCGTTCCCTGGTTATGTCGGCCTCGGCAACCACGATATCGATAGTGCCGATCGCAGCGCCGACCTCGCCGTGCAGTATCGGAATCAGGAATGGTCGTTCGTCGACTCACGGCATTTGGGGCCCAATGCTCCGGTAAAAGTGACGAATTTCGACGCGGCCAGCCACAACTATTCGTGGGATTTCGACCGCGTGCACTTGGTACAAACGCATCGTTTCGCCGGTGACACGGGCTACGGCTTGGCTTCGAGTTTGCCGTTCGTAGCAGCCGATCTGAAAAAATACGCGAGCGACGGCCGTCCAGTCATCCTCTTTCACCACTATGGGATGGATACGTTCGGCACCCAAGATCGCTGGTGGACGGAGAACGATCGCAACGCCTATCGCAACGCGCTCAAGGGTTATCACGTGGCCGGCATCATCGTCGGGCACACGCACGCCGCGTTCCAATACACTTGGGATGGCCTGCGCGTGTTTCAAGTCAACAACGCGAAAGCCGAAATCAACGCCGGCAACAACGACGGCAATGGCTCGTTTGCCATCGTGCGCGTGACCGATCAACAGCTCGATATCGTGACCTGCCGCTGGCTCGATGACACCGGCAAATACGAGCTCATTGCGCCCTTTTTCAGTGGCCCGACCGATGCCGGCGCCGCACAGTAAGTAGTCCGTCCCCACATAGCCATGCACCGCACCGCACACCCCGCTCCGCAGTCTCAGTCCGTCCCTCGTTTCGCGCTCGTCCTCGGCGTCACTGCCCTGCTGAGCTTCGGCTGTGGCAACAGCTCGAACGGTCCCTCCGGCACGGCAGGCGGCAACCCCGGAAGCGGCGGTTCGAACAGCGCAGGCACGGCGGGCTCGAGCGGCGGGAGTTCGAACGCGGGCGCGGATGCAGGCGGCGCCGGCAACACGAGCGGCCTTGGCGGCGCACCGACGGGCGGAACGGCGGGCCTCGACGCTGGCGGCGCAGCAGGTGCAGGCGGCAGTGGTGGCTTGCTCCCGGGAACTCGCTACACGGCGCTGGTCAACCCGCTGATCGGCACTGCCGGCCCGTCGAAAAACATCAATTGTTTTCCGGGTGCCGTGCGCCCTTGGGGCATGGTCGCCGCCAGCCCGGACACCACGGTGAGCTCGGGCAGCCCCGCCACGGGCAACCATGCCTCCGGCTACTTGTCGGAAGATGACTTGATCCAAGGCTTTTCACATACGCGCCTGCAAGGCACGAGCACGCCAGACATCGGCGTCGTGCTGCTCATGCCCGCCGTCGGTGATCCATCGACCCTGATCACGGAAGCCGGCTACCGCTCGCCCTATGATAAGGCGAGCGAAACGGCCTCGCCGGGTTACTACTCGGTGAAGCTCACGAAGCCGCAAGTCCTCGCCGAGCTGACGGCGACACGCCGCGGCGCGCATCACCGGTACACCTTCCAAGCAGCTCCCGCAGGCGGCCAAGGCCGCATCGTGCTCGATCTGGGCCACGCCATGCTGAGCACGTCCATCTTGGATGCCCAGCTGCAAGTGAGCGGCGCAACCCTCGAGGGTTACACCACTCCCTCGGGTCGCTTCTCGGGCCCCTCGAAAGGTGGCTTGAAGACCTATTTCTCGATCCAATTCGACCCAGCTCCGACGGCCGTCGCCACGTTCTCCGGTGCCACGTTGGGTACCAGCACCTCGCAGAGCGGCACCAAGATCGGCGCAGTGCTGAGCTTTACCGCGAGTAGCGGCACGCAAGTGCACGCGCGCGTCGGCATCTCCTACGTCGATGTCGCGGGCGCACGCAAAAACCGCCAAGCGGAGCTCACGAACCTCGACTTCGACGCGGATCGCACGGCCGCGAGTGACGCCTGGGAGCGCGAACTCCAAGCCGTGCGTTTCAGCGGCGGCACAGCCGATCAACGCACGATCATGGCCACGGCTCTGTACCACTCGTTCGTCGTGCCGAGCCTCGTGACCGACGTCGATGGCCGCTATCACGGGTTCGACAATCAAGTGCACACCGCCACCTTCGACTACCACACCAACTTTTCGATGTGGGATTCGTACCGAACCGTGCACCCGCTGCTCGACTTGGTGCGACGCGATCAGCAGAGCAACCTGTCGCAGTCATTGATCCAAATGGCGCGAGAAGGTGGCTATTTCCCGCGCTGGCCCATGGGTCATGGCTATCCGAACATCACCGCCGGCTCGCCCGCTGACATCGTGGTCGGTGAATCCTACCTGCGCGGCGTCACTGGCTTCGATGCCAGCGAAGCCCTGGACTTGATGTTGAAGGAAGTCGATCAACCGCCGCCCGCTGGTCACCCGCATAGCGGCCGCGAAGGCTTGGCTGACTACTTGAGCAAAGGCTACGTACCGGTGGAGACGGTCACGCCCGGCGTAGGCAAACGCGTCGTCGTCCGCACCCTCGAATACAACATCGCCGATGCGACCATCATGCGCGTGGCGAAAGCGCTCGGACGCACCGCTGACGAACAACGCGCCGAGAAATGGCAGAAGAGCTACACCACGCTCTGGGATAGCGGCACCACGGTGTTTCGAGGCAAACACAGCGATGGCTCTTGGGTGACCCCGTTCGACGCCTTCAACAACTCCGAGGATTTGTATTACGGCGCCAACGCCACCCAATATTCCTGGCTGATCCCACACGATAGCGCCGGGCTACTCGCGCTCCACGGCTCGGCCAAAACCCTAGCGGATCACTTGACCACCTTCTTCCAAGGCGCGGCAGACGGCCAGTCGAAGTACTACACCCACGTGAACGAACCCGACGTGCACGCGATGTATTTGTTCTTACAAGCGGGCCGGCCCGATCTGACTCAGAAGTGGGTAGCGTGGGCGAGCACGAAGTTCTATTCGACCGCCCGCGACGGCATCGCTGGCAACGAAGACGCGGGCACGCTATCCGCATGGTACGTCTTGAGCTCGATCGGTTTCTATCCCGTGCCTTCGACTGATGTGTGGCTCATCGGGCGCCCAGCGTTTCCTCACACCGAACTCACGGTCAAAGGCGGCACGCTCGTGATCGACGCCCCACTCGCGGACGCCGACCACCCGTACATCAGCGCAGCTTCCCTCAACGGCACTCCGCTCACCCATCCCTGGGTCCACCACGCGGACATCGCGGCAGGCGGCACCCTGAGCTTCACCATGAGTCAGACGGCGAGCGACTGGGGCAAGGACTACGGTACGCCGTGAGCCGCCGCTGATTTCCCCAAAACGAGCAGGAAATCAGCAGCAAATCGGGCCACACGGAGTTAGCGAGCGACGATGCCCGCCGAGCCCTTGGGCAGCGCTGTCAGCGTTGACGGCGTGTAATCCTTTTCGCCGACGCGCTCGAGCGTGCCGTTCTCTTGGACGGCGAACACCCCGATCGACGGGACAGCGGAGTTCAGCGCGTACAAGAACCGACCATCCTGAGAGACGAACTCGTCCGTCGGCCCGTGGAAGATCGTCCCAGCCGGATCGGGGATGGCTTCGCCGGTCGAGGCCACGATCGCGTTCGTGATCGGAGTCAGGCTCGAGAGCGCTCCGCTGGCGGACAAACTGAAACCGCTGATGCTCGGACCTTTGGCGTTGGTGACGTAACTATAGTTGCCCGCAAACGTGACCCAACACGGCGCGGGATCGGTCATCACGAACTGCCCGTTGGCCACCGGAGCGATCACGCCCCCGGCATAGGTGTAAGAGCCCGTGCCCTGTGAACCAGCTTCGGAGATCACCAAGTATTTGCCGGAGAACTCGAAGCCGAAGGGCGTGAGCTGCAGACCATCGCCAACCGGCGCCTTGGCCGTTGGATAATAGCCCTTGTTTTTGGCCAATCCGTCGACGCTGACGGTGAAGGTATCGATCGCGCCACTGCCCTTCACTGCCCCCGCCGCGCCGCTCTGCTTTTCGGTCACGACGAGCACCGTGCCATCGGGCGAGAACTCGATTTGCGCTGGGTCGACACCCTGGGTGGCGCTGCTCAACGGCAACGCGGACTTGGCAATGGCCGATGCACTCAGCGCGCCTTGTTTGTCGCTCAGCGACCAACCGGCGATCATCGAAGGAATACTGCCAGTGCCTTCGAACAACACGTAAACGGTGTCGCCGTGAAAGGTGATGCTCTTCGGTCCGACGAGCGAAGGAGCCAGATCACCAAACTCGGCGGTCGTCACGTGCAACGCGGTGCCGAGCGAGCCATCGAGCTTCACGGCGAATACCGAGAAGCTGTTGTCGCCGGCGTTCACCGTGTAAATGCGATGGTTCGGCAGATCGTATGCGAGCGCGCCCTGCTCGCCGAGCCCGGCACCCGAGCCCTTGCCGCCCGTGGCGAACGGCGCCGCCATTGGCGTCAAAGAGCCATCTTCTGCGCGCAAGAAGCCCACGATTTGATTGACCGTCGCGTCGTTCGTCATCGCGTACACCGCCGGCTCCGTGAGATCACCCGGCAGATTCGGCGTTCCCGCTTCACCCGCCGCGCCCACGTCCCCCGCCGCGCCACCGTTCGGTTGGCCACCCGTAGCTGCACCCGCATTGCCACCACTCGCCTTGCCGGCGGATCCGCCTGAGCCGGCGTTGGCGCCGCCCGAGTGGGCACCGCCATTCGCCGAGCCCGCGCTCGAAGTGCCACCGCTCGCGGAACCCCCATTGGCGGCGGCGCCATTGTCGTCACTGCTACAAGCGACCGCGCTGACGGCCAAAGGTAGTCCCACACAGATTGCGAATAGAGCTGTCCTCATCGGATCCCTCGTGTCTCTTGGGTTGTGGTCTCACGCGTGAGCCGACGGCGCTTGCCGCCCTCGACCCGGCTGAAAGACAATTTTCAGTTGCCGTACGTGCCCACACAGCAGCGGTTACAGTGCGCGCTCGCGAACCGGTGATTTCGCGTATTCGGCGACGAATAAGCGAAATCTGCCGAAAAAAGCGGGTCTCTTTGCAACCGTTCCGGCGAGCCGGCATAGCGAGTGCTATTCACGCAGCTTCCACCATGCGCCTCGACGGATTCAGCAGCGCAGGCATCGAGACCTGCATCGAAGTGCCGAGTTTGAAATTGCTGCTCGACCTCGGTCGTTGTTGTAGATCCGCAGTTGGCATCCCCGTCGCGGTGCTCAGTCATGGGCATCTCGATCACATGGGTGCCATCGCCCAACACGCCGCTCGCCGCGCCATGCTGAAGCTCGGGGAGAGCATCTATGTCGTGCCGCGCGCGATCGCCGACCAAGTCGAGGCGTTCTTCAACGCCGCGGGCGCGCTCGACGGACAGATCATTCCGCGAAGGGTGGTGCCGCTGTCGCCCGGAGAGGAATTTTCACTCGGCAATCAGCGCTCGCTGCGCCCCTTCGAGACGTTTCATCGCGTGCCCAGCCAAGGCTACACGGTCTGGGAACGACGTCGGCGTTTGTTGGATGCCTTTCGTGGTCTCCCTGGGGAGGCGCTCGGCGCGCTGCGCAGGCAAGGCCAACGCATCGATGAGGAGTACGAAACGCCGCTGCTCTCCTTCACCGGTGACACGCGCGTCGAGGTTTTGGAGCGCACTCCCGAGCTGCAGCGGAGCGCTTGTCTGGTCATCGAGGCCACGTTCCTCGATGACCGAGTGCCCGTCGCGAGTGCCCGGGAAATGGGGCACATCCACCTCGATGAGCTCTTGCAACGAGCCGAGCTGCTGCCCCAAGCAGAGCTCGTTTTCAGCCATTTTTCGGCTCGCTATAGCCAGCAAGAAGTGGCAAGCATCATCGCTGCGCGCGTTCCCGAAGCCATGCGCGCACGGCTGCAACTGCTCGGCGCAGCGGCCGCCGAAGCGAGCGTTCCCGCGTTCAGCGATTGAACACGATGCCGATATCGAAGCGCGCCGCAGGTTCGATGAGCGACACCGGCATGCGCAAGACAACGTGACTCGTCGCAAACTCCAAGACGACGAGCGGCCGCGGATGAAACCTCGTGCTCTTGTCAGTTTCGAGCACGGTGGGTGAAAGCACGCGCCGGGTTTCGATCGCGTCGAAATCGAGCGCGATGCCCGGACCAAAATCCAATTTGCTCGACCGGCTCACCCGCCAATCGAACGTGCCGTACAGCTCGAAGAAATAGCGGCGGCGCGCCTCGAACACGTTGGCTGCGATGGGCACGAAATCCTTGCGCAAGAAACCTTCGGCCACGCTGAGCGCGAACCAATCGTGCCGGAAGCCACTCGCAATGCCCGCTCCGAGCAGCGAATTGGATTCTTCGACGGCCAAGAAAAGGCCGCCAAATCCCGCCACTTCTGGAGCCGGGTGCGGCGCGAATCGACCCTGCCTGCCCGCGTTCGCGAGCAAAGCGGAAAGCCGATTCACGCGCGTGGCGGCCGGTACCGACCACTCTGGATGAGCGCCCGAGACGACCCCGAGCACCTTGCCGGCTGCCGAAAAGATCGGCGCGCCTCGATCGCCCTCGAACACTCGCACGTCGACGCCGAGGCTCGTCCCCTCGATCACACTCAACGCGCCGAAGCGCGGCGTTGCTCTCGCGGGCGGCGGCGCCGCACTCCCGTCCTGCCTCGCTGCCATCCCGTAGCCCAAACAAATCGCCGGCGCTCCCACCACTGGCGGCCCCTCCTCGAGGGTGAGCGCCGGAGCAGAAAGCGGCGCGCCCAACTCGAGCAGTGCGAGCCCGTCTGCTTCCGACCAGGCGCTGACCCGCGCCGTTTGCGCGCCCCCCAGCGCGGCGCTCACGAGCGGCTCGCAGCGCGCATTCACCGCGGAGAACGCCGTCACCACCTGGCGCCCATTGCCGACCACGAAACCCGTCGCCTGCGCCTCGCCGCAACGGACGCGAACCACGCTCGCTCCGACGCGCGTCAAGAGGTCCGGAAGCGCCTCTTCGGCACGGGCAACACGCGCCGGAACGAAGCCAATCACAGCCGCCGCAACGGCCATCGCAACCAGCCGCGCGCGGACAGAAAGCGAGTTCATCGGGGGCGCACCCTACACCGCAAGGCACGACCAACGCGGCAAAACGGCGCGCGGAGATTGCAGCAACGCCCAGAATGATCGATGACTGCCTCCTACCGATGACCGAGCCCGATACCGACCACAGCCCCGGCACCTTCGAAGAAGCACAGCGACGATCGCTGGCGTTGCGCGCGGACTTCTCGAAGAACCCGCGTAAGTATCGGGTACTCACAGGTGACCGCCCAACGGGCGCCCTACACATTGGGCACTACTTCGGGTCACTCAAAAATCGCGTCGAGCTCCAAGGCTTGGGCGTGGAGACCTTCATCGTCATCGCTGACTACCAGGTGCTCACCGATCGCGAATCAGTGACGGCGATCCCGGACAACGTGCGCGAACTGGTGCTCGACTATTTGTCGGTGGGCCTCGATCCCGGCCAGGGGCGAACGCACATTTTCTGTCACAGCCACGTGCCAGCGCTCAACCAGCTGCTGGTGCCATTTCTCACGCTGGTGGGCATGGGCGAGCTCGATCGCAACCCAACGGTAAAAGAAGAGATCGAAGCCGCCGGGCTGACCAACGTGAACGCGGCCATGTACACCTATCCGGTGCACCAAGCCGCCGACATCTTGTTTTGCAAAGGCAACATCGTGCCCGTCGGCAAAGATCAGCTGCCGCATCTGGAACTCACTCGCAAGATCGCGCGGCGCTTCAATCAGCGTTACTGCAAGAACGCGCCGCCGGTGTTTCCGGAACCCGATGCGTTGCTCTCCAGCGCACCCAAGATTTTGGGCTTGGATGGCACGCAGAAAATGAGCAAGAGCCGGGATAACGCAGTGATGCTGCGCGCCACCGCGGATGAAACGGCCGCGTTGGTAAAAAAGGCCAAAACCGACTCGGATCGCAACATCACCTACGATCCGGCGACACGCCCCGAAGTGGCGAACTTATTGTTTTTGATCTCGCTATGCACGGGTGAAGAACCCACGGCGATCGCCGCGCGCATCGGCGATGGCGGCAGCGGCACGCTGAAGAAGGCCGTCACCGACGCGCTCAACGAGACGCTGGCTCCGGTTCGCGCGCGGCGTGCCGAGCTCACCGCCGATGCCGCTGAAGTCGTGAAACGCACGCTGCTCGCGGGGACGGCCGAAGCCAATCGCGTCGGCGACGCCACGCTGCGCGAGATGCGCAAAGCCATGAACATGGACTACGGACTATGAAACGCACGCTCGCCCTACTCGGCCTGTGCTTGCTCAGCGCCTGCCCGGGCAACCACGGTAAGCCTGGAGGCAGCCACCTGCCGCCGTGCAGCAAGTTCGGGGATAACTGCGAGTTCTTGCCCGGTAAACTGGGGAGCTGCGTGGTGCGGGACGGTTGCACGAGCGGCGCGGATTGCTTCGTCTGCCAGTCGCAGCATTGATGTCACACTGCGAAACTCCGGTATATTTGCCGGATTTATTGAGTTACTCAGCTGATACGTAAAGCCTTCGCGAGTGAGGCCGTTATGCTTGGCACCCGCCAGCATGATCAAGAACCCCGAGCCCCTGTCTGATGAGCTGTTCACCCGCATCGTCGATGCCGACGCCCATTGGGGACCCCTCTTGTTCTTGCGGCCCCGAGTGGAAGAAAGCCTGAGCACGGTGCGCGTGCTCTTGCTCAGTGGTTTGCTGGGTTCGGTTTTTGGTTTGTTGGGCAGCATTTTCTTGGCGGTGGCGGCGCGGGCCTTACACAAGCCGTCAGTCGGCGTGCACGTCTTTCCGCTGGCTTTGATCGCGCTCTACTTCTGCGCGAGCCAGCTCACGTTCGTTCCGGCTTGGAATCGCCGCGCCAAACGCTTGTCGGGCGTTTGATCGGCACCTCCCAGCCAAACGCGATCACTCGCTGACCGAGTGAGGCAAAAGCGCTCAGCCAGCTGGCCCCGCGCTTGCACCGTTTCTGCCATTGGCACCGAGCGCGGCATTCCGCTCGAAAATGGCAGGAGATTCGCACATGAAAACATCGCAGACAGGTTCACTCGCGGCAAAGTGGCTCGGTTGTGGCGTGCTGGCACTCACGGTAGCGGCTTGCGCCAGCGACAAGACGCCCGCTCGGCAGCCTTCGGACGTAGACGCCATGAGCGCTTCCAACTCGACACCGAACAGCGACGCCGACACCACCATTCAAATCTCGGATGATTTCCGGCGCGAGTGCCAGCTCCCCAACGAACCTCAGGAAGCCCCGCACTTCGACTACGCCGATGCGACGCTCAAAGCACACGGCAAAAACGTCTTGGACGACGTCGCGAAGTGCTTGAGCGAAGGCCCGCTGAAGGGCCGCGTGATCACCATCATCGGTCGCACCGACGTGCGTGGCTCCGCCGCATACAACAAGGCACTGTCCGCCAATCGCGCGGAAGCGGCGCGCAATTACGTCGTCGCGCGCGGCGTGCCCGCGAGCACGGTGCGCATCATCGCCCGTGGTGAACAAGGCGCACAAGGCACCGACGAAGCCACCATGGCGCTCGATCGCCGAGTGGACTTCGAGCTCGGCGACCGCAACGCCGGCAACGCGGCCGCGAGCAACGTGAACGCCTCGCCTAGCCCAGTTTTGGAAGGCACGCGCATGCAGGCGCTCTCGCCCGGCAACGCGTCGAAAACCAACGCGGCGAGCTACTCGGATACCACCGAAGGCGGCAAAGAGACGGGCCATTCCCCGAGCCCGGGAGATTCCGGCAAGCCCGCCGGGAAATAGCGGTCTCCAGGATCGCGCTCTTTAGCCCTTAAAAACTGCCCGAAAGTGGACGGTTCTCCAGCGGGAACCGAAAACCTCCGATCCGCCGCGGACGTTCATCCGTACAGGATCGGCAAGTGAGGCGCGCTTGCAGCGAGCAGGCGCGCCTTCGGGACAGAACAGGGAGAACGAGCGTCATGGCCGACACGATTCGCATCACCGCCTCCACCCGGATCAAGAGCACACCGAGCCAGGTGCGTGAGCAGTATCGGGATATCGATCACCACATCCGCAACAACGTTCACCCCAGCATCCACTACGAGTGGGTGCCCGCGGCGCCAGGCGAGCGGAAGATCAAGACCACCTTTCGCATTCTGGGCATCCCCCAGTTCGACGTCTCTCTGTTGGAAGATGGCGCGGATGGTTCGTTCATCATTCGCTACTTGGAAGGCACCAACGCCGGCATGGTGCTCGTCCACGAATTCGTGGAGGTCGAGCCGGGGCTGACCGAGGTGCGCCTCTCTGCCGACGCGCCCGCGACACTAGGGCGAAAGCTCTTGGGCCCGCTGTTCGTCGTCGGAGCTCGCCAGGTCATGAAAAAGGCGTTGGCCGAAGACAAGCGTGACCTGGAGCGGGGCGACTTTCGGCCTGGCACGGCGGCGGGCAACCTCGATGCGGCGCTCGGTGACTT
>Ga0105241_10002015_pt1 | contig 15365 bp, 14 predicted proteins | sample KBSC64metaG_FD_80422 | JGI IMG/M metagenome (GOLD analysis project Ga0105241, IMG submission 80422) | Corn rhizosphere microbial communities from Kellogg Biological Station, Michigan, USA - KBS C6-4 metaG | ecosystem: Host-associated > Plants > Roots > Rhizosphere > Soil | place: Michigan, USA... | reverse complement strand
TGCGCACGCGCGCGGGCGCGGCGTTTCCGAAACGGGGGTACCAGCGTTCTGACCCCGTGCTTCGGCAACACCTCCGTTGGAAGTGCGGGGTCGCCGCTCCGAGAGCTCGCCCCTGCAAAACCGGCCTCATCGGCACGGTAACGTCGAGCTGAGTGGGGCAGATTTCCGAACCGGGCGTAAAGGCCACGCGCTGGCTCCCCGTGGGAAAAAGGCCCACATGGCCGCGCCGGACGGGCGCGTGTTATGCTCAGGGGTAGCGTTTTTAGTACCCCCAAGTCGATGCACGCCCCGATCTGCTCTGGAGGCCCAAGTGGCGGATAACAGTTCTTCTTCCGCAGCTTCACCCGCGAACCGGTGTGCAGGCTGTGGAATTGTGGCGCCGGCCACTGAAACGAATTACACGCTGATCAGTTCACGGCACGGATGGCGTCTGTCGATTAGCACTGGCCCTGACGGAAAACGCCAGTCGGTGTGGCGTTGCCCCTCGTGTTGGGCGGCCCTACGTAAGACTCGCTGACCAACGCCTCGGATAGCCCGGAGGCTCGATCCCTTCGCTGCTCGCCCAGTTCCGAACCCAGCGCTCTGAATCGATGAACTTGTCGGAGATCGTGGCCGCGTCGCGCGACGTCGCGGCGACCCGCTCGCGGTTGAAAAAGACCGCGCGCTTCGCGGAGCTACTGCCGCGCCTTTCAGGCGAGGAACTACCGATCGCCGTGCGCTTCTTGTGCGGCGAGCTGCGCCAAGGTCGGATCGGGGTCGGGCCTCGGAGCCTGCGCGCCATCACCTCCGAGCCTGCGGTCGAACTTGCCGCCGTGACCGTGTTGGAACTCGACGCGGTATTCCAGGCGCTCGAAGATCTTTCCGGAAAAGGCGTCGCGAGCGAGCGCGAACGATTGCTCTCCGCGTTGTTCGCTCGGCTCACTGCGGATGAGCGAGATTTCGTGCTGCGCTTGATCGTGGGTGAACTGCGGCAGGGCGCGCTCGAGAGCATCGTTCTGGACGCGGTGGCAGCGGCGGCAGGCGTGCCCATCGAAGCGCTCCGCAAAGCCATGCTGTTCGCTGGGGACGTGACCGAAGTGGCACAAAGCGCCTTTCAGGGTGGGGCCGCTGCCCTTGCGGCCTTCTCGATCGAACTCTTTCGCCCACTCCGGCCCATGCTCGCCCAAAGTGCCAAGACGGCGAGCGAAGCCTTCGAGCGCACTCAGCCCGCTGTCTTCGAACACAAACTCGACGGCGCCCGCATTCAGCTGCATCGAAAAGGTGAGCGAGTCGCGCTTTATTCTCGCTACGGCAACGAGCTGACCTCGGCGCTGCCCGAAGTGGTGGAGCTCGCGCGCAGCTTCCAAGCCGAAAGCCTGGTGCTCGACGGAGAAGTGATCGCGCTTCGCCCGGATGGGCGCCCTCAGCCGTTCCAAGTCACCATGCAGCGGGTGGGCCGAAAGCTCGGCGTGGAGGCCGCCCGAGCGGACTCACAGATCAGCGCGTTTTTCTTCGATTGCCTGTATTTGAACGGCGAAGTGTTGGTGGAACGACCGAACAGCGAACGCTGGCAGGCGTTGTGTCGCGTGGTCCCCGAGGCCGCGCGCGTGACCCGAGTCGAGGTCGGAACGGCGAGCGAGGGTGAAGCCGTGCTCGCTCGTGCACTCGGAACCGGTCAAGAGGGCGTCGTGGTCAAGAGCCTCGCTTCGACGTACGAGGCGGGCCGTCGCGGCGCGGGTTGGGTGAAGGTCAAACCTGCGCCCACTTTGGATTTGGTGGTGTTGGCGGCCGAGTGGGGTAGCGGCCGGCGCAAGGGGTTGCTCAGTAATTTGCACCTGGGCGCGCGCGACCCCGAAAACGGCGGCTTCGTCATGCTCGGCAAGACCTTCAAGGGTTTGACCGACGCCATGCTCGCTTGGCAAACCCAAAGGCTACAAGAGCTGGCCATCGAAAGTGGCGAGTGGGTGGTGCGCGTCAGGCCGGAATTGGTGGTCGAGATCGCGTTCGATGGCCTTCAAAAGAGTTCGACCTACCCCGGTGGGCTCGCGCTTCGCTTTGCGCGCGTGAAGCGCTACCGCGAAGACAAACCCGCCTCGGACGCCGACACGATCGAGTCCGTCCGCCACTGGTACGAACGCTCGCTGGGCAACGACGAAAGCTGAGCCTTCGAGCCCACACGGAGTCATGAGCCGCGAGTTTGTGACGAATTGACGCGTGGCCGAGCTGTTCCTTCCCCTTCAAACTCATTGTCAGTATCTACGGTTGCGCGCCACCACACTCACTCGTGTCGGGTGTGACCTTGAGTTCGAGCGGCGTGTAACGCACACTACGCATCAGGATGAGAGCACTGCTCCTGGCCGAGCCTGGCAGGCACCCCATTTTGGAGGAGGTGCTCACGATGCGTGGCCACCGCTTGTCCATCGTGCGCGAGCCCGACCTGGCTCGCGATCTGCAGCAGCGTGAACGCTTCCCGTTGCTATTCGTGGATGTTTCGGCTGCACCCGAGCGAGCCGCGCTGGCCACGTTGGCTCGCGACGCACAAGGCGGCGCCGTCGTGGCGCTCGTCGGTGACGAACCAGGCAACCTGGGCGTCGCGGTCTCGGCAGGCGCCACGGATTGGCTCGCACTCTCCGCGTCACGGGAGATGCTCGAGTCACGCATCGCCTTGCTGGAGCGCGCCGCCGAGCACCAAGCCGATACCGCCTGCTTGCGGGAGCAGCTGGGCACCGCCGAACGCGAGCGCGCACGCCTAGACGACGACTTGCACACGCTGCTCGCCGCTTCCCCCGACCCAATCGCCGTCCATCGCGATGGACGGATCTTGTATGCGAACCCGGGCGCCGCGCAGAGTTTCGGCTTTTCTTCGGCCGAATCGATGATCGGCAGCGATATCTTCGACCTGATCCATCCCGATGATCACAAAACGGTGCGCGCTCGGGTCGCACACGTGCTCCGCACCGGCGAACCTGCACCCTTACGCGAAGAGCGCTACTTGCGCCGCGATGGCGCAGTGCTGGTCGGCGAAGCGTACTCGTTCCGAATCCAATTCGGGCACGAGCCCGCCGTGATCACCGTCGGTCGGGACCTCACCGAGCCGCGTCAGCTGCAAACGCAGCTACTTCACTCCGAGCGCTTGGCCAAGATCGGCAGCATGACCGCCGCCATCGCGCACGAGCTAAAAAACCCCCTCACCTACGTCATCTGCAACTTGGCCAGCCTGTGCCGTAAATTGCCCTCACTCGCCGATACGCTGCCGAGTGAAGTGCTGCACGGCTTGGAAGATCGCGTCGATGCCGCCCTCGAGGGTGTCGAGCGACTGCGAGCCATCGCTCAAGATCTGTCACAGTTCGCGCGCATGCGTGACGAAGAACTCGCTCTGGTGGATCTCGGTCACATGCTCGAAGGCGTACTCCGCATGGCCGCACCCGACTTACACGGCGTGGTCGTTCACACGAGCGTCTTGGAATTGCCCAAGGTGCTCGGCAGCGAAGTGCGCTTGGCTCAGGTGTTCCTCAATTTGCTGGGCAACGCGTCGTATGCGGTCCACGAAAGCCCGCGTGAACCGCGGACGATTTGGGTCCGCGGCAAAACCGATGACGCCGGCTTTGCCGTCCTCGAAGTGAGTGATACGGGGGATGGCATTCCCCAGGCCGCGCTCGCGCAAATCTTCGAGCCGTTTTACACCACCAAAGCGGCCGGAAGTGGCACCGGGCTCGGCCTATCGGTGGCGCGCACCATCGTCACTCGTCTAGGCGGCGAAATCTGCGCCGAGAGTGAGCTCGGCGTCGGCAGCACGTTTCGAGTCCGCCTGCCGCCCGCGCCACCTGCTTAGTCGGCTCGGACGCGCGAGGAAGAGAAGGCGCGCTTCCTCGAAAGATGGGCGTTGCGTGAGAGCCGGCCTCCGAGAGAGCCCGGCTCCCAGCCTTCACGCCGCCGATGAAACGCTTTGCACTTCTTCGGTGATGATCTTGAACTGCGCGAGCCGCGTCTGCCCGAAGGTGGTGGTCAGCGCACAATCTGCCGCGTCACGACCGCGAGCCATGAGGATGCGACCCACGCGCGGCGTATTATGCCGGGCGTCGAGCGTGTACCAACGGCCACCCAGGTAAACTTCGAACCAAGCGCTGAAATCCATGGGCGCCGCGACCGGCGGCACGCCTATGTCTCCGAGGTAGCCCGTCGCGTAGCGCGCCGGAATATTCATGCAGCGACACAGCGTGATCGCCAAATGCGCAAAATCCCGGCACACACCCACGCGCTCTTCGTGCCCCTCGAAGGCCGTGCGCGTCGAGCGCGCGAACTGGTAGCCGAACGTCAGCCGCTGATGCACGTAGTCGACGATGGCTTGCACGCGCGGCCAGCCGCGCGGCGTATTTCCGAACAGGGCCCACGCCGTGGCCGAAAGCCGGTCCGTATCGCAGTAGCGGCTGCCTAAAAGAAACATGACCGCTTCGTCGGGCAGCTGTGCCACCGGAACTTCTGCCGCCCAGGGAGCGACTTCGTCCGGCGCGCCAGAATCCTCAATCACGAAACTCGTGGAGAGTTTCAGTATGCCGGCTGGCGCGATGGTGCGTGTTCGCAGGTTGCCGAACTCGTCGATGCTGCCGACCAGCGGCGAAGGTCCGCTCGACGAAATAACGGCGGGCGTGCGTAGGTCCTGCGCTCGCGAGGGGTGAACACTCAACAATGCCATCAACGGCGTTTCTGCCCCGCACTCGATCGCGATTTCGTAACCAGCTCTAATCAACATCTGAAGATCTTTCTGCGCGTTGTTCGGTCAGCCGCTTCTGCAAAGCGTGAGCCAACTGGGCTCGCCCACGGGGGTTCGCCCGCCGCTCGAGGCTGGTCCAGCGCAACGGCGGAGATCTGCATGATTTCGGCTACTCACAGGTTCTTGTGAGTCACCGCGCGGCGTCACTTCTTGCACCAGTGCGACTTCCATTCACGCACGATGGCCACGTGCCGCCGCCGCGTGCAAAGTGAGCCGTTCTTGCGTCGCCGTGCTCCAGCGCCGCGCGGAGTGTGACACAAAGCCTCGACTTATCGCTGTACACCGCACAAAACAGCGCTATTCGGCCGGCTTGCAACTTGCAGAACCGCGACCCACCATGAACGCGCGCCCCGTGTCGGAGCCTGAAGTCGAGCCCGAATCCAGCGACAGCAACCTCGCCCACCTCGTCGATCATTTTCTTCACCAGAGCGCGAGCGATAGCCGCGAGCTTTCGGTTGGCGACGTCATCGGCGGCGTCTACCGCATCCTCGGGGAACTAGGGCGCGGCGCGATGGGCACGGTGCTCCTGGCTTTCGACCTGCAATTGCAGCGCAAAGTCGCCGTCAAATTGGTCAATTCGACGCTGCTCTCGCCCGAAATGCAAGCCCGCTTCGTGCAAGAGGCGCGGGCGATGGCACGCGTGAATCACCCGAATGTGCTGGCGATTCACGCTTTCGGCGAACACGGCGCCGTCCCCTACTTCGTGATGGAGCTCGTGGAAGGCCAGAGCGCCGACGCTTGGCTCGCCGCTCGCGGGGGCGTTGCAGATCTCGACGACGCCCTCCGCATTCTCGACGACGTGTGCCAAGGCGTTTCGGCCATTCACGATGCGGGCGCCGTGCACCGCGACTTGAAACCGAGCAACGTGCTCTTGGATCAGCGCATGCGAGCGCGAGTCGCTGACTTGGGGCTCGCTGTCCCGTACATCAACGGCGGGGTGGTGAAGGAGATCGCTGGCACTGCGGAATACATGGCGCCGGAAGTGGCTTTCGAGGGCGACCAGCCGACGAGCCCGGTGAGTGACGTGTACGCTCTCGGTTGCATGGCGTACGAACTGCTCACCGGTACTTTGCCGTTTCACGCTGAATCAGCCCTCGGTTACATGGTGCAACACGCGACAGAGCCGGTGCCAAAGCCGAGCTCTCGGCGCCCCGGGCTGCCCGCAGCGTTCGACCAAGTGATCCTCAAGGCACTGGAAAAGAAGCCCGAAATGCGCACGCCTTCGGCGGACTTGTTCCGGCGCAGTCTAAAAGAAGCCCGCGCGTCGAGCCTAGAACCCGTGCGCATCTTGGTCGCGGAGGACGACGCGGATTTCCGCGATTTGCTCGCCTTGAAGCTGGGCATCGAGTTCCCCGACGCAGACATCGTGTGCGTCGACAATGGCCGCTCGCTGGTCGACGCGTTCGCGGAGAAGCCGGCCTCCGTCGTGATGATTGACCTGCAAATGCCGATTTTGGACGGCGTGGCCGTCACCACACTGCTTCGAGCCCGGCCGGACGCCGAGAATGTGCCGATCATCGTGATGACCGCCTCGGGCGGACCGCAGGAGTGGAAGCTCCTCGCCTCGCTCGGCGCGGATCGCTTTTTGGTCAAGCCAGTCAATTTGGACGACGTGATCAATACGCTGCGCAGCGCAGTGCGCGAGCGAGTGAGCTATCCTCCGTCGGCGCCGGCTCACGGCAAACAAGCGACGAACTCATGACGTATTGCGTTGGGATTTTACTCAAAGACGGCATCGTAATGGCCTCGGATTCGCGAACCCACGCCGGGGTCGACAACTTCGCACAATTTTGCAAGATGTCCGTGTTCGAGCGTGAGGGAGATCGCGCGATCGTGCTTTTGAGCTCGGGCAACCTCGCCGGGACTCAAGCGGTGATCACCACGCTGAAACAGCGCGCGGAAGCCAAAGACGGGCGGCCCACATTGTGGACCGTGCGCACCATGTTCGACTTCGTCACGCTGGTTTCGGACGCCATGCGCGACATCGACAACCGCGACCGCCCCCATCTCGAGCGCAACGCCATCCGCTTCGATGCCTCGTTCATCATCGGCGGGCAAATCGCGGGCGAGTCGCCGCGACTATTCCGCGTGTACGCCGAGGGCAACTTCATCGAAGCCGGGACGGAGACACAGTTTTTTCAAACCGGTGAAGCGAAGTACGGAAAACCCATCCTCGATCGCGTGTTGAACCCCGAAACCACCCTGACGGACGCCACGAAGTGCGTGCTGGTCTCGTTCGATTCCACGATGCGTAGCAATCTCTCCGTCGGCATGCCCATCGATCTCGTTTTGTACGAGAAGGGCAGCCTGAAGCTCGAAAAACGCCGCCGTTTCGCGCAGGGCGATCCGGATTTTGCCGCGCTCAGCAAAGCTTGGAGTGAAGGCGTACGCACCGTGTTTCGGGGTCTCTCCGACGTGAAGTGGTGAGCCGCTACGGACGCACGGCTCAGCGTCGAGCGGCGAGCCGATTGTAAGCGCTGACGATGGCGCGAAATGACGCCACGGCGACGTCCTCGTGCTCACCGGCGCCGTACGACGTTTGGCCGCGGACCGTGAGCGCGACGTAAGCGAGCGCACGTGCCGCTGCGCCACTCGCCACGGCGTGCTCGGAGTAGTCGGCGATTTCGAGCCGCACGTCGACCGAGCTCGCCAAGGCGCTGACGAACGCCTCGAGCGGCCCCGCGCCGACGCCGCGCGCTTCCTGCTCCTGACCCGCGCGCGCGATTCGCGCAGTGACCACGCACTCCGCGTTACCCGCGCGCCGCTCCACACCCACGCTAGTGAGCGAGACCTCGCCGGGCGCGTCCAAGTAGGTGCCGCGAAACACGGCCAGTGTCGCCTCGGGCGACAGCTCCTCGCCTCGGGCGTCGGTCAGGCGCTGCACCTCTCGGCTGAGCTCGATGGCGAGCGCGCGAGGCACGCGCAGGCCGAAATCACGCTCCAAAACGTGCGCGATTCCGCTTTTGCCGGATTGGCTATTGATGCGGATCACCGGCTCGTAACCACGCCCCACGTCCGCCGGGTCGATGGGCAGGTAGGGCACCTCCCAAACCTTCGACTCATTGAGCTCCATCGCCTTGTAACCCTTGTGAATTGCATCCTGGTGTGAACCGCTGAACGCGGTGAACACCAGCGCACCTGCGTACGGGTGACGCGGGTGCACCGGCAATTGGGTCGAACTTTCGACCACACGAACCAGCTCGGGCAGATCGGCGAAAACGAGCTCGGGATCGACACCGTGTGAGTACAAGTTGAGCGCCAAGTTCACGATATCGACGTTACCGCTACGCTCACCGTTGCCCAGCAACGTGCCCTCGACGCGCGTCGCCCCTGCGAGCAACCCGAGCTCCGCACAGGCGACGCCCGTGCCGCGGTCGTTGTGCGTGTGCAGGCTCAAAATCACGCTATCTCGGCGCTTCAAGTGGCGATCGAACCACTCCACGCGATCCGCGAACACGTTGGCGGTGGTGACCTCGACCGTCGTCGGCAAGTTCAAGATCATCGGCCGCTCGGGCGTTGGATCCCAAGCCTCGATGACGGCTTCACACAGCTCCAAAGCGTAGTCGAGCTCGGTGCCGGTGAAGCTCTCTGGCGAGTATTGAAACGTCACTTCCGTGCCCTGCAGGCGCTCCGCTTCGGCCTTCACCATGCGGGTACCAGCGACCGCCAGTTCCAAGATCTCTTGCCGCGATTTTCCGAACACCACCCGGCGTTGCAACTCCGAAGTGGAATTGTACAGATGCACGATCGCCCGCCGCGCACCCACGATCGATTCGAACGTGCGCGTGATGAGCCCCTGGCGCGCCTGGGTGATGACTTGCGGCACGACTCCCTCGGGCAGCACCTGATTTTCGATCACCCAACGGATAAAATCGAAATCGGTCTGCGAAGCCGAAGGAAAGCCGAGCTCGATTTGCCGAAAACCCACGCGCAACAGGAGTTCCAGCAGGGCGCGCTTGCGATCGTGACCCATCGGATCGGGCAGAGACTGGTTGCCGTCGCGCAGATCGACGCTGCACCAAGTGGGCGCTCGCTCGAGCGCGCGGTTGGGCCAACGGCGGTCGGGCAAATGGACGCGGTCAGGGGCGCGGTAACGACTGGGATCGAATGACATCGGTGCCTCGGGATCTGGTCCGGAGGGGCACGATGCAGCGATGCGTCTAAACCTCTCCGGCGCGGTTGCGGGAGAGAGGTGACTGTTGAAAACGCTTTAAAACTTGCTGCGCTTCACACCTCTCCCGCGCTGCTAAGAAGCAGCTGGGCGAGGAGCGAGAGGCAAGCCAAAGAGCGCAAGGTGAGATCAGAGTACTGACGGCGCCCCGATTGTCAAGCTAGAGAACCCACCCCTTGTTCGTATCAAAATAATTTCGGCTGGCTTCGGATGGCGATGTCGAGAAACGGCGCTCGGCTCCGACCTACTGGTGAACCGCGGTTCGAACCGCAAAACTCACGAGGATTGACCATGAAATACATGCTGATGATGAACACCCCCAGCGGCGGCGCCTACCAAATCATGCAGTGGCCCGCGGAAGACATCAAAGCGCACATCGCCTTCATGCAGAAGTTTGCCAAGAAGCTGCGTGAATCCGGGGAGCTCTTGGCGGCGGAAGGGCTCACCGGTCCGGACCAAGCCAAACTCGTGCGAGCCGGCAAAGAGGGCAAGCCCGACACCGACGGCGTGTTTGCCGAATCCAAAGAATTTCTCGCCGGCTACTGGATCGTGGAAGTGGAAAGCACCGAGCGCGCTTACCAAATTGCCGCAGAAGCCTCGGCCGCACCGGGCCGCGGCGGAGTGCCGCTCAATCTCGCCATCGAGATGCGGCAAGTGATGAGCGGTCCGCCCGAAGAGTTCGTCTCGCAAGCCTAACCCGACGGAGTGACTTCTTTAGGACGGAAGAATGGCCGCCACGTTGGACACCACGACTCAGCACCTGCTTCGCGATTTGGCGCCGCAGGTGCTGGCGGCAGTCGTCCGGCGTTTTCGCGACTTTGCGGCCGCGGAGGACGCCGTTCAGGAGGCGCTGATCGCGGCCGCCGCGCAGTGGCCGAGTCAGGGCTTGCCGGAGAATCCGCGCGCTTGGCTGATTCGCGTCGCCGCGCGGAAAATCACCGATTTCGTCCGCGCGGAGGCGGCGCGCCAGAAGCGCGAGGCAATCGTGGTCAGTCTGGTGCCACCAGAAGATCAGCTGGTGATGGCTGCCGATCGCGGCGAAAAAGAGTTGCACGACGACACACTCACCCTGCTGTTCATGTGTTGCCACCCGGCACTCTCCACTGCCTCCGCGATTGCGCTGACGCTGCGCGCGGTAGGCGGGTTGACGACCGCCGAGATCGCCAAGGCGTTCTTGGTGCCGGAAGTCACGCTCGCGCAACGGATCAGCCGCGCGAAGCAGAGCATCAAGACTTCCGGCGTGCCGTTCGAGTTGCCTTCGCCGCCCGAGAGCGCCGAGCGGCTAGGCGTCGTGCTGCACGTCTTGTATTTGATTTTCAACGAAGGTTACACCGCAAGCTTCGGCACCGAACTCAAGCGCACGGAGCTATCGAGTGAAGCGCTGCGCCTCACCCGCTGGCTGCATCGCCTGATGCCGGAAGCCGCGGAAGTCGCCGGCCTCTTGGCGCTGATGCTGCTGACCGATGCTCGCCGCGACGCGCGTACCGGTCCCGACGGTGAGCTGATTCCACTCGATGAGCAAGACCGCAGCCGGTGGGATCAGAACGCGATCGCAGAAGGCACGGCGCTGCTCGCGAAAACCCTGCCGCTCGGTCGCATCGGCGAGTATCAGGTGCAAGCGGCGATCGCGGCGCTCCACGATGAAGCGCCGCACGAAAAGGCGACGGATTGGCCGCAGATCTTGGCCCTCTACGGCATGCTGCGCGCGCTCTCGGATAACCCAATCGTCGCGCTGAACGAAGCCATCGCCTGGGCCATGGTGCACGGACCCGAGGCAGGCCTCGAGCGGCTGGTCGCGCTCGCACACGAACCACGCTTGGCCGAGCATCATCGGCTCGCTGCGGTGCGCGCGCACCTGCTGGAGCGCGCGGGCAAGCCCGATGCTGCCGTCGCGGACTACCTGCGCGCTGCCGATCGCACGGCCAGCATCCCCGAACGCAACTACTTACTCACACGCGCTGCGCGCTTGAGCCCCGCTCGGCGGGAGTAACTGGCAGCGCTCGCGAAGGCTCGTTTCGCTGGCTCTCGGGGTCTGTCAGTTCGCTTCGTTACACGCTGGCCGATCATTTGGCCGCGGAACATCGAACGCGAAAAGCACCCTCACACTTACCGATGCACGAGGCTAAGCGAGAACGCGAAGCCCCGTGCCCGGCGTCGAGTCAGGCTAGCCTGACGTTTTCGGCGCGGGGACCCTTGTCGCCTTGGCCTTCAGTGAACGAGACCTTCTGGCCCTGTTGCAGCTCGTCGAAGCGCACGCCCTCACAGGCCGACATGTGGAAAAACAAATCTTTGCCGGAGCCGGTCGCGATGAATCCGAAACCCTTGTCCGTCAAACGCTTAATCGTACCTTCGCTCATTCGATTCACCATTGGAGAAGCACCCGTTCGGCTGAAACCAGCTCCCGGCCGAGCAGACACTTCGAGGGCGCAAAGCGCGCCGAGGGGGCACCTTACCCCGCGCGGGGCCAACAAAGACTCACAAAAGTACGCTAACGCCGTCCGCCCCTGAAAAAGCCGGGGCTTTGCTGACCCGAACCATTTGCGATACCCTTCGGAGAAGGGACAAAGCGCGAAAATGACGAAATCTGCCGCCACGACCGCCCTCCGTGCGCAGCTGTTTCGGACCTTCGAGGATCCGACCTACCGCCCCCCGCCCTTACCCCTGGTCGCGCTGGAGCTCTCCGCCCTCGCCTCGCGGGACGACGTCGATGTGACGCAGGTGGTGCGGCTCCTCGAGCGTGACCAGATGTTGGCGGGCGCCGTGATGCGCTTGGCGGGCTCCCCCATCTATGCCGGACGGGGCGTGGCACGAACCCTCACCGATGCCGTGGCGCGCCTGGGCATTCGTACAGTTCGCGACAGCGTGTTCGAGGTCGCGCTGAAGAAGACCGTCTACGTCGCCACCGCCTATTCGGATTTGATGCAGCGCATCGGTCGGCACGGCACCGCGACGGCTTACTTGGCGCGCATCGTGTGCCGGCATGCGCGCGTGGTCGAAGAGCAGGCCTTCTTGGGTGCGCTGTTGCACGATATCGGCTTCGCGGCGCTGCTGCTCGCGATGGTGCGCAAGAACGAGCAACCGCCTTCGATCGTGGAGCTGTGGCCCGCGGTCGACGCGATGCACGAGCAAGCCTCGAAGGCCGTCACCAAACTGTGGGGCTTATCCCCGGAATTGTCGCTCGTCGTGGGCAATCACCACCACGAGCACACGGGCACTTCGGTGCGGGTGGCAGCGGCGGTCAACATCGCGGATTTCTTGAGCGAGCGCTTCGACGCCCACATCGTCGGCCCGCCCGACGAAAACGGCGTGCCGCTCGCGGCCTGCGCGATCTCTCCCGCGTCGGTCGAAGACAGCCGCTCGCTGCTCGGCTTGGGGGTGGACGCACTCGATCGCATCGCCGCCGAAGCTACGCCGATCCTCCACGAAGTCCTGCGCGACTAAAGCCGAACGCGCTCGTCGGATTCCGACAATGCCGTCGCGCAGAGCGGACCCCCTCACGCGACGGGGCAGCGCGATTTTGCATTATAGTGCGCGGCGATGATCCTTTATCACTTCCCCACCTCGCCGTTCGCGCGGCGTGTGCGCCTGGCCCTGGCGCTGAAAGGCTTGTCGGCTGAGCTCCGTGACGCGCGCGCCGAAGCCGCGCATCGCGAAGCCGTGGAACGCTTGAACCCGCAACACACGGTGCCCGTGCTCATCGACGGTGAGCGCGTTTTCACCGATTCGAACGCTATTTGTCAGTATTTGGAGCGGAAGGTGCCCACCCCCAAGCTGGTGCCACCGGGCATCGAGGGCGCGGAGGCGTTCGAGCTCAGCGCACTCTGCGATGGCGTCATCAGCGGCCTCAGCAACCTGGGCATGCGCTACTTCGGGCTGCACGAAGATGCGCACTTTCCCGAGGTGAAGGCCCGCTTGGGCGGCCGAGTCCAACGCGCCCTCGACGCACTGGGAGCTCGGGTCGAAGGGGTGGCCCCGGGGCCTTTGTGCGGCGCTGAGTGGAGCCTGGCGGACATCGCGATCTACACGACCACCGCGTGGCTCGAGGCGTTGCCCGCGCGCGGCGCGACGTTCCCGCCTGCCGCACAAGTGGTCAGCTTGGGCTGGGTTTTGCCGAGCGCGCTCAGCCGCTGGGCGGATCAACATCGACAACGCGCCGACGTGCTAGCTCTCGGGTAAGCCATGCCGAAAACGCACGCCTCTACGCCATTCGTTTTGTTCTTCGCTCTCACCGTTGCTTGTAGCGGCAGCGATCCCGATGCCACCGTTGGTAATGGCGGCACTGCGGGCAGCGCCGGCGCGAGTGGCAGTGGCGCGGGTGGTAGCGGCGGCAGCGCGAATGGCGGCAGCGCGAATGGCGGTAGCGCAGCGATTGCAGGCGCGGGCGCGGGCGGCAGCGCCGGCAACACTGGCGGCGCTGGCGGCGCTGGCGGCGGAAGTTCCGGGAGCGCAGGCAGTTCGGGAGGCGGCTCTGGCGGCTCTTCGGGCGCTGATTCAGGGCAACCCTCGACGCGCCTCAGCCCGAAGCCCAAGGGCGGGGCGAACCTGCCGCCGAACGGCTACTTCGAGTACCTGCCGCGCGGCTACAGCAGCGTGACGCCGACCCCGTTGCTCGTGTTCTGGCACGGCGTCGGCGAAAACGGCAACGGCACGACAGACCTGCACAAGGTGCTCGTCAACGGTCCGCCGAATCTGATTTCGACCAATCGCTGGGATGCAGCGCGGCCGTTCATCGTCCTCTCGCCTCAACACACGAGCACGCAGGCCGACGGCGGGGGCTGCCCCACGAGCGCGGAGGTCGACGCGTTCATCAGCTGGTCACTCGCACACTACGATGTCGATCCCAAACGCGTGTACCTCTCCGGCCTGAGCTGCGGCGCGATCGGATCCTTTGCGTACCTCGCCGAGCACCGTGCCAGCGTCGTGGCCGCCGCCGTGTTGCTCTCGGGAGACCCCGGCATCCCGACCAACGCGGGCAGTGCCTGGCAACGCGCGGGCTGCGCCCTCGGTGAATTGGCGCTGTGGTCGTTCCACGGTGACAAGGATCCGACCGTGCCGTTTGCCCCCGATCACGACACGATGACCAACCTCATCGCCTGCCCGGCCCCACCGCGGCGTCCCGCGGTGTTTACGGATATCGTGAACGGTTTGCACGACATCTGGGGGCCGATTTACGATCTGAGCGGCGGCCACGGCGATATCTACCAGTGGCTGCTCGATAACAAGAAACCGTAGAAACCGCGGCTAATGGCTCATCGCCGCGCTGGTAATTTTGCCGCCGCTTTCTTGCTGGGCGCCTTCTTTGCCGTCGCTTTCTTACTGGCTGCCGCCTTCGCGCTGGCCGGCTTGGCCGTCGCAGTCTTGGTGGCGGGCGCGCTGGTTTTTTTGGTGGGGGTTGCTCTGGGCGCACTCGAGCCCTTTGCGTTCGCCTCTAGCCGGCGAATGAAGTCCTTCGCGGGCGGCAATTCGGCAACGCTCGTCACGTCCTGAAAATCCCCTTTGCCGTCCGCCCACACGCCGATCTTCGTGTGCTTCTTGAACGCCGCCAAGCTCGCGAACAATTGCCCGTCGAGCACGTAGAACGGCACGTTCCACTTGATGGTTTCTTCGGCGGGCGGGCACGCCTTGCGAATCCGCGCGCGCACTTCGGTCAAAATCGGCTGAGCAAACGCCGGCGACTTGGCAATGTAAGCATCGACCCGCGGATCGCTATTCATCGCGCCGAAAATAGCGCATCTGGCGGCCCCGAGTCACCCGACTTCCGCGCCCGCCAAGTTGACCGCGCGACGGCGGTGGGAGAGATCTCAGCCATGCCGCATCGCATCGAGCAGGTGACCGACGAATCGACCGAGGGGCGCGCGACCGCCGCCGTTTCGCGGATGCTGCTGCACTACAACGTGCGCGAGACTCGCGTCAGCGACTACCAATCCCTCACCTTGGTACTCCGCGATGAACAGGAGGAGATCGTCGGCGGCCTCGTTGGCGAAACTTTCTACGGCTGGTTGTTCGTGAAAACGTTGGTGCTCGAGCAAGCCCTGCGTCGCCAGGGTTTCGGGTCGCAGTTGCTGGCACGCGCCGAAGCCATTGGGCGCGAGCGCGGCTGCGCTCACGCGTACTTGGACACCTTCAGTTTCCAAGCCTTGCCCTTCTACGAAAAGCGCGGCTACAGCCGCTTCGGCACCCTCGAAGATTTTCCGCCCGGGCAGTCTCGCTACTTCTTACAAAAGAAGCTGTGAGTCGCGCTTAACACTACTTGATCAGTTACAGATGGCAGATCTCGATCCGCATGAGTGGGCGACAAACCACGAGACGAAAAAACCGGCGAGCCCGGCGCCCGGCTACCTTGCTTCGAGGGAGAGCCGCCCCGACTTCGGCGGCGGGCCTGCTCAAAAATTGCTCCCGCGCAGCCGAAAAGCTCAAGGTCGCACGCCAGTGACTAAGTAGTAT
>Ga0105241_10002010_pt1 | contig 15391 bp, 11 predicted proteins | sample KBSC64metaG_FD_80422 | JGI IMG/M metagenome (GOLD analysis project Ga0105241, IMG submission 80422) | Corn rhizosphere microbial communities from Kellogg Biological Station, Michigan, USA - KBS C6-4 metaG | ecosystem: Host-associated > Plants > Roots > Rhizosphere > Soil | place: Michigan, USA... | reverse complement strand
TCGTCCGCAGCTGCTTGGAGCACTGTGCACTTCGAGCCGTGACCGGAGGCGGGCAGCAGGCCAGCGAGGCCGTCGACGAGCTGCTCGCCGTCTGGTTGAAGCACGCCGGGCTAGCGCCAATTTAGAACAGCCGATTCAGCCTGAGGCACCGATGGCAAATCACGATCATCATCATCACGGATCCGCTTCAATACCCGAAACCGCGAAGGATCCGGTCTGCGGGATGACGGTGAGTACCGATCACCCGCACAGCGGCACCTCGGACCACAAAGGCGTCATGTACGTGTGCCCGATGGATCCGGAGGTGCGCGAGTCGAAGCCTGGTGCCTGTCCGAAGTGCGGGATGGCACTCGAGCCTGAGCACCCCGTCGCAGCAACGCGCACGGATTGGGTCTGTCCGATGCACCCGGAGATCGTCCGGACGCAGCCCGGGAGCTGCCCGATTTGCGGGATGGCTCTCGAGCCTCGCGTAGCCACAATGAACACGGACAATCCCGAGCTGCGCGACATGTCGCGCAGGTTCTATGTCGCGGTCGTGCTGAGTGTTCCTCTGCTTGCGTTGACCATGGGCGACATGCTGCTCGGTCATCGGCTCTCTGAAATGCTGCCACACGGGTTTCGGGGCTGGCTGGAGTTGGCCCTCTCAACGCCCGTGTGTTTGTGGGCCGGCTTTCCTTTTCTCGAGCGCGCCGTGCAATCGGTCAAGAACCGAAGCCTGAACATGTTCACGCTGATTGGGCTGGGCGTGACCACGGCCTACGTGTTCAGCGTTGTAGCGGTATTGGCGCCGGGACTATTTCCGGTTTCATTTCGCTCGGAACACGGCGAAATTGGGCTCTACTTCGAGGCCGCCGCCGTAATCGTCGCGTTGATCCTGCTCGGCCAAGTGCTGGAGCTACGAGCTCGGGGGCAGACGGGCGCGGCGATCCGCGCTTTGCTCGGTCTCGCTCCGAAAACCGCCCGTCGTATCGACGCAGGCGGCGAGACCGACGTACCGCTCGAAGTGGAGCAAGTCGGCGACCGTCTGCGGATTCGTCCAGGAGAAAAAGTGCCTGTCGATGGCGTAGTTCTGGAGGGCGCGAGCAACGTCGATGAGTCGATGGTGACCGGGGAACCGCTTGCTGTCGCGAAGAAGGCGGACGACCGACTCATCGGAGCAACGGTCAACGGAACGGGGAGTTTGGTGATGCGCGCCGAGAAAGTCGGCTCGGAAACGCTGCTGGCGAGAATCGTCGGCATGGTCTCGGAAGCTCAGCGCAGCAGAGCTCCCATTCAGAAGCTCGCCGACGTCGTTGCGGGCTATTTCGTGCCGATCGTGATCGGCATCGCAATCATTACGTTTGCCGTTTGGTCCCTGATCGGTCCGGAGCCGCGCTTGGCACACGCCCTAGTCAACGCGGTGGCAGTGCTCATCATCGCGTGCCCGTGTGCTCTTGGGCTCGCCACGCCCATGTCGATCATGGTTGCGACCGGCAAAGGCGCCTCGGTGGGCGTACTCTTCAAGAACGCCGAAGCCATCGAAGTACTGCGTAAGGTCGACACGTTGGTGGTCGACAAAACAGGGACGTTGACGGAGGGCAAACCGAAGCTCACCAAGATCATCACGGCATCGGGGGTGGACGAAGGGGCCCTCCTTCGCTGGACAGCCAGCATCGAGCGCCAAAGCGAACACCCATTGGGCGCCGCCATCATGGCCGCAGCGAAAGACCGCGGGCTCGAGCTCTCGGCCGTCAGTTCCTTCGATTCCACGACGGGTCAGGGTGTTCGCGGTATCGTCGAAGAGCGACAAATCGCAGTCGGAAACCGCGCGCTGCTCGATTCGATCGGCGCGGCTCCGGGCACGCTCGCGGAGCAGGCCGACGCGCTCCGGATGGACGGGCAGACGGTGATCTTCGTTGCCGTGGACGGCAACGCCGCGGGCCTACTGGCGATTGCCGATCCGATCAAAGAGAGCACGCCGGAAGCGATCCGGTTGCTCCACGGCGAAGGGCTTCGCATCGTCATGCTGACCGGTGACACGCGGGCGACGGCCGACGCGGTGGCAAAGCGTCTCGGGATTGACGAAGTCGTCGCCGACGTATTGCCCGATCAAAAGGCCGACGCCATCAAACGGCTCCAGAAGGACGGTCGCGTCGTTGCCATGGCCGGCGACGGCATCAACGACGCGCCTGCGCTGGCGCAGGCGGAAGTTGGAATCGCGATGGGAACTGGTACTGATGTGGCCATGGAAAGCGCTGGCGTCACGCTGGTGAAGGGAGATCTGCGCGGTATCGTGCGGGCACGCACCATCAGCCGCCTGACTCTCGCGAACATCAAGCAAAACCTATTCTTCGCGTTCGTCTACAACTCGCTCGGTATTCCGCTCGCCGCCGGCGTGCTCTACCCGGTGTTCGGTTGGCTGCTGAGCCCGATGATCGCGGCTGCAGCCATGAGCATGAGCTCGGTGTCGGTGATCACGAACGCGCTCAGGTTGAAACGCGCGGCTGTTTAGCACGCGCGGGTTAGCAGTGGTCTCAGATCGTTGGCCGCCACGCAGGTGTCGAACCCTAGTGCGCGCCCCAAGCTAAGTGGTCAACGCTAGCTCGGCTGCTGCAACGCGCGTGCGCTCTCCAACACTTCGCGAACCTTGCGTAGCAGCAGCGGCGGAGTGATGGGTTTTTCCAAGAAAGCGATGCCCGAGTCCAGAATGCCGTGGTGCACGATCGAATTGTCGGTGTACCCCGACATGTACAGCACTTTCATCGCAGGCCGGAGTGGCGCGAGCCGCTCCGCCAATTGCTTGCCGCTCATGCGTGGCATTACTACGTCCGTGATGAGTAGCTGGATTTTTGCCGTGTACTGCTCGCAGATCAAGAGCGCGTCTCCGCCGCTCTGCGCTTCGAGGACGTTGTAGCCGGCGCGACGCAAAATCGTTCGCGCCAAGTCCCGCACCTGCTTTTCGTCCTCCACGAGGAGTATTGTCTCGGTGCCGGTGAACACGGTCGGTTCGGGCGAAACGAGCTCCGACCCGTCACGATCGTCGTCGTTTCTCGGAAGATAGATTTTGAACGTCGTGCCTGCGCCGACCTCGCTGTAGAGCCAGATGTGGCCGCCGAGCTGTTTGACGATACCGAACACGGTGGCTAATCCGAGTCCCGTGCCGCGCTCCTGCCCTTTGGTCGTGAAGAACGGCTCGAACGCCCGCTCACGGACGGCCGCGCTCATCCCCGAGCCCGTGTCGGAGATCGCGAGTAGCACGTACGAGCCGGCTTTCACGCCGACGTGGTCCGCAGCGTATGCGGCGTCGAGCTCTACGTTCGCGGTTTCGATGGTGAGCTTCCCGCCCTGGGGCATCGCGTCGCGAGCATTCACTACGAGATTCATCAGGATCTGTTCGACCTGCCCGGCGTCCGCGTGAACCAGACCGAGGTTGCGTTCGCTCAAGACCGCGACCTCGATGTCTTCCCCGATCATGCGCGCGAACATGCGTTCCATGTTCGCGACTACTTCGTTCAAATCCAAGACGACGAGCTGCAAGATCTGTTTTCGACTGAAAGCGAGTAGCTGTCGAGTGAGGGCAGCCGCGCGCTTACCTGCGTGCTCGACCTCCTCGATATCGGCGCGGATCGGTTCACCCGGTTTCAGCTCGGCGAGCGCCAAACTCGTGTAGCCGAGGATGACCGACAGAAGGTTGTTGAAGTCGTGAGCGACACCGCCGGCCAGGCTGCCAATGGCCTCCATTTTCTGTGCGTGGCGCAGCTGCTCCTCGGTCTTGCTCAGTTGCTCTTCGGCTTCTTTGCGCGCGGTCACGTCGCGCACCACGGAAAGGCGAGCAAGGCGCCCCTCGAGCTCCAGATCGTGGGTCGAGAGCTCGACCCAAATCAGCGAGCCGTCTTTCTTCTTGTGCCTCGCCGGCTGAGCGAGGCCGTCCCGAACCGCGTAGGTCGCCGAACCAATGTCGTCGCTTACGGGGACGACCACCTCGAGCTCGGCAAGCGTGAGCGCGGCGAATTCCTCCCGCGTGTATCCGTAGTGGCGCAGGGCGGCATCGTTCACCGCCAGTAGGGAGTTGGTCGTCCGGTCGCGGACCCACGTGGGCAGTGGGCTGTTCTCGAATAGCGCCCGATAACGCTGCGCCGCCTTCACCAGCTCGACCTCGGCACTGCGCCGCGCCGAGCGCACCTTGGCCTCGCGAATTTCACGTTCCAGCGCAGGAATCAGGCGTTTTAAGTGCCCCTTGATCAAATAGTCATGAGCGCCGGCGTGCATCGCCTCCACCGCCACTTCTTCACCGATCGTCCCCGAGACGATGATGAAGGGCAAATCGAGATTCAATTCACCCACGAGCGCGAGCGCAGAGAGGCCGCTGAAGGTCGGCATCGACCAATCGCTGATCACGGCATCGAACGTTTGCGCGCGAAGCGCAGAACGCATGGCCTCGGCATCCTCCACTCGCTCGAACTCCACCACGGGGACCCCACGGCGTAACTCGTGCAGGAGTAGTTTGGCGTCTGAGGCCGAATCTTCGACCAGCAAAACGCGGATTTTTGAGAGCGCCATCGATTGTCAGCCACCGGTCTATCACCGCAATGAGGCCTTGGATCAGGAAAGTGATCAAACCAGCAAACCCGGCACGGCGGTCACACGGTCTTCGCAATTCCCCCACTGTAGTGTTTTGCAACAGGTGATGCTGGTGGCGGCAAGTCCTCTGACCGAGTTGCAAATGGAGGTCTATCGGTCTACCAGCGGAGAGACTCCGAATGATATCTAACGTCAACGCCGAAGCCCGATTTACGAGGCTCTCCGAGTCCGGAATCATCGGTGTCGTGGTGGGGGATTTGCAGGGTCGAATCGTCGAGATCAATGACGCTGCGCTGAATCTATTGGGGTATTCGCGGGACGAAATCCTATCTGGCAAGGTGGTTTGGGCCCAACTGACACCACCCGAATGGCATCAAGTCGATGCGACTGCCGTCGAGCAATTGTTGAAATCGGGAGTGGGCGCCCTGCGCGAAAAAGAATACATCCGCAAAGACGGCAAACGCGTGCCCGTGCTGGTCGGCTCAGCGATGGTCGAAGGTGAAGCACGCCTCGCCTTGTCGTTCATTTTGGATCTTACCGAGCGCAAAGAGTCACAGGACGCCATCGAGCGACTGCACGCGGCTCAGGCGAACGACGCGAGGTTCCGCGCGCTCCTCGAAACCGCCCCGGATGCAATGGTGATCGTCGACGCTACGGGCGCGATCACCATCGTCAACGGGCAGGCCGAAACGCTTTTTGGCTACTCCCGTACCGAGCTCGTGGGCCAGCCTATCGAGCGACTGATGCCCGAGCGGTTTCGAGGAGGCCATCCGGCTCACCGCGGCGCGTATTTCCGCGAACACCGCGTGCGCCCCATGGGTGCCGAGCTCGAACTCTATGGCTGCCGGAAGGATGGCAGCGAGTTTCCGATCGAGGTCAGCCTGAGCCCCCTCGAAACGGATGCGGGGCTTTTGGTCTCGAGTGCCATTCGCGACATCAGCGAACGAAAGAAGGCCGAACAGCAGCGTGCGAGCTTAGCGGCGCTGGTCGAGTCATCGGACGACGCCATCATCGGAAAGAGCCTAGACGGCCTCGTTACCAGCTGGAACGACGGCGCGCGGCGCCTGTTCGGCTACACGGCGACCGAAATCGTCGGTCAGCCGATTTCGCTGATCGTCCCGGCCAACTACAGCCATGAATTCGCCGGTATTCTGCGGGCCGTTTCTGGCGGCGAAGTTCAGCGCATCGAGACCGTTCGCCGCCGCAAAAACGGCTCGCTCGTGGACGTATCACTCACGATCTCACCAGTTCGCAATGCGACGGGCGGCGTCGTCGGAATCGTCAAAGTAGCCCGTGACGTCACCGAGCGACGCCGCGCGGAGCGTGAGTTGGCTCATGCGAAGGAGACGGCAGAGGCAGCCAGTCGGGAGCTCGAAGCTTTCAGCTACTCGGTCGCTCACGATTTGCGCGCGCCCCTGCGCGGGATGAACGGCTTCGCGCAGGTCTTGCTCGACGAGTACAAGGACAAATTCGACGCCGACGGTCAAGACTGGTTGAACGAGATCTTGCTCAATGCCAATCGCATGGGCGCGCTGATCGACGCCTTGCTCTCGCTGTCGCGCGTGACACGCAGCGATTTTCGTCGGGAGTCCGTCGATCTCTCGAACCTCGCCCGAGTGACGCTATCCAGCCTAGCCGCACAGGATCCATCACGCAGCGTCGAGCTCGTCATTCAGGACCGCTTGCTGGCCCAGGCGGACTCCGCGCTCATCAGCGCATTGTTCGAAAATCTACTGAGCAATGCTTGGAAGTTTACGAGCAAGGCGGAGAACGCCCGCATCGCCGTTGGCTGTAACGCGAGTGAAGGCGAACGAGTATTCTACGTTCGCGACAACGGCGCGGGTTTCGACATGGCCTATGCGCAAAAGCTCTTCGCCCCGTTCCAGCGCTTGCACTCCAATCGAGAATTTCCGGGCACCGGCATTGGGCTTGCCACCGTTCAACGTATCGTACATCGCCACGGCGGCCGCATATGGGCCGAGGCCAGCACTGGCGCCGGGGCAACGTTCTATTTCACTCTCCCAGGAGAAGTCTCGGACGCACCATGACCCCGCTCATCCTACTGGTGGAAGACAACCCGAGCGACGAGAAGCTGACGCTTTTGGCGCTGAAGAAGTGCGACGTCGCCCATCGCGTGGTCGTAGCGCGCGATGGGGCCGAGGCGCTCGACTACCTGTTTGCGACCGGCGCGCACGCCGAACGCGACCCATCGCTGCTACCAACACTCGTTTTACTCGACCTCAAGTTGCCGAAAATCGACGGGCTGGAGGTACTCCGCCGTGTGCGCGCCGACGAGCGCACTCACTCCTTGCCCATCGTCATTTTGACCTCCTCCAAGCAGGACGAGGACGTCGCGCAAGGCTACCAGTCGGGCGCGAATGCTTACGTGCGCAAACCCGTTGCGCATGCCGAGTTCATCGCCGCAGCCAAGACGATCGGCGTCTTTTGGCTCTCCTTGAACCAACCCGCGCCTCGCAACCCAATGCGCTGAGCGGCGCTAGTCGCCCAGCGAGCGGCAGTCTCTGACCCTGCTCCGTCGCCCGGCGCGATGTCGAGGGGCTTGGCGATCACGCGCATTCTATTCGGCCCCCCGCGCAAACAATGCGCCGAGTCTGCGTGTGCGGTCGTGGAAATCGACGTTTCTTGGGCGGGGCACGGTTGTTGCTCAAGCGAGTGCACGGTGGCTTCGGAGAGGAAGCAGACCCGAGAGATGGAGAAGGGTGCAGTGACGAACGTCAAATTAGAACTGTCGCGCGATCATCAGGACCACGACGCACTCCTTCGGCACTTGGCTGAATTGGTCGACGCGAAACGGCCACCCGCAGAGATCCGTCAGTGCTGGCTCGAATTCGAGGAGAACCTCGTGGATCATCTCGAAACCGAAGAGCGCTCGTTGTTCAGCGTTGCCGTTCAGGCGCACCGGCTGGAGATCGAAAAACTGCGCGCAGAGCATCGGCAGATTCGCCAGTCGCTCATCGGAGTCAGTGTCTCGGTCGAGCTTTGCACGCTGAAAAGGTCCGCCATCGACGAGTTACTCACCCTGTTGAACGCCCACGTCGAACACGAGGAGCGCTCGCTGCACCACTGGCTCGAGGAGGACGAAGGGATCCTGGCACTCCGCGGCGTGCATGCCATCCGTTCTCGACGTGAGCGTTCGTCTGCTCGTTTGAAAGCGGCGCTGAAGGTCGGCGCGTGAGCGAACGACGGTCGGCTGCACGCGCGAACGCGTGTGCGGTGTCCGTGTGCGGGTAGCTCAGTTGCGCGGGCGATTCACGACGACGCCGTATTCGTGCAAGCGATACTGAATCGTCCGTACGCTGATATCCAAGATCTCGGCGGCGCGGCTGGTCGAGCCTTGTGCGGCCTCGAGAGTCGTGAGGATGGCGTGCTTTTCGAGCTCGGCCAAGGTTGCGCCGGGGATGCGAATGCCGTCGGGTGAATCGGGCGCGGCATCGAACGGCAGCGCATCGGCCTCGACGACATCGCCGTCGCTGAAGACGACCGCGCGCTCCATCGCATTTTCGAGCTCACGCACGTTGCCCGGCCAGCGATGGGCCATCAGCTTCGCGCGGGCAGCAGGGCTCAGGCTGTCGATCTGTCGGTGATTTTCGCGCGCGAACTTCCGCAAGAAGTGCTCGGCCAGCACGGTCACGTCCTGCCCACGCAAGCGCAGGGAAGGCATCTCGATGTGGACGACGTTCAATCGGTAATACAGATCCTCGCGGAAGCGCTTCTCGCGAACCTCTGCGGCCAAGTCTTTGTTGGTTGCGGCCACGACGCGCACGTCGACTTTCACCGTCTCGTTGCCGCCCACCCGCTCGAACGTCTTCTCTTGCAGGACGCGCAGCAGTTTCACTTGCGTTGCCGCCGGGATCTCGCCGATTTCGTCCAGGAACAGCGTTCCGCCGTCCGCCTGCTCGAAGCGACCGATGCGACGACGGTCGGCGCCGGTGAAGGCGCCCTTCTCGTGGCCGAACAGCTCGCTCTCGAGCAGACTCTCGGCCAGCGCCGAGCAGTGCAGCGAGACGAGCGGCGCTTTCGCGCGCGGGCTCAAGGCGTGCAGCGCACGCGCGAGTTCCCCTTTGCCTGTCCCGCTTTCGCCGGTGATGAGCACCGTGGCGCGTGACGGCGCGACCTGCTTGGCCATCGCATAGACTCGCTGCATCGCCGGACTCGTCCCGAGTAACCCTTCGAGCCCGGCGTGGTCGCGCGTCCGCAATTGCCGGCGCAGGTTCTCTGCCTCGGTGGCGAGCTCGCGGCGCTGGAGCGCGCGCTCCACGGCGAGCAGCAGCGCGTCGAAGTCGATGGGTTTGGTCAGGTAGTCTTCTGCGCCTGCGCGCATGGCCTGCACTGCGGAAGACACGTCACTGAATGCGGTCGTGACGATGCTCGGGATGTCCGGGTTTTGCTCGTGCACTTTGGCGACGAGCTGCATGCCGTCCATGTTCGGCATTTTGAGATCCGTCACGATCAAGTTGGGCGCTTTTTCTGCGACGAGCTCGAGCGCTTGCAGGCCATCGGCGGCAGTTTCGACCTCGTAACCCTCTTGCTGGAGTAACTTGGCGAGCCCGCTGCGCGCGCTGGCTTCATCGTCCACTACTAGAATTCTGGCTTTTTTCATGGTGCGTTTTCCGGATCACCGAGCGGGAGCTTGATGCGAAAGGTTGTCTTGCCGGGGTTGCTCGCGACCGTGATGCTACCGTTGTGATCGGTCACGATGCGATGGGTGATCGCTAGGCCGAGGCCGGTTCCGCCCTCTTTGGTCGAAAAGAAGGCGTCGAAAATCGGGGCATCGGGGCTCGGCAGGCCCGGCCCGTCGTCTTCCACCTCGATCGAGACGTAACGCGGCTCGCGCCGAGCGCGCAGGACGACGCTCCCGCCGCCCCCGGTTCCCGTGGCTTCCACGCCGTTTTGTAACAAATTCAGCAGGACCTGAGTCAGCTTCGCGGAATCCGCTTGGAAGTCGAGATCAGCACTGGGTAAGTCACTCACGAGGGTGACGCCCGCTTGGTCGGCCTGGGCTACCACCATGGCGCGCGCATGTTCACACAGCTTGTGCAGGCTGACCGGCTTGAGTTGGAGTGGCTTCGGTCGCGCGAAGTCCAAAAACTCGGTGACCAGGTCGGCGAGGCGCTTGATTTCGTCAGCGACGACGCGAGTCGCCTCGAGCATGTCCTGCTCGCTGGCTTTCTTCTTGATGGCGCGTTGCAAGAAAGAAACGTGCAGCTGCGCGCCGTTGAGTGGATTGCGGATCTCGTGCGCGAGGCCCGCTGCAAGCGTGCCGATCGCCGCGAGCTTCTCGGCTTGGCGCGTGCGTTCCGCCATCGCGCGGGCCTCCGTCAAATCGCGCCCGATGGCGAACAAGATGACGTCGTCGCCCTGCTGTTCGCCGGCGTAGGCCAGATTCCAGGTGATATCGCGGTGTTTGCCGGCTCGGGTTCGCAGCACTCCCTCCACCCATTGTGAGGGCGCGCGGCCCGCGAGGCCTTCGTGGAGCTGCTCGGGTAAATTCGCGCTCGGCTCGTCGGCAATGAGCGCCGCGAGGAACGATTGCCCGAGCAGTTGGTCGCGGTCGAAACCAGTGACGCGCTCGGCCTCGCGATTGACCAAACGAATGATGCCCGTCGTATCGAGCCCGATGATGAGCACGCTGGCGAGCTCCACCGCGTTGATATAGCGGTGTTCGGTGCGCGAGAGCGCATCACCGAGTTCGGTGCGCTCGAGCCGCCCGACCTCGCGAATCCGCTCTGCAAAAGAGTCCTTGTAAGTCTGGAGCATCACCGCGAGCTCCAGATCCAACACGCGGAGCAGCGCTTCGCGGGTCGGCGCTGCATTCTCGGCGAGTTCGCGATCGGCGATGCGGAGGAGAGACACTCGAATCAGCGCCATGGCCGTCAGCATGTAGCGCTGCGGCAGCCCGATCCTGACGTGCACTCGCCCGATCTGAGCCGTTTGCTCGGCGTACGCTTCGTCGTAGATACCGCCACAGATACGGGCAAGCCAGAGCACGAGCGAGCGTTGCAGCCGCTGGATCTGCTCTTGACCCGTGAAGACATCGTGGGCAGCCGAGTGCTCGCGGATCCGATCGTAGAACTCCTGCGCGATGCGCGGGAATTCCGGGGCTGCTCGCTCTCGGAAGGCGAGCAGCAGCTCGGCATCACGAGCGCCGAAGCGCACGTACCGCTTCAACTCCTGAAATCGAGTCTCCTGCGAATCCGGGGGCATCGTTCGGGGCCGACTCTAGCCCAGGTCGCGACGGCAAGGGGGCCTCGATTTCGCCCGACTCCTCGACGTGCCAGCCGGGGAGCGAGCTAATCAACGCGTCTTTCAGCTTGATATAGTCGACCGGCTTCGTGAACAGGAGCGGCGCGGCGCCGCCGAACGCATCTGCGTGAAACAGGTTGGGGTAGCCGGTGACAATCAACACCGGGAGGCCGGGGCGTTGAGCTCTCGCAAATCGACTCACTGACGCCGCGTCCGCGTGCGCGGTCGTGAGCTCCGTCACTAGTGCGTCAGGCACAGGGGTGTGCGTGAAGCGTGCGATCGCGGCAGCTCCGTCTCGCGCAATCTCGACCGTCAGACCGTCCTCGCGGAGCATCTCCGCCAGGCGACGGGTGGTCCGCAGGTCGTCATCGACCAGCAGCACGACCGGCGTGCGGGGGAGTCCATCTGGCGGCATGCCCTGGCCTGTTGCAATTCGCTGGCCAAACCTGCAGGTCGCGGTTTTCTGCGCAAATCAGCGGCTGAGCCGCGTGGAATCACCCGCGTCATGCGCTGCTGGGTGGGCTCGGCGGATGCAGTCGACGCGCTTCTTTTTCGCCGGCGCGCAGGTTTTGCGCTTGGACGCATCTTCGCGAATCAACCAAGAGCTCGTGTTTTGTGCGTGATCACGCGGCAAGGCGTCGAGGCACGAGTCTTGCGATGGGCGGGCAACGGAATGTCTACCCACACCGAGAAATTCAATTACGACGACGCCACGGTGCGAAAGTTCGTCTTCGCCACCGCCGTCTGGGGTGTCGTCGCGACACTCGTAGGCTTGTGGCTCGCGTTGATGCTGGTCATGCCGCAGCTCAACTTCGGCTTGGCTCAGCTGAGCTTCGGCCGGCTGCGCCCGCTGCACACCAATGCGGCCATCTTCGCCTTCGCCGGCAACGCCATCTTCGCGGCCATCTACTACTCGAGTCAGCGCCTGTTGAAGACGCGCATGTTCAGCGACGCGCTGAGCAAGTTTCACTTCTGGGGTTGGCAGGCCATCATCGTGGCTGCGGCACTCACGTTGCCCTTCGGGATCACGCAGTCGAAAGAGTATGCGGAGCTCGAATGGCCGATCGACCTGGCCATCGTCGTGGTCTGGGTGGCGTTTGCGGTGAATTTCTTCGGTGCGATCGCGAAGCGCCGTGAGCGGCACATCTACGTCGCGATTTGGTTCTACGTCGCGACCATCATCACCGTCGCCATTCTGCACATCTTCAACAACCTCGCGTTGCCCGTCTCGCTGTTCAAGAGCTACGGCATCTACGCGGGCGTGCAGGACGCGTTCATGCAGTGGTGGTACGGGCACAACGCGGTCGCGTTCTTCCTGACCACGCCGTTTCTCGGGCTGATGTACTACTTCTTGCCCAAGGCGGCGAATCGGCCTGTTTTCTCGTATCGCCTGTCGATCCTGCATTTCTGGTCCTTGGTCTTCATCTACATCTGGGCCGGCCCTCACCACTTGCACTACACGGCGCTGCCGGAGTGGGCTTCGACGCTCGGCATGCTGTTCAGCGTGATGCTGTGGATGCCCTCGTGGGGCGGCATGATCAACGGCCTCATGACCTTACGTGGCGCCTGGCACAAGGTGTCCGAAGATCCAGTGCTCAAGTTCTTCGTGGTCGGCATCACCTTCTACGGCATGGCGACGTTCGAAGGCCCGCTGCTCTCGATCAAGAGTGTCAACGCGCTCTCGCACTATACCGACTGGACCATCGCGCACGTGCACAGCGGCGCGCTCGGCTGGAACGGTTTCATGACGTTCGGCATGCTCTACTACCTGACGCCCCGCATCTTCCAGACCAAGCTCTGGTCGAAGAAGCTCGCCGAGGTTCACTTCTGGGTAGGGACGATTGGCATCCTGCTGTACATCGTCGCGATCTACGCGGCTGGCGTCACCCAGGGGCTGATGTGGCGCGCCTTCGACAGCACGGGCCGGCTTGCTTATCCCGACTTCATCGAGACGGTCGTGCGCATTCTGCCGATGTACTGGGTGCGCGTCGTGGGCGGCACCTTGTTCATGTCCGGCATGTTCATGGCTCTGCTCAACATCATCATGACCTGGCGGACGCGCCCGGCGCGCTACGAAGAATCGACTGATGAGGCCGCACCGCTCGGCGCTTACACGGGTCCGGTAACGGAATTCGTGCTGCCCAAGCACAGCACCATTTCCGACAACGGCCAGCGCTTGATCTACTTCGTGCAAGCGAAGTGGCACCGAGTCTGGGAGCGACAGCCGCTCAAGTTCACGGTCTGGGTCGCGCTCGCGGTGATCGTGGCCTCCCTGTTCGAGGTCGTGCCGACGTTCCTGATTCGCTCCAACATTCCGACCATCGCTTCGGTCAAGCCGTACACGCCATTGGAGCTCGTTGGCCGCGACATCTACGTGGCGGAAGGTTGTTACAACTGCCACTCACAGATGATTCGACCGATCCGCTCGGAAACCGAGCGCTACGGTGAGTATTCGAAGCCGGGTGAGTTCGTGTACGACCATCCGTTCCAGTGGGGTTCGCGCCGCATTGGCCCCGATCTGCATCGCGTCGGCGGAAAGTATCCGTACCTGTGGCACGTGCGTCACATGCAGGACCCGCGCTCCACGACGCCGCAGTCGATCATGCCGGCCTACGGCTGGCTGTTCAAAGACGATCTCGACTACGCGACCATCCAACCCCGCGTGGACGCGATGGCGATGCTCGGAGTGCCCTACGGCGACGCGGTGCTGCACGCCGAGAGCATGGCGCGCACGCAAGCCAAGCAAATCAGCGTCGAGATCGTCGCGCAAGGTGGACCCGATCAACTCGAAGCGAAGAAGATCATCGCGCTCATCGCCTACCTGCAGCGCTTGGGCACGGACATCAAGAAGCTGCCCCCGAGCGCGGCGCCCAGCGAAAATAAGGCCGACAATCGCGGCCCGGCAACCGGTATCGAGACCAACATCGCGCCAACCAAGAGCGCAACGGAGGCGTTCTAACCATGAAACTGAGTGATGTCATGTCTGCCATGCATCTGACCATCTACGCTGAATTGCCGCTGCTCTTGTTCGTCGGCGTGTTCATCGGTGTGGCGCTGCATCTGCTTCGGGGGCCGCAGCACTTCGAGGCAATGCGTTCGCTCCCGCTCGACGAGAAAGATCGCGACGAAAGGCGAGGCCAATGAGCGCGTCCCAGCATCCGCTGCCCGTCGTGGTCAAAGCCGCGGGTGACTCCGAGACCCGGGCGTCGAACGCAGAACCCGAAGCCGCACTGCTCGACCACGAGTACGACGGCATTCGCGAGTACGACAATCCACTCCCACGCTGGTGGGTGTGGATGTGGTTCGGCAGCTTCGTGTTCGCGATTGGCTACTTCTTTCACTATCACGTCTCACACAACGGCACGTCCGTCGCCGATGGCTACGAGCAAGACATGGCCGAGGCGCGCGAGGCGGAAGCCAAGCAATCGCTCGCCGAACCGGTGAGCGAAGAGTCGCTCGGTAAGCTCATGGCGAACCCTGCCTTGATGGTCGACGCGAAGGCCATGTTCGGTCTGCGCTGTTCGCCCTGCCACGGCGCCAACGCACAAGGCATCATTGGCCCGAATCTGACGGATAATTCCTGGATCCACGGCAAAGGCACGTTGAGCGATATCTACGGCGTGGTCGAGGGCGGAGTCGCCGCCAAGGGCATGCCTGCGTGGGGCCGCACGCTGACTCCGATCGAGCTGCGCAAAGTGGTCGCATTCGTCGGTACCCTGCGCGGCACGAACGTCGCTGGCAAACCGCCGGAAGGCACGCCCCTACCGTGAGCGTGAGCCGACGATGAACCACCTCGTTTCACCCGAGCGCGTGCTCCCGACCTTGAACGCGGACGGAACGCGAAATCGCATCCGCCCGCGCCTCTACCCGGGTCGGTTGCATACGCGACGGCGTGTGACGGGGTGGGCGCTCATCGCGTTGTTCGTCGGCCTGCCGTGGCTCCGCATTGCAGGCAAACCTGCGGTGTTCTTGGATGTCGTTCAGCGGCAGTTCACTCTGTTCGGTCACACCTACCTGGCGACCGACGGCGTGCTGCTCATGCTGCTCATGCTCACGATCTTCGCGAGCGTGTTTTGGCTGACGGCTCTGGTGGGGCGCGCTTGGTGTGGTTGGGGTTGTCCTCAAACCGTGTACATGGAGTTCTTGTTTCGCCCGATCGAGCGGCTCTTCGAGGGCAAACGCGAAGCGCAGCTGCGCTTGGACAAAGCGGGCCTCAGTTGGCGCCGTGTCGCCAAAAGTGGCGTGTTTCTCGTGCTTTCGTTCATTCTTGCCAATGTGTTTCTGTCTTACTTCGTGGGCACGCACGCGCTCCGCACGTGGGTGACCGAGCCGCCAGCTCTGCACATGAGCGGTTTCCTCGTGGTCGCCGTGACCACCGGCCTGATGTTTTTCGACTTCGCTTATTTTCGAGAGCAGATGTGCACCGTGATCTGCCCGTACGCGCGGTTGCAGTCGGTGCTCCTCGATCGGCGCTCTTTGCTCATCGGCTACGATGGCCTGCGCGGCGAACCGCGGAGTAAGGGTAAGCCCAAGCCGGGCCACGGCGATTGCATCGACTGCAACGCTT
>Ga0105241_10002007_pt1 | contig 15395 bp, 9 predicted proteins | sample KBSC64metaG_FD_80422 | JGI IMG/M metagenome (GOLD analysis project Ga0105241, IMG submission 80422) | Corn rhizosphere microbial communities from Kellogg Biological Station, Michigan, USA - KBS C6-4 metaG | ecosystem: Host-associated > Plants > Roots > Rhizosphere > Soil | place: Michigan, USA... | reverse complement strand
GGTTCAGACCATTGAGATAGCCGGCGGTCGCCGCGGGCATCGTCCCGCCGTTGGTGAGGACGAGCGGTTCCCCGGTCGCGCCGGCGGACAGCGCGTCCGGGAAGTTCGTACCGGTCGCTATCAGGACGACCTGCGGGTGCGCGTCGATCGCCTTGGCGATGGCCACCGACGTGGCGAAGCGCTCCTGCCCGGCCAGCCGGACGACGTTGTAATGCAGAGCCTTGACAGCGGACTCGACCTGCGGTGTCAGGGCGCTGGTACCGCCGAGCAGATAGACCGTACCGCCGGGGGCCAGGACCCGCTTCATCTCGGCGGCGACCGCGGGGGCCAGAGCGGTCGGCGGCGTGATCAACAGCGGCGCGTTCTTCCGGACCGCGAGTGCCGAGCCGGCGAGCGCGTCGGCGTAGGCGTCGGAGCGGGAGAGCACGATGGCTCCGGCCTGGCTGCGCCCGCGATCGCCGGTGTCGCCCGCGCGGGCGAAGTCGTACTGGGACGCGGCGATCGCGGTCCCCACCCGGTCGGCGCCCCACTGGCGCAGCACGTGCGCTGCTCCGGTGGGCTGCCAGACCGGATCGTCCGCGTTGGCGACGGTGGCCAGCGCCGCGCCACCGGTTGCCGGGATCTGGACGGAGGCGTGCGCCAGGGGCTGGGTGTAGGCGATCTTCGTGCCGTCCGCCGACCAGGCGGGCATCGTCGCGCCGTACGTCTCGTGGGTGACTTGAGTCAGCCCCGATGTGCCGTTCGACGCGACGGTGAAGACCTGGTCCACGCCGCTGCCGTCCTTGCGGACGAAGGCGATGCGGGTGCCGTCGGGCGAGTAGGCGGGCTGGGCGGCGTTGCCGATCAGCATCGTCGCGGTGCCGTTGGCGGCGTGCCAGACGTCGGAGGACGCACCGGTGGTGCGCTGGTAAGCGATGCCGCCGTCCGCGGAGACGGTCGGGAAGTCGTCGCTCGCCCCGGCGGTGGGATTCGCGCCCGGGACGGGAATCTCGTAGCCGGCGGAGGACCCGTCGGTCGCGGCGAGGTGGAGCTGGCCGTCTCGCGAGAAGACCACGAAGCTGCCGCTGGGATCGACCGCCGGATCGCGGTCGTCGTGGCCCTTGGTGACGTCCAGAAGACCCGAGCCGTCGGGGGCGATCGACACGAGTCCGTAGTCTGCCGAGCTCCAGATGAGACGGTTGCCGTTGGGCGTCCAGGCGGGCCGGTAGGACACGCGTGTCGCGATCGGACCGGCGTGGCTCGTCGTGAACAGGTTCCCGTTCTGCACATAGGCCATCGCCCCCGGCGCACCGCTGGCCGGCGGGCTCGGCACCACGGGCTGCCACGACAGGTAGCTGATATACGTCGACGGCGCGGTCAGGACCGACACCGCGTGCGAGGTGACGTCCTCGATGTCGACCTTCCCGGGGTCGATGTAGGCGATCCGCTTGCCGCTCGGCGACCACGCCGACGCCGTGCAGCCGGAAGCGCAGGTGGTCAGCTGACTGACGCCGCTGCCGTCCAGGGCCGCGGTGAAGATCTGCGGCGTGCCGATGCCGGTGCCGGTCGTGCGGGTGAACGAGATGCTCTTGCCGTCGGGGGAGAGGTTCGGCTCCGAGGCGTTGTCCAGGACGGGGGTCTCAGCGTGCGTCGTCGTGTCGAACAGCCACACCCCGGCCGGCCCGCACACGCCTTGGGCGTCCCGCAGGCTGCGCTGGAACGCGATCAGGTGCCCCAGCCCGTTGGGGGCGGTGTCGCCACACGACGCGCCCGGCGCCGTCCCCGTCGCGGCCGGCAGCGGAATCAGCGGCGCCGCCGTCGCGGTCGCGCTGGGCGTCACGCCGTAGATCTGGGTGAGCCCCGTGGCGTCCGCGTTGGCGAAGGCCACACCGGCGCCACCGTCGTACCAAGCAGGCGCAGATCTGACACCGCTGGCACCCTCGTGGATCGTGATCGCCGCCGACCCGTCCGCATGGCTGATCACCAGCCCGGCCCACCCGGCGTCGTTCACCGAGGCGAGCCACTGACCATCCGGCGACCACGAGGCGTTCCCCGGATAGTTCCCGTTGACCTGCAACGACGAGGACTGAGAACCATCCGGGTTCGCGATCCAGACCCCACTGCCGCCCATAGTGATCGCCAGCTTGCCGTCCTGCCCCGGCTCGGTGGCCCCGGCAGGCGCGCCACCGACCGCGAAAGCACCGGACGCACCCCCCAGGACGGCAGCAGCGGCAAGCCCGGCCCGGAATCGCGGCAGGGAAGCACGGGAAGAGCGGCTCATGACGAATCCCCCAGGAAGAAATGACCCCAAAAACAATGAATTTCGACGCCATCGCGGGCCGATACTCCTACCGCGCCGGGGAATCGTATCCCAAGGTCTCGCGAGGCGAACGTACAACACATCCGGCCCGACCACGGTCCAGATCTCGTCCAGCGACAAGGCATTCAAGACCAGTGGCTGCGCGCCGTGGGCGAAGGTCGGCTGATCATGGTGCTCAGAAAGTCGCCCACATCCGACCCGCCGCTCACCTGAAGTAGTGCGAATCCGGCCCCGCATCCGTGAAAAGGAGGCGGGGCCATGCGCAGCCCGCACGGCCCCTCCTAGGCAACGCTGTCGAGCCGCGTCCGCGCAGCCAGCTCAGGCGTACCTCACGTGTCAGGAGTCTTCCTCGGCCTCCACGATCACCGTCCGCACGCCGCCGATGACGATCTCCCCTTCTTCCTGACCGGGTTCCGGGGTGGGATTGGGTTGGGGCGACGGCTCCGGTTCGGGTTCCGGCGGTTCTGGCGGTTCTGGGGGTTCAGGCGGCACCGTCACTGTCACTTCTGGAGGTTCCGGCGCCTCCTCCGGATGCCATTCCGACGGCTCCACGACCTCCGGGGGCTCCGGCTGCTCCGGCTCGGGCTCCGTACCCGGGGTCTCGGGTTCGAGCTCGACTCGAGGGGCGTCGGTGGCCAGGGAATACGCCCCCCGCTTGAACGTCCCGTCCGGGAGTGTCTCGGTGCAGGTGAGCTCGACCTGGTACGAACCAGGCGTCACCTCCCACTCGAACTGCCCGGTGGCACCGTCGGCCACAACGATCTGCCGCGGCGGAACCTCGACCTGATCCTCGACGACCAAGACTCGCATGCGGACGTCGCCGGGCGGTTGTGGACCGGCTGAGATGGACAGCCGCAGCGTGATTCGCGGACTGCCCAAGACGGTCACACTTTGAGTGGTGATCGAATCGTGGAAGGAATACGTCCTGGTGCCAGTCACATCGTTGAAGCCGCCCGACATGCCGCCTCCTCCCAGAGTTGGTCCCCTCCTGGAGGAACTACCCGTCGTAACGGCCCACACGCCAACACGCCTGGCGGGATAGCCCGAATAGCTGAGTGGCAGCCGGGGACGGAATCCGCCGCCAACCATCTGCCAGTGGCGGCGCAGCAATGGTCCAGCTGACTGCGAAGACGGTGGCTGACTTCCGGGCGACATCCGCTACTCGCCTGGCAGAACCCGTAACTGAAGGGCCCGGCGGCGCGGCCATCGCCGCGCCGCCGGGCCCGAGGGCCAGGGCCTCAGTCCCGCATCAGGTGTTGTTCGCCAGGGCCAGCAGCCGCGAGCTGTCGCCGTTGAACCGATCCCGGTCCACCGCACCCGAGATGCCGCTCACCGACCCCGAGCTCGTGTACTGCCATATCGTCGCGAAGGGGAACCCGCCGGGGATCGTCGGGTTGGCCGCGGTCGTCCAGTCCGCCACGAACAGCGGGCTGCGGGTGGACATGCCGCTCCAGCTGCCGGTGCACGAGTTCCACCAGCTCGGGCTGGTGTAGATGACGATGTCGCGCGTGGTCTTCGCCTTGTACTCGTTGTAGAAGTCGAGGATCCAGTTGCGCATCGAAGTCGTCGACAGGCCGTAGCACCCGCCCTCGAGGTCCAGCATGCCCGGCAGGGTCAGGTTGTCGGCCGACCAGGCGCCGCCGTGGGTCGCGAAGAAGGCCGCCTGCGTGGCGCCGCTGGAGGAGCCCGGCTGCGCGAAGTGGTACGCACCCCGGATGACCTTGGCGTTGTACGCGTGCAGGTAGTTCGCGCTGAACATCGGGTCCGTGTACGTGGTGCCCTCGGTCGCCTTGATGTAGGCGAAGGAGATCCCCGCCGCCTTCACCGACGACCAGTTGATCGTCCCCTGATAGTGCGAGACGTCGATGCCGGCCGGGCCCCAGGCCGCGTTGGGCGTCAGGGTCGCGGCCGTGACCTGCCGGGTGTCCGGCGTGAACTGCTTGGCGTCCTGCACGTAGCCGACGCCCATGTACCCGTCGCCGAGCGGGATGGTGCTGCCCGCGGGCAGGGCCCGGGACGCGGCGGTCGCGGGCCCGGCCGCCGCGAGGGCGAGGCCGGCGGCCAGGGCGCCGGCCGTCAGCAACCGCGCGTGCCCGGCCATGATCTTGCGGATTCGGGATGACAAAGCTCTTCTCCTGCACTTGTGGGGTGTGGGGAGCGTGGGGTGGAGCCCGGGCCGGACAAAATCAGGCCTCTGACTCATGAGGTATTGAAGGCAGAAGCCATGGCTGCGTCAAGGCCTGGACAAGGATCTGGCGCGTGTAGCAGGTGGCCTCTGGTGAAGTCCTTAGGGGTGTAAGGCAGGGCTCGTTGCACTCGCGCCGCTGGAGAGAAACGGAGTGGGCTGGCGCGTAGTACGTCCGCGATCATTGGCGCTATGAATACGCTGGGCTGGGACGATCTGGTCGGCTTCCTGCGGCGGGCGCAGATCCGCCGCCTGCTCTGGCAGGGCATCTGGGACGGCGACGCGCGTCAGCGGCAGTTTCACACGATGACCAGCCCGGTGTTTTTGGACACCGACATCGGCATGCTGAAGATCGCGACAATCATCAACGACTCGTTCTTGTCCTTCGAGCTCGTCAAAGAGCCGACGTGGGAGTTGTTCGAGGAAGCCGGGGAGATGGACAACGCCGGCCTGATCGATCTGAGCTACGAATACTTCGGCGACAGGACCACGGTGCAGTGCCACGAACTGCACTGCGCGTACTACAACCAACCTGAGCCGCCGTCAGACTTCGGGCAGGTGGCGTTGGCGAGTATCGCGGTCGACGGCGGGGAACTCCTGACCTTCAATCCGTGGAACTTCTCCGGCCTGCGCGTCCAGGCCGGCATTCATGTCGAGTCGGCGCTGGCCAAGAACGACTACCTCGCCCGCCGAACCGACGTCCGGATCTGGACGCGCTGACTCCCGCCGTCCGGGCTGCGAGTGCACCGGCCCATGCCGTAATTCCTTTTGAGCGTGATTCATCAGCTCGGTACGGTCGCGGCCATGGTGATACCGATCGTCTTCGATATGGAGACCGCTGATCCGGACGACGTTTTCACGCTTTGCGTGCTGGCGACCCATCCGTGGGCGAGGCTTGTGGCCGTGACGGTCATGCCCGGCACGGATGAGCAGGTGGGCATCGTCAAACATCTCCTCGATCGTCTTGGAGTGACGGTGCCGGTCGGCGCCTATCAGCCCGGGAGCGACGTGAAGCCGGTATCAGGCTTCCATCGGAGATGGCTCGGGAAGGTGCCGCCTCGAGAACCGGACGCGCGGGCCTGGGAAGTGCTTCGCGATGCGCTGGCCGACAAAGACACAACGCTCCTCACCGGGGCACCGCTGAAGAATCCCGGAGCGTTGCTGGAGGAGATACCCAATATCCGTATCGCCCGCTGGGTGGCCCAGGGCGGCTTCGCAGGCGACTCCGTCGTGCCGCCGGAACACCGTCTTGCCAAATTCGCGGGGCGCGAGACCTGCGGCACATTCAACTTCAACGGCGCTCCGGAGGCGGCACTGAGGCTCCTGGCCTCTCCCCACATCGGCAGGAGAATTCTCGTCTCGAAAAACGTCTGCCACGGCATCGTCTATGACGCCACGATGCACGCCGAGATGAGGGCCCGAGAACTCACGCCCGGAATGCAACTCGTACGCCACGGCATGGAGGTCTATCTGGCCAAACGCAGGAGCGGTAAGGCCTTCCACGACCCGCTCGCGGCGGCTGTCGCACTCGACGAGTCCGTATGTACGTTCCGCGAAGTGGAGGTCTATCGCGAGCGAGGCGCATGGGGCGCCCGTCTCGCCAGCGGCACCGCGACGACGATCTCCGTTTCCGTGGATCGCACGAGGTTCCTCGATGTCCTGACCGCCACTGAGTGAGCCCGACCCGGCGTCGACACAAGGGCGCTGAGCCCTCCGGTCACCTGAATGCCGACTGCGCACGCATGAGCGAGTGGCGGCCCGGCGATCGCCGCGAGACGGTCGGAGAAAACCTTCACTCGGATCCATTTCGGATCGTGTGCGTCGATGTGGCGCCGCCGCTGCAGCGTCCGGTGCCTTGCCGGCGCGACGGAAGGAACGTGACGGGACCATGGCGGGAACAGCACGTTGCCCCATCTGCGGGGTCGTAGCACCCCAGGACGCGGCATTCTGCCCGGAGTGCGGCGGGAGGATCAGACCGGTCGCGACCGGGCCGCCAAGGCAGTCCGTGGCCGCCGAGCTGCCGGGCGGGGCCTCGGGCTACGCCGCTTCTCCTCCCCTCCCGTCACCTGGGCCCGCCGCGGATCGGATGTACCAGGCTCGCGCGGCGAAGAACGGTTTCTTCGCCAGCCTCTTCGACTGGGGCTTCACGTCTTTCGTCGCGCCGAAGCTCATCAAGATCGGCTACATCGCCAGCGCGATCTATCTCGGGCTGGCCTGGCTGCTCTTCGTGCTCGGGGCCTTCAAGGAGAATGGGGGGCTCGGCCTGCTGGTGCTGACATTCGGCGGTTTGGTGACGCTGTTCGCGCTGATGATGACGCGCCTGTTCTTCGAGTTCCTGATGGTGGTCTTCCGCGCCGCTGTCGATGTCCACGACACCATGAAGCGACGTGACATCGGCTGAGGCGCCCACCCGCCGAGCTCCGATTTCGGGCGGTGAAGGAGTGTCGCCATGGCACGCTGTTCCAACGGCCACGAGGCCGCACCGGGTACTGCCGGCAAGAAGTTCTGCACCGTCTGCGGCGCCCCGATGATGGTCATGTGCCCGAACGGGCACGAGGTGGAGGCCGCGGCCCACTGCACCGTGTGCGGTGCGCCGCTGGGGGCCGACGCCCCCGAGCCCGTCGAGCCGCCCCCGCCGGAAACCCCGGAGCCGGACGCTTCCCGGCGGTCCTGGCTCGTGGTCGCTGCCGCCGCGGCGCTGGTCTTGCTCATCGGCGCCGGCGCGTACTTCGGCGTGACGCAGCTGACCGGCTCGAACACGAGCCATGCGACGCCACTCGCGCAGCCCTCGACGACCACGGCCACGACCACCACTACGACCACGACGAGCACCACCACGGCGCCAGGGTCTCCCGCCCCACCGGCTGTGCCGCAACCCACAACGACGACAGTGGTCCAGCCACCCCCGTCCGCAGCAACCCCCAGCGCGGTCGTCGAGCAGTACTTCGCAGACATCAATGCCGGCGACTACGCCGGTGCCTGGGCAATCGGCGGCAAGAACATCCAGGGCGGGAGCTTCAGCTCGTTCGTGCAGGGGTTCGCGACCACGGCCTCCGACTCGGTGACCATCGTCTCCACGAACGGCGACACGGTCCAGATGCAGCTCGACGCACTACAGACCGACGGCACACACAAGTATTTCGCCGGCACCTACACCGTTCGGGACGGCGTCATCGTCGCGGCCGACGTCCGGCGGACCGGCTGACGCCATATCCGTGGAGCCCTCGCGGAAGGTGCGTAGACGCGCATCGAAACGACTATTCGGTACACGCGGCCACGCCGACATCAGCAGTCTGCGAAGCCAGGCCACCGCCGCTTGATCCGGGATAGGCTCGGCGATAATCCTGGAGTACCAGCATCACCAGCGTTCGCTCGGGTGGGGGCCATAGTGGGACGAACGAGTCCGTCGGATCCGGCACGGTTGGTGTTCGTCCATGGCATCGGGCCGGCACGGGACGTGGAGAAGACCCGGATCGAGTGGATCGAGGCCCTGGCGCGGGGCGCCGCACGCGCCGGGCATCGGCAGCTGGCCGCCCGGCTCGGTGACGGCTCGGAGGTCGAGACCGTGTTCGCCTACTACGGCGACCTCTTCACCGATCCCGGCGCACAGGGCGGTGGCGCGGAGCCGGACGACGAGGAAGCGGCCTTCCTCCACGCCTACCTCCTGGAAGTCGTCGACCAGCGCCTGGCCGAGGTGGACCCCGCCGACCCCGAGGCCGAGCAGTGGCGCCGGGCTCGTGAAGAGCTCGCCGGGGCCGGTGTCGCGCAGGGGCCCGGCTTCGCCGCCCGACAGGTCCTGAACGTCGCCGGAGCCATCATGTCCTTCGGCCCGCTGAGCCGGCCCGGTCAGTGGGCCGGCCGTAAACTCCTGGTCCGGGATCTGTCCCAGGTCGGGCGCTACCTGCGCCGGCGCGAGCCCGACGCCGACGGCCGCACCCTGGACGCGCGGATCAGGGCCCGCATCCAGACCGCGATCGGCGACCGTCCGGCCGTGGTGATCGCCCACTCGCTGGGCAGCGTGGTCGGTGTGGAGAGCCTGCACGACTCCGGTCCCACGCCCCCGATCCCGTTGCTCGTCACCGTCGGCTCGCCGCTGGCGATGCGCACCGTCGTGTGGCCGCACGTGCAACCTAGACCGCCGCGCACCCCTGACCGGGTGGCCCGGTGGCTGAACTTCTGGGACCGCGACGACGTCATCGCCGCCCGGCCGCGGCTGGAGGACTTCTTCGGGGCCAACGCCGCCGGCGTCGTTCCGGTCACCGACCGCGTGGACTCGGACGGGCTCTGGACGCACTCCGCGACCAAGTACCTGGAGCAGCCCGCGGTCGCCGGTCCCGTCGCCGAGGCCCTGGCCGGGCCGGCCACCGGATGACCGGCGCGCGCCACCTGCTGGTGGTCGCATCGCAGTGCACGTCCATGGGGGTGTTGCCGGACCTGGACGCCGTCGCCGGCGAGTTGCACGACGTCTTGCGCGACGGCGGGCTCGGCGGCTGCCAGCCCGGGCTGCCCAGCGGTCAGGCGCTGGTCCTGCTTACTACCGAGCAGACCGACACCGACGTCCACGCGGTGGTGGGCGAGGCGATCGAGCACGCCCGCGCCTGCCGCGCGACGCTGGTCCTGGCGCTGATCGGGCACGGCTTCATCGCGGGCGACGACCCCACCCTGTACTTCATGACCCCCGGCTCCGAGGAGGAGGTCCGGCACACGGCGGTCAACGTCAACGAGCTGCTGATCGAGGCCTGCGACCGGCCGGGGGTCGCCGGCGTCATCGGCATCATCGACACCTGCAACGCCGCCGCCGCGACGGTGAACCTGGCCAAGGTGACCACCGGCATCCAGGGCGGCCGCACGGCGCTGAGCCTCATCATGGCCTCGGCGGTCGGCCAGTCGGCGCGCGACCTGAAGCTGAGCCGGGAGCTGACCGCACTGGTGCGGGCCGGCAGCGAGAAGGCCACGCCCGCGGTGTTCGCCGAGGACCTCGACACGCCGCTGCGATCGCGGCTCGGTGGCCAGGCTCTGGCCGTGAACAGCTACAACGGGCGCGACGGTGGCCGGGAGGCGCTCTGGGTCGCGGCCAACCCGCGGTATGCGGCCGATCAGGAGTGGAGCACGGTGAGCCCCGCCAGCACGGCGCGGCTGGCCGTGCTGATCAAAGCCGTGAACGACGGCGCGGAGCTCCCGGAACAGTGGGATGAGACAGCATTGCGCGGTCTGAAGACCAGGATGGCCGAACGGGGCTCCGCCTCGCCGGCCGGCTGGGACCTGACCGCCGAGGCGCCCAGAGTCCAGCTGATCCAGCTCACTGACGCCCTGCTGGTCGCCACCCGCACAGCGGCGTTCCTGCGGTCGTGGCTCAGCGCGTCCCTGACCACGCACCGGCTGCGCAGCGCCGTGGCGCAGCTTCGGCCGGGCCCCGGCGGCAGCTTGTTCGGCGTCCCGGGTTCGGCGTTCCACCGGGTGGAGCACGTGGTCGAGCGCATCGCCGTGAACCATCCCCACGCCCAGGGCGGCTGCCGCCCCTGGATCTGCCGATTCGTCGTCGCCCTCGCGCAGGACGCCGGTCGGTCCCTGGACGCACCGGAGCTGCTCGGCTGGGCGCAGAGCATCGACGCGGTGGTCCAGTTCAACAACGCGGTCGAGAAGGCCCGTGACGACGTCCTGGAGCGCCGGCTTCGGCTGATCGTCAGCCTGCACGCCTCACCGGCCGGGGACTGGCCGCCGACGCTGGACGCCTGGCTGCTGGACGGTACCGAGCTGATCGGCCACGCCGTCTTCCGGAACCGCGCCGTCCCGGACCGCGCCGGGACCGACGAGGCGCTGGCCGAGGCCGTCGACTGGGCCGAGGAAGTCGCCGCGGACCAGGCCCGGGGCGCGCAGCTGCAACGGCTGGAGATCGCCGCGCCGACCTCGCTGCTGCTGCAGTGGCGCCCCGAGGAGGGCGTCAACGACCGCCGCCTCGGCAGCGACTACGACGTCGTCCTGCGCTGGAGCAAGCGCCTGAACCCGCCGGCCGACCGCAGCTGGCAGCGCGTCGAGCGCCGGGCCCGTATCTGCTGGAAGCGGATCTCCGCCCCCGAGGCCACAGCCCCGGTCGACTGGTTGTCCCGCCGCGAGATCAACGACGCCGACGAGCTGTACGACCAGCTGCGCAACGACCGCTACTCCCAGGCGGTCGGCCTGGACCACCCGCCCGGCCCGGGCCCGATGCCGGCTGCGGACCTGCTGGACCTGTTCCTCACCTTCTCGCCGGTCGTGTTGTGGCCCAACGCCCAGGACGGCTTTCCGAGCCACTGCCAGGACGCCTTCAACGACTTCTGGCACACCCTGCCGACGGGGTTCACCGACGCCTACCGCAAGCAGTGGCGCAAGGACCCCGACGCCGGCCCCGCGGAGATCGTGGCCAGGTTGCGTGCGGTGTGGGACGACGTGGAATGGCTGGACTTCTGCGCCACGAACCGGCGCCTGGCATCCACCCGACAAGGGAGCGCGCAGTGAGCGAGACCGCCTGGAACGACTTCTACCGGGGCGACGGGGTCCGGCGCGCGCCGCGTCTGCCCGATCCGCCGCCGTGGCGCACCTTCCCGCGCCGGCCGATGAGCACGACGTTCCAGCCGCCGCCGGGGCTGCGCGACGCGGTGAACGCCGCGCTGTGGCTGCGGCGGCCGTTGTTGGTCACGGGGTTGCCGGGGTCGGGGAAGTCGACGCTGATCGAGCAGGTGACGGCCGAACTGGACTTCGGACCGGTGCTGCGGTGGCACGTGACGTCGCGGAGCACGCTGACGGACGCGCTGTATCAGTACGACGCTTTGGGGCGTATTTACGCGCAACGGTTGGATGCCGCGCGGATGGCCGCCGCCCCTGACGACACCGGCACCGGCACCGACACCGAGACCGGCACCGACGCCGACACTGACCCCGACCCCGACGCCCCGCGCCGCGCCGCGAAGCCCGCGGACGACATCGCGCCCTTCCTCCGGCTCGGTCCGCTGGGCTCGGCGTTGCTGCCGTCGGACCGGCCCCGGGCGCTGCTGATCGATGAGATCGACAAGAGCGACCTGGATCTGCCCAGCGATCTGCTGGACGTGCTGGAGCGCGGTGAGTTCGAGATCCCCGAGCTGGTCCGCCACGAACAGGACGAGGTCCGGATCCGGCTGCACCGCAGCGACGAGACGGCGACCGTGGTCAAGGGCCAGATCGCCTGCACGCAGTTCCCCTTCATCGTCATGACGAGCAACGGCGAGCAGGACTTCCCGGCGCCGTTCCTGCGGCGCTGCGTCCGCTACACGATGGAGCGGCCCACCGCCAACACGCTTCGCGCCCTGGTCGGAGCACACCTGAGTATCGACATCCCGGAGGCCGGGCCGATGGCGGAGGTGGTGCAGGGCTTCGCCGACCGGATCGCGGCCGGCGAGAGCTTGGCGTTCGACCAGCTGCTCAACACGGTCTTCCTGCTGTCGCGGGAGGACGCGCCGCAGGGTCCTGCTCGCACGGCGTTGATCGATCTGCTGCTGAGTGAGCTTTCGCGTGCCTAGTTGGAGCCACGGCGGTGCCCCACGGAGCGTGGAGTCGCGGCAGGAGCGCCTGCTCAGGGCGGTCCACGCCGTGACGGTGCTCGCTCCGGAGCTCGACGACGTCGCCATCGCCGAGGTGCTGTGGCTGGCGGCGGTGCGGGAGGGGTCGTCGTCGGCGGAAAGGGAGGAATCAGAGAGCGATCTTTCGGCGCCGGCTACCAACTCGCGGGACAGCTCGGCGCACCATGCGGGGCCGGATGCGCCGCCGGAGCCCTCACCGTCCGAGGAACCGGTGAGCGCCCCGACGCCGAACCCGTCCGGAGCCGCGGCGGCGACTCGGGAGGTCTACGAGAACATCGCCGGCTCCTCGCGGGGAGCGGCGATGTCAGGGCACTCATTCGCGACCCCGCGTGGCAGCGCCCTGCCGCGGTCGCTGGAGTTGGGGCGCGCGCTGCGGCCGTTCAAGCGGGCGTGGGCTCCGGGTCCGCGGCGGGTCCTGGACATCGATGCGACGGCCCGGGACTACGCGCGGAGCGGGGAGTTGCTGCCGACGCTTCGGGCCCGGCCCGAGCGCTTCCTGGACCTGGCGTTGGTGGTCGACCGGTCGCCGTCGATGGCGGTGTGGCAGGAGGTCGCCGAGGAGTTCGCGACGGTGCTGAACCGCCTCGGGGCGTTCAAGCGGGTCCGGACGTGGGACCTGATGATGGACGACGACGGGCAGCCTTTGCTGCGGACCAAGAACTCTGCTCGGGCCGACGCGCACACCTCGCCGCCGACCGGGCCGCGCAGCCAGGTCATCGTTCTGTCGGATTGCTCGGCCGACGGATGGTACCGGCCGGCGGTCTGGCGGCGGCTGCACGAATGGGGCGCCGCTTCCCCGACGACGCTGGTCAACCCGCTTCCCTCACGGCTTTGGCGGCTGACGGGATTGGATCTGCCGGCGGTGCGTGTCACCAACCCCGGCGCGGCCGCGGTTCGCAACACGCGGCTGGATTATCGGCGGCCTTGGCACCTGCGCTTCGGCGAGGACGCCGAGGTGCCCTTGACGCCGCTGCCGGTGACGATGCTGACGCCGTACGGGCTGGAGAGTTGGGCTCGGGTGCTGATGTCGGCCGGGGCCGTCGGCGGGACCGACTTCGTGGGCTGCGATGCGGTGTTGGTGCCTCGGCAGGGCCGGTTCGAGGACTTCCCGGACGAGCACGGGGACGAGTTCGGATACGAGGACGGGGACCGGGACCGCGACCGGATCGTGGGCGGCGGCGGGCCGTTGTCCGGTGCGGAACTGATCGACGGCTTCCTGGCGAGCGCTTCGACATTGGCCGCGCGGCTGGCGGTTATGTGCGCGCCGTATACGAGCATGACGATGCCGCTGTTGCATCTGGTGCGCCAAACGATGGTTCCGGAGGCGACGCTGGAGGAGGTCGCCGAGGTGGTGGTGAGCGGGCTGTTCAGCACGTCGGGCACGTCCGACGGCTCCCCGGTGCTGCGTCCACGGCCGGGGGTGCAGGCCGGGCTGGAGGAGCTGCTCGGGGCCGACGACACGTGGCGGATGTATGAGGCGCTCACGCAGTACATCGCCGCGCACGCCGGTTCGCTGTCGGCGCTTTCGGCAGCGATCACCGACCCGGGCGGGAGCGTGGGCTTGTCGGCCGAGCTGCGGCCCTTCGCCGCGGCGACGGTGGACACGTTGCGGGTGCTCGGGGCGCTGCCGCCTTCTTTCGCGGGTGCGGCGACGGCGACTGCGGTCGGTCAGGGCGCCCGGCGCGGCGGGGACGACGGCGGCGCGGGCGGCGAACCCGGAGAGTTGTCGGATCGAACGGACTCTGGTGAGGCGGATACCGATACGGGGAAGCTCGTCGCCTTCCACGCGAGCGCTCCCCAAATGGGGGTCAGCACCACTATGGCGAGCGCCGCGTGGATCCTCGCCTCGCACGGGAAGCGCGTCCTCGTCGCGGAGTCGATCCCGGAGCTGCCGAGCGTCGGCCACTATCTGCGGCCGCTCTTCGACGAGCCGGACGGACTCGACGCGGACGGACAGATTCCGGCCAGGGCCATCGAATGGGACTTCCCCGACGGCGGGACGTTGGACTACCTCCCGGACTCCATCGACAGCCGGGACTTTCCGGCTGCGGACGACCCGGATTACGACGCGCGTCTCGCGGCGGTTCGCCGGGCGTTGCTGACCGACTACGACTACGTGCTTCTGTACTTCGCTGATCGGGAACCCGCCGCTGATGCCGTGGCCGCACTGACCGCGGTGGCGGATGTCATCGTGACCTGCTTCCCGAGCGGGAATCCGACCATGGCGGGCGATCAGTTCTTTTACGCGGCACGCCCCGAGTCTTCGTGCCGTGCTCTCTCGCTCCCCATGGGGATCTTGGGCCCAGCTGAGGATCCGATGCTCAGAGGGCGGCCGGCTAGCACGGGCATTCCCTATCGTCGGACGAGCCTTCTTGAAAACGTTCCAGCAGTGTTCATCGACGCGGCGGTCGAGCGCGGAGGGCTCCTGGCCGGCATCGAGAATCTCGTCAGATGGATCACCGAGGGAGCGATAACCGCTCTGCCCTCGTTCAGCGAGTCGGAGCGTCGGCAGATCATGGCCTTGTACGCGCGCCACGGCCGCGCCGCGTTCCCCACCGGCTCAAGCGTCGAGATCTCGGGGGCGGGCGTCGAGGGCCGGACCCGCTTGTATGGCGACATCGACATGCTGGATCTGCTCGGCATCCACAATCTCCAGGCGCTCGACGTCGCCCGAGCCTGGGCCACAACCTCGCTGCGGCTGCCGATCGGCGTCGACGGCGCGGGCCTACCCGTGATGGTGGGTCTGTGGGATTACTTCCACGACGGGTTGGGGTCGCACGGTCTGATCGTCGGTGCGGCCGGCTCCGGAAAACGCACACTGGTGCGCGCCATCGTCACAGGGCTGGTCGCGACCCGTTCCCCGGAGACGCTGAATGTGGCGTTGATCGGGTTGACGGGGGAGAAGACGTTCGCCGGGATGGCCGGGCTGCCCCACCTCAGTGCCCTGATCACGAAACTGGCTGACGACCCCTCACTCATCGACCGAATGACCGAGGCGCTGAAGGGTGAGGTCGCAAGACGGCAGGAACTTCTGCGCCAGATTCGTCTCTTCACGTCGATCCAGGAGTACGAGCGGGCGCGCGACAGCGGAGCGGAGCTGTCGATGCTGCCGAGATTGTTAGTCGTCGTCGACGAGTTCGACGAGCTGCTGACGGCTTGGCCGGATCTGCTCGAGCTGTTCACCACCCTGGGCCGCGTGGGACAGAACCTCGGGATCCATCTGCTGATGGCATCGCGGCATTTTGACGAGCGCCAGCTGCGCGGGTTCAACAGCCATTTGACGTACCGGATCGCTCTACGCACGTCCTCGGCGGCCGAG
>Ga0105241_10002006_pt1 | contig 15396 bp, 17 predicted proteins | sample KBSC64metaG_FD_80422 | JGI IMG/M metagenome (GOLD analysis project Ga0105241, IMG submission 80422) | Corn rhizosphere microbial communities from Kellogg Biological Station, Michigan, USA - KBS C6-4 metaG | ecosystem: Host-associated > Plants > Roots > Rhizosphere > Soil | place: Michigan, USA... | reverse complement strand
TCGGCCGTAGGCCGGGTAGCACTTCGTTCGCCACGACCTTGGCATTCGGATTGTCGTCCCGTGGATCGCTCAAGCTGTCAATAATCGCGTCAAGGAGTCTCACCCCGGTATAGCGAAGACCTTCCTCGGCAGCCCGTGCGTAGGCTACATCAAAAATTCGAATCATCCAATCGGCATGGGGAGTACCAGTATCATCCCGCGACCTGGATTTCCAAGTAGCATGCGGCAAAAGCAGATCCATGGGAACCCCATAGGCTGCCAGCGGCTCATAAACGTCCTCCAGAGGGTCATTGGCAATATCGATCACACCATAAATATGACTAAACAGATGCCCATATTTCGGTGAATTGAGCAAATGAATACCTTTCAACACCATATCATACGTACTCTTGCCGCGGTGCGTCAGGCGACGGCGGTCATTCGCCTTCCGGTTGCCGTCTAAGCTGACCGCCACCATGACACCATATTGGTCGCAAATGTCCAATACAGCCTCGCTAAGCAGGGTGGCATTTGTCTGGATCCTGATGGCACCCGTCACGGTGGTCCGCAATATGCGCAACGTCTCCTCTAGCCTGGTGACACCCATTAGGAGCGGCTCGCCGCCGTGCAGTACCACATTGATATCTGCCTCGGGGTATTTTTCCTTATGCGCTCCGGCAGCTCGGGCTAAATTCCCGACAATATCCAAATCCATAAACTCCGGCTCGTTTTGCCAGCCGTCCTTGACATACATATAGCAGGTCATTTTTCCTTTATCATCCGGCATATACTCGCAGTTCTGCGTGCAGTCTCTTGCACTTTTTACCACAAGCGTAATAGATGAATTGAAGATAGCATTTGCCTCTTCAAGAGGTAGCCAGGGCGGTATTGCAGGATCTGCCCCTGGCAAGCGAAGGGTATTCATGGGAAAAAAGACTTCCCTGTTTTGAGTCATGTGACGTACTATAGAGTTGGATAATGATTTTGCAAGATTATAATAAGGAGGGATACTATGATCAACCAAAACGTGCTTGTAGCACCTGAAATCGGACCATCTGCGGATATCGCAGCGATCGCTGTGAGTGGGACTGCTGCCGCCGTTGTTGAGATTAGGAATAATCCACTTGGCATCGGCGGCTCAAAAGACAAGACAACCTCAGACACCACCTCGAAGAAGGAAGACCCCGTAGCCGCCTTCAATGCATAGCTTGTAAAGTACACCATAAAAACTATGCCGGACGCGCATCGACCGGCATAGTTTTATTTTGGGTCAGCTGATCGACAATTTTGTTACGATGAGATTCTGTCAGCGTGCACCGTTATTGTAGTCCTTAGAATTTCGAATATTCTCGACGCGAATAGCAGCTTCTAGCTAACGATCGGTCAGTTTGACCGGCTGTGTTGGGAAGCCCTTACGAAACGCTTCAAGCATGGCCGTCTGCAATTGCGGCGTACGGAAAGCGAGCGTGGCAAAAGCAGAACCATCAACCCACATCGGCTGATGTGTATTACCATTCATACGATTCATGAAACCTTCTTCAGAGCCATCTTGGATGGCTACGTCGGCATGCGGCCCGATATGACAGAGGTAAATGTACTGTTCGTTGTATGGAGCTGGGTGTTCTTCGACATATACTAGACGTAGCGCCGTAACATTGAGCCCGGTTTCTTCCTTTACCTCACGCACCAGTGCCTGTTCAATGCTTTCACTATCGTCTACCACGCCGCCGACTAGGGTGAAATAGATGTCACCGTGTTTATCGCGGCGCATCACCAGCAATTTACCGTCTTCAATAATTATGGCGCGGGCCGCTTTTCTCATGTCCGCAGTATAGCCGAGTCTCTTCGCAAGCGCCAGCACCGACATGTAACCGCTCTAACAAGTGATTGGGAAGAAGCATTTTTGTACATAATACAAGTGGCGTAATCACGCGAAAGATGCTACACTAACTCCTGTCATTCATGTTGGCGGGCGTAGCTCAGTCGGTTAGAGCGCTGGATTGTGGCTCCGGAGGCCGTGGGTTCAAGTCCCATCGCTCGCCCCATAGTGATTACGATCTGAAAGACTTCTCCGCGAAGTCTTTTTTGCTATACTGCGCACATGGCAGAAAGACTTCGCTTGGTTGCACTCGGCCCGAATTATGTGGACATAGACGTTTACTCAAGAACTCCCATGCCCGAGATACCCGACGGTGAGTTCGGTTTCGACAAAGTTAGTGTCGGTGTGGGCGGCAGCGGACCGAACGTCTGCCAAAACGTCGTAGCAATGGGTCCAAATGTAGGCGTAGAAGTAGATGCGACTTTTGTAGGTGCTGTAGGCCAGGACCCATTCGGCGACTACGTGAAAAGGACGCTTTCAGACCGTGGAGTGAATCCACAACTCGTAAGATGGCGCGACCCGGCTGTGCTCACTAATCTAGGCTACAATATCACCGACTCCCAGGGGCGTAATACACAGCTTGTGACACCGGGAGCTAACCAACGCTTAGACACGACTTATGCCGCGGTTCCATTTACACACGCCGTTACAGGCGGGGAAGGCAGGAAGCCCGCCGACGTCGTGTATCTGAGCGGTGGCTACAAAATGGAAGGACTCGCACAGAGTTTCACGCCACTAGCCAGAATAGCGCGCAGCGCAGGCGCCCTTGTAGTGGTCGACCATGGACGCGTTCCAAAGGACGTCCGTCCAGATGTGGCAGATGAAGTGAGGAGTTTAGTAGGCCATGCCGATATATACCTTCCCAGTATGGCTGAATTCCTTAAGACCTTGGGAGTGAAGGATGTTGCTGATGGGTTGCGGCAAATGCGCGAAAGGTTTCCAGATCTTATAACTATTGTCAAGGACGGAGAAAACGACGTGCACCGTCTTGTAGACGACGAACTGCATACGACACCAGCGCCAGAGATCACTAAACCGATAGAAAACCTGACCGGCCCCGGAGATCGCTTGAATGCTGGCTTTATATTAGCCCATGTTGCTTGTGGGCTGCCTGTGGCAGCGTCCATCGATTATGCATTAGCGGATACTGCCGCTTGGCTGCAAGGCGAAGAGCCGCCGCAACTCGTACGTCCGGTATAAACTACTCTTTGACAGAATGATACTTTCCTAGTCTTACCGCTGATCTGCTATACTGTAATGTAGCAAAATATGTTCAAACGACTGCAACATTTTATTAGTGAATATCGGCAATTTGGTGTTGCTGTATTGGCAGCGATGGTTGCACTACCGTTAGATCTGAGCGGGCAACACATGCTGGCACACTTGATTCTAGGTATCATCGCGCTAGCGCTGGTAGTGCCGCTGCTGTGGGGCATGTGGGAAGACCTGCGGATGGGCACGTATGGCGTCGACATCTTGGCTGCTACCGCTATTGTAACCTCGGTACTTATGAAGCAATACTGGGCAGGGATGGTAGTCGTCCTGATGCTAACGGGCGGTGAATCGTTGGAAGATTATGCCGAGCACCGAGCTCGCAGCGAACTGGACGCCCTTTTAAAACGCGCGCCGCAAACTGCACATGTATTGCGCGGCCGCAAGATTGTAGACGTTGCGGCTAGCGACGTCCGCGTTGGCGACAAGCTGGAAATTCGTTTTGGCGAAGTGGTGCCAGTAGATGCTGAAATTCTCGAAGGCGAAGCCAGTTTTGACGAATCCAGCCTGACGGGCGAGAGTGTGCCGCAAGCCAAAAGCAAAGGCATGACTATTTTAAGTGGTTCAGTTAATCTTGACGGTGTCATCACCGTTCGTGCACTACATCTAGCAGCTGACAGCCAGTACGAACAGATTATCCGCTTAGTGCGAAACGCCCAGAATAGCCAAGCACCGTTCGTGCGGATGGCAGACCGTTATGCGGTCCCCTTCACCATCATCTCTTTCGCTATTGCCATTGCCGCCTGGACACTCAGCGGACATGCTATTCGCTTTTTGGAGGTTCTGGTCGTTGCGACGCCTTGCCCACTCATCTTAGCCGCGCCCATCGCTATTATCTCGGGCATGAGCCGCGCCTCCAAGCAAGGAATTATTATTAAGACAGGGGCAGCGCTGGAAAAACTCGCCCTGGCTCGCACCTTCGCTTTTGACAAAACTGGCACACTCACTCGTGGGGAACCCACAGTTGACCACATTCAGACCTTCGGCGACTGGAAACGGGATGATCTACTCACACTTGCAGCCAGCGTCGAACAAAACTCTAATCATGTGCTGGCCAAAGCCATTGTCGCAAAGGCCGCCAGTGAAAAACTGCGACTGAGCAAAGTGAAGCAAGTGCGTGAGATGGCCGGCCGCGGGCTCCATGCCACAGCAAATGGCAAAACCGTGCTTGCCGGGCGTCTGAGCCTGCTGCAGGAGTATAGTGTAAAGCTACCCGCCAAATTTACCGCCCAGCAAGTACAACAAACGGCCACGTTTATAGCTGTCGATGGCCAGCTCGCTGGCATCATCACCTTCAGCGATGAGCCACGCCCCGAAACCAAAGCCACACTCAAAGACTTGCAACGTTTAGGCGTCCGGCAGTTCTTGATGGTCACCGGAGATAGCGCTGCAACCGCCAAAGCTGTTGGCAAATTGCTCGGCATCAAAAACATCCGTGCCGATGCCCTACCCGCCGACAAAATGACTGCGCTGGAAAGCGTCAAAGAACGCCCAGTCGCTTTCATTGGAGACGGCGTAAATGACGCTCCAGTGCTTACTGCCAGCGACGTTGGCATTGCGCTCGGCGCTCGCGGCAGCACCGCCGCGAGCGAGTCTGCCGACATCGTCATCATGCCGGATAGTCTGAGCAGCGTCACTGCCGCACTCACTATCGCCCGCCGCACCTTTTATATTGCGAAGCAGAGTATTTTAGTTGGCATCGCCCTGAGCATTGGCCTGATGTGCATCTTCGCCACCGGCCATTTTCCACCGCTCTACGGTGCCATCATCCAAGAAGTTGTCGACATCGTAGTTATCTTCAATGCTCTTCGCGCCCATACCGATAGAGTCACTTCAGTCTGATTACAAACTGCTACTCAGGCTAATCGCCACTATAACAGGCACAGCGATGTTGTCAGTGCCATTGATCGCAACATTCTCGGTTGCGGTCGCCAACAACGGCATCCAAATAAAACCAATGAGAGGAATGTGTGCGTGGCTCCCGGCTTTGTATGCAATTAAAATCAGCAACGAACAAATAAAGAACGCTGACGTTCCGGCGATACTTTTCGTGCTCTTCAAAACCTTGTAGCTGTTACTGTCGCCCCATAGCGTACCGACGACCGCCGCAATACCATCGCCAATAGCCAAGTTGAGCATAGCCGCCATAAAAATCCATTTCGAACTACTGATGAGTGCCAGGCCGCCAATGGCCATAGCAAACATTACTTCGCCGTTTTTATTGCGTGACACGGCATGAATGGACCGAAAAATATTCATTTTTATGGAAATCAGCACCACGGCGAGGAACAACACACTGATCGCCTCAATCATGCCCCAGCTCAAGAAAAATGGCCAAAAGGCCACGAAAGCACCGACGGACATATGCACAAACTTGCGCGTTAACTCAGCATGAATAGCAGTGGTGCGCGCCAGATACTCGGCAAAAATGAGTACGCAAGAAACGACGACAATGGCAAGCAATGTCCAAAGCATGTCCCCATTGTACACCACAAAAGTTGCCTGCCACCGTTTCATGCTACTATAGAGAAATGCACAACATTGTCGTTCAACTCTGCATGCTGTTACTGGCCGTTATCATTGCGGGCGTCAAAAGTATTGACCTCGATCCTTCCCAACTGCTCAAGCAGGCTGAAGGCGACACCAAGAGTGACAACCAGAGCGCCGATCGTCAAACCAACGCCCTGCTCCACCTGCAGCAAGTGCTCAAAAGCAACCTACTTATCATCAACCTATTTCTGCTGACACTGCTTGCGAGCGCTGATTACAGCATCTTCCAAATCATTGGTTTTGCTTTTCTATGGCTCGTAGTGGTGCATTTGCTGGCCGCAGCCAAAGGCATCGAGGAACGTGCCGAACACTTCACGAAACATCACTTGCCTGGCTTGCTGCGCTTGGCGGCAGCACTTGAGCCAGCCCTCAAACTCCTCGACGACAGTCGTTTCCTTAACCTCAAACGTGATCGCACGTTTTATACCCGCGGCGAATTACTCGAAGCCATCCAAAAAAGTAAAGGCGTACTCAGTAAAGCCGAAAAGCAGCAGTTTGAAGCCATCCTATCCGAACCCCGCTCCATAGAGCCAAAGGTCACCGAACTGGAACCCGACAAAGACTAAAAAGAAGCTCCATTAGAGCTTCTTGTGAAAATCTTTTGGTCGGGGTGAGAGGACTTGAACCTCCGACCTCGGCGTCCCGAACGCCGCGCGCTACCAACTGCGCCACACCCCGATCTCTCACCGGCGATTTGAAAACGGCCGAAGATACCTGGCATTATACCAGAACTTGATCTGTTTGTGCAGCGGAACACGCACGACTCAACTATTTGAGGACGCGCAAACCAACTGTACTCGTCCATGGGCATCGCCTGGAGGGGTGCTATCCAGAGTGGCGCACCGAGGATGAACATAATCACCTGCACCTAGATTGCCGGCGACGTCGACCTGTTGAAAATCGAGGACCCGTACGTCGCAAACAACCGTCCCCGTCAGTGCAAGGGCTAACGCATTAGGGGCTAAATCAAGCGCCCCAGCAGCATTCCTTTGCTGGTTTGGTTCCAGTACATAGGAATTACTCTCAAAATCACCACACTGTGGTAACCGGTCCGGTGTACCTACGACATCCTTAACTAACGGAGCCGGTGAAGTAACCACTGCATTGTGACCACCTCGAACATTCTCGCCACCGCAAGCTCCAGCCCCCAAAGCGACAGCTACACCGAGCGCCGTAATCCTACTTCTAGTGCGCTTTTCTCCCATTGCGTATCTCCTTGTTGTCTTAAAGCGTTCAGTATTGCACACTCTGCACGTGCAAGCAATTCGCCTTTATGAACGGCTTGAAACAGGGCCATGTACAGAAGTATGAAACCACTCCAAAAACTGACCCGAAGCCGTCAGTGCGGCCGCATCACAATTCGTACGGAAGGGAAAAGTTACCTCGTCGCACGAAACTGAATTCACAGGAGGTATGGAGTATCTCACCGACAAGAGACTTGCCGTCAACCTTAGCCCACGAAACACATGAGCAAAGGCAAGTCCAAGATCAGCGACAGCGCCCTATGTACCATGACATATCGGCGAGCTGGTCAGCTTATCGGGTGTTTGCCATGCAAAGTCAGTCGGCGAAGACTGTGCTGTACACCGAGCGCCTGAGGCTGAAGTCCAACTCATATACGTTGGGCCATGATCGAAGTGCGTCTGTATATCATGCGAGCCCGGCCACGACGTCTCAATCTCCAATACTGCCCCTGAATCCGCGGTAGACTTCTCTGAATGGATACGACTCCCGCACGCCGCCAACCCACCAACTGCGGCAACCACAGCTACCGCCCGGGTAGCAACTTCTAGTTTTCGACGCCCTTCCATATGCATGAAAACGAGCCCTCCTTATGGTATCTACTACAATATATACCGGTCAGGAAAATATTGCTAGAACTGCTTGAGGAAGTTCGTCGAAAATGTAGTGGTGAGTGTCTGACGCGCTGCGAAGCGGGCTTCAGCCAGTTCGATAAGACGAGTTACCAGCTCAACGTTCGAAATACCCCGGCGTTGCCAGTTGTGTGCATACAAACTACCGGGTAACGGATTCACTTCGTTGCAGTATACCGTGCCAGCCTTGCTGTCGATGAGCATGTCCACGCGAGCCAGGCCACTACAGCCGAGCGCTCGATACACAGCCAGGCCGGTTTTTTCAGCTTCATCATACAATTTCTTCGGGAGGTCTGCCGGAATTGTGCTGTAGCCCTGTGCGCCCTGCTTTGCGCCGCCGACGCCGGCCATCTTTTTGCCGCCGCCTTCACGGATATACTTTGTGTCGAAGTCGAAGAAATCTTCGGAGGTCGTCAGTGGCTGCTCAAGATACGCAGGAGTGAGGTCGTCATTGCCGATGATCGGCAAGGTCACTTCAATGAGATTCGAGACCCCTTCTTCTACCAAAACCAGCTCGTCAAACCGCACCGCCACTTCGAGACCATTGCGGAGTTCCGTTTCGTTCTGCGCTTTAGTAATGCCAATGGATGATCCGCCGTGTGCCGGCTTGACAAATAGTGGAAACTGCAATGTAACCAGCGTTTCTTTGACGCTTTTGCTCAGGCCTGTATCATGCTCGAGTGTTGCCCGCGTAAAATACTGAAACTTCGGCGTCGGAATGTGGTGCGCTTCGACGATCAGCTTGGTCAGCACCTTGTTCATGGCAATAGCCGAAGCTTCTACGCCGCAACCCACATAGGGCACGCCGGCCATTTCAAGAAAACCCATCAGCGAGCCATCTTCGCCGTAGGTACCGTGCATTGCTGGGAACACCAGATCAATGCGCTGTTGTTTTTGACGACCGGCCACGCCGGGCTTCACCAGCGTCATACCGCCGTCAAACTGGATGCTCGCCGGGCGAGCACGCTTCGTCCACTGTGCAATCTCGCCAGAGCTAAACAGCTTGATATCCTTCAGCCGATCATCCCAAAACCACTTGCCAGTTTTATCGATATACACCGCTTCAACGCGGTACTGGCGCGTGAGCTCAAGCGGTCTGATAATACTGGCGATAGCCGTCACCACCGATACATCGTGCTCGGCCGAACGTCCCCCAAAAATCACTGCGATTGTTTGCATGCTTTTATCCTAGCAATTAATAGGTACTCTTAGCAATGGACCTACCCTGGAGTGTCGGAGCGACCGACAAAGGTAAGACGCTATTCGCCCGGGTTCTTGAGATACACTTCACCATACCCGCAAGAAGCAAGATATGGCATCAAAGTATCTAGAGTCTGACCTACCAGCGCTCGGGGCCTCAGCCGCTCATCAGACGTTATGTCTTCACCAAGAAAGTCACAATCAGGTAAATCGTCAGCTTCAAACGGAGTATCGGATACGAGTCGCGTTAATACAAGACCTGACAATTCATTGGCATATGCTTCCACCCATGCTTCATAGCTTCCTATGCGTAGTTGATAGTCGCGACTTTCGCATACACCATCGAAGCCGATCTGCTGCATCGCCAAATAACCAGCTGCACTTTGTGATATTACAATTTGAGATCCCGGACCATGCCAACCATCTGTGTGCTGAACATGCTCAAAGTTCAACTCTTCTCGATGGGAACGCCGGCGCTGCAAGTAGCCCTCCGTGTCTTGATTGAGTTTTACTATTTCCCGATGCCAAGGATATATACCTTTTACTGATCTCTCTACTCGTGCGCCTGTAAGGAAAGTTCGTGTATAAATTTGTCGCGAGGCAGCCATTCTTGCTCACATTACGATTTACTATCTGTATAGATAATACACCACCCGTCAAATCACCGACCTAGTAGCCGACTAACGGTAGTTATCTGGCCAGTCGTTTTGCATCAGTACAACGTCGCCGGTAGCCACAAAGAGGCTGAGATTTTGGTAAAAATGGAGTGGATCGTGCTCGATGAGTAGCTTGCCAGCAAAGCCAGCTTCCTTGAGGCCCGCTTTGATAAACGGCGTTACGGAGTGCTGCATGAGCACCACGATGTCGGGCTGTGCAGCCGCGATCAGCCGCCCCATTTCGGTATGCACGCGTTCGGTCTCGATGCCCTGATCCACTAGCCCCGGCGTTATGTAGATCTTGCGCTTCCCCGGCAGCTCTTTCAAAAGAGCCGTGCCGGCCCGAATTCCCTCAATATTCCCGTTATAGGTATCGTCAATGATCCAAGCGCCGGACAGCACATAGGGTTGCATACGATGCTCAAACGGCAGCGTTCGCGCCACACCAGCTTCAATCTGCTGCGGCGTCAAACCGAAATGGTCGCCGAGTGCAGCAGCCAAACTCAGCGGCCCAATCTGATGGCGCCCGAGCAAGCCGCTGTGCACATGCAGTGTTTTCTTTCCTTTTTTGAGCGTGAATTTCGTACCGTCGATACCAATTTTTATGTCATGTACCCGCCAACCCAGCGCGCCGGCCTCAGAATATGACATAAAACCATCTTGCATGAAGGGTTCTGTGTCACGCGATTCGGTATTCACAAACACATGATCGGCTGGAAGCGCGTCAGCAACTGAAAAAATGTCCTTCCCGGCCGCTGCCAGTGTTTTGTAATGGTCAAGATGAGCTGGCGCTAGGCCGGTAATAATAGCATGCGTCGGATGCGTCGTCGCAGCAAAGCGGGCGACGTCACCGGGGGCGCCCTCACCGTACTCAATAATCACCACATCTTCGTCGCCCTGCAACTTACGCGCGAACAAGGCATGCGATATCGCAACGTTCTTATTTGCCGGCGTTGCGGCAACCTTTTTGCCTTCGCCAAGGACCGTCAGAAGCAATTCCTTCATGCTGGTCTTGCCGTAACTGCCAGCAACGGCGATCTTGGCAGCCTGCATTTCTTTGAAGGTAATTGCCGAGGCGCGCACCAGCTTGCGTTCGCGCGGCTGGATGACGAGCCAGCGACCAAGTACCAGCGGGAGCACAATTATGTGTGCCAGGATGATCGGGTACGCTGCAATCGCTGCCAATCCAAACGCCAATCCTGGCGTCCAGTGGCCAAAATGCCAGGCGGCAATAGCAGTCAAGCCCACGCTAATGCCGACACCCATAATCCCAAATGCAGCCATCAAAAGGAGTTTTGCGACGCGCGTGTGCCTCAGCGCGCGCCGGTGCATAACCCGCGAAAAGTCATTCGTTTGCCAATACCAGGCTAAGTAAGCACGCGGCTGGTATTCGGTAGTTTGTAACATGTAAACGATGACCGTCGGGTAGCGCCACGAATAAAGGCTCAGCCAAGCTCGAAACAAATTCATCGTACAAACTCCTCGATCGCTCGCACCACCTCAGTCGGCCGGTCCAGGTGCACGAAATGCCCCGCCCCGGGCAATACTTCCAAGGTGGAATCGGCGATCAGCTCGTGGAATAGTTCACCAAAACGTACCGGCGTTTCCATATCCTGCTCACCATAAACGAGAAGCGTCGGCACGTGCAACTTTAGAGCATCCATCCGCACGTCATCCTGCATAATGCGCTTAAATGTCTCCTGCAACTGCTCGGCCACAAGGAAGTCTGAGCCAGCGGTCTGGTATAACTTCCGGCGCAGAGAGTTCTTGGCGCGTGCCGGCAATGGTGCACTGGCAATCTTGCCAGCTTTAGCCACCATTTTGAGCACCCCCACCTTACCCTTTTGCTCGCCGCGGATTCCGGCACTTGCGAGTAAAACAAGCCGATCAGTCTGCAGACTACCCTGAGCAATCCCACGAATGGCGATGGCGCCACCATTTGAATGGCCGACAAAAGCCTGCACGGGCTTGGCATCAATCTTCTCCAAAAAATGCCCCACAAAGGCGGCGTACTCGTCGAGCCCCCAAGCCTCAGGCGGAGCCTGCGTACCACCAAAGCCCGGCAGATCTACCGCAATTACTTGGCGGCGATCAGAAAGAGTCGCCTGCAACCCCCGCAGCCCCGCAGCCCGATCGCCCCAGCCGTGCAGCAAAACAACGACTTCACCCTTGCCCATCACCTCATAAGACGTCAAGAGCGAATCAACAACAACATGCATATTTGCCATTATACCTGAATTGATAACAACTCGGGGTGCAGACTGGAGATTATCTTCTGGTGGTAAGCACAGCGGTCAGCGCCTCCACGCCACTGACATCCACAAGCCGATCCCCGGAGCCGAGGCCATTGTCAAACAACCACCCTTTTGCGTTCGGATCTGGACCGTCATACTTAAAAACTCGCTCATCAACACTTGTTGCAGCGTACGCACAAACTACAGTATCAGTGCCTTGACCTGTCCCTGGCTTATAAAAAGTTATCGATTCATCATACTGAGACCCGTGCGTAGTCTGAGATATATAAACTAGCGTAGGCTGACCATTGATCACAGTAGCGCGACCATCCATTCGGCGACGCCCACCTCCCGGATTCTCCTCACGCACCCCCAGAAGGAGCGACCCAACAAGCGCATGGAATGCCGGCGCAGCCCGCAAATCTTCGCTCACCTCACTAGATCGACCGGAATGCGCCTCGCCTTGTCTTTTCATACTTCCCTTATAAATAAAAAGAGCAAGTTACCCTGCTCTTCATGCATACTTCTGGTCGGGGTGAGAGGACTTGAACCTCCGACCTCCTGGTCCCAAACCAGGCGCGCTAGCCAACTGCGCCACACCCCGTCGTACAGACTAGCGCCATTATACCGTACGCTGGCGCTCTTGCCTATAGATGAAGTGCAGCCCCTTTTCTTGCGTGCTATAATAAGAGGTGATGAAATATGCATCAATCTTCGCTACTATCGTCTTAATCTGGGTTGCGGTGATTTTGATGGCCTTAACGCGTAAATCCCCCAGCGACATTTTTGAACTGTACGTATCAGCCATCGTCTCGACTGCGGCGCTGTTTATCATCGGGTTTAGTAAGCGTTAGGAGGTTTTGATGGCCGAGCACACTCCTTCGATTGCCGCACTCAAACGGCAGCGCACAAAAACACTCGCCCAACTGGGTGGCCGTGTGTACTACTTGCGTAAGCGCCGCCGTGACCAAGAGATGTATGATATTATGTGCGATACGTTCGTCTCGCTCGGCGGCGTGTACGTTAAGTTTTTGCAGGGCGTTTTACTCAGCACCCCCGTTATGAAGCGGTGGCACAGCCCTACCAAACTGCGTATTTTCGAGAATCTCGACACCGAGCCTATGGACATCGTGCAAATCCTCCGCGACGAGCTGACACCCGAACAGCTCAAGCAGATCGCCCTCGTGCAGCCCGAACCGTTTGCCGCCGGTAGTTTTGGGCAGGTCTATCTCGGCCAGCACCAAAACGGCAAGAAAATTATTATCAAAGTGTTACGGCCGATGATCCGCGAACTCGTAAAGTACGACCTTCGCCTGCTGGGCATGTTTTCCAAGCGCTTCGCCGCGAAAGAGTATCGCAACTACACCGTCAAAATGGACGAAGCCATTCGCGACTTTCGCAATGCCACCCTCAGCGAAACTGACTATGTTACTGAGGCACATTTCGCCCGCGATCTCTACGAAGCTTACAAAAATCACCCCAAGGTCGTCATACCAGAAACGTACCTCGACCTCTGCACGCCACACCTTATTGTGCAAGATTATCTCGACGGCATTTCAGGGGTTGAACTGTTGAAGGTCAAGCAAAACGGCGGTGATGTCACCACATACGCCCGCGAGAAACTCGGCTCAAACCTCGACGAGCAGCTCGTGACGCTCGGGATTGAGGGCATCGCTGGCGCCTTTGAGCTGCCCCGCATCCAGGGCGACCCGCACCCCGGGAACATTCGCTTTTTGCCAGATGATAAGGTGGGCATGATCGACTTCGGCATCTCCGCGCCGGCGCCACGCAACCGTGCCGCCTTCTTCGGGCTCATCAAGCAGTGGCATATGATGTACCACGAGGGGACCGTAGCCCAGCTCTTCGAACAATTCATGCGCTTTTTTGTGAACGATTTATACCGGGCGCTCAAAAAACTCAGCACCCTACTGCCCTCAAACAGTCTGACGCAAATTGCCCACTCCCAAGTCAGTGCACACATCGTCGCACCCACCAAAAGCAAGGGCCCAGATCTAATGCGCGAGGTCGGACACATCGTGCAAAACATCTTCGACAGTGCCACCGGTACCAACGACATCAAAGAAATCTTAGCCGACGGTCGTATGATGCAGGCATTCGGCCAAACCGTGAACAAAGGCAATCGCCTTGGCCTGGTCGTGCACCTTGAAGCCTCAGAAATTTTGCGCTCAGCTCAGACATATATCGCCTTCCTGGACGCCGTTGGTCGGCGATCAGATTTACTGCCTCGCATCTTAGCCGAATCGGTGGAACGCATCGAAAGCCAACACGGCGATATCGTCCACCAGGGCGACGACCAGCCCAGCATGTCGCAGGCCATTGGCATCGTTAACCGCTGGTTAGAACGCATTGCCGTACGCGATCCGGCATTGTTCCGTCAGTTGTTCAGTAAAATTCACGGCCGCGACGCGCTCATGCATAGCGCGCCCGCACCCGCCGGCCAAGCAATCAATGAGGAGCTACAGTAATGGCAATGGTTAAAGAATTAATACTTTTTATTAAATATCCGTATACTGCCGGTGTTATTGCTACCGTTTGGCTGGGCAGTGCCATCCTGATGGCTATCAACAGCGGCGTCAACGGTTTGCACATCGTGGTTATCAATGTGTTCGTGAGTGTCGCGATTGCAGCCATCGGTTTTGGTGGTAAAGAAGAGGGCTAGACTACTACCGAGCCAGGAAGCGTCGACACAAGCGACAGACTCTCTGGACCAATAGCTATCGTTCCCAGCGCTGACGAAACAGCGGTCGCGACCATATCTTGCTCAAAGGCATGCGTCGGTTGACCATCCAGAAACTGCACATGTTCAACGCTATGACGTTCACCGGATGGTTGTGGGGAGGGGGAGGTCAGGTACAGCCCTTCGACTACAACACCCGCAGCTATGACAGCCAAACCGGCTGCTCGAGCTTTCCGTGCCGCACTTTCGATGTAGGATATTTGTGCTCGCGCTTTGGGGTCTCTCAAGTTGTAGCATATTAGGTCTGCGTCTTCTGGAGTCTGTACGCCACTCCACACTTTCCGATGTTTACCCTTACGTGGCATCATGTTAGGCTCGTGACGAGATCGACGTTCAACGTCCACCATGCCTTTTTGACCATACGAAGTCGCATCACCATATTCATATGTTTGATAAGGACCAGCAAAAGCAACACGCGCTTCGTCACTCGTCAGTCGCCGCCCACCCCCTCCGACTGGCAGCACAGCATTACATACCTTTCGCAGCGTCATAGTTCATTCCTCCTGTGGACGATATGATACGCCTCCTCGCACAGGATAATCAAGCGATTTTATCAAGAAAGTTGTTTCGCTATCAAGCGAGAATCTGGCGTATAGGCTGAACAGACTGGGCCGTTCCAGCGTTTAAATCGGCGCTGATCAATACTGCATTGAACTGGCGAGGCCCCGCCGTCTCCAAAACGTTACGCGTACGGACGCCGTCGCGCCACCGCGGGATCACACTGTCGAAACGGACGCCGAGACTAGCATCGAGCACGCCGCACATCCCAACATCGGTTTGGTGGGCAGTGCCTTTCGGCAAGATACGCGCATCGGCCGTGGGCACATGCCAGTGGTCGCCGATGACCGCAGTGACGCGGCCATCCAAATAATGCCCGATAACTACCTTCTCGCTGGAATAATCGCCATGAAAATTCACGATCGTCGCCACCGGCTTTTGCGCGGCAGTTTCTGCTAAGATTCGGTCGATGGTTTGTAATGGGTTATCCATCGGG
>Ga0105241_10002004_pt1 | contig 15406 bp, 12 predicted proteins | sample KBSC64metaG_FD_80422 | JGI IMG/M metagenome (GOLD analysis project Ga0105241, IMG submission 80422) | Corn rhizosphere microbial communities from Kellogg Biological Station, Michigan, USA - KBS C6-4 metaG | ecosystem: Host-associated > Plants > Roots > Rhizosphere > Soil | place: Michigan, USA... | reverse complement strand
CATTGGCTGAGCCGGCAAACACTGTGACCGTCCCCGGGAAGCCGAAGCTCGCATCCGATCCCAGCGTCGTCCACTGGTAGCCCCCGACTGGTCCGTTCGGATCGTACTGCGCGGTCATGGTACCGGTTGCACCGTTGAAGCTCAGCCGCAGCGCTGTTATGTCCGACGTGATTGCGACGTTATCGTTCAACGACGGCGATTGAGCCAAGAATAGGCGTCCTGAAGACGTCTCCTCGTTACCGTACAAGAAAAAATTGCCGCCGGCTTTGGGGACCTGCAGGCCGATGAACACGCGCTGCCCTGGGCTCAGCGCGAGATCCGGCAACGAGATGTCCATTTGAAATGTCCAGCTCTGGTTGTTCACCCCGCCGTAGCGATGCCAGTTCCACGCCGCAAAGTCGTTCCCGGTCGGCGAGTCGACGGTGAAGTATTCGAGGCGTTGATTGTCTTCGAGCAATTGCCCGACGCCGGACAACGTCGTAGTTCCCCAGTTCGCGGTGAGCCTCGAGTTGTCGTTGAAGTCGTCGCTCCCGATAGGTGCAAGCGCCGCAGTCGCCGGGATGGATTGCGTAGCCGCGCAGATCGCAGCAGCGATGACATAAGAGTTGTTGCGCATGGGGATCTCTCCGTGTAAGCGATGAACCAGCCTTGGCGTCTGCGAGCGACACGACAAATCCAGTCGCTCTCACAAACCACTTGCTTCGACTTCATCGCTCGCACGGTGTTCATTCCTATTGCATAGATTCTGCAAATTGGCCCGCACGCAACACGTGGATGCATTCGAATGGCGACACATATATCGATGGCTGCATCCGAGTTACGCGTTCTTACTTACGTAGTCCGCCAAAAACGTTCGGCCAACGTTCCGTCTGCGGCACATCGTCTCCTGTCATCGATGCCAGTATCGACGCCCACGTCACGCCGCGAACCAGTCGAGCGGTCGTCTGCCAGCGTCGCCGTTCTCTGCAACAAACTCCCTCACCTGCGCTCTTGCGGGTGAGGGAGTGCTGCGATCGCGCTACGAGATCTGCGTAACGACGTTCGTCGTGGACGGGTCGGTGGTCTGCACGTTGATGCCATCGTCGTACAGAACCGTCGGCGCCTGATATCCCGGAATCACGCCGTTCTTCTTCCAGAGTCCTCCGCTGATCTGGTCGCATTGCTCCAGGTCCAGCTGCATGACGTTGCTTTGGTCAGACATCGCTTTCTCCTTCAGATTGGGTTTGAGGAAGCTGCCGTGTACGTGCAGAGCAGTACACGAGCCGAGAGCCTACGCGCACCTCTCTCGATTATTCGTATCCGATTAGTTCTATATCCGTCTCGCCACGAATGATCGACGCGCACAGGCGAGACGCACCACCAAACGCATACAGCTAAAGCGATATTCGTGGCTCGACGTCCAAACACTAACCTTGCGATCGTCGTGACATGCGTTGTTTCTTGCGGAAGCGACCTTTTCTTTAAACAGCACAAAGGAAATCCCATGCAACAAACCCTGGTTGGTGGCACTGCCGTATCCGAGATTTCTTCCGAAGAGCTCGCGCTGGTGAGCGGTGGTCAATACGCCGCGATTCAGCCGTCGGCCGTCGGAACCTCCGGAGCTCTGCAGGCGCTCATCGTCGCGAAGCTGGAAGTTCTGGGTAATCCGATCGCCGGGGGCGGGGGACACTAGTCCTGCGCGGGCGACATCGAAGTCTGCAACCTCGTTTCTTAACTTTACTTTTCTTTGGAGCACATCATGAGTGACGTACTGAAGCAACCCAAAAGAGTGATGGCGCAAGCCATCGAGCAGGCAGCGCTCAACGGCGTTGCGCGCGCGATCGAATCCCGGAAGGCAGCCGGCGTGGAGCTTTCGGCCGGCGATGTCGACCAGGTATCCGGCGGCGCGATGCTCAACTGGCAGATCGCCGGCGGCGACCTGCTCGGCGTGTTGAAAGCTGTCCAAACCCCCGTGGCCACGGTATCGCAGCCGGCCGTGAACGCGGCGCAGATCAACACCATCGCGATGGCCGGCTAAATGAGTGCCCCGCGCCAGACACTCTGTCCGAGCGCACAGCCGGATTGGGAGGGAAGCAAAGTTATCGGTGTCGTCGGCGGCACGAAGGAGGCGCCGGAAGTGGCGTATCTCTCCGAGCCGCAGCCGGTCACCGAAGAGCTTCTCGCTCTGGCGCGGCCTGTGACGCCATCGGAAGTCTTTCGCTTCTCCGCACCGTGTGCGAACAGCGCCTGCGGTCATTTCTCCGCCGAGCAAGGCAAATGCAAGCTGGCCGAGAAGATCGTGCGCTGGGCGCCCAGGGTCGTCGAGAAGCTCCCCGCCTGCACGATCCGTCCCGATTGCCGCTGGTGGCAGCAGGAGGGCAAGTCGGCGTGCATGCGCTGTCCCCAGGTCGTGACGCGCAGGCTCGACAATCCCGAGCCGATCGCGAAAGCGGCCGATCAAACGATTTCGTGACGCTATCGATTTCTTTACACCATCGACTTCTTCACACCATCGATTTCTTTACACCATCAATTTCTTCACACCATGCGCACGACTCTGTTCCGCCGGGAAGCGGTCGACTTTGCCAGCGAGCGGCCGCTCGGAGATGTCGCTCTGATCCGGCCGTTCTCTTCCGCATTCCTGGCGGCCGGCGGCGTGATCCTCGCGCTCGCCCTTCTCGCCTTCGCGTTCTGGGGCGAGTACACGCACAAGGCGCACGTCGCCGGCTATGTCGCGCCGACCAAAGGCGTGATCAAAGTCTATCCACCGAGTGCGGCGACGGTCGTTGCCAGGCAAGTGAAGGAAGGACAGCGCGTGACGCGTGGCGATCCGCTGTTCGTGCTGTCGACGGACCACGGCTCGCTCACCACGCCCGAGGTGCAGGCAGCCGCGATCGCGCAACTGCAGCAGCGACGCGACAGCTTGAGGAACGACCTCACGCAGCAGCAGAGCATTGCGCAAATCGAGCAGCATTCGCTCGCGCAACGCGTCAGCAGCATGGAGCAGGAAGCGATACAGGTCAAAGGGCAGCTCGCGACGCAGCGCGCTCGCGTCAAGAGCGCGGAAGCCACGGTCGCGCGCCATCAGGCATTACTCGCACAGAAGTTCGTCTCGGAAGCGCTGATGCAGCAGAAGCAAGAGGAGTTGCTCGACCAGCAGGCGCGGCTGCAGGCACTCGAGCGCAACCGTGTCGGGCTCGAGCGTGATCTCGGTGCACTGCGCCTCGAGATCGGTTCGAGCGCGCTCAAAGCCGAGACGCAGCGCCAGAGCATCGAGCGCGACATCTCGCAGCTCGAGCAGCAGCTCACCGAGTACGAGGCGAAACGCGCGCTGGTGATCGCCGCTCCGGCCGACGGCATCGTGACGACCGTTCTGGCCGAGGCGGGCCAGAACGCGACGACCACCACACCGCTGCTCTCGATTCTGCCGGCCGACGCCGAGCTCGAGGCTCAGCTGCTGGTGCCGAGTCGCTCGATCGGCTTCATTTCGATGAATCAGACCGTGGCGCTGCGCTATCAGGCCTTTCCGTATCAGCGCTTCGGAACCTATCGCGGCCGCGTCATCGAGATCTCGAAGACGCTGATCAATTCCGGCGATACGACGCTGCCGGTGCCGCTGCAGGAGCCCGCGTACCGCGTCACCGTCACGCTGGATTCGCAGAGCGTCAACGCCTACCAGAAGCAGGTCTTGCTGCAGGCCGGAATGCTCCTCGACGCCGACGTGCTGCTCGACCATCGCCGACTTATCGAGTGGGTCTTCGATCCGTTGTACAGCCTCACGCGCCGGATCTGATGAACTGGAACGGCCGATCCCGCAGTACCCCTCAGCCCAACCCTTCTACGTGAACACGACCCCCATCCCCATCCTGACCTTCCCCTTGAAGGGGAGCGACCTTGTGTTTGTCTGGGAGAGAGCGCTGCTCTCTTTTGATCGTTGCAGTTCACTCGCGAGGAGCCGCGCATGCTCGACTTGCTGAACTTCTCGGGCCGCAGCCGCACGCCGCTGATCCTGCAGACCGAGGCCACCGAGTGCGGCCTCGCGTGCTTGGCGATGGTGTCTTCTTACTACGGACATCGCATCGACCTGCCGACGTTGCGGCGCCGGCACGCCGTCTCGTTGAAGGGCACGACGCTTGCGAATCTGATCGCCGTGGCCGACCACCTCGGCCTCAAGTCGCGGCCGGTCAAGGTCGAGCTTCAGGATCTCGACAAACTCAGCTTGCCGGCCGTGCTGCATTGGGATTTCAATCACTTCGTCGTGCTGACCGGAGTCAAGGCACGCGGGCTGGCGATTCACGACCCGGCACGCGGCGCACGCACCGTGACTATCGTCGAAGCATCCAAGCATTTCACGGGTGTAGCTCTCGAGCTGGCACCTACGGCGGCATTCCAGCGCGTAGAGGAGCGGCAGCGCATCAGCCTGCGCCAGCTGTTTGGTCGGCTCACCGGCCTGAAGACCGCGTTGCTCCAGGTTCTGCTGCTGGCAGCCGCGCTCGAAGTCTTCGGCCTCGCCGCCCCACTCTACACCCAGATCGTCGTGGACAGCGCGATCGTATCCGAGGATCACGAGCTGCTGACCGTGCTCGGGATCGGGTTTCTGCTACTCGGGCTGATCCAGACCGGACTCACAGCCGGACGCTCATGGCTCGTGACCGTTCTCGGCACATCGGCCAACTATCAGCTGCTCAGCAATCTGTTCCATCATTTGCTGAATCTCCCGATGAGCTTCTTCGAGAAGCGGCATCTCGGCGATGTGGCTTCGCGGTTCGAGTCGGTCAACGTCATCCAGCGCACGCTCACCTCCTCTTTCCTCGAAGGCATCATGGACGGCCTGATGGCGGTCGTGATCCTGGGGATGATGCTGGTCTACAGCATCAAGCTGACGGCGTTCGTTGGCGGCGCGGCGCTGATCTACGGTGTGATGCGCTACTTTCTCTACCGTCCGCTGCGCACGGCACAGGAAGAACAGATCCTGCATGCGGCCAAGCAGCAGTCGTCATTCCTCGAAACCGTGCGCGGCATTCAGAGCGTCAAGCTGTTCAACCGGCAGCTCCAGCGCCGCACGGTCTATCAGGACCGCATGGTCGACAATTTCAACGCCGGCATCCGTATCCAGCAGATGGGGATCCTGTTCAAGACGCTGAACCGCGGCGTGTTCTGCGTAGAGAATGTGGCCGTCACCTGGCTCGGCGCCCTGCTGGTGCTCGACGGCAATCTGTCGGTCGGGATGCTGTTCGCGTTCATCGCGTACAAGCTGCAGTTCATCACGCGTGTGGTCTCGTTGATCGACAAGGCTATCGAGCTCAAGATGCTGAACCTGCACGCCGAGCGCGTGGCCGATGTCGCGTTGGCGCGGGCTGAGACGGTCGCGCAGCCTGCGCTGAGTTCCGGAGCACCGGTCGGCAGCGATATCGAGGTGCGCAACATCAAGTTCCGCTATTCGGAATCCGATCCCCTCGTGCTCGACAATATCAGCCTGCAGATTGCGGAGGGCGAATCGGTGGCGGTCGTCGGTCCGTCAGGCTGCGGGAAGACGACGCTCGTCAAGGTTCTGCTCGGGCTGCTGCATCCGACCGAAGGCGAAGTGCTGGTCGGCGGCGTGCCGCTGGCGTCGCTCGGCCACAATCGGCTGCGCGATATCGTCGGCAGCGTCATGCAGGAGGATCAACTGTTCGCCGGATCGATCTCCGACAACATCTGCTTTTTCGATCCCGAACCGGATCAGGCGCGCATCGAGCGCTGCGCAAAGGTCGCCTCGGTGCATCAAGAGATCGCGGCCATGCCGATGGCTTACAACACGCTGGTCGGAGACATGGGGACGGCTCTGTCCGGCGGGCAGAAGCAGCGCATTTTGCTGGCTCGTGCGCTGTACAAACAGCCCAAGATCCTCGTGCTGGACGAAGCGACGAGTCATCTCGACGTGGCGCGCGAGCGCGTCGTCAACGACGCCATTCGCGAGTTGCGCATTACGCGCGTGCTGATCGCGCATCGGCCGGAGACGATTGCGTCGGCCGATCGCGTGATCCGCCTCGGACCCGGAACCGTGCAGTCACTCGGGACGGTGCCGAACCTGCATGCCGGAGAGCGGCGGTCGTCGTTGTTGCCGACTGCTTAGCGTGTTCGGGGTCTGTTCACCCTCACCCCAACCCACCCCAACCCTCTCCCGTCAAGGGAGAGGGGGCACACCTTTTTGGGAGGCGGCAAAGCTCAACAAACGCGGCTCCCCTCTCCCCGACAGACATAAGGTCCCTCTCCCTCCGGGAGAAGGTAGGGTGAGGGAGGCGTCTTCGACGCGCGGGAGAGGGCAGGGTGAAGGGTAAAACTCGCCACACCTCACCCGAAGCACGCCTTCACGATCCCGCCCTCGACGCGCAGCGCCGCGCCGTTCGTCACGGCGGATAGCGGACTGCACACGTACGCGATGATCGGTGCAACCTCTTCGGGCTGCGCGTAGCGCTTCAGCAGCGAAGTCGGTCGCATCACCTGGAAGAACTCTTTTTCGACTTCGGGAAACGGTCGTCCGGGCGCCCGCTTGGCGATGCCGGCACGATTTCCTTCCGTCAAGGTCGGGCCCGGCAAGACGGCATTCACCGTCACACCGGTTCCGGCGCATCCTTCCGCGAGACCGCGCGAGATCGCCAGTTGTGCGCTCTTCGTCATGCCGTAGTGAACCATGTCGTGCGGAATCTGAATGCCGCTCTCGCTGCTGATGAACACGATGCGACCCCAGTTGCGCTGCTTCATCCCCGGCAGGTACGCGCGGCTCAGCCGCACTCCGCTCATCACGTTCACGTCGAAGAAGCGTTGCCAGTCCTCATCGGGGGTCTGGTCGAACGGCTTGCGCTCGAAGATGCCGACGTTGTTGATCAGGATGTCGACGACCGGAACGCGCTGCACGAGCGTCGCCGCGCCGGCCGCTGTCGCCAGATCGCCTGCGTAGCCCTGGACGTCGGCTTTCGGGACGCTCGCGCGAATTCTACCGACCGCCTCCTCGACCGCAGCATCGGTCCGGCCGTTGAGGATCACGCGGCAGCCCTCGGCTGCGAGCAGCTCGGCGCTCGCGAATCCGATGCCTTTGGTGGAGCCTGAAATCAGGGCGAGCTTGCCTGTCAGCTTGAGATCCATGTCGGGAACTCTCCTGTGGTTTGAGATATCGGAGAATTCTAGTTCATCGGCGGCGGCGCCCTGCGAAAAGAATCCCCACTGCCCCTCCCAGAATCCCTCCTGCCCCCTTTGTCAAAGGGGGTTCTGAGCTTGCGTTCGGAGAGAACTCGAAGAATCGCAAGCACATGCGGCCATAGCCTGGCCTCGCAATGCAACGAAACCGGGCACAATAAGCGCCCGATGGCCAGCAGTCGCTGGCCTCTTGCATTCGTTCGAGGCTGTAGATGACCGCTCTCACCTGCGCAGATGTTCTCTCGGGCCGCGCGTCCGCCGATACCCCGGTCACGATCAAAGGATGGGTACGCACGCGCCGCGACTCCAAAGCCGGCATCTCGTTCGTTAACGTCTCCGACGGTTCGGGCTTCCATCCCGTGCAAGTGGTCGCGCCGAACACGCTGGCGAACTACGCAGCCGAAGTGCAGCACCTCACCGCCGGCTGCGCAGTCGAAGCCACCGGCACCATCGTCCCCTCGCCTGCCAAAGGGCAGCCGTTCGAGATGCAGGCGACCTCGATCAAAGTCATCGGCTGGGTCGAGGATCCCGACTCGTATCCGATCCAGCCGAAGCCGCATTCGCTCGAGTTCCTGCGCGAAGTCGCGCACCTACGGCCGCGCACGAATGTGATCGGTGCGGTCACGCGCGTGCGCCACACTGTCGCGCAAGCCATTCACCGCTTCTTCGACGAGAACGGCTTCGTCTGGATCAACACACCGATCATCACCGCCTCGGATGCCGAAGGCGCCGGCGAGCTGTTCCGCGTTTCGACGCTCGACCTCGCCAATCTGCCACGCACACCGAACGGCAAGATCGACTTCGCGCAGGATTTCTTCGGCCGCGAGGCTTTCCTCACGGTGTCGGGTCAGCTCAACGTCGAAACCTACTGCATGGCGCTGTCGAAGGTCTACACGTTCGGGCCGACGTTCCGCGCCGAGAACTCCAACACGAGCCGGCACCTCGCCGAGTTCTGGATGATCGAGCCCGAGATCGCGTTCGCCGATCTCTCGGACGACGCGACGCTGGCCGAGGCCTTGCTCAAGCACATCTTCAAGACGGTGCTCGCCGAGCGCGCCGACGACATGGCGTTCTTCGAGGAGCGCATCGAGAAAGGCGTGATCGCCAAGCTGCAAGGCATCGTCGACTCGACGTTCGTGCGCATGGATTACACCGAGGCCATCGGCGTTCTCGAGAAGGCCAAGGAGAAGTTCGAGTTCCCGGTCAAGTGGGGCATGGACCTGCAGTCCGAGCACGAGCGTTATATCTCGGAGAAGCACGCGGGCGGTCCGGTGGTTCTGATGAACTACCCGAAGGAGATCAAGGCGTTCTACATGCGCTTGAACGACGACGACAAGACCGTCGCCGCGATGGACGTCCTCGCCCCCGGGATCGGCGAGATCATCGGCGGCAGCCAGCGCGAAGAGCGGCTCGACGTCCTCGATGCGCGCATGGCGGAGTCCGGTCTCGACAAGAACCACTACGGCTGGTATCGCGACCTGCGCCGCTACGGGACGGTGCCGCATGCCGGGTTCGGTCTCGGCTTCGAGCGCACCGTGGCGTACGTTACCGGGCTCACCAACGTGCGCGACGCGATTCCATTCCCTCGCACTCCCGGGAACGCCAGGTACTGAGTCATTGTCTAGCTTTCGGTAGGATTGCGCGGCCGGGCCAGGGGGATCGCCTCGGCTATAATCCCACCCGCTGAAGCCGGAAGCGCCTCGCAGCGCACGGGTTCTTGCGTTTCACGAAACTAAAGCGCCGTCGGGCCCGATGCGGTCGCAGGCGGCAGCGATTTTGGGAGAGAGAATCAATGAAGTTGCTTGCTATCGCGCTCGCGACAGGAGTGTTGTGCTCATTTCCTGCGCTGGCCGACGTGACCGCCGGCATGAGAAAGTCGGCTTCCTGCACCACTTGCCATGGGAATGACGGAAACTCAGCAGCCGCCGCTTATCCGAATCTAGCCGGCCAGACCAAGGAATACCTGATCAAGCAGATGACCGACCTCAAGGAAGGCCGGCGCGTGAGCCAGGTCATGTCGACGATGATCACCATCATGTCACCCGAGGACATCAACGACCTCGCGGAGTACTTCTCGGTGCAGGTGCCGCAGCAGAATTCCTTCCGCAGCGATCCCGACAAGGCCGCCAAGGGCAAACAGCTCACGGTCGATGGCAAATGCACGAGCTGCCATCAGACCAACTTCAAGGGGCTGAAGGAGATTCCGCGCGTATCCCGTCAGCAGTTCAACTACACGGTCAAGCAGCTCAAGGATTTCCGCGACGGCGTGCGCACCAACGACGGCGGTCTGATGGGGCCTTTCGTAAAAGACTTTACGGACGATCAGATCAGAGAGATCGCGCACTACATCAATACGCTGTAGAAGCCGGACGCGAATGCGCGTCGCGGCGTCACCGCCCGCAAACCACACCACCCCGGCCTTCGGCGACCCTCCTCCTGAGAAGAGGGGAGCAGCTTGTTTCAGCTCGGCGGCAGCCGATCCGCCGTCTGACGCTCGAACATCCAGCCCGGGTATTCGCGCGCCAGCTTGCTCGCCTCATCGAGCGTCCCGATCTCCGATTCCGATAATTTGAGATCGGCAGCCGCCATGTTGTCGGCGAGCTGCTCGACGCTCTTCGCGCCCACGATCACGCTGGTAATTGCCGACCGCTGCAGCACCCAGGCCAGCGCCACGCGCGCCACGGAAACGCCGTGCGCCTGCGCGATCGGACGCATCGCGTCGACGCAACGGAAGGCCTTCTGCCGATCGATCGGCGGAAAGTCGAACGTCGTACGGCGCGCCCCTTCGGGACCTGTCGCGCCCTCGCTGAACTTCCCGCTCAGCAGCCCGCCGGCCAGCGGGCTCCACACCAGAATACCCAGGCCCTGGTCGAGCGCGACCGGCACGATCTCGCGTTCCAGCTCGCGCCCCGCGATCGAGTAGTAAGCCTGGATGCTCTCGAAACGATTCCAGTCATGCCGCTCCGAGATGCCGAGACCTTTCATGATCTGCCAGGCGGCATGATTGGACAGTCCCAGATAGCGCACCTTGCCGGAGCGCACGAGGTCCTCGAGCGCGCGCAGCGTTTCCTCGAGCGGCGTGACCTGATCGACGCCGTGGATCTGATACAGGTCGACGTGATCGAGGCCGAGCCGCTGCAAGCTCGCGTCGATCTCGTTCATGATATGCACGCGCGTCAAGCCCACGCGGTTCGGCTGCGGCCCCATGCGCACGCGCACCTTGGTCGCGATCACCAGATCCTCGCGCGGCAGGCCGAGCTTGGCGAGCGCTGCGCCGACGATCTTCTCGGACTCGCCTTCCGAATACACGTTGGCGGTGTCGATGAAGTTGACGCCGGCGTCGAAGGCCGCCTTGATCTGCGCTTGCGCCTCTGCGACGCCCAACGTCCCGACCACCTCCCAGCGCCCTTTTCCGCCGTACGTCATGGTCCCGAGACAGATCTCGGAAACGTACAAGCCGGTGCGACCCAGCAAGCGATAACGCATGTGCTCTCTCCTGTCAGTTCCTGGTGTGTCGATTCACGATGTATCAGATCGCGGTGTATCAGCTCATGGCCGCACGCCGGTGACCCGCGATCAGCGCATGGAGCGCGTCGATGTCGACGGGCTTGACAAAATGGCCGTCGAATCCGGCTTCGGCCGAGCGCCGCCGGTCGTCGGCCTGTCCGTAACCGGTCAGCGCAATCAGGAGACTGTCGCACGTCTGCGGAAGCTCGCGCAACTTGCGTGCGACCTGGTAGCCATCCATGCCCGGGAGGCCGATGTCGAGCAGTACGACCTCGGGTGCGTGCTCGGTGGCCAGCGCGAGCGCGGCATGGCCATCATAGGCGATCCAGGTTGCATGACCAGAGAGCTGCAGCAGCATCGCCATGCTCTCGGCGGAGTCCCGGTTGTCGTCGACGATCAGGATGCGGCGCGGGACAGGTGCTTCCGGTTCGGCTATTGCTTTCGACTGCGGCTGTTCCGGCGCCTCCGCACCGCGCGCGACGCTCGGCAGGCGCACTGTGAATCGAGCGCCGCGTCCCTCCCCTTCGCTCGCGGCTTCGACGCTGCCGCCGTGCATCTCCACGATCTGACGCACCAGCGCGAGCCCGAGGCCGAGGCCGCCTTCCGTGCGCGCAAGTGCCGAATTGGCCTGCACGAAAAGATCGAATACCTTCGGCAGGAACGCCGGCGCGATGCCGATGCCGTTATCTTCCACTCGGATCACCGCGCTCTCGCCTTCTCTGTGCAAGCCGACCTCGATGCGGCCGCCGACGGGTGTGTACTTGACCGCGTTGTTGACGAGGTTTTGCACGACCTGCGACAGGCGCGTCGGGTCGGCATTGATCCAAATCGCTTCGCGCGGAAAATCGAGCTCGAGTGCCTGGCTCTTGGCGTCGATCATGCTCCGGCATGACTCCACCGCGCCGCTCACGATCGCGGCCGCATCGACGCGCTCGCGTTGCAGTCCGATCTTGCCGGTCGTGATGCGGCTCACGTCGAGCAGGTCGTCCACGAGACGCGCAAGGTGGTCCACCTGCCGCGCGATCATGTCACGCGAAGCTTCCAGCATGTGATCGCCGGTCGCGCGGTTGCGCAGCACACTGACCGCGTTGCGCAGCGGCGCCAGCGGATTGCGCAGCTCGTGCGCCAGCATCGCGAGAAAGTCCCGCGTCTGCTGTCCGGCTTCCTCGAGAGCTTCCACGCGCTTGCGATCGCTCATGTCGCGCGTGACCTTCGCGAACCCGCGCAGCCGGCCTTCGGGATCGTACAGGGGCGTGATCACGACGTTCGCCCAGAACCGCGAGCCGTCCTTGCGGACGCGCCAACCCTCGTCCTTCACCGCTCCCTCGGTTAAGGCGGCCTGCAGCAGGCGCGCGGGCTTCCCCGCGGCAACGTCCTCGACAGGATAGAAACGCGAGTAGTGCGATCCGATGACCTCTTCGGCCTGGTAGCCCTTGATGCGCTCCGCACCCGCATTCCAGGTCGTGATGTAGCCATCGGGCGCGAGCATGAAGATCGCGTAGTCCTTCACGCCTTGCACGAGCAGATGGAAACGCTCCTCCGATTGTCGCAGCAGGGTTTCCGAGCGATCGCGCACGATGTATTCGCCGAGCTGATTGCCGACGGCGGTAAGCATGCTGACCAGCTCCTGCTGCGGCTGCTGGACGTCCGTACTGAGGAACTCCACCACGCCGAGCACCTTGCCGCTGGCGATGAGCGGGAACGCGAAGGCGCCGTGCAAGCCGGCGCGGTCCGCCATGTCGGCACGCGGAAAGCTGGGATCGTGGACCACGTCCTCGATCCACATCGGCGCGGTCTGTTCCCATGTGCGTCCCGGAAGGCCCACGCCGCGGCTGAAAGTCACGTCGGCGCTGTCGGTGACGAACGCCGTAACGGCCGCCCCGTCGGGATGCCACGAAGAGACATGCCGCAGCACCTGTGCGCTCTCGTCCACCTCCCACATCTGTCCGAGCGTCCAGCCCGCCGTTTCGCAGATCACCTGCATGGCGCTCGACATCGCATCGCGCCACGTCGGCGCGTAGAGCAGCGCCGTTGTGATCTGGTTCTGCACCGCCTGGATCTGCTGCAGGCGCAGCGCTTCGGTGACGTCGAGGCAGGCGCCGTACATGCTCACAATCCGGCCGGCCTCGTCGGTCAAGACTCGGCCAAGGGTCTTCAACGTCCGCACCGAACCGTCGGGGCGGACAATGCGCTCGGACAGCTCCCAGGACTCACGGTTGGCCATCGCGAGACGCACGACTTCGGTCACGCGCACACGGTCATCCGGGTGCACGCGCGCGAGGTAGCCGGCCAATGTCCCGGTAAACTCCTCTGGTCCGATTCCGTAGATGCGGTAGAGCTCGTCGGACCACGACACGCGATCGGTCTTCACGTCCCAGCTCCACGAGCCCACGTGCGTGATGGCCTGCGCTTCCGCCATCTGCTCCTCGCGCGCCTGCATCGCCGATGCGAGGCGCGCTCGCTCCGCCACGTCGCGCGCCAGCTCGTCGTTCTTGCGCGCAAGCTCGCGGGTGCGCTCCGCGACCGTGGCCTCCGAGCGGTTGTGCGCATCGCTCAGGCGCGCAGCAGCATCCTCCCGCTCGCGAGTCAGGGCGTAGAGGACGAGCCCGACCAGAGCGACAGTGGTGTTGAAGGCTTGCAGCGCGAGCAACGATTCGTTGGGCGACGCGAACAGGAACGGGCTGTGGTGCGCAAGGGTGGCGCCGATCACGACGGCAGCCGCGATCAGGGTCGTCGCAGTGACCGCACGCCCATCGAAGCGGCAGCCGGCCCAGGCCATGAACGGAACCAGCAGGAAGACGAGGGCACGCGAGATGTCCGGATGCGCTCGCCACGCCACACCGAAGATGGCAACGAAGGCGATCGCGAAGAGCCCGGCAAAGAGCACAGTCTCGGCACCGCGGTTGTGTCCCGGCGCACGTTGGGGACGCAGCCACGCCAGCAGAAAGGGCGTCAGCAGGATGATCCCGGTGACGTCGCCTTGCCACCACGTGTACCAGTTCGTCAGCACGTCCTGCCCGGCCGCTTCGCCCGCAGCGTACAGCGCCAGCAGTCCTGTGCTTGCCGCTATCGCGCCGCCGATCGCCGCGACGAGAGCAAAGCGGAACACCGAGTCGGCCCGACGAAACTCCCTCGCGTCGTCCATCAGGCGTTGCGCGAGCCAGGCCGCGCACACCACCTCGAGCGTATTGCCGGTAGCGATCACGCACGTCAGGCCGACCGAATGATCGATGGTGAAGTTAGCCAGTGCGGCGCCGAGCCAGACGCCCGGCCACAAGCGCGTTCCATAGAGCAACAGGGCCGCGAGCGCGATGCCCGATGGCGGCCACACTGCCGTCGCATAGCCCGGCGGTATCGCCAGCAGCAGCGATGCCTTGGCGGTCACAAAGTACGTGGTCGCCAGCGCGACGACCAGCGCGGGATACAGAATTGTGGGTAAGCGTAAGAGCCTGGCTGCCATGCGGTGATCACAATCCAGCTGGACGAGACGGCGGCGCAGTCGAGTGCAGCTACGGAGGGACTAAGAAGCCGCTAGATTCTAGCGCTTCCGCAAGGAGACCGGATGAGCAAGGCGCTCAGGCAACGCGTGGCGCGTGAGCGAAGCTGTACCGGACATCGCCCCGACGCGCATCGGCATGCAGCGTCGTTCAAGGCGGGCGGGCCGAGGCGAGTACCGGGAAAGCCTGCCGGCTCAGAGAATTCCGAGCAGGTGCAGCGCAATCAGTGCGACGACTGGCACACCCAGTGCCCACAGAATGATGTATCGCATGGTCAACCTCCTCAAGCAATCGGGAGGCGGCAGCGCGGGCTGCCGCTCCGGTTTGAGATCGGCTCGGTTGTCCCGAACCGATCCGCCGCGTCAGTTCTTGTAGTGCGACTTGGCCTCGGAGATGCACGCGCTCTTCGCGTCACCCGACATCGCGTCGCACTTCTCCTTCGCGACCTTGTATTCGGCTTCCATCTTCTCTTCGGTGGCCTCGGCGTCGGCCTTATTCGACTTCATTGCGGCCTTCGCGTTCTCCTTGGCCGCGGTGTAGTCCGCCTTCGCCTGCTTCATGCACACATCCTTGTCGTTGCCGCTCATTCCTTTGCACTTCTCCTTGGCGGCGTGATAGTCCGCTTCGGCCTGCTTCTTGGCTGCCTTGTAGTCGGCTTTGGCGTGATGCTCCGTGGCTTCCACGCTGTCGGGAGCCGCCAGCACGGCCATTTGAGAAACGGCGAATAAGGCGGCACCGGCAAGCGCTGCGATGAATGGTTTCATGTGAGTCTCCTGTTCAAGGTTCATGGGGCGAGATAACGCCGGCTCGTTTTCTCTCGCCGGCACGACCCGATCCGCAACGCGCGTGCCAATCAGACATACATGAAAAACAGGGACCTAACGCAACCGCGTCAGCGTGAAGTTGTAAGAGTCACTACGCACGCGGCATTTCCTGCAACCGCGAAATGGTCTGTTTACGTACGAGTCGCTCTTACGCGATCCCGCAGCTGACGCACCGCGCATCGGCAAATCGATCGAGCCTTCGGCCGACTACAACCACCTCTCGAACAGCCGTGCCGCGGTCTCCTTCATGCGCGTACCGAGCCCTCGGTGCGCCCATTGCTCGGGGGTCACTGCGGTTGCTTCGGCAATATCCGCCTGGAACATCGCTTCCATCTGCTCGGCGAAATCCTCACCCAGCACGACGGCATCGATCTCGTCGTTGGTGGCGAAGCTGCGCGAGTCGAGGTTGCTCGATCCGACCGT
>Ga0105241_10001993_pt1 | contig 15454 bp, 26 predicted proteins | sample KBSC64metaG_FD_80422 | JGI IMG/M metagenome (GOLD analysis project Ga0105241, IMG submission 80422) | Corn rhizosphere microbial communities from Kellogg Biological Station, Michigan, USA - KBS C6-4 metaG | ecosystem: Host-associated > Plants > Roots > Rhizosphere > Soil | place: Michigan, USA... | reverse complement strand
CCATCGAATTACAGCCTGGCCGCGGTGCCCAGCTGGTTCGCTCGGCTGGTGCCAGCGCACAGCTGATGGCCAAAGAAGGCGCATACGCTCAGGTGCGTATGCCCAGTGGCGAAGTTCGCCTCATCAATGTCGAATGTACTGCCAGCCTTGGCGTCATCGGCAACGAACAGCACCAGAACATCAAGATTGGTAAAGCTGGTCGCACGCGCCACAAGGGTTTCCGCCCGAGTGTCCGCGGTGTCGTCATGAACGCCGTAGACCACCCACACGGTGGTGGTGACGGTGGTCGTCACCGTATGGCTAAAGCGCCTCGTACACCATGGGGTCAGAAGACTCTGGGTTACAAGACGCGTCGCCGTAAGGCAACCAGCCAGTTTATCGTAAGAAGCCGTCACGCGGCCAAGAGAAAGTAAGGTAGGATAGAATGAGTCGTTCACTGAAAAAAGGACCATTTGTCGACCCCAAGCTGGCCAAAAAGGCGGCAGCCCTCGGGTCGGAAGACCGCACCATCATTAAGACTTGGGCACGCTCGAGCACCATTGCACCAGAATTTGTGGGCCGCACATTTGCAGTACACAATGGCAAGGTACACGTGCCCGTGTTCGTAACCGAGAACATGGTCGGTCACAAGCTGGGTGAATTCTCGCCAACGCGCAAATTCCGCTCACACGGCGGTAAACTCGCAAAGGGGAAGAAGTAATGCCAGTTCTCGCAATCGCTAAAGGTGTCCGCATGAGCCCGCGTAAGGTTGGCATCGTTGCTGGTCTCGTCCGCGGTCGCACTGTCGCCGACGCTCTGACCATCCTTGATCACGTGCCGCGCGCTGCCGCACTACCGGTTATTAAGGTTGTCCAAAGTGCCCGCGCTAACGCTGAGCACAATCACAACCTAAAGCCTGATACGCTACAGATCGTTGAGATCAGTGTTACGTCCGGTCCACGTCTCAAGCGTTACCGCCCCGCGGCGCACGGTCGTGCACTGCCTTTCCAGCGTCGTACCTCACACATTCGTGTTGTCGTTGACGGTGAAGCGCGTGTAGCCAAGAAGGCTGCGAAGGCCGAAGCTGAAGCAAAGGAGACAAACTAATGGGCCAGAAAGTTAATCCCATCTCAATGCGCCTCCAGGTCAATAAAGACTGGCGCAGCAAATGGTTCGTGGGCAAGCGTGAATACGCGAAGTTTCTCGCCGATGATCTAGCCGTTCGCCAGATGATTCAGAAGAAGCTTGGTTCGCGCGGTGCTATCAACAAAGTTGACATCGAGCGCTCACACAGCCTTGTGACGGTTACCATTACTACGGCTAAGGCCGGTGTGGTTATCGGTCGCGGTGGTTCGGGTGCGCAGGAGCTGAAGGCTGCGATTGAAAAGATCTACGGCACACAAGCTCGTGTCAACATCGAAGAGATTAAGAAGCCGGAACTTTACGCCAAGCTCGTTGCCGAGAACATCGGTCACCAGCTGGAGCGCCGCATGAGCTTCCGTCGTGCCATCAAGTCGTCGGCAGCCGCAACAATGCGCGCTGGTGCGCAGGGCATTCGTATTGAGGTTTCCGGTCGTTTGAACGGTGCTGAAATGTCTCGCCGCGAAAAAGAAGTAGCCGGCAGTGTGCCGCTACATACCATTCGCGCGAACATTGACTACGCGCAGATCGACGCACAGACCGCAAGCGCTGGTATCGTTGGCGTTAAGGTGTGGATCTACAAAGGGGAGGTAGCCTAACATGTTAGTACCAAACCGGACAAAGTTCCGCAAAACGCGCAAGGGCCGCATCCGTGGTGTTGCCACCAGTGGTAACTACATCGCTTTTGGCCAGTTTGCTCTGCAGGCTCAGGGTCACGAGCGTATCACCTCTCGCCAGATTGAAGCTTCGCGTCAGGCTATGACACGCTACATCAAGCGTGGTGGTAAAATCTGGATTCGCATCTTCCCGCACACTGTTGTCACCAAGAAACCGCTTGACGTCAAGATGGGTAGTGGTAAGGGTAGTCCTGAATACTTTGCCGCCAAGGTAAAGCCGGGTACCATCCTGTTTGAAATGCAGGGTGTAACCGAGGAAATCGCCCGTGAAGCAATGCGCCTCGCTGCGCACAAGCTGCCGGTTAAGACCAAATTCTTGGTCCGAGAGGAGGCATAAGGGTATGAAAATCGCTGACATTCGCAAATTATCGACTGATGAACTAACACGGAATAGCGTGACGCTACGCGAGGAAATCGCCGAGCTGAAGCGCCGCACAAACAGCGGTGAAACGCAGAACGTCCGCATGGTTCGCAGCAAGCGTAAAGACCTCGCCCGAATGCTCACCGTGCTCGGCGAGCAACTCACCAAGGAGGCAAACTAATGGCCAAAACCATTACCGGGGTCGTCTCATCGAATAAGACGGACAAGACCATTACAGTCACCGTCCATTCGAGCAAGACGCACCCAATTTACCGCAAACAATACGCCGTCTCCAAGAAATTCTTGGCCCACGACGAAAAGAACGAAGCCCAAGTTGGCGACAAGGTCATCATTACCGAGACCCGCCCGCTGAGCGCCCGCAAGCGCCACACCCTGACTACGATTGTCGAAAAAGCGGCTATCCGCACCGAAGACAAGCCGGAGCAGGTGGCCGACATTGAGGAGAAGCAGGCATGATTCAGCAAGAAAGTCGCCTGATCGTCTGCGACAACTCGGGCGCCAAGGAAATTTTGTGCATCCGCGTGCTCGGCGGCACCCGCCGCCGCTACGCCCGCGTCGGTGACATCATCGTCGCCACCGTCAAAGATGCCAACCCGAACGGTACCGTCAAGAAAAAGTCGGTCGTTAAGGCAGTTGTCGTGCGCACTCGTAAAGAGATCCAGCGCAAGGATGGCTCGACCATCAAATTTGACGACAACGCAGCCGTCATCATCGGTGACGACAAGACGCCACGTGCGACACGTATCTTCGGGCCGGTGCCTCGCGAACTCCGCGACCTCGGCTATGCAAAAATTATTAGCCTTGCGCCGGAGGTATTGTAATGGACAAGCCTATGTATAAAATTCGATTGAAGAAGGGCGACACTGTCATCGTACGTGCCGGCAAGTACAAGGGGCAGACTGGCCCTGTCATCGCCACGCACCCACGCGAGAACAAGGTGACCGTCGAAGGTATTAACATTGTTAAGAAGCACGTCAAGCCGGATCGTGCACACCCACAGGGGGGCATCATCGACATTACCAAGCCGATTGACGTCAGCAAAGTCGGTATCGTTGATCCGAGCACCAAGAAAGCTTCGCGTATCGGTTACAAGATGAACGACGACGGCACCAAAGTCCGTATCTTCAAACAGAGCGGCAAGGAGATTAAGGCATGAGCACTAAAGCAACCGAAAACAAGACCGCTGCTCGCCTGAAGGTCGCCTACAAGAGCGCCTACGCCAAGGAATTGCAGCAGGAATTGGGCCTGGCGAATGCCAACCAGATTCCTAAGCTCGAGAAAATTACCGTCAATATCGGCCTCGGTAAGGCTAAAGACGACAAGAAGGTCATGGAAACTGCCATGAACACCTTGCGCAAGATCACTGGCCAGCAGCCAGTAGAAACCATCGCCCGCAAGTCTATTGCCGCTTTCAAGCTGCGCGATGGCAACAAGATCGGCCTGAAGGTCACCCTTCGTGGCGAGCACATGTACGAGTTCATGGATCGTCTGATCACCATTGTGCTACCGCGTTTGCGCGACTTTCATGGCGTCAGCGCCAAGGCCTTTGATCGCCAAGGCAACTACAGCATTGGCCTCGTTGACCAATCAGTCTTTCCTGAGCTGACTTTCGATGAGACAACGACCGTGCACGGCTTGCAAGCAGTCTTCACCATTAAGTGTGTCGAGCCTGCCCACGCCCGGGCGTTGCTCACCAAGTTCGGTATGCCGTTCGAAAAGGAGGCTAAGTAATGGCTCGCAAATCTAACATCGCACGCGATTTGAAGCGCCAGAAACTGTACGAGCAGTTTTCTGCTAAGCGTGCTGAGCTGAAGCGCCTTGGCGATATCGACGGTCTGGCTAAATTGCCCCGCAATTCCAGCCCGACGCGCCTAAAAAACCGTTGTGTCCGCTGCGGCCGTCCGCACGCATACATGAATAACTTCGGGCTCTGCCGCATTTGTTTTCGTGAGCTCGCCTCACGCGGCGAAGTTCCAGGTGTAACTAAGGCCAGTTGGTAGAAAGGAGTACATGAACATGGTTTCTACAGATCCAATCGCTGACATGCTCACGCGCATCCGCAACGCCATCAACGTCCAGAAGTCTGAGGTGGCAATGCCACACTCCAAGGCCAAGCAGGCTGTTGCTGAGCTGCTCAAGCGCAGCGGTTTTGTCAAAGACGTTCGCGTTGCTGACGCCACCATCGGTAAGACACTTATCGTCGTCATCAATGATGAATTTGAGCCAGCTCGTATCACCGAGATTGCTCGCTTAAGTCGACCTGGTCGTCGCGCCTACGCCAGTGCCCAGGAAATTCCTGTGGTCAAGGGCGGTCGTGGCGTGGTTATCATCTCCACCTCAAAAGGTATGATGACTGGCCAAGAAGCTAAGAAGCACGGCGTGGGCGGCGAACTAATTTGTAAGGTATACTAAGCTTCATATTTGAAGCAAGAAAGGATCCGATATGAGTCGAGTAGGAAAACTGCCGATTAGCATCCCCAGCGGTGTGACAATCACTGTCGACCCGGATTTCGTAACTGTGACCGGCGCCAAGGGCACCTTACAACAGTTTACGATGCCCGGCATTACGGTCACCCAAGAAGACAACACCATTGTAGTGACGCGGGCAAATGACGAGCCGAAGATTCGTGCTAAGCACGGTTTGATGCGCGCGCTCATCAACAACATGGTTGTTGGTGTGAGTCAGGGCTTTAGCAAGAAATTAGAGATCAATGGTGTTGGGTACCGCGTCGCTTTGCAGGGCGCGGCCTTGAAGTTCAACTTAGGCTTCTCGCACGACGTTATTTATAACTTACCACAAGGCGTCACCGCTGTTACCGAGCAAAACACCGTCACGGTGAGCGGCATCAGCAAGCAGCAGATCGGCCAAGTGGCCGCCGAAATCCGCGCCTTGAAGAAGCCAGAACCGTACAAGGGCAAGGGTATCAAATATGAAGGTGAACGTATTCGCCGTAAGAGCGGTAAATCCGGGAAGGACAAGTAGGTAACACTATGAATCACCTCGAACTTAAACTACACAACGCCCAGCAGCGCAAGCACCGCGTGCGTGCTACCGTCTCCGGTACTGCTGCTCGCCCGCGCCTGAGTGTACATATCAGTAATCAGCACATCATCGCGCAGATTATTGACGACGAAGCCGGCAAAACATTGGCTTATGCCACAACTGTTGGCAACAAAAAAGCAACCGGTACGATGACCGAACGCGCTGCTGAAGTTGGCGCTGATATCGCTAAAAAAGCCAAGGCTGCTAAAGTCACCACCGTGGTCTTCGATCGCGGTAGCCGTTTATACCATGGCCGTGTCAAGGCGCTCGCTGACGCCGCTCGTAACGCAGGATTGGAGTTCTAACATGCCTGAGCAAGCACAATCTACGCAGCCTCGCACTGGTGGCGGCGCGCGTGGCAACGATCGTCGTGGCCCACGTCGCCCTGAAGTTGCACCTGAAGAGAAGCAGTTTGACGAGCGCGTCGTACACATTGACCGTGTCGCTCGCGTGGTAAAGGGTGGTCGTCGCTTCCGTTTCCGTGCTCTCGTGGTGGTCGGTGACCGCAAAAACCGTGTTGGTATCGGGAGCGCCAAGGGTGCTGACGTTACTGCCGCTGTTACCAAGGCTACCGAAGTAGCTAAGAAGCACTTCGTGACCGTTTCACTACACAACGACACCTTGCCACACGAAGCAGAAGCCAAAGTGAGCGGTGCCCACATCTTGCTGAAGCCAGCTTCGGCCGGTACTGGCCTGATTGCTGGCGGTGTCGTCCGCGTTGTCCTCGAAGTCGCTGGCGTGCGTAACGCTCTGAGCAAATCACTCGGTTCAACGAACAAGACCAACACGGCGTACGCTACCATCGCTGCCTTGCAGTCGATTGTTCCGGCCGACAAGTGGGTTACCCGGATGCACGCCAAAAAAGCTAAGGCTCCGGCCAAGAGTGAGGCATAGTCATGAAGTATCACGAACTACAAGTCGCTTCAAACAAGAAGCCAAACCGCGTCGGTCGCGGTATTGCTGCCGGCCAGGGTAAAACCGCCGGTCGCGGTACCAAGGGTCAGAAGTCTCGCACTGGTTCAAGCAAGCGCCCAGGTTTTGAAGGTGGTCAGACACCTTTGATGCAGCGTTTGCCGAAGCTGCACGGTTTCCGTTCTTTCAAGCCAAAGACTGAGGAGATCTACACCGGTCAGCTCGACCAGTTCGCCGGCAAAACCGTCGACACCTTCGTATTGGCTGAGGCTGGTTTGCTGAGCAATCCGTTTGTTACGGCTAAGCTGATCGTTCGCGGCGATGTTACTAAAAAAGTAACCGTCAAGCTGCAAGGTGCCAGTGCGCCCGCAGTTGCCGCGCTCGAAAAGGCCGGTGGTAGCTTCGAAAAGATTGCGCGCCAATCACGGCCAGCATCAGCTCGCAAGCTTGAGAAGAAGGGCGACAAAGAAGCCTAGATACAATAGACAGACTCTATAAAGAAACCGCGCTCTTGGCGCGGTTTCTTTATAGACGCAGCAAATTTTGGACTACAATCCGCCGTCTATGAGTCCTACTCGATCTTTCAAGAGCGTATATCGCGCTACTTCCGTCGCCCAGAGTGCAATCATGCCAATAGGACTTATGCCGTCCTTTAGATCCGGCATGCCCTCCCAATGCATCCATTCAGGGAGCTGATGCCTACTTTGTCCTGAGCACATGCTGGGATAGTGAGGTGGCTTTTCAAGTCCAGCGACCACCCACCTGTCCCGATTACCGTATATTCTAGCTAAGTGAGGCATCCCATCCGTAAGATGACCGCGACGAATCCTGTCATATGCGTCGCGCTGTTCACCCTCAGCGCCGGGTATTCCAAAGCAGGCTCGTTGCTGATCTCGATGGTGACTAGCAGCGGCTTCTAGTGCGTATACCCTATCGAAAACAGCCCGCTGGACAGCGAAAAATGCAACGCCGGGCAGACTGCCAGCGACAAGCAGTATAAAGTGTCCTGTATTGCGGACGAATTGGACGGTCGCCTGCCGAATGACATCAGATTCAAGTGGATATTTTTCGGACGGCCATTGCGTATTGCTGCGACTTGCTACAGGCGTCATCCTTTGGCGTATGTTACACTCCAGATCCCATACAGGCAGGTATCCACTGTAGGGGCTCTCGTTAGTACGCGATTGCTCTTTTATAAGCAGTGCTGCGTCGACTAGATCGTTAGGCGCCGAACGCATGAAAAGATCCATAGGCGCACCGGTCTCGTACGGCGCTACTATCATGGGCTCACCCGGGATGTGGCTGTGTACCGTGTAGCCGCCGACGGGGCCTAGTTTGGGACGTTCTCGTGTCGCCCGACGCGCTATCAATGCTTCGCGAGCGACAAAAAAATGCGTGACTCCCATGGTGGCGGCGAGTAGTGTCCGATTGACCACGTGATCTTTATCAGGCATTCCGGAAGAGCGCTTAAAGCGTGCGAAATAATCTACAAACGTTTCTGTCGCTTCAGCACACTGGGGGTCATACAACAAAGCATTGGTCGCCAAGTAGATGAGCGCCCGCGCCTGATCAGAATTGCCGGTCGCCACAGCCTCGAGGGCGACGTCCAAACTTTCCGACCGGTGTTCGCCTTGAGTAGGACAGGCCTCATCATATGCTGTCTTAACCTCACTCAGGTCAAAAACCTGCATAGTTTCAGTACTGCTCACAGTGGTAGGTCCTGCCCATACATAATAATTTGTGTATCTTACCGGAAAGTACCTGCTCTAACAAGCAAGAGACGCTTTATTTTCGTTGGACAACACGATATCATGAAGCCTTATGGGAAACACGACCAAGCCCCAGCCGAAACGGGACCGAGAGGTAGTTCGTGCCATTCACAAGCTTTTCTGGCGCGCCAATTTTTCACAGCCAGCTACTTTTCTCACAACCTTCGCTTTTCGCATACCCGCCTTCCTGTTCTACAACATCTTTATTCCGCTTGAGATCGCCTATGGCATTCAAGCTATCGTAACGCGACAATTTGAACATGTAACAATGCATGCCGAGCGGGTGCTTTTCTACGCGCTGGGGTATTGCATCTGTTGGACACTTGGCGATCTGATTGTCAGCAAGAATGGCATCGCCGGAGCGTCCTTCGTCCAGCGCAGCGTGTTTCGTAACTTCCTGCAAAAGGATTACGAATTTTACTCGAATGCACACTTCGGCGCACTTGGTTCAGAGGCAACTCGCTTGCGCGACGCCTACATCGACTACGCTTTGATGGTCACCCTCTCTATTCCAAAACAGTTTCTGATCATATTCGTTGGAATTATAATTATTGGCGCACATTCGATTAGCCTGGCAGCAATTACGCTGGCTGCAATGACCGTTATCTTGAGTTTTACTGTAGGAAGCTCGATGCTCCGCTTGCCATATCGCCGTAAAGTGAGTGCGGCAAGTAGCGCACTGGCTGGCGTCATCGGCGATGCACTCAGTCATGGTCCGACCGTCAAAAGTTTTGCAACCGAAGATCGAGAAGTAGACCTGCTTGAACCAGTCCTAAGGACTTGGCAGCAAGCTCAGTATCGAACGTGGGTATCATCTATACCCGCTGCGACTGGTCGTATGCTCCTGGCGGCGATTGCTATGAGTATGCTCCTGATTCTGCCAGCCCATTTATATCAGCAGCATCGCCTTTCTATCGCTATCGTTGCATTAATACAGCTGTATGTCATAAAGATGCTCACTGCCACACAGGACATTGCCGACATGGTAAAGAGCTACGAAACCATTATTGCTACAGCCTACCAGCCTGTCCAGACGATGCTGCAAGCGCCCACAGTGCTCGATCCCTCCCAGCCGCAACGCTTGCCCGTCGGCTCTTTCGACGTAGCTTTTAAGAATGTCAGTTTTCGCTACCCTGAAGCTCGACAGTCAGAGCGGGCAGTCGCAAACTTCGACGTCACTATCCAGAACGGCGAAAAGATTGGAATCGTTGGCTACTCGGGGAGCGGCAAAACCACGCTCACCAAATTACTACTGCGTTTTATGGATACTACCGAAGGGACGATAACGGTTGGCGGCGTCGACGTGCGCAATCTTTCTCAGGCCGATCTACGCCAAAGCATTGCCTATGTGCCGCAGGAGCCGCTATTGTTTCACCGCAGCATCGCCGATAACATAGCTTACGGCCGCACCCACGCCTCGAAGCGCGCCATCCAAGAAGCGGCCAAAATGGCTTACGTGGACGAGTTTGCCGAAAAGCTGCCCGAGAAATACCAAACTATCGTTGGTGAACGCGGTGTTAAGTTGAGCGGCGGACAGCGGCAGCGAGTCGCGATCGCTCGAGCACTGCTCAAAGATGCACCGATTCTCATCCTCGATGAGGCCACCAGCGCGCTGGATAGCCGCAGTGAAAAACTAATCCAAGACGCCTTATGGCGGTTGATGGAAGGCCGAACCGCTCTCGTGATCGCTCACCGCCTGAGCACCATTCAGCACATGGACCGGATTATCGTCATGGACAAGGGGCGAATCGTAGAGCAGGGCACTCACGAGCAACTACTAAAGCGTAAAACCGGAGCATACGCCAAGCTTTGGGCGCACCAATCAGGTGGCTATATTGCGGTCCCCGAGCCAGGCGAGGCTGAATCTACCGAAAATGAGTGGGCAGCCGCTTAAAAGTACGATATACTACCGATGAACGAAAATACGAGAGACTGAAAACGACATGAACTGGAAAATTATTCGCAAATCATTCGGCCATAAAGACATGCGCAAGCGTATTTTCGCTGTGCTGGGTATTCTACTAGTATTCCGTATTATGTCGCATATTCCGGTGCCGCTGAGCGACCCGCAGACCTTGAAACAGGTTTTGAACAACCTCTTTGCCTCGAACACTTCTTCGCTTCTCAGTTTCGTGAACGTTTTGTCTGGCGGCGCACTGGCCAACTTCTCAATCATGATCGCCGGTTTAGGGCCGTACATCAACGCCTCTATTATTATGCAGCTACTCACTAAGGCCATTCCAAAATTCGAAGCCATGCATAAAGAGGGCGAGTACGGCCAGAAGAAAATTAACCAGTATACGCGTATCCTCACACTGCCACTATCTATCGTGCAATCCATCGGCGCTATCTACTTGATCCGCACCTATGCTGCGCAAATTGGTGGTATTGGTGATATCACAGCCCATACTTCTTTCCTGCAATGGGTGTTGATGGTTGCAGCGCTCAGTGGCGGCTCGATGCTTTTGATGTGGCTGGGTGAGCTTGTCACGGAGCAGAGCATTGGCAACGGTATATCGTTGATCATCACGGTAGGCATCGTGAGCGGCCTTCCACAAACTATTAGCCAGCTATTTAATGCTGTAGTCAATAAGACCAATAAGTGGGTCGTGTTCCATCACACGCTGCCGATTAGCAAAGGCAGCTTAATAGAGGTTGTTGTCATTGGCCTTGCAGTTATCATATTGACCTGGCTGGTTGTGATGCTCAATGAGGCAGCGCGGCGAATTACCGTTAACTATGCCAAACGCGTCCAAGGGAACCGTACCTACGGCGGCGTGACCACCGTTTTGCCGGTTAAACTCATTAGCGCTGGCGTCGTGCCGATCATCTTTGCTGTCGCGTTTCTAAGCGTACCAAGTTTTGCCGGACAACTGCTCAAAAATGCCCACAGCACGCACTGGCAACACATTGGCGCTAATCTCGTTACGTGGTTCACGACGCCGTCAGCCTCCACTTTCGCCCAAAACGGCTGGTATGCGTACATCTATCCGGTGACCTACTTCCTACTGGTCTTCGTTTTTACCTTCTTCTACACCAGCGTTACCTTCAACAGCAAAGAGATCTCTGAAAACCTACAAAAGCAGGGCGGTTTCTTGGAAGGCGTGCGCTCTGGTCTGCAAACCGAAAAGCACCTCAGCCGAATCGTCAATCGTTTGACGTTGTTCGGCGCCATCAGCCTCGGTCTATTGGCTCTCGTGCCGATTGTTGCGCAGGTATTTATTAGCTCGAGCATCGCGCTTGGCGGTACTAGCATCCTGATTCTTGTCTCTGTTTCGCTTGAAACCCTCCGTGCTGTCGAATCTCGCGCCCTCATGGTCACTTACGACCAGTACTCACAGCCAGACTACTTCTACGAGCCAGAAGACAACCTCGAAGACAAAGACACTCCTCGTCGCTTCTCGTTACGGAAGCGCAAGAGGTAGTCGAACATCTATTTTACGTAGCGGCATATATTTGCTATAATATATGAATGTCAGGTGCGGTTTGGGAAAAATTCCTATCTATTGAAGCTCAGCGTCAGGAGTTACTTGAGGCTTTCCCTCATAAACTCACGAAGGATCCGAGTTTACAGCCCTATTATGACGAAGCGATCGCTGGCTTAAACGCCAGCACAGCCTGGATAGATAAAGGCATCGACTACGCTGGAGAGCTCGAGACAACTATCCTTGAGGCGCGACACCTTCAGGGACTGGTTAGTGAGCCTTCGGCAGAAGAGCTTCGGCAGCGGCAACGTGATCGCCTTTCGACCTTAGTTAGTCTAGCGAAAGTCGTAGAATACACTGGTCAGCAGTGCACTGAGCGTGGTGAGCGACTTTTTCAAGCCGCAATCAATGTGGGCGCTATTGCACTAGGCGAGCATGGAGAAGTACTCGATGTCCGACCTATGAACCTCGCAGAGGCGACACCTGAGCAGCTATTGGTGCGCGTAAGCCATCTACCGGCTGACCTGCTCAACGGCGAGCTCAAGATAAGTCAAATTTGGGAGTTACTCAATAGAAACAGTGGTACCCGGGTAAAGTTAGACCGTAGTACACGAGACCGGCTGCGAAGAGCGATCTTAGAATCAAAACGATTCGATCATAACGGTGTGCACGGTGAGGGCTCGCGTTTCACGCTAAAACCATCAGATGACAAAAATCAGGACGCTTAATCTTTACAAAGTAGCTGTAACTCTGTTATAATCAATTCTTGTTATATTTATGGCCGGACACAAAGAAGTCATCGAGTTGACGGGAATAATTATCGAGACCTTACCAGGGACTCAGTTTCGCGTTAAACTCGAAAACGACCATGAAATCATAGCCCACGTCGCTGGCAAAATGCGGAAACATTACATCCGAATTGTGCCTGGCGACAAAGTGACGGTCGAGTTGACCCCTTACGATCTTACGAAGGGCAGAATCGTTTACCGTCAATCATAAACGTAAGCAGTGTGTCGTGCACTACAGAAGGAGTACGATCCGTATGAAAGTACGTGCGAGTGTCAAACCAATTTGCACTCATTGCCAGATAGTCGTCCGCAAGGGCGATGTTCGTGTTATTTGCGAAAACCTTAAGCACAAGCAGAGGCAGGGTTAGCGTATGGCGCGAATTTCCGGAGTAACCATTCCAACCGAAAAGCAGGTCTGGGTGGCGCTAACTTACGTTCACGGCATTGGCCCGAAGACGAGCAGCGAGATCTTAACCAACGCCAAGGTCGAACCTACGGTGCGTGTCAAGGACTTGACCGACGCCGAAGTTGGACGCATCCAAGACGTTATCAACGAACACTACATGGTCGAAGGTGAATTGCAGCGCGTCGTCGCCGGCAACATCAAGCGCCTGAAGGACATCAACGCCTACCGTGGCCTGCGCCACAAGTCGAACCTGCCTTCTCGCGGCCAGCGCACCAAGACGAACGCCCGCACACGGCGCGGTCGTAAGGTGACTGTTGGCGGTACCGCTAAAAAAGTAGCATCGAAGACATAGGATATTGACCATGGCAGATACAACCACTACATCCAAGAAGAAAAAAGCGAAGCGAACCGTTGCCAGTGGGCAGGTACATGTGCTCGCGACGTTCAACAACACCATCATCACCTTTACCGATGCACAGGGCGGCGCTTTGACCGCTGCTAGTGCCGGTGGCTGCGGTTTTCGCGGTTCCAAGAAGGGTACGGCATACGCTGCTCAGGTTGCAGCCGAGAAAGCCGGCCAGGCTGCCAAGCAGCAATATGGCTTTGGTAAGGCAGACGTGTACATTAAGGGCGTTGGCCTCGGCCGTGACGCTGCAGTGCGCGCATTACAAACGCTGAACATTCAAGTTGAAAGTATTAAAGACGTGACCGGCGTCGCCTTTGGTGGCGTTCGCCCACCTAAGGCACGTCGCATCTAGGGGATAACTATGGCACGAGATACTCAATCCATCGTCAAAATGTCCCGTCGCGAGGGCTACGCCTTGCATCCAAAAGCCCACAAGGCTTTGGTCAAGCGTCCAACACCGCCGGGCCAAACACACCGCAACATGCGCGCCAAGACCAGCCAGTATGCGCTGCAATTGCGTGAAAAGCAGAAAGTTAAGCGTTTGTACGGTCTTCTGGAGCGCCAGTTCTCCAATCTGATGAAAGAAGCTTCGCGCAAGCAAGGTCAGGCTGGTTCAGTGCTGTTACAGCTACTCGAACAGCGTGCTGACAACGCCGTCTACCGTGCAGGTTTTGCGCCGTCACGCCGTGCCGCCCGTCAGCTCGTGACTCACGGTCACTTCATGCTGAACGGCCGCCGCTTCGACATTCCTTCAGTCCGCTTAAAGGCCGGTGACGAACTCGTTGTTCGCGACCACAGCCAACAGTCTGAATACTTCAAGAAGCTTGACGACGTCAGCCCCGCCTCCAGCACCACTCCCGAGTGGCTGAAAGTAAACCGCAAAAAACTTGCCTTCACCGTTGCCGGCCAGCCTACTCGCGAGAATGCTGAACCCGACATCAACGAGCAACTAATCGTAGAATACTACTCACGCTAAGGAGGACGCCCAGATATGTCAACAACGATTCACACGCCGGGCCTCGTCACTGTCGACGATAACAGTGCGACCAGTGCAACGTTCGTGATCGAGCCGCTGCACAGTGGCTACGGCATGACGCTCGGCAACAGTTTGCGCCGTGTGTTGCTGTCCAGCATCTCCGGTGCGGCAGTTACCAGCTTTAAGATTGAAGGCGCTACGCACGAGTTTACGACCGTTGCCGGCGTCAAAGAAGATGTCGTCGACATCATGCTCAACCTGAAGAGTATTCGCTTCCGCGTCTACGGCGACGAAGCGCAGACACTGCGTATTGTCAAGCAAGGCGCTGGCGTAGTCACCGCTAAAGACATTCAGCTGAACGCCGATGTCGAAGTGGCTAACCCTGAGCAAGTCATCGCTACCATCGACGATGCTAAGGGCAAGTTGGTCATCGACATTGTCGTCGAAACTGGCCGTGGCTACCGCACCATCGACGAAAGCACTGCTAAGAAGGCCAGCGACTTTGTGGCCCTCGACGCCGCTTTCAGCCCAGTGCTGCGCGTACGATACAAGGTTGAAAACACCCGTGTTGGCCAGATGACCGACCTCGATAAGCTATTGATCACCGTTGAAACCGACGGCTCAATCACCCCACGTGATGCTTTTGAGGAAGCTTCGGCCATCCTCGTCAACCAGTACACTGCACTGGCCGGCAAAACTCGCGTAGAAAGCACCGAGCAGGCTGCCAGCCGCAACACCGGTGCCGTAAGCGCCCACGCTGGCCTGAGCGACGGCGACGAACCGACTGCACTGAATACCTCAATCGAGGACCTCAATCTGTCGGCTCGCACCACCAATGCGCTCATCAATAACGATATTCACACCATTAAAGACCTGTTTTCCTTAAGCGATGCTGAACTGCGCGACCTCAAGGGTTTCGGCAGCAAAGCGCTCGACGAAGTCAAGGATAAACTGGCGGAGTTGGAGCTCTAAATATGCATCGACGCGGATACCAAGGCCGGAAGCTGCACCGCGAACGCGATCAACGCGAAGCGCTGGTAAGCGGCCTGGCCGACTCGCTCGTCAAGTACGAGTCGATCGAAACGACTTTGCCTAAGGCAAAAGAAGTCGTACCTTACGTTGAAAAACTCATCACCAAAGCTAAGAAAGGCGACCTACACAACCGTCGTCAGGTCATTTCAGCCCTGCAGACGGTTGCAAGCGCCCACAAGCTCGTTGACGAAATTGCACCCAAGCTACAGGGTCGCAACAGCGGTCACCTGCGTGTTGTACGGACTCGCTTGCGCCGCGGCGACAACGCTCAGCTAGCTCGCGTCAGCTTTGTCGACGATCTCGCTGAAGCGCCGGTAGCTAAGGCCGTGGAAGCCGAAAAGCCTGCAAAGAAGGCGGCCGCCAAGAAGCCTGCGGCGAAGGAGACGAAAGAATGAAAACCTACAGCGCAAAACCTACCGACGTAACCCGCGCTTGGTATGTCATCGACGCCAGCGAAGCACCGCTTGGTCGGCTTGCTACTCGTGCCGCTAAACTTCTGACCGGCAAAGACAAGCCGAT
>Ga0105241_10001989_pt1 | contig 15470 bp, 8 predicted proteins | sample KBSC64metaG_FD_80422 | JGI IMG/M metagenome (GOLD analysis project Ga0105241, IMG submission 80422) | Corn rhizosphere microbial communities from Kellogg Biological Station, Michigan, USA - KBS C6-4 metaG | ecosystem: Host-associated > Plants > Roots > Rhizosphere > Soil | place: Michigan, USA... | reverse complement strand
CTGAATTTCAGAAAATCTATTTTGTCGGTTTTAAAGAATGACTCTTTAGATACGATCCACCCTGCAGAAATCGTCGGGAAATAGCCCCAACGTTCTGAAGGCGAGAAATTGGAAGATCCATCCTGACGCAAAGAAGCATTCAGAAAATATTTTTCTGCATAATTATAGCCCAGCATACCAATGTATGACAAACGGCCGCCCTGGGCTTGCGAACCCGATACATAACCATCGGCCCTGGCACCACTAGTGGCAAAAAACTGGTCGATGATAGCAATTGGGAATGTTTCTCTGCCACCGTCAAATGAATCGAGATTTGATTCAGATTGTTCATAAACAAATGTTGCTGAAACATTATGCTTGCCAAAACTGTGATCATAATTAGCTTGCAAATCAAGCTGATAGTTTTTTGTCAGAGCGCTGGATTCCTGAAGATAAGGACGGCCGGGGGCACTACTTTGGACATAACTAGTTACAGTATCTGTCCAGATATGCTGATGAGCGCCATCCTGCTTAATGGTTACTAAATTTTGCTTTTGCCAAAAAAGCCTGTCATTCATTTCACCAAAATCATTGGCATATTGAACTTTCAATTTCAAGCCTTTAGCAAAAGGAACACTATATATGGCATTTAGCAACAGGTCAGTTGTTCGCCCAGTACTGAGATTATAGCCTGAATGGCCATTGGTAAACTCTCCAATATTGCCCAGCCATCCATTATCAATAGGCTGCCCTTTGTCGGTGTACATTTGCCAATCCGGCTGCCAAACCATTAATTTATTATATAGGTCGAGCACATTAGATTGCGGATCAAAAGGCAGAGTGTTTTGCGTTGTACTCCCGGTGCTAATTTGTGCAAATAGCGTTAGGTTTTTGGTTATATCGACACTAACATTAGCCCTGAAATCATATTTTCCATAGGTTAGATTTGCTAAAAACCCATTTTGGTTCAGATATGAACCTCCTACATAGTACCTTACTTTGTCCGAACCGCCACTTACGCTAAGTGATTGATGGAAATCGGTTGGATTTTTCCAAACCGCTTTTAAATTATCGGCCCCATAACCATTATTTACAGTTTTAATATACGCTATCTCATTAGGATCCCAATAGTAAAAAAAGTTATCTGCATTATTAGGGTGCATATAATTGGTAAACTCAGCGCCCTGAACAGCACTCATTAAAGTTGGCACTTTGGTGCGTGTTTCAACATCAGTAGAAGCAATATAATTAAATACAGGTTTACCGGTTTTGCCTCTTTTGGTAGTAACTAAAACCACACCGCCTGACGATTGCGAGCCATAAATAGCGGCAGAGGCAGCGTCCTTTAAAATACTGATATCACCCACTTCACTCGGATCTAATAAATCAAACGTAGCTTTATCACGAACAACACCATCAATTACAAATAACGGAGGGGCTGTATTGGGCGAACTGTTTGTGCGGATGGTGAGATTAGAAGGGGTTCCCGGTACACCTGTTGTTGTTGATATATTAAGGCCGGCGGCTTGCCCTGTTAATAAAGCAGTAAGATTGGTGGTAGGGATATCTCTCAACGACTCACTAACCGCTATAGTGGAAACAGCCCCTGTTATATCCTCTTTCTTTTGGCTGGTATAACCAAGCACTACAACATCGCTAAGCCCGGTTTTATCCATTTCTAATTTCACTATCATTGCACTGCCTGAAGTGACGGGTAATTCTTGTTTACTAAAGCCAACGTAAGAAAAAACAAGAACAGCGTTATTATCCGGAACCACAATGCTAAATTTACCATTATCGTCAGAAACAGTTGTAGCTTTACTACCCTTTACCCGAATGGTTACTCCAGGTAGAGTAGCATTATTACTATCGAATATTTGCCCTGTTATTTTGATGGCTGCAGCAGCAACATCGGTAGTTTTACCAACTGTGGTATAATCTATTTGTTGCAAAATGATAGCTTTGTTTACAATTTTGTAAGTTAATGACTGATTTTTCAAACATTCATTTAAGGCTTCATTTAGAGATGCATCTTTCAAATGGACATTGATACTTCTATTATTTACATCCTTAGAATCATAAAAAAATACATATCCTGTTTGTTTTTTTATTTGCTTTAGCACTTTTGTTAGTGGCGAATTTATTTCATCCAGATTAATTTTCTGCCCATACCCCTTTGCACTACAGTTAAGAAGAGCAATTAACATTATCAGGGTGGTAAGTTTCATAATCAATAATATTTTACATAGCCACGGTTTATATATGACTAAAGAAAAATCATTTAATTTCATACTTTTGTTGAGTTTGAGTGATCGAATAGTTTAGAGACACTAATATTTTCCCGCTTGACGGGAGGGGTAACTCAAATTTTCATCCGCATTTCGATTAGCCGTCGGGGTGCGGTTTTTTTTTGAGATACCTTGTTTGTGATTGGTCTTAATTTAAGACGGGGGAGGTATTTATTTCTGCATATTCTTTTTGGTTTTAAATTAATAAATTGGTTAATAGATATTACGGCATTACAGTTATTATTTTCCCATCAATTTTGTAATGTATTTTTTTAAAGGTCAAAATATCTAATATTTGGGTTGCGTTGACATTTCTGGGAAGCTCACCGGAAAATATTCTTGAAGGTAATACCCCTTCATATTTTATATCAACATCATACCATCGGGCAAGCTGCCTCATAACTTCCCTGATATTATTATTCTGGAAATAGAAAAACCCGTTCTTCCAGGCTACAGCTTCTTCTATATCAACATCTTTTACAATTGTATTTCCGTTTTCTACCTGAGCTTGCTGCCCTGGTTTAATAATATTGACACCACCCTTAGATGTCACTTTTACGCTTCCTTCAAGTAAAGTGGTTTTAATAACATTTTCATCGCTATATGAATTTATGTTAAAGTGCGTACCTAAAACCTCAACGGTTTGCCCGTTGCATACTACTTTGAAAGGCTTCCTGGCATCATGCGCCACCTCAAAATAGGCTTCACCTGTAAGTTCCACTTTACGCTCGTTGCTATCAAATTCAACCGGGTACGTAATAGACGAGGCAGAGTTTAACCATATTTTGGTTCCGTCTGATAATATACATTGATACTGCCCACCCCGCGGGGTTGTGGCAGTATTGAAAGCCAAACCTTTTGAAGTACCACTATTATCCAATCTTTTATAGCTGATCTGCCCATTATTTGTTTTATTTATGAGGGCATTACCCTGGCTTGCCAGTTTCCCGATTTTTGCGCTGTTTAATACGATCTTACTTCCATTGCTTAACGTTAATATAGCGTTATTCCCACCCGGCGCCACGTCATTTTTCACTGGGTTATTTATTGCAATATGTTGCTGCGGCATCTTATTTAAGCGTAAAAAATAAATACCTACCGAAAGGAAAGCAAGTATTGAAGCAGCGATTACAAAACGTGGCCATAGCACTATTTTCGGTTCACCACTGATGTGCTTCACGAGTTTATCCAAGCTCTTTTTCTGATCTTCCTGTATTTGTTCGGGAGATAGATAAGGATTAGAATGCTTATATTTCAGATACCAGGTTTCAACCAAAGCCCGTTCTTTAGGAGTGGCTGTACCTGAATTGTATTTTTCAAACAGTTTTTCGATGTTTTTCGGCTGCATATTATCGAAGGATATTTATCCTTATTTCTGATATATACAACTGAGAACGTGGGAGGGAGTAGATGAAAATGAAAAAAATTAAAAAAATAGCATAAAAAAATGTATCCCCATTTTAGCCCGGAGTATCCTAAGCGAATTGTTAACCTGTTTTCTTACCGTAAGAGGGCTAATATTTAATTTTTCAGCAATTTCCTTATGAGAAAGATTTTCATTCCTGCTCATCTCGAATATTATGCGCATTTGTGGCGGTAGTGTATTAACTTCTGCTTCTACTATAGCTATCAACTCCTTAATGCGCAATGCTTCATCCGGGATCGGTTCATCATTTACTGCAAAATTCTCAAAGGATATTAAATAATCAGATCTGACCTTTTGGTGTTTAAAAACATTTAATATTTTATTTCTAATGGCAGTATATAAATAAGCCTGTAGATTAATGTTAAAATTAATTGACTCCCTATTATTCCAGATACAAGTAAAAATGTCTTGTAAAATATCTTGGATTTCTTCTCTATCAGGAAAACGTTTATAACCGTGACTATACAAAACACCATAATATCGATGGTGAATAGTTGTAAATGCAGCTAAATCGCCTTCCTTTAGCAAATTGGCTAATTCATCATCGCTGTATGAGTCGTATGTTGGCATGATCAACGTAGTCTATACCATGTTAAGTATTATCAATATTAATAATATTTTCAAAAGATATTTCTCACCAGTTCAAAAAAATCTTTCCTTTTGGAAATGTTATGACTAACTGATAACCAGTTAAACTATTCATTACCTAAGTAGAATTTTGAGTTCAACAATTACACCTGCTCCATTTCAAATGTAGTATGAAAATGAATGGCCGACAATTTATAACCGTAAATATATAACGCAAACGTTTGTGCCCTTGAGTATTTGATTGCCTATACCAATCAGTAACATTACCCTTTTTGTTGGAAATCGTTCATCGTGAAGTTGTTTGTTTGGGCCTAGGCATATATAATGCCTTGCAACAATATAATGTGCCAGTTTAAATCAATATAACAAAGTTATTAAAGAGGCCTCGGCTTTGAATTTGTCTCTCATGGTGTAAATCCCCGAACCGATTCCCCTTCTCAGCTATAGCTTTTTTTCTACTATTTGATGCTTCTGGGTTTAGCATTGTTAGAGATACCCGACTGCCAAGATAAAACATCGTGAAATTTTCTATATCATATGAATATTAAATTAAGTTTACTATTGGGTGGTGTGCGTTTTTATGCCCATTGTCTCGCTCAGGATCGAGTAATTGCTTTTTTTATATCGCAAGTTTAAGAGTTCACCATTAAATCCCCTGGGAATATCTTGCAGCTGAATCATTTGACCATCTGGACGAGGATCAAAACCAAAGAATGTGCGGATAATAACCTCGGCAAATGCAGTTCCTGCTCCCTCATAAAAATCCTGCCCCCCCAATGCTGCTTTTCTAACCGGCGCTATTTCGTTGGATACGTATCTGGATTGACCAAATGGGCCTTCATCAAGAACAGGCTCTACGCTATGAAGCATTTCCAGGCCTCTGCGTGGTTTACCTAAATGCACAAAGGATTCTATAGTAAGCGCCGGCCAGGCATCGTAAGAACCGGTCACACCATGATCGGCCCTAAGCGACGATCCTGGCCAATCGGCCTTAATACTTTCCCTCCCTTTCTCAGTCGAAAGTGTCTTTTGGGCTGATTCATCCTCAAGTGCTAAAGCTCTCATCCAGTTCCCTACCCATAATTTGTTATCCACAAAATCCGTCATTTCGGTTTTCATTTTTTCAGTCAAATCCTCCGGCATACATCTCCCGATGGTTAAGAAATCTATGCATGTTTCAACAGGCACAAATTTTCCATAGGGATATAAACATTGCCAATAACCTTTCCCATTCACATACAGATCCTTGATCTCATTAGATAATTCGGCTGCCGACGCATTCAACTCACGAGATTTTGCAATTTCACCCCTGGATGAATATAATTGAGCCAATGAGCGCATCGTCCATACATTGGCAGCATTCAGAAAGGGCACCTTATGGATATAGGTAGGTATCGTTTCTGAAAGATTTTCAGGCCCGCCGTAATCAGCCAAAAGCGACTTGCCATTTGTTAACTTCTTCCATGAGGTGCCAATCTCTTCTAACCTGTCAATCACTTTTTCTCCTTTTATCTTTTCGTCCAGGAAACCCTTATCCCCTGTTACGTTGAGATAAGTGTATGCAGTATGGAATACAGTATATTCATTTGCTGAATACCAGGGGCCCACCTGTTTTAGAGTAAGAAAATCCACAGCGTATCCTTTTTTCAAATCTTGTGATAAGAATAATTTTAGCTGTGATTTCATTCCTTGTGGATCGAGCAACGCCCAAACTGTGGCATATGAAATTGGGTCCCAGTAATAGGTAAGGGTGGTGGCGTATGCCGGCGAGGCGGTCACAAACACATGTTTATAACCGGAACCCTGGAAGTTCGTCCGCATTAATTCAAGCAAGGTAACTATGCTTGAATAGTACACCCTTCGCATAGATTGGTCGTTTGTTTTAAGTGTGGGCAACCAGCCGGAATAAAATTTGTTGTTGGGTGTAAAGGCAAGCTGGTATCTTTCCCCCCATTTGGCATGGGCTTCGTTAAAAACAGTACTGAAATTGCCTGCCCAATCAGCCACCATATTCAAAGCATCCTCTTTTGAAGTTGCTATCGACATAACGATCTCCAAATCAACAGATGCCCCTTTTGCGATGCTTATATCGAACCCGGCAGATGCCCCGGATGTAGTGATGCTGATTTTGGAGGGGGGTTGATTGAAATAAAATGCAGAATATAGATTGCTTTTGTCATCGCTTTCAATAAGACAATGGTTACCTGATTGGGAGGTTTTGAAATCATTATCTTCGGATCTTGGAGTACCCCATGTCCACGTAGTATTCGCGAAACTTCGCATATGCCCCTTATTATCAAATGACACATGCGTTCGTATATCATTTATTTTTGAAAGATTGGTGATCTTTAACTTCCATAATATCCCCGCCTTTTCAAAAACCATTCTTGTGGTTGATTCTATTAAGCAGCTATCTGCAATAGCCTTTCTTAATATTTGATAGGGATACCATTTTGAGGCAATTGAATTAATAACCTTGTTGTTTAAACGCAACTCCATTATAGCACCATCATCATATGCTGCGCCTTGCGACCACGGCGGTTGGGTTAGATTAGTAATGGCCATTACATTTTTACCAGCCTGCATACCTCCATGAAAGTTGCAGATTGCAGGTGTATGTTCATCCTGCCATGACGGCCTCCATTGACCGGACAATTCATCCAACGTTGGAATGATTCTATTTTCTTTTAGCTCCTTTTGGCCAAAAGTAAATTGGGAATAGAGAAGGAAAATGAACAGAAAGCATAGCGTGTTATTTTTTACCCGGGTTTGATACATAATGATATTGTTGTTGATTTTAATGTATAATTATAAAACGAACTAAACTTTGAGGAACATACATCAATGCCTGGTTGCTTGCTGTATACATAACATGCTGATCTAACCGCATTTTTACAGCACTTATTATTAGGAATTGAAGCCGAATAATTCGGATAGTGAACCAACTATTCAAACATGCCTGTTCTAAATTTAACGGTGTCCGTTCCGGTGTTTGAAAAATACAAGTATTCCAAGCCGCCATTTTTCGTCAGCTTGTATACCGGAACTATTTTTTCAACCTGAGCCTTGGCAACTTCTAAAATGATCAACTGCAATCTAATACTGGCAATCGTCAATGCAAATTCTATTTTCATTCTTTTAATTAATAATGCTGCTTTTCAAAGAAGCAGCCAGTTTGTCCAACGCAATTCGGGATTCTTTGGAAAATTGTTGTTTAGCCATTCTAAATAAGTAATGCAAAATATTTAAGTGTCGCTTCTGCAAACATTAGTTTCCTCATATTCAATATTAATTTTGTATGTAATTATTTTGAGTATAAATACATTGGAAATAAAAGCATAAATGCCCCGAGCCATAGGCTTTAAGCGTCCAGACTTCAGCATTACATCTGAATTGTGCGATAACCATTTCTTATTTTCAACTTTCTCCTATTTTTTGGTTAGAATTATTACTGTTCAATAGTTTTTAAATTATTCTCACTCTATAGGACTGAACACATGACTGTTACAGATTATACATGCATTATTTTATTGAATTAAAAAGCTGGCAGGCGCGTATGCCTTTAAGTCGAAAGAAAATACTCTGCCTTTTGCCAAAATGGGCTTTCCTATAGACTGCCCGCGCAAGTCAACCGGCTGAATAGTGGTGAATTTCATCCCATCCGGTAAAACAACATCACATTTGCCAGATCGCCCTACTTGTTCCCATAGCCTTAAAACCGTTCCATTGCCGTCGGGGTTAGCACCAAAGGCCGTTACATTAACCCCTTTTCGGGAGAGAAGTAACCCAGGCTGTGTTGATGGCAGCTTCCCGGGTTTAGAAGTTGACCGTTCGGAGATTAAAGGCACACGAGTCTCCATCGCAGGGGAATATAAGGATGATTCTGTATCGTATTTTCCAAACGACCATAAACGAATGCTTGCATTCATACGCTGACCGTTTCCGACATATGGCGCATAGTTGGTTCGCCAATGATTGTTATAAAGGTTGATATATACATACGGTTTTTTTGCCTCATAGCGGGCATCGAATTTATATTCGCCGGGTTCACCTAAACTAACAAGCGGGGCATCTTTGGAGCAAAGTCCGAAACCACTGCGAGAAATGCTGTCATACACTGCCACACCCGTATTGATCCAAAATAAATGATAGTTCACATTTTCTACATTTATGTCTTTTACCGGGTCAAGATCAGCGCCTACACGTCCAAGCCGGAATTTAAAATTATCGCATTTGAAAGGAAGGCAGATCCAACCCGCTTCGGGCCAGCTGTCGGGTTGTTTTTGCCAGCTTATATTTAGATCAGCTACCGGCATTGATGCCGGCAATGTAAGGCTGATACTGACTTGCTGAGGCTGTCCGTGGCCCATTATAATACCCGTCATCACAGCTGTTACAGCAATAGCTGTTTTGCTCACATGCAACTGCATATTTTCAGGCAAAGCTGAATTGTAGGTACTGTTTTTAGGCATATCATAAGCTGCAAATGCAAAACGATGCGGTACGTATTGGGGATAGAGTGATTTGTTGAGCCAATCGTTAAGTATATCGTAACTAAACCGCTCATAAAAATACTGGCCAAAACCTTGTGGCGCGGAGGCATCAACCATTTCACGGCCTGTTCTTTTGTCAATCAGGCTTGATATCCGCCCATGAACGGCATCGATCATTGCTTTAAAGTATGGACTTTCAATCACGCCCGACGCGCTGTCAGCAACGAGTTTAGGTTCTACTGTTTTTTCTTTTGTGACGATATAGGTACGGTATCCCATAGCCGGAATGTCTTTTGCAATAAAACGCATTATTCTGTATGGGTCTTCAATAGTAGGACCTTCTCCCTGCAATGGTATGGATGGGCCGCCATCAACAGGCTTCAGCGATGAGCCGGTGGGTAAATGATAGGCATTCAAAATAACTTCGCTATCTCTTTTCCATGGCAATGGATTATAAACCACTATCCTTTGATTTTTTATTTCTTCAACGCTATCAGTTCCGGTTCCTCCCTGTAAAAAAGAAGCAGATTTCAAAGCGTATCCTCCAACATTATCCGCAAGAGTTGTAACCGCATCAGCATAAGGAATAGAAACCAGCCTGTCGACATTACTGATATAATTTGCTTTATCCTTCCATGATTTTTCCATTTCCTGGTATTGCGGCGGCAGCCCCCGTGCCCATAACTCATCCCATTGTTTGCCATAGGGCGTTTTTATATAATGTTGATTTGCCATTCCCCAGGTATGTTCGCTGTACAGCAAACTATTTTCATAAGAATCGCTGAGTGTTTTGCTGATTTCCGGGCGATATATCCCCCAACATTTTTCAAGTGTGTTTAAAGCATCAAAAGCGCCGATTGACGGACGTACATTTTGCGCCTGCCTGGTAGCCTCAGGCATGCTCATGGTACCATGTATCCATACATCCGAAATATCGCTGCGTACAACAGGTACTTTACTCAGGTCTTCTTTCAAAAACAGCTTAGCAAAATCATCCATTGAACCCACTTTAGCATTGATGCCTTTGCTTTTATAAAAGGCCAAATCCTTACGTACCTCATCCGGTGACGGGGGGCCAAGATTATCGCCGGTAACGTTAATATAGATCCATGTTTTATGATTCCAGTTCGCAGGTGGCATCTGGGTAGTACTGTAATTATTAAAATAAAGGGTTAGCAAGCGCGAGCCATCGGGCCCTTGCCACCAAAAAACCGGCGGCAAACCAATAGTTTTATTCACTAAGGGCCCGCCGAGGGCGAGGAATTTTATACCTGCATGAGTTAGCAGGGTTGGCATTACCCACGATTGGCCCGGAACATCCTCATTTTTCGCAGCAATAGGTAACGGCAATCCATATTTACGCGCTATGGTAGAAGAAATATTCAGATCACGTACTAAATCTTCCGGCTCTGAAGTTTCTGTTTCCAATATAAAAGGATAAGCCTGGATGATCATATTCCGGCTATGCAATGCCTGTATTAATTTTTGTTTTCGTTCAGGCGATTGTTCCAACATTTGTTTCAATGGCCAGCCCGAAACGGTCCATACAAATTGTTTGTCTTTAGGCTGTTTACTATTGGCATCGATTGCATCAAAGGCGTCATCGATCATATTTTTACGGTATTCGTGTACTACCTGGTAAGTTCGCGCTGTATAACCTATATCAAAATGCGTTAGGTAAACAATTACTACGTTTTTAACAGCGCTCTCATTTTTGTCCCCTCTTTTTATAATGGATGGCTTCGTATAATAATCCTGTGCTTTAGAAGACACAATGCAGGTAAAAAACGCTACAAGCAACACGAGAATTTTGGCAATTCTGTTTGTTTTATGGACAGAAACTTCAAATTCAGCATAGTCCAGATTCGGTTTGTTCGGGTCAGATGTCATTCCTTTTTTAGATATATTTTATTGGTACATTAATGTCAATTGTTTGGTCTATCTTCTTAATTTTTAGCGGTCAGCTTATATAATAAACAACTGAAAACAGGCAAGGGAGTAGAGGAGAATGATAAAAAAACAAGAAATGTATCCCATTTAACTAAAAGTACTTTAAGCGAACCAAGAATATAAATCAGTAAATCATTTTATTTTTTCTTCAACAAAATCAGGTATCCCTTCCTGGCAGGAATGATTATTTTATCCAGTGAAACTTTCGTTTGTTCAGTTTGAAAATCCTTTATCCCGGGGATGTAAATTTCATATTCGTCAGGATCGATCTTCAACTTTGCCCAGTCGACAGCTATTGATGTTTCTACATCTTCGTCTTTCCAGTTAGCTAAGGCAATAATTGTCTCGTCAGCGCCTTTGTAAACGGAGGCTTTGATCAGTGGGTTATTGCAGTTTACGGGGCAATCCTTCTCCCAATACCCTCTCCTTGTTTTATCTTTTAGTTTATATTCATCCCAGAATTTCCATATTTCTGTAGGAGGGTTAATGGTCCATCCTGCACGTGTGGTTATACCATAAACCATACCCCGCCATGGATTGCTGCCCCCTTCGAGCATCTGCCCCTGCAGGCCAAACGGTATTCCTGATACTTCAATTAACCAGTGATCGGGCAAACGGTCATAATTACGGGCTTCGCCAATCCATACCAGATCAATATAGGGCAATAGGTCCATATAAAGATTCAAACAGCTTGCATACCCGGCCGATTTATTAAAATGGTTCCAACTGTGCATATCAATCCTCCCGGCCGGGCGGTATTGGTCAATTACTTTTCGGGCCCGGCAAATGGTAAAACGATCGAGCGCACAGTCATCGATATAAATACCATCTATATTCATATTTTTTACCATCCAATCTAATCCGGCTATATAAAAATTATTGAGCCGACTATCGGGCGTAGTAATAACGGACAGGTCGACCTCACCTTTGTGATTTCCGTATTTTATAGTATCATACCAGGCGGGAATATATTTTTCTCGCACATTGTCAATTAACCACTTACTTGGCCCGTTGGGATGCAATTCGGCTGTACGCGCGGCATTACCCGGACCGGGGAAAATCACTTCTCCATTTAAACTATTCAGAGCCCAAAACTCCGGAAGATTTTTTGTTAGCTCCCTGGTAGTGTAGTAAGCTTCATGCGCATATTGGCATCGTGCGCGTTGGAAACCAACCTGGTTATCGCCTTGCTGTTTTCATCGGTGTATGGGTAATTGATAAATGGGTAAACGTCATCTGCCTGGTGAATATTTATAATATTTGCCCCGGCTTTTTTTGCCGCATCTATTTTTATTGATGAATTTCGTCCGCCACCCTGGTAATAACGATCATCAAAATTGATGTTTTTATCTATGAGCTTAAAAGGAGTAATTAGTAATTCAAAATCGTAGTTCAATATTTGGCCTTTATTCAATAATCTTTGTCCTGAATAGGCATTTATCACCACCTCATTATTTTGCTCTGAAACGTTGACCCCGCCATTCGCATCATTAGCCCATGAGGGTGGCATTTTTAACGGACTAAACTTATAATAGATATTTACTAAGGGGCGGACATAATTTTCCGCCTTCCACTTTATCCGCAGGCCGCCGTTCACAGCGCTCACCCAAAGCATGTCCTGGTTTTTTGTTACATCCCATTTCCACTTCCAGTCGGGGGTACGGATCCCTCCTTCTTGTCCGAGCCCCATCATGTATTCGGCTTTTTCCTTAACAACCGGAACCTCCAGGCGTATGTCTTTTACTTTTGCGGCCGTTTTTGAGGTAAGCTTTAAGCCGTAATCAACAAAACCATCAAACTCCATGTGCCCTGTACAAGTAAGCTCAAAATCTGCTGATCTGTTAACTACATGCCAAATTGCTTTAGCGGGCGTCTGTTCTGTGAATGTTAGTTTACCCGGGGTTAGTTTTACGATCTCTCCATTATCTTTTTCAATAATGAAGGAAGAAATTTGTCACATTTCCCAAACGAAGACGCTGCATCAATTAAGGCGGCATCTTCTTCCAAAACTGCCAGTTTAATATTGCCAGAAGAAATATAACCGGCCAGCATCTGGGTTACTTTACCTATAAACAAATGATGAGCTTTAGCAATATTGCCTCAATAACAATACAATCCGGACGATATTCTTTTATCTGATCAGAAATAAAGGATGCAAAATTTTGGGCAAATTCTTCAAATACGTGTGCCGCTTTTGAATCTATATTTACAGATTCGGCAAGCTCTTTCACGTTCCCGCATCTGATATTTGAAGCTTTTTGATATGCATTTAAAAACCAACGGGCCGAAAAATAATCATCAGCAATACTTTCACCATAAGGTAAGCCTCCCCAATCTAATCCAGTTGTAACCCCGTTAACACTTTTTGCCGAACCCATGCCTGTACCTAATGTGAACCCTATAACCTTTTCATATCTCCGCGCGCAACCGCTTATAACCTCACCTTGTAAAAAAGCTTCCGCATCATTTTTAAAAACAATGTGATCAGCCTTTAAATCTAATTCATTAGCTAAAAACTTCTTCACATTGACCCCATAAAGTGATTCATATTTATCAAAACCATTTATATAAGATATACCATTGCAATAATCGAACGGACCTGGAATCGCTAAAGCCAGCTTATTGACGGGCAAGTTTGAATAACCAAATATACAACATATGATAATATGTATATACATTCTGTCTCATTACTGTCTCACTTTTGGTCATTTAGCGCCAAAAACATTGATTTTTAGAGGCTAAAAAAGTAACAAAAACGTCGTTTTTTGATTTTTTCAGCAGAAAAACACCGTTTTTCGTCGCTTTTTTATCAAAAAACAGGGGTAAAAATGGTGTTTTTGAGTGTTTTCAGGCTTCAAAACGATGTATTTTGGAGTATTTTGGGTGATTTTGAATTTCAATACTATTGATAATGAGCGCGTTATGTTTTTAGTTTTTTTGCGTTTATGCATGTGTCTCATATTGTCTCATTCACTCAAATGAGACAGTACAAGCTAAATTACTTGCCTGGCTACCGGATAGTTACTTTAATATTTTGCCCGGCATAAATGGTTTGGTCAAAACCTGTCACTACAATTTTTTGGCTATCGGCACGCCATTCAGCGGCTATTTTTTTACCGTTAATATAAAGTGACACTTGTTTAGCGTTCACACCATCAGCCAAAGTAATTGCGAATTGTTTAAGCCGAAGTTCACCATATTTGAGCTGCAGTTCATCCGTTTGTAAATTGGGCGTTTGCTGCTGTACAATATTTCCCCAACCTTTAGCCGCAGTGAAAAAACTCTCAAAATGCTGCGGACTAAGGCGCGGTGCGAAACTCAGCTTACCTTCGGGGCCACTGTAGTTGTAATCTTCTAATGCCAGCAACACGCCCCATGAGGCCAGCGCACGGGCATAATGGTCGCCGCATTCTATTTCATTCCAGGGATTGTGCTTTGCACCATCATAACGCTCATCGATGCCTTTAACAATTGAGAGGCCCTCATTCATCATGCCGTCATATATCATATTGGTGGCTACCTGGTATTCTACGCCTGTCCATACTTCGTTCTTGTACATTACGCCGGTTTTCAGATAGTTGCCCAGCGGCCAGGTGGTAATGAGCAGGCCGGGTTCATTGTCACTTGCATAATACCTGTCGGGGGCATGCAACTTGTTGTAAGCGCCAACATCAGTCGTCCAGTTATATTTCCAGGTTGAGGCAAGTGTTTGTTTAACCATTTTTTCGGGGTAGATATAACCCATATCCAGTATATGCGCCCAAGTTTGCCCGAAAAGCTGATCGGCGAGGCAGCCATCACCATACTGTTCTAAAGGATATTTCTTACCATCAACATCCTGCCTGAAGTATTGGCCGTTCCATAACCGCTTTACGGTTTGTTCGCGGCCTGATTCATAGATCGCTTTGCAACTGTCCGCAAACTGCTGGTCGTGCATCAGTACCGCCATTTTTTCCGCCGATTGCAGGGCCGCCAGATAAAGGCTGCCCACAAAAGTATTCGCGCCATAAAAGGCAACGTCATAAGTGTTGGGTTGTTGCCCACCTATCATGCCATCAACCTTCCCATCCAAACTGTCCTGGCGGATGGCATATTCAGTAGCACGTTTTATCTTATCCCAATTGCGGCTCAGGAAATAGGCATTATCCGACAGCAAATACTCGCGATAGGATTTTAGGATAGTACCGATGTGACCATCAAGAATAACACCACCTGAACCATTCCGCGCTTGGATGCCGCCGTCGCTGCCGAATGAAGTTGTAAAATCCGTTCTTTCGCGCACGTTCCGTTCCAGTTCCGGGAACAGGTGCGCCAATCCCTGCTCATAGTTCCAAACGTGGGTACAGGTTCCATCACACGAGCCTACGCCCTCCCATGCCCAGAACTTGCCATCGGCCCACCACTGGCAGGTTTCGGTAGCTAAAGTTGATACCGGCATCATGATACGCTGATTGAGCCAGTAAGGCAAGGATGAGTTTTTATAATAACTATCGTGAAACAGGTTGGTAAGATTAGTTAACCGGGTACGGTTATCGCGCAGCCAGCGGGCTACATCAAGCGAACTGCCGTACCAGTTGCTGTACATATTGCCGATCGCCGGGCCGCGGGTGTTCAACGGGAACGACCAGCCGCCGCCGTCATAATTTTGTGGGCGATTGGGAAAGTACCATGTGAGCAGGAATGTTACCTCGCGCTCCTGACCAGGTGAAAGTGAAATATCTGTTCCAACCTGCCCAACGAGTTTAT
>Ga0105241_10001984_pt1 | contig 15495 bp, 10 predicted proteins | sample KBSC64metaG_FD_80422 | JGI IMG/M metagenome (GOLD analysis project Ga0105241, IMG submission 80422) | Corn rhizosphere microbial communities from Kellogg Biological Station, Michigan, USA - KBS C6-4 metaG | ecosystem: Host-associated > Plants > Roots > Rhizosphere > Soil | place: Michigan, USA... | reverse complement strand
TGGCGTCTCTTCGACTACGACCAGACGCACGTGGCGACCGTCGTAGGTTCGTACGATCTGGGCGCTGGGTTCGAGCTCGGTGCTCGCTTTCGCTACGCCACTGGCTTCCCGCGAACGCCCGTCGTCGGTGCGTTCGACAGCACGCGCCGCGACTTGTACGAACCGTTCTTCGGTCCGCAAAACTCGCTACGCATCCCGGCCTTCGTGCAGCTCGATGCGCGGCTCGCCAAGCGCTTTCAAGGCACCTGGGGCAAAGCCGAGATTTACCTCGACGTGCAGAACGTGACCGATCGCGATAACCCCGAAGAGGTCGTGTACGACTATCGCTACAGCAAGCGCGCCTACATCACGGGGCTTCCCACCTTGCCCGTCGTTGGCGGGAGGTTAGAATGGTAAATAGCGCAAAATTCGTGCTGCTTTTCGCGGCGCTTTCGGGTTTGGTCGCTTGCCAACCAAAGTTCTCCGATCGCTTTTCGGAGGTGACGGCGGGGCGAGTGCTCGCGGTGCAATCGAGCCCCGCCGAGGCCGCGCCGTCGGACAAAGTTTCTTATCGACTGCTCGTGGTGGACGCGACGGGGACGATTCAAGCGCCGACCGCGCGTTGGTCGTACTGCACGCAGGCCAAGCCAGTGAACGAACTCAACGACGTGTCGGCGTTGTGCTTCGGCGACACCGACGTGGTGCAGCCGTTCGGTATGGGTGGGGAGCCCACGGGCAAGGTTCCGGTCAACGCGTGTCGTCAATTCGGTCCGGACTTGCCGCAGACCAAGCCTGGCGCGCCGCAGGGCCGCCCCACCGATCCGGATTCGACGGGTGGCTATTATCAGCCGGTGATCTTGCACGTCGACGTCGACTCGGAAGACGTACCGACGCTCGGTGAAACGCGCATTACGTGCGGCCTCGCTGGTAGCACCAGTGAGCAATTTCAAGATTACAAACTCCGCACGAAAACCAACGAAAATCCGGTGCTTTCGCAAGTGACCATCGTCAATCAGGGCGACGCGCCGCTCACGGAAGACACCGCGGAGAGCCCGCTCGTGGTGAGTGCCGGCCAAAGATTGAGTCTGCGCGCGAGTTGGCCTGCGTGCCCCACCACCGCCGCCTGTGGCGATGGCATCTGCAGCCCCCTCGAAACCATCAAGGACTGCCCGGACGACTGCACGAAGCCGGTTGGGTGCGGTGGTTCGGAACCGTACGCGTACCTCGATCCGGTGCTGCGCACGCTCGTCGATCGTCATGAAACCATGCGCGTGTCGTGGTTCGCCAGTGGTGGTTCGTTCGGCAGTGACCACACCGGGCGGAGTGAGGCGGATTTCGCCGAGACGACCAGCGACAACGATTGGGATGCGCCCTCGCAAACGGGCCCCGTCTTTCTGTGGGTCGTGCTGCGCGACGACCGCGGTGGCGTGGCCTGGAAGAATTATCGCCTCGACGTGCAGTAGCGGAGATTCCGTGACGAAACCGCGACGCCAGCGCCGAGCTGCTACTGACTCGTCACTCCACGGTCACATGACTCCGGTAACTCGCTGAACCACCGATGGCCCGAATTCTGGTGATCGAGGACGAGGCCGATATTCGGCAGGTCCTCGAGTACAATCTCAAAAGCGCTGGTCACGAAGTGATCGAGGCTGCCCGCGGGCTCGATGGCTTGCGCCTGCTTCGCGAGCGCGAGCCCGATTTGGTGCTGCTCGATCTGATGCTGCCGGACATGCTCGGCACCGAGGTCTGTCGGACGATCAAGGACAACCCGGCGACGCGCAGCTTGCCGGTGGTGATGCTCACCGCGCGCGACGAAGAGATCGACCGCGTCGTGGGTTTCGAGATTGGCGCGGACGACTACGTGACCAAGCCTTTTAGCGTGCGGGAGCTGATTTTACGCATCCGCGCGCTGCTCCGGCGCCGTGAGGTGCCAGCGGGCGACGCTTCGAACATCGAATTCGGCAATATGCGCATCGACCGCGCGGCGCACCGCGTTTGGGTCGAAGGGGCCGAGGTGGAGCTCACGGCTCTCGAGTTCAAGTTGCTCGTCACCTTGTACGAACGGCGCAATCGCGTGCAATCGCGCGGCGCGCTCCTCGATCACGTGTGGGGCATGGATACCAAGATTTCGACGCGCACCGTGGATGCGCACGTCAAACGCTTGCGCGAGAAGATGGGCGCCGCGCGTGACTACATCGAGACCGTCCGCGGCGTCGGTTACCGCTTCGCGGAGCTCGCCATCGAAGAACTGCAGAGCGACGCGCCGGCCTGAACTGTAACGTCGCTGTAATGTTTCCGGTGCTTTGCCGGTTCGCCATCGCGCTCGCGCAGTCTCAGGTAGCGGAGGCATGGCATGACTCACCTGCTGCTCGTGCTGCTCGTGCTGACGAGCTTCTCGTTGCTGCTCACCGTGGTGACGCACGTTTCGGTGTTGCGCGTGCGCGCGCGACCCGAGAAATCCGGGCCAATGCCCGCGATTTCCGTGCTCAAACCGCTGTGCGGCGTCGACGAAGGTCTGTACGAAAATCTGGTTTCGCTGGCTCGCCAGGATTACCCCGAATTCGAACTCGTGCTGGGAGCCGCCGATCCGGGTGACCCCGCGCTCTCGCTCGCCCGCGCCCTACAGCGCGACTTTCCGGACGTGGCGATTGTCGTCATGGCCGGCATGCCGAGCATCGGCATGAACCCCAAAGTGAGCAATCTCACCGCGCTCAGTCGCCGCGCGCGGTACGACGTCCAGCTGATCAGCGACTCCAACGTGCGTCCCGGGCAGAGCTATCTCCGCGCGATGGCCGCGGAACTCGCGGATCCGCGCGTGGGGCTCGTCTCCAGCGTGTTGTCCGGTACTGGGGGCAAGAGCCTGGGCGCTCGGCTCGAGAATTTGCACTTGGCCTCGTTCGTGGCGCGCGCCGTGTGCGGAGCCGACGTGCTCGTTTCGCATCCGTGCGTGATCGGCAAATCGATGTTGTTTCGCGCTTCGGATTTGGACAAGGTGGGCGGATTCGGCTGCGTGCGGGACGTTCTGGCGGAAGATTACGTGCTCGGTCAACGCTTCGAAGCGGCCGGTTTTCGCGTGGCCCTGTCCTCGCATGTGCTCGAGACCATCAATGTCCGGCGTAGTGTGAGTCAGTTCGCTTCGCGGCACGTGCGTTGGGGGCAAATGCGGCGACGAATTTCGGCGCCGCTCTACTTCGGCGAGCCGCTGCTTTACCCGGGGCCGCTGCTGCTCACGGTCATCGCCTGCTTGGCGGCGGGCGCCCAGCCACCCTGGGTTGCCGCTCGCACGCTCCTGGAGCTTGCGCTCCTGGCCTTGGGCGCGAAGTACGCCTCCGATGCCTGGCTGATCCGCACCCTCAACGGCGCGTTCCCGCGCTGTAGCGAGCTGCCGCTGCTGCTGGTGAAGGACGTGGGCATGTGGGCGATCTGGCTCGTCGGCGCGCTGCGTCGGCGCGTGCTGTGGCGAGGCCACACGATGGTCATCGGCGAGGGATCGCGCCTGTACCCGGTGGCCACGCCGGCAAGCCGTGAGCCGGCGGTCGCCCGGGCCTAGACAAACCTGGAGAACAAACCCTGGCGAACAAACCCTGGAGATCGCGGCCGCGAGCGCGCGACTGCGCGATTTTGCGCTAGGATCCGTGCCGAGGCGCTCCCAGCTGGCCTCCGCTCCCATCGCGGGCGATGAACATTCCTCCAGGACTGCTACTGGACTGTCACTCCGCTGTCACACAATCTCGGTACCCGGATCCTCGGATGTCCCGCATTCTGATCGTTGAAGACGAACCCGATCTCCAGGCAGTGCTGGAGTACAACCTGAAGCAGGCCGGTCACGAAGTTTTCGTGACCAAGCTGGGCAAGGATGGCTTGCGCATCGCGCGCGAGCAAAAGCCCGACGTGGTGCTGCTCGACCTCATGTTGCCGGACGTACCCGGCACGGAGGTGTGCAAACAGCTCAAAGAATCCCCCGCTACCAAGGGGGTGAACGTGATCATGCTCACCGCGCGCGGCGAAGAGATCGATCGCGTAGTGGGTTTCGAGCTCGGCGCGGATGACTACGTGACCAAGCCCTTCAGCGTGCGCGAGCTGCTGCTCCGGATCCAAGCCATCCTGCGCCGCGGCCGCACCGAAGTGACCGACGTCGAAGCGACGGTCGAATTCGGCAAATTGAAGATCGACCGCGGCGCGCACCGCGTTTGGGTCGAAACCTTGGAAATCGAGCTCACCGCGCTCGAATTCAAGCTGCTCGTCACCTTGTACGACCGCAAAAATCGCGTTCAAACTCGCAGCACGCTGCTCGATGACGTGTGGGGTATTCAAGCCGATATCACCACGCGCACGGTCGACACCCACGTCAAACGCTTGCGCGAAAAGCTGGAAGCCGCGCGGGACTACGTCGAGACGGTGCGTGGCGTCGGTTACCGCTTCGTCGGCTCGCCCGATGAGGCGGCGACTTGAAGCTAGGCATCCGCGGTAAGCTGTTCTTCACGTCGCTCGGCGTGATTGTCGTGTCCGTCGTGGTCGCCTACGCTTACTCGAGCACTCGGCTCGAGCGAGAGCTTACGGATCGCATTCGCGCCGAGCTCATCGTGCGCGCGGAGCTCGTGGCCTTGGGCGCGGGTTCTTCGTACGCGCTGTGGCAGGATACGGCCAGTTGGCATGCTCTCTCCCGCACTTTGGGCCAGCGCGCCAATGCAGACGTGGCTCTGCTCCGCCGGGATGGCACGCTGCTCGGTGATTCGCGCGGAATAAAAGAAGATCCGGTGAGCCTCGGTGACCGGCCCGAAGTGCGGCAAGCCCTCGCGACGGCCGGAAAAGCGCCTGGCTATGCGTCCGTGGTCGATGGTCACACGTTGGTCGTGGCCGTGCCGTTCTCACGCGACGACGAAGTGGCAGGCGTGGCGCGCGTCGCCCTTCCCCTCACGGAACTCGACGTCGCCCGCGCCGAACTCGGTAAGACGCTCGGCATCGCCACCCTGCTCGCGCTGGCGGCGGCCATCATCGTCTCGACGCTGGCGGCCGAGCTCGCCTCTCGCACCGCGCGTTCGCTCACCGAAGTCGCGCGTCGCATGGCCGACGGCGATCTATCGACCCGCGCTCGTCAGACCGGTGACGACGAATTCGGCGAACTCGGGCGTGCGCTCGATCAATTGGCCAAGAACCTGTCGCGCAGCCTGCGCGAATTGCTCGAAGAGCGTGACCGCTTGGGCGGCATCCTGAACAGCATGCAAGAGGGCGTGCTGCTCTTGGATCCGAAGGGGCACATCAACGTGCTGAACCCTTCCTTGCGCGAGATGCTGCTCTTGAATGCGGACTCGGTCGGCAAGACGGTGCTGGAAGTCGTCCGGCACTCGGAGTTGAAGGAACTCTTGGATTTGGGCCGGCGTTCGCTCGAACCCGTGACCCGCGAAATCGAGTTCGGCACGCTGAAACCGCGGCGTTTGCTGGTGCGCGTGGCCCAGCTGCCCGGGGAGCAAGCCGGCTTGCTCGCCGTCTTCGTGGACGTGACCGAGGTGCGGCGCTTGGAGTCGATGCGGCGTGAGTTCGTGGCCAACGTGTCGCACGAGTTGCGCACGCCCGTGACCGCGGTGCGCTCGGCGACCGAGACGCTGCAGAACGCGGCCTCCAACGATCCGGTCGCCGCTCAAGCCTTCATCGGCATCATCGAGCGCAACGCCGAGCGTTTGCACGATCTAGTCGAAGATTTGTTGGATCTCTCGCGCATCGAATCACGCGGGCTGAAGCTCAATATGGAGCCACTCGAGCTCGACGCATTTTACGAACACGTGCTGAGCCTGTTCGGCGAACGCGCCGCCAAGCGCGGCTTGGTCGTCGTGCAGGACGTACGCGAAGACTTCCCGCGCGTGCTCGCCGATCGCCGCGCGCTCGAGCACGTGCTCACCAATCTGGTCGATAACGCGGTCAAGTACTGCCCCGCCGGCACGCGCATTCGGCTCTCCGCGACGGTCAATGGGCGGGTGGTGGAGCTGCTCGTCGAAGACAATGGGCCGGGCATCGAAGCTCGGCATTTACCGCGGCTTTTCGAACGCTTTTACCGCGTCGATGCGGGGCGCTCGCGCGACCTCGGTGGCACTGGTCTCGGGCTATCCATCGTCAAGCACTTGGTCGAAGCCATGGGCGGCAGCGTGCGTGTCGACAGCACGCCGGGCGTCGGCACCAAGTTCGGTGTTTCGCTGCGCAGTGACGAACCAGGCGAAACGCGCGCCGTCGCCTGAATGGCGCTAGTTCAGGCCCGCCGCGGCAAACGGATGCGGAACGTGGTGCCATGCTCCGGGCTGGAAGTGACGTGCACCTCGCCCGCGTGCGCGATCACGATCTGCTGCACGATGTACAAGCCTAGTCCGAGCCCCTCGGTGCGCGTGCGCGGGCCGGCGCCCGACTGAAACGGCTCGAACAAGCGCGGCGCGAGATCCTCGGGGATGTGGCCGCGGTTGTGGACCGAGATCGAAACCTCGTCGCCAGTCCCTCGGAGGTCTAGGGTGATGGGCTCGCCCGCGGTGCCATGGCGCACGGCATTGCCGACCAGATTGGAGAGCACCTGCGCAAGCCGACCACCATCCCACTCGCCGTGGAGGTCGCCTTCGCAGCTCAGAAGCACTTTGCGATCCGGGCAGCTGGTTTCGAATTCCGCCACGGTTTTTGCGCTAATCGAGGCCAAATCGACGGGGCGTCGGTCGATCGGGATGCCGCCGCCGAGGCGCGCCCGCGAGAGGTCGAAGAGCTCGTCGATGATTTGCAACATGCGCGTGCTGCTGTTGCGCAAACGCGTGGCCGATTTTTGGATCTCCGGGTCGGGCGAAGTCGCGAGCATGCTGCTGGTCATCGAAACCACGTTCAGCGGGTTCCGAAGATCGTGCCCGACGACCGCCATCAATTCTTCGTTCAAGCGCAGCGTCTCTGCCAAATCCTGCTGCTGGCGGTGCAGCTGGAAGAAGGTCTCGGTCTTGTGGCGGAGGATTTGAGGTTCGAGCGGCTTGAACAAGAAATCGACCGCGCCTGCATCGTAACCGCGGAAAACGCGGTGCCGCTCCTGCATGCCGGCGGTGACGAAGATGATGGGCACGTGACGCGTGCGTTCCGCGCCGCGCATCAACTCAGCGAGCTCGAAGCCGTCCATCTCCGGCATTTGAACGTCGATTAGGGCGAGGGCGAAATCATGTTCCAGCATCAACTCCAGCGCTTCACGCGCCGAGCTGGCCTTGAGCAGCTCCAAATCCTCGCGGCGCAAGAGCGCCTCGAGGACGAGCAAATTCTCTTCCAGATCGTCGACGAGCAGGAATTTGACGGGGCTACGACGCTTCCTCATGAGCTCGATCCGGTGGCTTGGCGTAAGAAGTCGGCGATTTGTGGCAAGGACGCAATCCATTGTGGGTTTGCGCGGGCGATGGTGGCCGTCGGCATCTCTTTGGAGTCAGCCAGCGCGGGGTCTTGCGCTACCACGAAGCCCCCCGCGTCTCGAATCGCTCGTGCTCCCAGCGCGCCGTCGTCGTTGGCGCCGGTGAGCACGACCCCGCACAAGCGGGGCCCGTACGCGTCGGCAGCGGTCTCGAACAGCACGTCGATCGATGGCCGAGAGAAGCGCACCGGCTCGTCGACGGACAAAGAAAAGGCCTGGTCTCTCTCGATCATCAGGTGGTAATCCGAGGGAGCGAACCAAATCGTGCCGGCAGTCACGGGTTGCTTGTCGTCCGGCTCGTGGACGCGGAGAGCGCAGCGTGGCCGGAACAATTCCGGCAGCAAGCTCGGCCGATTCGGCGGCAGATGAACGACCACCACCACCGGTACGCGCGCTTCGGCCGGCAACTCGGGCAAGATGCGGGTGAGCGCCTCGACTGCGCCCGCTGACGCGCCCACGACGACGGCATCGCAGCCGGCGAAGCCCAACTCCTCGAGGTTCAGCACTTTTGGTACCAACGTTCGCTGGGGGAGAAATCTCGAAAGGCCGCCTTATGGGCGGAGAGCAGGAGGCTTTCTTTGGAGCCGAGGCCGAGAAAGCCGCGGCGACACAGCGCATCTTTCATCAGCCCGATGGCTCGGTCCTGCAAGGTGCGGTCGAAATAGATGAGCACGTTGCGGCAGGAAACGAGCTGCATTTCCCCGAATACGCTGTCGGTCGCGAGGCTGTGGTCGGAGAACACGACTTGCTTGCGCAAGCTGCGGTCGAAGGCGGCCGAGCCGTAGGCGGCGGTGTAATACTCGGAAAGAGAACAGCGCGCGCCGGAACGCCGGTGGTTCTCCGTAAACGCTGGCACGCGCTCTACCGGATACAAGCCCTGCTCTGCCTGGTGCAGTGCGTTCGGGTTGATGTCCGTGGCGTAGATCGTGGTGCGCTCCAAGAGCCCCTCTTCGCGAAGCAGGATCGCGAACGAATACAATTCTTCCCCAGAGCTGCAGCCCGCTATCCAGATGCGAATCGAAGGGTAGGTCCTGAGCACTGGCACGATCTGTTCACGCAGCGTTTTGAAGAACGTGGGATCGCGGAACATGTCGCTCACTTGCACCGTGAGAAACTGCAAGAGCTGGCTGAACAGGTTCGGCTCGTGAAGCAGTCGTTCTTGCAGCGCCGAGAGCGTCCCGCAGCCGAGCTGGCGGCACGCCGACGCCAATCGGCGCTTCAGCGACGCGGGCGAGTAACTGCGAAAATCGTAGTGATAACGCAGGTATATCGCGTCGAGTAGCAGCCGGGTTTCGATCTCGTCGGAGTCGGTCATGGTTCAGCTTTTGGGCAACCACACGCGCACGAGCGAGAGCAGGATTTCCACGTCCAAGGGTTTGGCGATGTAGTCGTTGGCACCGGCCTCGAGGCACAGCTCGCGGTCGTTGCGCATCGCCTTGGCAGTGAGCGCGATGATGGGCACGCGATTCCAACGCTCGCTGCGCTGGCGGATCGCGCGCGTCGCCGCGAGGCCATCCATCTCCGGCATCATGATGTCCATCAGCACGAGGTCGATGTCGGGGGTGCGTTCCAGGTGTTCCAGCGCCTCGCGGCCGTTGCGTGCGACGAACAGCTTTGCGCCCTTCGGCTCCAGAATGCTGCTGAGCGCGAAGATATTGCGCACGTCGTCCTCGGCGACGAGGATCTTGCGGCCGTCGAAGACCGCTTCCCGGTCGCGCACCTGGCGCAGCATGCGTTGCCGATCGACGGGCAGGCGCGATTCGACCTGGTGCAGAAATAGCGTCACTTCGTCCAGCAGGCGCTCGGGCGAGCGCGCGCCCTTGACGATGATCGAGCTGGAAAAACGGTTCAATCGCCGTTCCTCGTCCGGGCTCAACGAACTGCCGGTGTAAACGATGACGGGCGGAAACGAGAAGGCGTCGTCGCTGGCCATGCTCTCCAACAAATCGTAACCGGAGCCATCGGGCAGCGAGAGATCGGTAACCACGCAGTCGAAGGTGCTGCTCGAAAGTTCGCGCTGTGCGTCCGCGACCGTCGATACGCCCACGATCTCGACATCCTGACTGGCGAGCAGCGCGATCACCGCTTCACGCTGGGTGGTGTCGTCCTCGACCACGAGCAGCCGGCGCATGCGAGAAAATTGTTCTTTCATGCGCGTCAGTGCGCCGATGATTTCCTCGCGCTTCACCGGTTTGACGAGATAGCTCGCCGCGCCCATGGATAGCGCGAGCTGCGCGTGGTCGTCCGCCGAGATCATGTGGATGGGGATGTGCCGCGTTGCGCTGTTTTGTTTCAAGCGATCGAGCGCCGAAATGCCGAAATGATCGGGCAGATTCACGTCCATGATGATGGCCGTCGGCAGGTAACGCACGGCCAGGCGCACGCCTTCGTCCGCCGTGTGCGCGAGCAAGAATTGAAACGACAATTCGGTCGCGAGCTTGGCCAACACTTCCGCAAAGGTGACGTCGTCTTCGACGATCAAGAGCACGCGCTTCTGGCCATCGAGGTGAGCGCGATCGTCGTCGAAGGCAGGCATCTCCGTTTGTACCGCCGGCGGGACGGGCGTGGCGGGCACTGCGCTCTTCGGCGAGGGGGCGGCGCGGGGTGCTTGCAGTGGCGATGGGCGTTGCGACGGTGGCGCGAATTGGAGCGGCAGCGTGAGCGTGAAGGTGCTGCCCTGTCCCTCGTTGCTTTCGACCTCCAGCGTGCCCCCGAGCATGATGGCCAAGTCGCGCGAGATGGACAGGCCGAGGCCCGTGCCACCGAAGCGCCGGTTGGTGGTGCCGTCCGCCTGCCGAAACGCCTCGAAGATGCTGGATTGATGGGATTTCTTGATGCCGATGCCGGTGTCGCGAACGGCGAAGCCGATGCCTTCTGGAGCGCGACTCACGAGCAGAGTCACTTCGCCGCGCTCGGTGAACTTGAAGGCGTTCGACAGCAAATTCTTCAGGATTTGCTGGACCCTCTGGGTATCGGTCTCGATCGAGAGCTCCTCGGTCGGTAGGTTCTGCGAGAAACCGACGCCCTTTTGCTTGGCGATGGGCTCGAATGTTCGGGTTACCGAATCGACGAGGCGGACGACGGTCGTCGGCTCGATGTTGATTTCGACTTTGCCCGCTTCGATCTTGGAAAGATCCAGGATGTCGTTGATGAGCGACAGCAGATCGTTGCCCGAGGAGTAGATCGTGCTCGCGAACTTGATCTGTTCTTCGGTCAAGTTCTGCTCGCGGTTGTCTGCCAAGAGCTTGGCCAGAATGAGCGAACTGTTCAGTGGCGTGCGCAGTTCATGCGACATATTGGCCAAGAACTCGGACTTGAAGCGGCTCGTCTTCTCGAGCTCGGCCATCTTCTCGGCGAGCGTTCGTTGCGACTTTTCGAGCGCGTCGCGCTGCAGGGCCAAGTTCGAGTTGGAGGCTTCGAGCTCCTCTTTCCCCTCCTCGAGCTGCGCGTGCGCGGAGCGCAAGACGTCGCCTTGTTGCTGGAGCTCTTCGTTGGCGACCCGCAGCTCTTCTTGCTGGGCTTGGAGCTCTTCGCTTTGGCGTTGCGCTTCTTCGAGCAGATCGGCGAGGCGCACCTTTTGCTCCGCCGAGCGGAGCGCGCTGGCCACGATGTCCGACGCGCGCTCCAATAGTTCGAACGCACGCGGCTCGACTTTCCCCCAGAACGCGAACTCCAGAATCGCAATCGGCGTGCCCTCGATGACCGCCGGCAGAAGCACGAGTTCGATCGGTTCGTGCCTGCCGGTACCCGAGCCGATTTGCAGGTAGCCCCTCGGGACCTCGCGTAGGTGCAAAAGTGGCGCGGCGCGTGCGCCTCGCGCCACGAGCCCCTCGCCTTCTGCAAAAAAGTCCCGCGTGTCGGCGGTGAGCCCGACGCTCGCGCGGCGCCGGAAGCCGCCGCTCTCGGCCACGTAGAACACGCCGGCGACCGCGCCAATCTCACTGCACAGCTGTTCGAGCGCGCGCCGGCCGAGATTCTCCGGTGAAGGGTCGCCTTGGACCGCCTCGGCGACCTTGATGAGCTGTGAACGCACCCAATTCTGACCCTCGACGACCAGCCGAGTCGCGCGTTCCCCGTCCAAGATCTTGCGGTATGTCCCCGATACTTCGCCGAGCTGGCGCCGCGAGATGAACGCCAGGCCCAAGGCCAAGGCGATGAACAGCGGAATGCCCAGCACCGTCGTCAGCCGATTGCTATCGGCGTAGGCGGCCGCGCGCTGCACGCGTAACGTTTGTTCCTCGGTCACCGCGGCCTGCAAGGCTTCATGGATGGCGTCCATGCGCCGCCGGCGGTCGTTCAGCGAGTCGGGTGTGCGATATTTCGCCAAGTCCGCCCCTGGCTGCACGATCGGATCCGAGAGTCCGAGCCACGCTTCGTAGCTAGCGCGCGAGCTGTCGATTCTGATCTGCTGCGGCGGGTTGTCCATCACCAGGTCGTGCAGCCTGGTGAACAGTGGAAGCGGCTGGGCACGCCCGTAGGACGCCAAAAACACGCGGTCACCGGAGAGCAAGAAGCCGCGCAGGGCAGTCTCTTGTTCCAAGATTTCGTTTTGAACCTCGCCGACTCGCCCCATCACCTCGTCGGTGTGGTCCACCCAGTGCGCGGTATCCGTGAGGCGCACGATTTGGAATGCCAAGATCAGGCCCACGAAGAGCAGCAGCCCGACCGGGGCCACCACCGCAATCAACAAGCGCTGCGCCAGGAGTTTCGAACTAGTGCTCTCGGCGTCGTCAGTCACGGTGGGTCAGCGTACTTCTGCAACGCTGAACCGACAAACCTGGCGCCGGGCGTGAGAGCGCTCGCCGGCAGGCGACGCGTGGTGCGTTTCACTCGCTCAGATAAAGAGTGTGGCGAAACTCACCAGCGCTCACCGCTCTCGAGCCGGCAATGACACCGCCGATCGGCTCAGAACGCGATGGCGGCGCGCGCCAAAACTTCGTGCAGAACGTGCGCATTTTCGCGCGCGTCGTCAGCGACGCCCGTCGCGAGTTGGTTCGCGGGCGCAAAGGCGCGTTGCGTTGCGGTTTGCTTGGGCTGACCGGATTGGCTCGGGCTCACCGGTCGCGAATCGGGGAATTGATTCAGGATGTAGTTGACGGTGAGCCGCACGTGCTTCGTGAGCCAGTAGTTGGCGCCGAGCGAGAAAGCGTTGACGCGAATGTCGCCGTCGTTGTTGGTCGCGTCCGGAGTTCCGGCGCGGCGCGCGCTCGAGTAGTTGAGCCGTACCTGTTCCCACTTCGCCAAGAGCTGAAGCGCGCGTTCGGGCGTGGCTTTCTCGGGCTTCGAAAAATCGACGTGAGGCGGGCTTTGCACGCCGGGCAAGCCATTGATGTCGCGGTTGCCGAGCGGCCAGTAACCGAACTCGACGTAGTACGAGTAACCTCGCAGGCTACCGAAACGCGGGCTCGTCGCCGTTTGGAAGCCTTCGACTGCCTCGCGCGTCCCCTTGTCGACGTACGCGAACTCGCTCGTGAGATCGACTTGGCCGTAAGGGACGCGTGCTTCGAACGCGATGCCTTGCTGCGTGCCCGCGTACAGGACGTGCGTGGTTCCAGCCGAGCCCTTGTACGTCGGGTTCCAAAACGCGTACTGGCCCTGCGTGGTGAGCGCGGGCACGTCGTAAAAAGTGTATTGCCGATCGCGTGAACCTTGCCGCACGCTCGCGCCAATTTGCAGGTTCTTCAACGCGTCGGTGCGATCCGACAAGGGCGTCACGTACAGGCGCGCGAACAGATCGCCTTTGCCGTCGACGTTGGTGCGGTTTTGCCCATCACCGTCGAACAACCCAATCGAGTAATTGAGCAGGTGGTAGGCGTCGCCCCAGAGCATCACGCCAATCTGCTTCTGAGTGGGAACGGCTACGTCGCGCACCGTCATGGAGCGCTCCATGAACGGCGTGCCCCACTTTTCGCTGGTGCGATTCTCGAGCGTAAAAGGCGCGTCGAATTGCCCGACTTGCACGTTGAGCGCGTTGTCGGCCTTGAAGTTCAGGTACACGTCCGTCGGCGCTGCGCTGACCTTGGCCGTTTGCGCGCTTCCGTATTTGCCGCTGGTGGCGGTCGGTGCTGCGCCGGGCGCGGCCGCTTGAGTTTCGTTCGTGCCGTTCGGGTTGTCGATCGCCGTGGTGCCGAAATCGCCCGCGATCATGAACCACACGCGGTGGAAGAATTCGCCGGAAATCTCGGGCCGCGCGCGGCGCAAGAACAGCGTGGGCTTGAGCGCCGTGTGATCGACGCCTTGGCCGAAGAAGCTGTAAAAATCGATGTGAGCGCGGCCCTGCACGTACAGACGATAATTGTCGTCGACGTCACGCAGGTAGAACAGGCCGCCGCGGTAGCCTGCCAGTGGATAGCCATCTTTGCCCAAGCTCGGGTCCACGTTGGGCGCAGGAGTCTGCGCATGGGCCGATGTCGCAAAGGAGAAGGCCAGTAAGGCCGGCGCTATCCACTGGGAGATCTTCATCGTTTCGATTCAGTCGCGCGTCATAGCGCGACGGCGGCACGCAGTAGGAACTCGTGCAGGTTGTGCGCGTCGTCTTTGGCGACCGAATTTCCGGGCGCAGTGGCGCGTTGTGAGGACGTGCTCTTGATCGCCGAATCCGGGAAAATGTTCAGCACGTAATTGGCCGAGAGCCGCACGTGCTTGCTCATCCAGTAGTTGGCGCCGAGCGAGAAGGCATTGACCTTGATGTCGCCGTCCGCGTTCTTCACATCCTGCGTGCCCGCGCGGTCGCTCCCGTTGTAGCTCAGGTGAATCTGCTCCCACTTGGCGAGCAATTGCACGGCGTGCGTCGGATCCGGATCCGGCTTCGAGAAGTCCACGTGCGGCATGTTCTCGTAGCCCGGCACGCCCGTGATGTCGCGCTTGCCCAGCCAGATGCCGGCTTGCAGGTAATACGACACGCCCTTCATCTCGCCGCGTCGCAACGTGACCGCCGGGATGCCTTCTTGCGTCTCGCGGGTTTGATTGTTGATGTAAACGACCTCGCTCGTGAAGTCGAACATCGAGACCGGCACGCGAAGCTCGCCCGCCACGCCGACCTGATTGCCGGAGGGCAGGATGTGCGTCGTGCCTTCCGAGCCGCCGTAGGTCGGCTTCCAGAACGTGTAATTGCCCTGGGTGCTCATCGAGTTGTAGTCGTAGAAGCTGTATTTCTTGTCGCGCGAGCCGTAACGGAAGCTGGCGCCGATCTGCAGATCCTTCAGCTCCGATTTCGAGTCCGCGAGCGGGTGCACGAAGGTGCGAATCATCTCGTCGCCACGGCTGTCGACGTTCAGTTTGTTCTGACCATCACCGTTGAAGATGCCGGCCGAGTAGTACCAGTACTTGCTGGGCAGCTCGCCCCAAACCATGACGCCGATCTCTTTGTTGGTAGAGATACCGACGTCGCGCACGGCCAGCGAGCGCTCCATGAACGGGATGAATTTGTCGCTCGTTCGGTTCTCCATCGTGAACGGAGCGTCGAACTGACCGACCTGCACGTTGAGCAGTGGGTCGCCGCGGAAGTTCAAGAAAACGTCGGTCGGGGCCGCGATGATGCGCGCGGTTTGCGCGCTGGCGTACTTGCCGGTCGTGGCATCGGGCGCTTTGCCGGGCGCTGCGGCGGACGTCTCGTTCGTGCCGCCGGCATTGTCGTTGCCGGTCGCGCCGAAGTCACCGGCGATGCTGAACCACACACTGTGAAAGAATTCGCCGGTGATTTCCGGGCGGATCCGGCGCAAGAACAGCGTCGGCTTGAGCGCGGCAACGTCCGAAACGCCTGGGCCTGCATAGCTGTAGAAGTCGATCTGCGCGCGACCCTGCACGTACAGGCGATAGTTGTCGCTCGTGTCACGCAAGAAGAACAAACCGTTGTGCCAGCCGGCGAGCGGGAAGCCGTCGTTGGCGACCGCGCCACCGGGGGGCGCCATCGGTGCGAGCGGAGAGACCGGCGCAACCGCCGCGGGAGCGATGGCGACCGGTTCGGGCGTGACGGGCTGCGGGGCGCTGTCCACCGGTGCCGGCGTCGGCGCGGGGAGGGGCGCGGGGGTGGCGGCAGTCGCCGGGGCTGCGGCATCGGGCGCGGTCGCTGGCGGCGCCGCGGGGGCTGCGGGGGCCTCTTGTGC
>Ga0105241_10001980_pt1 | contig 15507 bp, 15 predicted proteins | sample KBSC64metaG_FD_80422 | JGI IMG/M metagenome (GOLD analysis project Ga0105241, IMG submission 80422) | Corn rhizosphere microbial communities from Kellogg Biological Station, Michigan, USA - KBS C6-4 metaG | ecosystem: Host-associated > Plants > Roots > Rhizosphere > Soil | place: Michigan, USA... | reverse complement strand
CATGCAGGACAAAATCCAGGGTTTCACGGACCGGATCGCTTCCGAGCAGAGCCGCCTCGACTCGTACCAAGCGCTGCTGCAAAAGCAGTTCGCTGCGATGGATACGACGGTGACCTCGAACAACTCCGACCTCAACTATCTCACGCAGCTGTATTCGATCAAGTAACGTAAGGAACCGCCACGATGCTCGAATCCGCAGCAGCACGCTACACTCAAGTCCGCGACGTGACCGTCACGCCGGGAGAGCTCCTGTTGGCTCTGTACGATGGGCTGTTCGCGTTCCTCAACGGCGCGCGCATGTGCATGGACAACAAGCAATTGCCGCGCGCGCGCGAGCTGCTCTCCAAGGCCTACGCCGTCGTCTCCGAGCTGATGATCGCGCTCGACCATTCGGTGGCGCCTGAGCTGTGCGCTCAACTCGAAGGCCTATACGACTTTTGCCTAGATCGAATCAGGAACGCCAGCCGCAAAGCGGAGACGGCGCCGATCGAGGAAGTCGTGCGCGTCTTGAGTCCGCTGCGCGAAGCGTGGCGCATCGCGGTTCCCAAAGCCATTTCCGAGCTGCACGCGGCGGCCGCCCAGCGCAAATGAGCTCCGTTTCGGCCCCGAACGACGCCGTCGAAGCGGAGCTTCGCGCCGGCCGCGAACCCAGCTACGAGGTGGGTAAACGGGACGCCGAGCTCATCGCACGCTTTGCTTCCGGCGAGCGTGTCCCGGTCGTGAAGAGCCGCGCTCGCGCGTACCCGAACCTGCCCAGCAGCGCGCCCAGCACGCTCGCCTTCTACGAAGCCTTCATCGAGCTCGTTTCTGGCAAGCACGTGGTCGACGCCGGCACCGGTGCCGGCGCTGGTGCGCGCATTTTGTGCCGGCACTTCGCTCAGGTGAGCGGCCTCGACAACGACGCTCGAGCCTTGGAATTCGCGCGCAAGTACGCGCCTCACGCGCATTTCTTACAAGCCGATCTGTGTCACGGCTCTCCGCTCGATCAGGCCGACGCCGCGCTCATGGTGGACGTGCTCGGCCATGTGGTGCGTCCCACGGCGGCGCTCCGCACCCTGCGCGCGTGCTTGTTGCCCGGTGGCAAGCTGCTCGTGGCGGAGCCGAAAGCACACGCTTCGCAACGCCTCACCACGCCTGCGCGCCGGGCCTTTTCCAAAGCCGCGCTCGGCCAGCTACTGCTGCGCTCGGGCTTCGAAGTCGAAGAGCTCGTGTGCGGTGGCGCCACGTTCATCGCGCTCGTCGCACGCCGTTCCGAGGATCCGCTGGTCGATGCCCTCGTCGAGGCCTTCCAACACGCCGAACGCGGCCAGCTCGATGCTGCCCGCGCGGAGTTCGCGCGCGCAGAACGCAGCCCGCGACCGGAAGTACTGCTCGAGGTCCGGCTCGGCCAAGCCGAGATCGCCTTCGCTTCGAACGACGGCGATGGCGCCGCGCGCCACTTCTTCGAAGCCAATGAACTCGGCTTGCAGGATGGTCGTGGGCTAGGCGGGCTCGCTCGCATCGCTCTGGCCACCAATCAGCTGGAAGATGCGCGCAGCTTGGCCACGGACGCGCTCCGTTTCGACCCGACCGACGCGGAAGCGACGACGACTCTGGCACTCGCGGTCGAACAACTCACCCAAGCCGAGGCGCTACACGCCTGGCGTTTGGCCGGCAATCTCGCGCCCGATGACGCAGAGGTGGCAACCGGGCTAGCGCGTGTCTCGGCGCAACAGCAAAACTACGCCTTCGCGATCCAGGTCTTCGAGCGCCTGCGCAGCTACGAAACCCCGCTGAGCTTGGAGTTCCACGTGACCTTGGGTTGGCTACTGCTCGCCGATGGTCGCCGCAACGACGCGAAGGTCGAGGTGCGCTACGCCTCCGCGCTTTCGCCCGATCATCCCGCAGTACTCGAACTGAGCGAAGCCGCGAGCGCACCCAGCGACTGACGCGCTGTCTGCTGCACGGGCCGAGCACGCAGGCGTGAACCCCGGCGTGCTCGCGGGACCGCTCAGCTGCCGGTTTCGGCGAGCCCGGGCGCGCGTTCTGCGACCAGCGCTGCCTCGACGATTTCGCAGATGCCGTGCCAGGCCAAAATGTGAAGCTCTTGCACGCGCGGCGTCGCCGCTTCCGGCGCCTTGAAGGAAAATTGTGCGGCTTTGGCGATCGGCCCACCGTTGCGCCCGGTGAACGCAATCGTGATCGAGCCGCGCTCGGTGGCCGCTTCCAAAGCGCGAACCACGTTCGGGGATCGCCCGCTGGTGCTGATGCCGACGACGATATCGCCGGCTCGAGCATGCGCCCGCACCTGACGCGCGAACACGTCCTTGAAATCCCAATCGTTGCCGACGGCGGTCAAGATCGAGGTATCGGTGGTGAGGGCCAGCGCGGGCCAAGGTTCACGCTCGATCGCAAAACGGCCGACGAGCTCGGCGGCAACGTGTTGCGCGTCGGCCGCGCTGCCACCATTTCCGCACAGCAGCACCTTGTGCCCGGTGCGTAACGCTCCCGCCAAAACTTCCGCAATTTCGCACAAACCCGTGAGTGATTCGGCGAGTAAGCGCTCGTGCGCGCGAATACTATCTTCGACGATGCGCTTCAACGCGCGTTCGTGACCGGGCATGCGCTCCTGCACGGCGCGAGAGTGCAGCACGATCTCGACCGCTTCGGCTACGGCGCCTTCGCCGCCCTTGGCGTGCAGCACTCGATTGGCTTTGCCACGCGCTGCCGGTGACGCATCCGACGGACACAGCGAAAGACCAACCAAGAAAAACGCCAACGCGTCGCGGTCCGCATCGCCCACGAAGCACATCGCCGAAAAGTCGATCTCCGAATCTTCACTCAGCGTGCGCAGCGCGCGAACTTTGTCCTTGGCGCCGCACAGCACGAACTCGGCTCCGACACGCTCCGCAATCGCGTTCACGAGCGGCCCAGATTCGCCTGTCACGAGCGCGATGCGGATGCCTTCACGGCGCGCTTTGCCGAGCGCATCCAAGTCGCGAAACGCAATGCCTTTGGTCTCCTGACCCTGGCTCCCAACGCTGACCTTGCCGTCGGTGATCACGCCGTCTATGTCGAGCGCCAGCAGTTCGATGCGATTTACCAACATGTTCGGCCTCCATCGACGATCAGATTCGAACCCGTCATGTACGAAGACGCGTCCGAACACAGGAAGACCAGCGCGGCGCGATATTCTTCGCGTTTTGCCATACGCCCCATGGGGATGAGGTTGGTCAGGCGCTCCACGAAATCGTCCGGCTGCCCCGCGTACACACCACCCGGCACGAGCGCATTGACGCGCACGTTTTCACGGGCCCAGTAGGTCGCGAGGTACTTGGTGAACATCACCAATCCTCCTTTAACGACCGAGTACGTGACGGGCTTAACCGGCTGTTCGGTTTCTTTCAAATCTGGACGTCGATAGATGCGTTGGTCGGGCGCGATGATGCCCAAATCGGACGCGATGTTGACGATCACTCCCCCACCATGTGCGGCCATGTACGCGCCGAACACCTGACTGACCAGAAACGCGCCGGTGAGGCCGACTGCCAAGTCGCGCGACCAATCTTCGAGCGAGAAGTTCTCGAATCGAGACGCAGCCAGGCCTTTGCCTTCGACCTTCGGATTGTGCGCCGCGTTGTTCACCAAGCCATCGAGGCGACCATGACGTTCGAGCACCGCACTGAGCCCCGCCCGACACGAGTCACTCGAGGTCACGTCGAGTTCGAGTGCGCTCGCGGGTACGCCGTACTCAGCAGCGATGCGCGACGCGCATTCTTCCGCGGCGGCGAAACGCAAATCGGCGATCACCGGACTGCCGCCTGCCTCGGCAATGGCCTTCGCGTGCTCGACGCCGAGCAGGCCCGAGCCGCCGGTGATCACGATCACGCGCCCCGTGAGGTCGAACGCGGGTAAACCAGCGCGATTCGCGGCGCTCATGACGGGTGCCGGCTGCCGTTCGAGCCAACTTGGTGGGTCTTGACGTCTTCCTCGTCGAGTTCGCCCTTTTCCCAGCGCTCGACCGCGCGGGCCAGCTCCGGAATTTGATCGGGATAATCGAGCTCGTGGATCTTGCCCTCGACGATGAACGGCAGCACCACCTCGCCGACCATCGAATCGAGATCCAAGATCGTGTGCGGCCGCACGATGTCCACGTAGCCGTTCTGCCAATACACCGCAGGCAGGCGTTGCCGCGGCATCGAGTGGGACTCGGGAAATCCGGGCAGCTCGAGCGCCTTGCGCAAATACGAGCCTTCGATGCGCCACATCTTGTACGGCGTTTGCTCGGCAATGCCGACCGAACGCAAGCTGTCGGCCTCGCGATGCTTGAGCATCAACTGAATGGCTTGCTCGATCAGCTGCAAATTGCGCACGGGCCCCGTTGGCCTCAAATGCACGATGAGCTCCGGCGTGTAGCCTTGCTCCTGCAGAAACTCGAGCGCGTGTCGAAACACCTGGAGGTCAGTGGCGGTGTCGGTCGCAAACTCCGCGGGCCGTCGAAAGGGCACCTCGGCGCCGAATTGCCGCGCCACTTCCGCGATCTCGTCATCGTCCGTAGAAACGATGGTACGCGTGATGAGCGGGCACTCGAGCGCGTGCGCTATCGAGTAGGCAATCATCGGTTTGCCCGCGATTTTCAGCAAATTCTTACGCGGCACGGATTTCGAGCCGCCGCGCGCGGGGATCAACGCCAAGACTTCGGCTTTGCTCATGCGACTCACCCGGAAGCGCCGGTCGTAAACCGTGCGTCGATGGTTTTCTGCGTCCCTTGTGCCTGTGATTCGAGTAGCGCGACCGCAACCTGCAAACTGAGCGCGCCGTCCCGCAAGGTGGGCGTGCACGGCTCACCGCGGATCACGCAGCCGAGGAATTGCGCGAGTTCATCCAGATAAGCCTGATTGCGCGGGAAGTGGGCGTAATCCTGGCTCTCGAGCAATTTGCCCGATTCGTCCCAGTGCTCGAGTTTGCGCTGACTCAAGCTCCAGACGATCTTTCCTTTCTCGCCAATGATCGTCGCGGCGCGGTTCCCAGGCCGTTGCACGAAGTCTTGGTGCAGCTCCCCGAACAGAGAGCCACCCCCTTCACGCCCGAACTCCAGCAGCGAAAGCGAAAGGTCGTCGACATCCACCTCGAGGGACGACACGTGCCCGCCCATCGAGAACACGCGCCGCGGCGCTCCGAACAGCGCGCACAAATAGTCGATCTCGTGGATCTGCGAGAGCGTGACGCCGCCACCGAGCGCGCTCTGCGAGGCGTACATCCGCCGGTAATCCTCGTAAGGATGAAAGCCGGGCAGGTATTCACCGACTTCGGCGCGCACCGAGAGCAGGCGGCCGAGCGCGCGATTTTCGAGCAGCTCCCGCACTCGCAAGAATCCAGGGTGATAACGCAACTGATAGGCCACCGAGGTGACGAGCCGCTTCGCCTCGCACACGCTCAAAAGCTCCGCCACGCCGTCCAAGTTGTGGGAGAGCGGCTTCTCCAAAAACAAATGACAGCCAAGCTCGGCCGCCCTCATCGCCACCGGCACGTGCAAGCTGGTCGGATTGGTGATGAACACCACGTCCGGCCGCGTGTCGAAGGCCCGCTCCAGATCCGCGGTCACCTGCACGCCGTAGCGCTCTTCGAGATCGACACCGGGCACCACTTGCAGCGAGTCATCGAGGGTGTGTCGTTCGCGGCGCACGCGGTACGCGAGCACTTCCACTTCATCACCCAGCAGCGCTCGCAAGTTGCGCAAATGCCGCTGACCGATGCCGCCAAGGCCGATGAACAGGCAACGCTGGATGGGCGAACGCGCCTCTCCCGCGCCGCCGCGCAGCTTCAGCGCGCCGTGGCTCGTGAGCCCGGTCACTATGCCGCCTCTCGCGCGCGCAGCCGAGCCGAGACGAACGCCAAGGAATGAGCAGCGGCGCGCTCCGGTTCGGCGTCGAAGTAGTGTTGGAGCAGGAAATTCCCGCTGTAAGCCGCGCGTTCGAGCACCTGGAACAAACCGGCGAAATTCGCGTCACCAGTGCCGAAAGGGCGACTCGTACCGAAGCGCACGCGATCTTTGACGTGCACGCACTCGAGCAGCGGCAAGAGGGGCACGATGTCTTCCGCGATGTCGAAGCCTTGCGCCGTCGAGTTGCCGGTATCGTAGTAGGCGCGCACTCGGCCGTGATCGATGCCGCGAATCACCGCAGCGTAGTCGGGCCCCGCGATTTCCATTTCCAAGCCGAGCGTGATCGCGCACTCGTCGAGCGTGGCGGTGACGCTCTGAATGCTCTCGGTCGCCTGAGCGACGAGCTCGGGCGTGGGCAGCGCCGAGGTCTCGAGCAGCGGCAACAAAATGCGGCTTGCGCCGAGCTCTCGTGTCCAGCGCACGAGCTCGGCGAGCGAGCGGCTATTTTCGGCGCGCTCCGCCGCGGTGCCACCGGCGAGCCGGTGAACCATGAAAAAGTCCGCGCAAACGCTGCCCACGGGCAGGCCACTCTCGGTCGCGCAAGCGCGAATTGCAGCGCGCCCTGCCGCGCTGGCAATTGGATTCTCGGCGGCCCTGTCCGCCTCGTAAATCCACTCCAAGTAGTCGAACCCGAGCGCCTTTGCGCGCGCAAATTCCTCCGGCCAGCTCTCGTGCGGAAACGCCTGGAGCCGGCTCGCAGGGCGCGGCGAGAGGCGCCCCTGCATCACACCAATGGCGGCACGCCCGGGCGCGCTGCGCGGAAAAGTCCCCGATGCGCTCTGCTCTTCCACGATGGCCTCGTCCGTTCAGCCGACGCGGCGAAGCTTCTTCATGATCGGCACTTCGTCGTCACTGACTTTTTTGACGCCATCGCCAAGGCTCGCTTCGATGGCGCGGGTGTCGCGGATGAGCTTCATCAGGCCCTGCGGCTCGACGCTCGCGGCTTGGTCCGAGCCCCACATCGCGCGATCGAGGGTGATGTGTCGCTCGATCATGGCCGCGCCGAGCGCGACCGCCGCATAGCTCGTGGCCAGGCCCACTTCGTGGCCCGAGTAACCGATGGGCACGCCGTAGCGCTCGCGCAAAACCGGGATCATGCGCAAATTCAGGTCTGCAATTTTCGCGGGATAGGCGCTCGTGGTGTGCAAAATCACGAGATCTTTGGTGCCAATCACTTCGATGGCGTGATCCACTTGCGCCATCGTGCTCATGCCGATCGAAACGATCAGCGGGCGCTTGGTCTTGCGATGATGCTTGAGCAGATTGTCGTCCGTCAGGCTCGCAGAGGCGATCTTGTACGCCGGTGGGTCGAACTGCTCCATGAAGTCCACCGACGCTTCATCCCAACAAGAAGCGAACCAGGCCACGTTCTTGTCTTTGCAGTACTGGTCGATGTGTTTGTACTGGTCGGCGCCGAACTCGAGCGCACGCTTCAGGTGGCCGTTGGTCGCACCGAACGGATTCTCGCGCGGCTTGGCCAGCTCGTCGGCCGTGTACACGACGTCGACCGTGCGCTTCTGAAACTTCACGGCGTCGGCGCCCGCCACGGAGGCCACGTCGATCAAGCGGCGCGCGATCCCGAGGTCACCATTGTGATTGATGCCGATTTCCCCGACGATGTAGCAGGGGCTGCCGTCACCGACGAGCCGGTTACCGATCTTGACTTGGTCCATGATGTTCTCCGTTTCCGCTCTGTGGCGGTTGCAAAGGCTGTTCCAGCTGGCTACGGCCGCTTGTCTGCGACCACGAGCAACATCCACTCTTTAGAAAAGCGGACGAATTTCGATTTCTTGAAGGGGCTCGGTAAGAGCGCGGCGGCACTCGCCAGCGGACTCAAATACGGGTGCTCCCAGAGCAGCGGCAATTGCCGAAAGCGGAGCGCCTCACGCACGTCGAAGCCGTGGCTGCCGATGCATTCGCGCAAGCCAGTCAAGGTGAACGGGCGCACGTGCGTCCAATCGTCATAAAAGTGACGCCACTGCGCGGACCAATCTGGCACCATCGTCACCATGCGGCCCGCCGGGGCGAGCACGCGGTGGCACTCGCGCAAGAGCGAACCGATGTCGAAGATGTGCTCGAAGACGGACTTCGAGAACAGCACCGAGAATTCGTTGTTGGCGAAGGGCAAGCCGCCGCGTTCGTAGTCTGCGTCCAACACGCGCTCGGTGAATTTCGGCGCGCTCGGGCGCGAACGATCGACGCCCACCGCATCGAAACCCAGCGTCGCGAAACCGTGCAGGAATTCGCCGCGCCCCGAGCCCAAATCCAGCAATTTCGAGCCGCGATAGCCCGGCAAATACTCGCGCGTCAGGTGCGCGGTGAGCTGGTTCGGGTAGTCGGTGTAGGGGCGCGCGCTTTCGCTGTAGCGCACGTCGAGATAGTTGAAAGCGCCGTCGGTATCGCCAGTTCGAGCGTTCACGTGAGGCCCTCGCGGTTGTCGCCGTTGCTCGCGACGATGCGCAGTGCGGCACGGCTGAGTTCGTCTCCAATGCGCAGCGCGTCGACGAGCGGCGCGGTCGGCTGAGCACCAAAATTGTAGTCGCTGTAGTCTTGCGAAGCGAGCGGCGTCGCGTGCAGATTGAGCTCGGGCGGCGCACCGAGCGCACCCAGGTGAGAACCGACGGCACCGTAGCCTTGGCTCAAGCCCTGTGCGGTGAGCGAGACTACCGAGCGCGTGTACGCCGCGGGGTCGCCGGTGAAGTAGCCGCGCTGCTTCAAGCCGCTGACGAAACCCGCCGGATCGCCGGCTTGCGCGCTCCGCGCCGCCTCGGGAAAGCGCTGCGTGATGAGCTTGACGTAATCCGTCGCGCCCTCTTCTGCCGTGCGATAGGCGCGAAAGCGATCGGTGATGGCGCGCTCATGGGCGCCGAAGCCTTCGTGGGTTTTCTGCGAGACGGACAAGCCCTCGGGGCTCGCGCCCTTGATGCCGCCGAAATTGTAGTTGTACATCGAGCCGCCATTGCCGGTCTCGTGCGCCCATTGCGCGGTCAAAATCGCAACGGTGTTTTCACTCGGCGGCTGACCGGTGACCTTGGTCCACGCGGCGCGCAATGCGTCTGCCGCCTGAGTTCCGTCGAGTCGCGTGCGAACGGGAGCCACGAGCGCCGGCGCTGCGCTCGCCGCCGAACGGGTCGCCATCAGCTTTTCGAATGCGGGATCCGGCTGCCGTTGAACGCGGTCGTTCGACTGCACGTCGGGCAGCGAGAAACCGATATTTGAAATCGCGGCAGGCACTCACGCTGCCGTACCGCAAGTTTCGGGCCAACGGCCCTAAACGCTAACCGTGCTCGAGCTTCGACTGCATCACGGTCAGATCCTCGAGCAGATCGAAAAGCTCCGATTCGAGGCCGCGGTTGCCAATCAAGGTGATGGCGTGATCAAGCGAGTTGATTTGGATTTTCGAGGAGCGCGACGCAGCCTTCGCTACACACCTCGCAGCCAAAATCGGGATGCTCGACACCAATTTGCCCACGTTCTTCCCGGCCGCCATGGGGTCGTTGAGCGCGCTCAAAAGCGCGTGGATCTTATCCAGATCTTTGAGGTGCTTCGGCTGGACTTTCGTCTCCGCCGGATCGACCACTAGCGGTCCTCCTGCTACGGGCACTCGCATGACAACCTTGAGTCTTTGCGAAAAGGGCGCCGCTCGCAAGAGTTTCAATTCGGCCTGATTGCCCGCGCGTTGCACGCGGGAGCGTCAAGAAACCGACACCGGAGTAGTCAATTGCTTGTGAAGGTTAGGGCAGGTCTGGGAACGACCGAGCGACATGACGACCAAGTTCCCCAGTGCACAACCCGTTTCGGCTTGCTGGCCCGGAGCTTGCTCTAGTGCTGGCGAGCCAATGAGTACCGGGATCTGGTCGGCGACGTCAGGAGCAGTCGGGCAAACGGCAGCGCTGGATACCGCTGCGCAGAATATCGCGAACGCGACTACACCTGGTTTTCGCGCAGAAGAAGCCGTGTTCCGGCAGACCTTGGTCAAAGCGGTAAACGGCAACAACGCGACCAAGTCGCTTCACTACGCGGTGTCTCGAACCACCTCGCCCGACTTTCACGTGGGTCAGCTGATGCAAACGGGGCGCCCGCTCGACGTGGCCATTCCCGACGACAAGAGCTTCTTCGTGGTCGCGACGCCTCAGGGCGACCGCTACACGCGCGCAGGTAGCTTTCGTCTCGCGGTCAACGGCACACTCACCACGCCCAACGGCATGCCGGTGATGGGTGCCAATCACCGCGCGATCAAAGTGGACCCGCACGCCAAGAGCGTCGGGTTCGACGCTGAAGGGCAATTGGTCGTCGACGGTGTGCCCGGCCCGCGCCTGGCCCTGGTCACGTTCCCGAATTTGAATGGCCTCGAGCGCGATGGGCAGGTGATGTTCAACGCCCGCCCGGACGCTGGCAAGCCTCAACCATCGACGGCCACGCTCGAACCGGGCTCGCTCGAGCTCTCCAACGCCAATGCCATCACCGGCATGACCTCGCTCGTGAACACGTCGCGGAACTTCGAGATGATCACCAAGGTGATCGAAGCGTTCGGCGAGATCGACAAGCGCGCCGCCACCGACATCATGAAGAAGTAGTCAGCGCCCGCGAGGCACGCTGTCACTCTTGGGGCTAACGCCGAGCGGACGCTTGCTCGGCGGAGCGACGCTTTCGTCTTCACGCGGCAGGTCGTCGACGCGGACCGCCTTGGGCTCGGGGCCAGCCGTGAGCACGGGGCGCGCCGGCTTGACCACTGAGGCCGAGGGAACCGGCGAGGTCTGCGCGGCGGGAAGGGTCTCCGTGTTACTTCCGCCGCGAAGGAGCAAAATCGCCAGCAGCAAGACGGCAACCGTCGCCGTTCCGATCAGCCACGGTTTGCGGAATCGCGGGGGCAACAAATCGAGCGGGCTGCGCCCGGCCGCCTTAGGCAGGGTCTTCAGTGTTACCGCGCTGGAGCTGGGAATTGACTCCAAATCCGGAACCGATAGCTGCGCCGCGCGCGAGACGTCCTGGCCCTGCATTTCCGCATAGGCCAGGCGCAACCCGTGCTGCATTTTGGTCGCATCCTGGAAACGTGCGGCTTTGTCGTAAGAGAGCGCGCGATCGATGAAACGCACCAAGGCCGGGTGCAAATCATCCCGCAATTCAGCGATCGAGCGAGCCGGGCGGCGGCCAGCCATGGCCAACGTTTCGTTCACGGTTTCGCCCTCGTGCACGAATTCACCGGTCAAAAGCGTGTACAGCGTGGCGCCCACGGCCCATAGATCACTGCGCGCATCCACGTCATCCCAGCGGCCCCGGGCCTGTTCGGGCGCCATGAACGCCGGAGTGCCCATCGGACCACCCGACAGGGTTGTCGACAGCGGCGACAGCTCGCGCACGCGAGCGATCCCAAAGTCTAGTATCTTTACCACTCCCTCTCGGGTCAAAAACATATTCTCTGGCTTCAAATCGCGGTGGACGATGCCGCGTGAGTGGGCGGCCGCGAGCGTCTCCAGCAGCTGTTCCATGATGGACAACGCTTCATGCGGAGACAGAAGCCGACCTTTTCGGCGCCAACGTTGTTCGATCGTCTCGCCGTCGAGCAATTCCATGACGAGGAAGGCGAGCCCCTCATCGGAGACGTCGTCGTCGTCGACTGTTACCGCGCCGCGCTGACCGACGGAATTCGCTACGTAACCTTCACGCAAAAAGCGTTCACGGATATTGGCGTCGAGCGAAAGCTCCGGATGGAGCATTTTGATCGCAGCTCGCTTCTTGTTGCGGTGCGTCGCAGCGTACACCGCCGCCATTCCCCCTACACCGAGCAGCTTATCCAGCCGCCACTTCTGCTTGAGGACGGTTCCAACACGCGCTCTGGCGCGCTCGATCGCTGCCTCGAGTTGAACCGACATCGCTTCGAGTGTGCTAACTTAGCACGACCAAATCGAGAGCGTCCGCGCCGAAAGCCCGGGTCCCCTAATTTCGGGGGTTTCGCGCATACTTCGCGGACGTCAATCAGCGACGACTCGGCTTGACGAGTGTCGCGCTCTCGTGCGAGAGGCGAAGCCATGGCCTCGGCCAAGCGTGATATCCGAACCCTGATCGATTCTCTGTCCGAAGACTTGTTACTGATTGCTAGAGACGTCGTCGAAGCACACGTGGCTCGCGCGGTCTCCGAGTGGCAGGCCAAGAATGAGAAAGTGCTCTTGCGCAAGTCTGCAGAAGACGAGCGCGCGCGTCGTAACCAGCAAGCGCTCGAGCGAATCGAACGCGTCGCTGCGCGCCGGCGTGAACGTGAAGAGAAGAAGGCCGCAGCCAACGCGCTCCGCATGGAACAGCGCGCGCTGACGAGCACCCCGACGGCCAAGAAGCCTCGCGTTCGCCGTGGCCTACTCGCCGACGGCACCGAAGCGACGGCGGTCAAGAAGGAGCCCACTCCTCCCCCCCTGTTCGTGCACAAGCGTCGCCGCGATGGTGAGATCGAGCAGCTGAAGCGGGATGATGTTGCTCCGGCTGTTGTGCCGGCAGCGGCGTCGACTGTGGTTGAAGCTGCTGTTTGAGCTTGAGTGTTTTTTGCGTGCGGGTGTTTTTTAGCGCCTGGCCATGATGGCGCGCTGAGGCGTAGCCGGTGCCTGGCCGGTCAGTTCTCGTGGGTCTGCATCTCGCTCGCGGATCGTGATCTGATCGTGCCAAGACTTTGGGGGTGGTTCCACCTCCGAGCAGGCGGCTGAAGCGCTGGGCGCGCGCTAGGGCGCGACCGCAGCTTCGCGCGGGAGAACCGCTTCGCGGGAGAGCCGCTTCGCGGGAGAGCCGCTTCGCGGAGAGCCGCTTCGCGGGGGAGCGCTTCGCGGGGGAGCCCCGTCGCGGGGGCCACGCGGAAAAACAAGCCCGCACGCAAAAGACCTAACAGCCCGCGCTCTCCTAACAACCCACCCCGACGCCCACCCAAAAAAGAAAACCCCGAGCTCACCATGAGCCCGAGGCTTTCCCAACATACCCAAACGCTAACTACGGAAGACGACGCTGCAAAAAATCAGCCGCTCTGACGCCGCTGGAACGCCGGCGTGTCCCAATCGACGTCCACGTTGGACGGGAACGTGATGCGTTCGCGAACGGGCAGTGACATTTGGCTCTCGCGGCCCTGGGCGGTCGCGATCTGCGGAGCTTGCGGGCGGCGAGTCGAGTAAGCCGGCAGCGGCTCGCGAGTCTCGGCGCGGCTCGGCGCTTGTGAACGCGGCGCCGGAGCGGGAATCGATTCGACACGCTGCGCGGGACGCCGCACCTCGCGCGCCATCTCCACCGGGATCTCCTCGCTGATGTGCTGGAAGCCCGTGGCGATGACCGTGACCTTGATCATATCGGCCATGTTCTCGTCGATGCTGGCGCCGAAGATGATGTTGGCATCTTCGTGGGCCTGCTCTTGGATGAGCGATGCCGCCTCTTGGATTTCCTTCATCTTCATGTCGGGGCCGCCGACCACGTTGATGAGCACGCCGGTCGCGCCTTCGACCGAAATGTTGTCGAGCAGCGGCGACTGCACGGCCTGCTCGGCAGCGAGACGCGCACGGCCTTCGCCCTTGGCGCAGCCCGTACCCATGAGCGCACGGCCCATACCAGCCATGACGGTGCGAACGTCCGCGAAGTCGACGTTGACGATGCCATCGAGCGTGATGAGATCGCTGATGCCGCGCACGGCTTGGAAGAGCACCTCATCCGCCTTGCGGAACGCTTCGACGAAGGTGAGGTCGTCGTCGGCGATCGACATCAGCTTCTCGTTCGGGATGGTGATCAGCGTATCCACGTGCTCGCTCAGAGCCGCGAGGCCCGATTCGGCACGGCGAGAGCGCTGACGCCCCTCGAAACTAAAAGGTTTGGTCACGACACCGACGGTGAGTGCGCCCGCTTCACGCGCCAATTGCGCGATCACCGGAGCGGCACCAGTACCCGTTCCACCACCCATACCGGCGGTGACGAACACCATATCGGCGCCTTGCACGGCGTCTTTCAGCCGTTGCACGTCTTCGAGCGCTGCCTTGCGGCCACGTTCCGGATCGGCGCCTGCACCGAGGCCGCGGGTCACGTTCTGACCGATCGCGATCTTCTCGGCAGCGGCGTTCGAGTTGAGCGCCTGGGCGTCGGTGTTGACACTGATGAACTCGACGCCTTCGAGTCCAAAGTGAATCATCGTGTTGATGGCGTTGCCGCCAGAGCCACCAACACCGATGACCTTGATTCGCGCCTGGTAGGCGCGCGTCTCATCGGCGAATTCTATCGAGAAACTCATTGTCCCGTCCTCCGGATTGTGCGCTCGTTACGACTCGCTCTGCTCGGGTCTGCCTTCCCTTGCCTTTCGGCTGAGCTTCGCGATTCGCGTGAGATTACGTACTGCTTGGGTGTTGTTGTGCGTGTCCGTGTCGAAAGTTAAGCAATCGGTCTCGGCATGCGCGGCTCAGAAAGCCGCGCGGAACCAATTCCAAAATCCATTTTTTTGCGGGTCTGGGCTGCTCAGATCCGGCTGTTGCTGCTGCCTTTGGTGCTCGACCGAGGGCGCGCGGCTGCGCGGCGCCGCGTCGGCGAGTTGCATCGCGCCGTAGCGCACGAGCCCGACGCCCGTCGCGTATTGCGGGCCCTGTACCAGCTGCACGATGCCGCGCACGCCGACCGGGAATCCGAGCCGCACCGGCATGCCCAGGATTTCCTCGGCACATTCGACCATGCCCTCCATCAAGGAGGCACCGCCGGTGAGCACGCAACCCGAGCTCACCTGCTCCAAAATGCCGGTTTCTTCGATGCGGCGGCGCGCTTCGCTGAAAATCTCTTCCACGCGCGGCTCGATGATGTCCGAGAGCAAGCGGCGCGCGACTCGGCGCGGAGCGTGGCCCCCGACGCCCGGCACTTCGATTTCCTCGTCGTCCGAGATCATGCGACCGAGTGCGCAGCCGTAATTGCGCTTCAAACGCTCGGCCTCGGCCATCGGCGTGCGCAGACCCGCAGCCACGTCACTCGTGATGTTGTTGCCACCCGCCGGGATCACGCTGGTGTGCGCGATGCCGCCGTCGGCGTAGAGCAACAGATCCGTCGTGCCGCCACCGATATCGATGACCGCGACGCCGATCTCTTTTTCGTCCTCGCTCAGCACGGCGTCCGAGCTCGCGAGTGGTTCGAGGACCACGTCCGCCACTTGCAGGCCGCAGCGCTCCACGCAGCGCATCACGTTCTGAACGCAGGAGGTCGCCGCCGTCACCAGGTTCACGCGAACCTGCAAGCGAACGCCGCTCATGCCGATCGGGTCACGGATGCCATCTTGGTTGTCGACCGCGTATTCGCGGGGTAAGGCGTGCAAGATCATGCGGTCTGCGTCGACCGGGATGGCGCGGGCGCCTTCCAAGACTCGCTCGAGATCCGCCCGGGTGACTTCGCGACCGCTGATGGCGCACACACCGTCGGAGACCTGGCTCTTGATGTGGCTGCCGGCGATGCCCGCGTAAACCGTCTTGATCTCGACGCCGGCCATGGTCTGCGCGGCTTCGATGGCTTCGCGGATCGAGCGCACCGTCCACTCGATGTTGCTGACGACGCCCTTGCGCAAACCGCGGCAAGGGACGTTGCCTACTCCGAGGATG
>Ga0105241_10001979_pt1 | contig 15510 bp, 6 predicted proteins | sample KBSC64metaG_FD_80422 | JGI IMG/M metagenome (GOLD analysis project Ga0105241, IMG submission 80422) | Corn rhizosphere microbial communities from Kellogg Biological Station, Michigan, USA - KBS C6-4 metaG | ecosystem: Host-associated > Plants > Roots > Rhizosphere > Soil | place: Michigan, USA... | reverse complement strand
GGGCCTTTGGGAAGACTGATCTTTGGTCTGGAGCTAGGCTGGATGCTGCAGCTGTACCAACACTGTGATCTACAGCTGGAACAAACGAGCAGGAGCACTTCGGCAACTTATATGGTAGGGAAGGTCCGTCTGGATAAGAATGGATCCCTCGGAGGCGCTTTTGCGGCTATCAATATTGGCGTGCGATTGTAACTTAAAATACCCACTTAATGGTATTGGCCCATGCGATGATAATGCATACATTCGGATACCCCAAAATCGTCGTTATATGGATGATACGGCAAAAAAGGCATTGGCAGCCAAGCTGGCGGCCAAGAAGAATGCCTTTGTAAACTACTCTTCCGAAAATTCAAAATGGTTTATTAAAAAGGTCATCGATTACCTTGCCGGGAAGGGTACAACGGATGGGGATATGGAAACGGCGACGCAGGCGATCATCGACAAGGCGAAGGTGGCGGTGAAGGCCAGGGAGAAGAAGGGGTTTAATAATACGGATGTTAAATACAAGTGGTTTGCCTATAGCGACCGAAGGAGCCGGGTCCAGATCATTTACGGGCTCATAGCCATGCATCCCCAGTTCGTAGAAACAGCCGATCCTGCCTACTTTGATTTTATCATCGAGAGAAGGTTCCGGAGCATCCAGCGGATGATGTACTTTGTCAATCCCACAGATGTCAGAAGTATTTTTTCGTACCAGGAAGGTGCGTGTACCACTTATAAGCTAAATAAGGATGCGGGGCCCTCCTGGTTATCGCTGAATATACCCTTTGTCTTAAATTCCACGGGTACCACGGATCCCGTGAAGGCGGTGGATTGGATATTTAAGGTGAATAAGCTTTGCGACAAGAATATCCTTCCCTGTGATCCTGTCGCCACTATTCTGCACATGGATGCCTTGCAGGCGGCCAACAATACGAGAAAGCTTTTCGATCAGCTGATCACGGAGGGCGGACAGTACTTCAAGATAGACAATCCTGTCTCGCATTTGGGCAATACGAGGTCCGGGAATCACCTGATGACGGAAACCGTGGCAGTAATAAGTCCGGGCGCCAATGTTCAGGTGGAAGTAGGGCTTATAGGCGGATTTTTAGAATTAGCGATGCCTGCCTATAATTTTAATAACTCCAATGATAACCGTGTCTTTGCTCTTGCAACTCCTTGTCTGATCAACCTGGGCGACCAGCATGAGGCGGTGAATGTAACTGGCGTGAATCCTGTTACAAAGAAGATCGTCATCGCCAGTGTCACCAATACGTATGCCGCAGGGGCGAAGATCTATCTGAATGGCCATCCGAACTATCCGGCCTATCAGTTCCTTTCCGACAGCCGTCCGGATAAAGCTTTATTTGAACAAAAGAGCATCAAGCTGGATGATCTGCAGGTGGGGGACAACATTTATGTCCGGAACCATCCGCTATACAGGGTCTTTCAGCCCAGAGGGGTGTGGGGAGGGGAGTTTTCATTTGTGCTGGAGATCGAGTCGAGGTCGATAAAGGAAGAGGTTTTCGAGTCTTCGTTCAAGATTGCGGGGCATGGTCTGACCGGGACCATGCTTGAAATGGGGAACAATATGCTGGACATGGTAAATGCCGACCTCGGCATGCTGCAAGATGTCGCGAAGAAACATATCCAGAACAAGCAAATGGGAAAATATACCGCGAATGTCAATATTGTCACCAAGACCGTAGGAGGAACAAGCTTCAAGTATTACGAGTATGACGTTGCTATCATGTATACTGTCCTTGTTGAGGGTGAATTCACCCCGGTGGTCAGGCCCAACGGGTTCGTTATAATTGAAGATACGACACGGAATGACCTGTTCCGTGTAGCGAACCTGGATACCAAGGATTCCACGGCTGCCACCGACTTTGACGGGATCGACATCTTTTTTATGGGAACGACGTTCAATAACACTACGGCATATAAACTTAGTAATTGGGGGATCAGGTACTACAATACGCAGATGGGCAAGTTCGAATCGCTGCGTCTTTATGAACCGGACGACCTGATACCGGCAAGCATTTCCTTTGATGACCTGAAAAATGCCGGGCCATTCATCTCTATGAAACAGGATGCTGATGTATTCGTTACGAGGCCAAGGGTCGATTTCAGTACGACCTACCAGGATTTCCTGGTGAACAACGGAGCTTATGTAAAGACACCATAACGTGGAAACAACAGCAAAAGACAACGTCACCCCTCTCATCGAGGTGGTGCTCTCTTTGTTCGATCCGGTAGTCGAGGCGATCGATGATCCGGATGGGGCGGCGCATTTATTGAAGGACCTTGGATATTTACCGCCGGTGGAAGTGACCATTTTCGGCGATTTCAGAACCATATTGGGCGCCGTGCTGGATATTGTGGATCAGATAGAGCAGGCGTTGGATACGAACACCGATCCGGATTATGTTACATTGACAAAAGATGTCATTCAGGCGTTGCAGGGCGTTATCCAGCTGATCAATAATGCAGGTACGCTGGCGCAGAATAATAATTTTCCGGCAAGTTTTATGACGGATACGAGCATCGTTCAGCATCTGCCGAGACAGCTGATGGATTACCTGATCGTGAAGATGCTGGAAAAAAAATTCCCTGTGGTGCATGCATCTCTGGTCCTAACCGGCGTGATCGACCAGACCTATATTTCCGTGGCGCCCACGGCTTCTCATACGCCCTACCTCAAACGTGAAATAAAATGGGAGAAATTCGGGGACCTTATAACCAGGCCGATCGATCATTTGAAGGAGACATACCGATGGGGGACGGGTGATCTTGCATTTACCAAGCTGATCCAAAATCTGAACCGGTTTGGCCGCAGCATGCGTATGCATTCCGAGGTTGGCAGGCCTGTGCCTGCCAGTTTGCTGGCATTCAACAACGGGGTGGATGTCACCACTGAAGATAATGCCGAATGGCTCAGGGTCCTGAAATTTCCCCTGCTATCTTATCTCTCCAGTGCGGTGGGGGGAGAGGTTTATCCAGTGTTAAATTCCACAAAGGACAAGGTAGAGGGGCTTGGGGTTGGTCTCTATTTTAACCCGGGGCCTGGTCTGACATTCCCTATTACCGACAATATTACTTTAAAGCTGAATTATACGGGAACCAGTCAATTGGATGTCGGACTTGTTTTGAAAGACGGCGCGCCTGTCACGACTGTACTTAATGTCTTTGGCAACGGGACAGCGACGACGGTCGATCTGAGTGATTTTGTCCCGGAGTTCATTTATGGAAATGAATATGCGACGACGGTCATCTTCGACAGCTCTTTCGGGGCCAGGTTGGAATTTAAGAGCTGGGCCGTCCGTGCGGGAGTGAAAGAGGATAAGGCGATGTTCGTGGAGACGGATATCAAGGCGCTTACGTTGTACATCGGGGGTGGCAAGGGGGATGGATTCCTGCAGAAGATACTGCCGGAAGAACCTATGAAACTGAGCCTGGACCTATCCGTTGGATTTTCCACCAGCACAGGTGTATATTTTAAGGGTAGCACCGCTTTTGAGATCAGGTTCCCGCTGCACATCCCGATCGGTCCTATTTCCATTGACGGGTTAACCATGACCATCGTACCTGGCCAGGGCCAGATACCTGTTGCGCTGGGAGCAGATATTTCGGCAAAGATCGGACCGCTGGCCGGGGTGGTACAGAATATGGGTGTCACGGCGACTTTTAGTTTTCCTCCCGACAGGAATGGCAATCTCGGCGCTGTACAGATGGACCTGGGGTTCAAGCTGCCTTCCGGTATCGGTCTTTCTCTCGACACTTCCATGGTCAAGGCCGGCGGCTTCCTCAGTATCAAACCGGATGAATACATCGGCGCCCTCGAGCTGGAGATCAAGTCGTTTCAGCTCGCTATCAAGGCGATCGCCATCATCAATACGAAGCTGCCCGGCGGCGAGCAGGGTTTCTCGCTGCTGGTGATCATTACGGCGGAGTTCCAGCCCATTCAGCTGGGGTATGGGTTTTCGCTCAATGGGCTGGGCGGATTGTTCGGCTATAAGCGTTCGTTCGAAGCCCAGGAGCTGAGGGCTGGTCTCAAGACCGGGGCGCTGGACAGCATATTGTTCCCCAAGAATGTCATTGCCAATATCACCCATATCGTTGACGATCTGAAAAGGGTGTTTCCCATGGGCAACAATTTCCTTATCGGGCCGATGGTGAAGATCGGATGGGGCACTTCGCTGATAACGGCGGAGATCGGTATCCTTGTTCAGGTGCCGGACCCTGTGATCATTGCCATACTGGGGATCATCAAGCTGGCCCTGCCCGATCCGGATGATCCGGTGGTGTTGTTGCAGATCAATTTCCTTGGGGTCATCGATTTTGAAAAGAAGATGTTGTCGCTGGATGCTTCACTATCCGACTCGCGTGTGCTCACGTTTACGATCACGGGTGATTTTGCGGTTCGGTTGGGATGGGGTTCTCCTGCGCTCTTCATTTTCAGCAGCGGCGGTTTCCATCCTGATTTCAAGGAAGCGCCTGTGGAGCTGCAGCATATGGACCGGCTGGGTATCCAGATCATCAACGAGGAGGATCTGAAGCTGGGGGCGGGGACTTACCTGGCGCTGACCACGAATACCGTGCAGATCGGCGCTGCTGTAAAGTTCTGGGCAAAGAGCGGGGACTATACTGCCCTGGCGGAGGTTGGCTTTGATGCGCTGATCCAATTCGATCCTTTCTTTTTCTCCGTGGCCGTGTATCTCACGGGGCGGGTGACCGGGCCGATGGTGGATGTGGTCATCGACGTGCGGGGCAATCTTGCGGGGCCGAATCCCTGGCATTTGTGGGGGCATGCTCATGCGAAGGTGGCTTTCTTCGAGATCACCATTCCTTTCGATAAAACCTTTGGCGACCCCATCGAGGAGCTCGCTGCCGGATTGCAGAATGTGCTGGCGCTGTTGCAGGGCGAGGTGCCCAAGGATTCGAACTGGAGGGCCATTACGGTCATCGACGGTTCGTCGAAAGTGAGTCTCCGGAATGTTACGCCCGATGCGGGCAATATGGTCGTGCATCCGAATACGAAGCTGTCGTTCAATCAGCGGGTAGTACCTCTGGAAGTGGCTATTCAGAACTTCGGTCAGCAGGGGATCGATGGGGCCAATATGTTCTCTTTGTCGGCCAGTATCCTTGCTGCCAATGCGCCGGCTTTGGTCGAGAATATTTTGTACGATTCGTTTGCTCCCGGGAATTTTTTCGATATCAAACAGGACCAGAAACTTTCGCGACCTTCTTTCGAGCAGATGAAGAGCGGCAAGGAGCTAAGTTTGGGGGTCTCCATGGCAGGGACGGCAACGCCTGTGGAGAAGGATGTCGATTATGAAGTTATTTATATCAGGAAAAAGAAAAAGGCAAATGAAGGAGCCATTTCTATTCTCAGCGGCAAGCAGGTGATGCTGCTGGCCAGCGGGGGGGCGGCGGCGAAGTCCAAGCTCTCTGTGGAGAATAACCGTGTGTCTTATCAGGCGCCGCCGAAGATCACGATCAACAAGCCAGGATACAATGTCGTCAACAAGTCGGACCTCAGCGTGGCAAAGCAGGGAAATGTGGCCACGCCGACGTATGACAACCAGACGGAAGCATATAACAAGCAATCGGAACTGGACGAAAATGAGACTTTAATCTTATCAACACAAGAGCTATGAGTCTAGCCACCTATCAATTCCTCTCCTGGTGGAGAGAGGGGTTGGGAAATGTCATCACTGAAGCGGATACGCTTACGGCGGGAGGCGCTGTGGGTGGGAGAGCGAAGCTATCGCTGCAAATGAAGATCAATGGTCAGGCGGCGGGGACGAAGGATTTTATGATCGCGGGGCCTTCGGATGTCATCGGTATCAGCAAGGATGCGGTCATCCGCACCGAGCCGGTGAACTGGAGCACAACTTTTGCGCCGAACCTGCTTGCGCATATAGAGTTTTATGAGGAAGACCTGCCGTGGCGTTATTCTCCTGCTGCGGCTGTGGGTCAGAAGCTGAGGCCATGGATGTCGCTGGTGGTGTTAAAGGCGGAGGAGTTTACGAGAGGTGCGGTGATATCGCCTCTTCCACAGATACAGGTGGCGGATACATCCGTGTTCCCTGCCTCCAATGATACCTGGTTGTGGGCACATGTACAGAAGATCGTTTCATCCGAGCTTGCCGTGGATAACACTTCGCCGGATCATATCGTCAGCCGGCTGATCTGTCCGAGGAAGCTGGAAGCCAATACCGGATATTTTGCGTTTGTGATCCCCACTTTCGAGAGCGGCAGGCTGGCGGGGCTTGGGAAGAGTGAGGATGAGATCAAGACAGCGTTGTCACAGGACCCAGCCTGGGGTCTCAGGCCCGATCAAACTGTATTCCCCGTCTATTACGAATGGTTCTTTCGTACGGCGGAAGAAATGGATTTTGAATATCTCGCCTCTTTGCTGGAGTCCAGGGCTGTGGATCCAAGGGTTGGGAAGAAGCCTTTGGATTGTAGTAAGCCCCGATTCGGCGTACCGGATTACCAGGATGAATTTATCGTGTACCTGGAAGGTGCGTTGAAGGCGCCTTCCACGGGGGCTGCTACTATAAGCGCTGCGTCGGCGGCGAATCTGTCGGACCTGGAAGGAAGGATCGCGCAATTGTTGAATGGGGCGAATCCGGCGGGTGCTGACCCGGTGGTGGTACCTCCCTTCTATGGTCAGAAACATATCTTCGAAAAGTCGTTGTCGCAGACGGGGACGGCCTGGATCCATCAGCTTAACAGGGACCCCGCCTACCGGGGTGTCGCGGGCCTGGGCGTTACCGTCTTTTCAAAATACCAGGACCAGTACCTGTTAAGGGCCTGGCAGCAGCTGGAGACCATTGTGGAGGCCAATAAGATCATCGAGGCCGCCAATACGTCGCTGTCTGTGAATCAGCTTTTGTTCGAGACGCATATTGCGTCATTGCCTATAGAGGAAATGCTGGCTTTTACGGGACCGGTACATGTGAAAATACGGGTCGTCGGTTCTGATGGGAAGCCTTTGTCACTTTCCGAGGCGTTCAGAAAAAGCTGTTTTAATGGATCGGTCTATTCGATGGCTTTCCGGAGGTTTACCAGCAGGAGGGGGGTGTTCAGAAGGAAGCTCGAGCGGGAAGGTGTGGTGTTGGATATCGGGGCATTGAAAAAATTGATATCGAAGAAGGCCCGGATGTCTTTTGTATTGGCAAAGGCGGACAACTATAAGTTTGTGGTGATCGACCGGCCTAAGTTCACGCTTATCCCCCGTAGTAGTTTTGATGATAATGTTTTGGCGATCTCGCCTACGGAGCTTGAAGGGGCCTTTAATGGTTTTGTCAGCATAGTGACGAGACCGGTGGTAGCGACGAAATGTGATGAAGAAGTGCGTCATGATCTGCCCGGGAGCATCAGTCCTTCGATCACGATGACCAGGTTGCTTGCAAGGACATTGAACATGCCGGATGCGGGCTGGTTCAATGATCCTTTAAAGATAAAGCCGGCGCTGGCATATCCCGATCTTGAAGACCCCATGTATGAAAAGCTGAAGGAGCTTTCGATGGAATGGATGGCTCCTAATCTTCAACTTATACCGAACAATACTATCACGTTGCTGGAATCCAATCGGAAGTTTATCGAGGCATTTATGGTGGGTGTCAATGTGGCGATGAATAAGGAAATGAGGTGGAGGGAGTATCCTACTGATGAGCGGGGCAGCTGTTTCCGGCAGTTCTGGGATGTAAAGGGTATCAAGGATGTCAACAGCGGCGTTGATCCTGCCCAGGTGGTGGAACAGTATAAGGATATCAGTCCTATAGATACCTGGAAGAACTGGACAGGGCAGGCGGGTGGGGCGGCACTGGATGAATTCGGGGCGCATGATCCCAGGAGTCCCCAGGCGGGAAACGACCAGCTGGTGCTTGTTATAAAGGGCGATCTTTTAAAATGTTTTCCGAATACTACTATTTATGCGGTGGAGGCGGATGAAGAGACGTATACAGAAGATGGTGTACAGAAAAAGAAGCTGATCATCAAGAAGGTGTCCCCGCAAATAAAGTTCCCCATCTTCAAGGCGGAGACGGGGGCGGATATCAAATTTATCGGGTTCGACCTGACGGCGGAGGAAGCAAAGGGAGACACCACGCAGCACGGATGGTTCTTTGTGTTGCAGGAGACGCCCGGGGAGACGAGGTTTGGGCTGGATATAAACGGTCCTGCCGACACAACGGTGAAATTCACCTGGGACGATGCTTCCTGGGGCCTGGTGACGGGCGGGAGCATAGCGGTCACCAGCAATGCGCCGGATGCGGCGGTGACGGCGTTCCAGAACAACCTGACGACGGCGGAAAGTCAGAAGGCGCAGTGGGGAAGGTCTGCCGCCGACATGGCCTATATTCTTTATCAATCACCGGTGATGATAGCTATTCACGCCAACGAAATGTTGCCTTAATATGAGCGATTATAAGACCAGTATAAAAGATCTATACAAGCTGCGCTCAAAGCTTGCTTCCATGAAGGAGGGTGATCCCGATCGCATCAAGTTGCAGCAGAAGATCGATGCCTCCATCTCCAAGCTGTATGATGACCCGTCGACCGACCCCTTATTGCAGCTGAATGAGTCGGAGCCCATGCTTCTTTTCCCCTTGCGTCTGGAAACGAGGTTTGCCAATGGGGGTGGTGAGCTTTGGATCCGTGTCTATCCCGATGAGATCGCCATCCAGACGCATGAGGCGGCGTTGACCGTATCGGAGATCAATGCGGGAGCTTATTATTGGAGATATCTATGGGAGCATGCAAAATTGCCCGACTTTGCTGTTGCCAGAAAGAAGGCCTGGAGCCTGGTGGCGAACAGTTTTGGTGTGAACAGGGCGAAATGGATCTTTCTCAGGACGAGGCCTTTGAAGCTTGGCCCAAATGAGGATTTCAGCAATATACTGAGTGAAGCAGACCTGGATGCCGGTCCGCTGGCGACAAAAAAGCAGGGATGGAGCGAGACAGTCCGCTGCCTGATCATGCCCGATCTGCTGAAGCTGCGGATGTATATCGGGGGCAATCTTGTTTTTGAGATGTTCGGCAAGCCGATCGTGCAGCCGCTGGCTGTAAGTCCCGATCCCACACGACAGCAGCAGGCAGGCGCCGGTCTCGACTGGAAGGGCACCGAGCTGGCCTGGCTGGAGAATTTTGACGAGGCGGTGGATGCGGGAATGGCGTTCAGGATCAAGGTGTCAGGTATTGCGGGGTATGATCCCCTGGTCGGGTTCAGCAGTATTACAGTGATGGGTATTCGTACATTGTATGAGGAATCGCCTCTCGTTGTGTCTCCGCCTTCAGCGGGGAAGGCGGCGTTGGGGGCGTTGTTGGAGGGTCATCAGTATACGCCTCGCGGTCTTGCGTTGATGTCGCAGGGAACGCCTACTAATAATACGGATGAGCGGAATTCGGGGTATAGCCAGGACCTTGTATTCAGTGAGGAGAAATATCAGCTGGATATCCAGCGGTATGGGGCTGCCGCTAACGAGGATGAGATGGAGGATGGGAAGATACTGGCGCTTGGGTTGGGGCTTGATCCCTTGTTGTTCCAGCCGTTGGAGAATGCGTTGAATACCGACCACCGGGAGGCTGTTGTCATGAACAAAGCATTGCATCCAGCCACCCTGGGTTTTTATCTTGGCGATCTGTTGCATCCGCTGTTCAAGGCTGAGGATTTGGCAGTGCTCCGGTCTTTCTTTTGTTCGTATGTAACGGGCCGGGGGCCTTTATCCCCGATCCGTATGGGGCCGCAGCCGTATGGCATCTTGCCCACGAGCAATTTCAAGGCATTCCGCTGGCCCACGGCAGACAAGGATGTCAAGCTGTTCCAGAAACTGGTGGGCCTGCTGGAAATGATGGAGGGGGATGTTGCGGGTGGTGTGCCGGCGGTATCGAAGCTGGGGCAGGCGAAAGCTCCGCACGAGCTGCTGGATGAGATACTTGGGTTGTATCCGAATTCGGAGACCTTTTATCAGCGGACCGGGTATAGCAGCAGTTTTTTACGGAATTGTCTGGGACAGGCGATACCTCAGAACCCGAACTCGCAACTGGAGAGCCTTATAATGAGATTTTCAAGCTATAGGGGGACTGCGCCGGAAGGGGTGCTTGAGTTGAAGAAGATCGTTTTTGAAAGGACGACGGTACTGCTGAATAGGGACAAGCTGGTGGACATTGTACCTGTGAGCGAGACGAAGGGGGTGTCGATACCTGCCGGGGTGTCACCGAATATCCATCATGAGCAGCATTATATCGGTTGGTTAATGCGCTTCTATGGACGGGAGACATTTGCCACCATTGAAAAGGATTATTTTATGGGCACCGACCCACGAATAGATCCACCGCTGTTGTATACCCTGCTCAAGCATAGTATGCTGATACAGCTCTACCGTTGTGTTTTTCGCTGGTTGAGTGTCATGGGTTACATGGCGCCCGACCTTTCGTTGTTGAGCGACGGGACACCTACTGCGAATTTTATTACCGCCAAGGAGTATCTGAACTTTTTCCAGAAGCGGGAGGATATTTCGGCGATGGAGCTCATGTTGATCGAGGCTCCCCATTTGCCCATGCTGGCGCCGGGAGAGACGGCGGTTGTTTATTTTTTAAAGAATACGGGTAATGTTCTCCGTGATATCAGGAGGTTTTTGCGTAACCGGGTGCCGCAGGAGATACTGGATGACTTCGACAACCTGAGAGATCTTTTGGTAGGGCTTGGGTATCTGTCGGGACTGTCTACTGCAAGACTGGAGCGTGCGATGGTAGAGCACCTGGATTGTCTGACTTACCGGCTCGACGCGTGGCAGACAGGAATGTTTTACAGGAAGCTACAGCTGAACAGGAGCGCCGGTGCGGCTACGGGTATGATCATCGGGGCTTTTGGGTGGCTGGAGAACGTGCTGCCGGCGGCCAATGTAAAAACTATAAAAGAGAAGGACCTCCCTGCTGGGCTGCAGCCCGGTACCGGGATGCCCATTATCCAGGCGGATGGGCAGGGAGGTTATATTCATGCGCCTTCGCTCATCCAGGCAAAGGCGGCGGCGTTGTTGCGGGATGCTTATCTGCATCATTATGATCCTGCCAACCCGGATATGATGGCTGTGAATCTTAGTTCCATGCGTGTCCGGAAAGCGATGGAGATCTTCGAGGGTGTGCAGAAAGGGCATTCTCCGGGTGAGCTGCTTGGCTATAAGCTGGAGCGTTTCCTGCATGATCAGGCTACGCCGCTGGATAAATATATTCCTGCGCTGAGGGGCGCCTTTCCCCTGGGGGGCACGTCGCTCGGTAATCCCGGGAACCCGAACAAACCTGCGGCGACGCAGGCGGGGAAGCTGGCGGAATGGGTGGCGCGTCTTGACGGACTGGCTGTCGTCAATGCGGTGAAGGGAGGCAATGCATATCCTTTTGGGTTGACAGGTCAGTTGCCAGGTGCGGGCGCCGAGGCGGATGCTCTGCGGGCGGGTATTGTTGAATTGCAGGATACGCTCGATGCCATGAAGGACCTTATGGTCGCTGAGAGTATCCATCAGCTTGTACAGGGGAATACGGATCGTGCGGGCGCTCTTCTCAAATCGATACATGAGCTGAAGCCGCCTGCTGTATTCGAGTCTGTTCGAACGCCGCGTACGCCTGCCGGGATACTTACGCACCGTGTCTGTATATTTTTTAAACCCGGGGATTTCGATAAGCCGGCAAATCCCTGGGCGGCGGTTACGTTGTCGCCAAGAGCGAGTATGGAGCCGGGTTTGAATGAGTGGTTGGGAGAGATCATCGGGGCGCCGGACAAGATCCAGTGTACTGTTACGGAGGTGAAGTCGCGTACCAATGGTATTGTCACGGTGGAGGATCTGGATATACAGCCGATAGATCTTGTCTATCTGGCGCCTATGGAGTTTGGAAAGGACCCGTCGGATCTGTCGTCGCGTATCGCTTATCAATACCGTGTGACACAGGCTTTGCCGGAGGACACGGAGATCGCGATAGGGTATGACCAGGCAAAGCAGGATCATTTTAGTTTCTCGGATGTGTTACCGTTGTTGAAGCTGTTGAAGGAGGTTGTCACCGGCTCGAAGGCATTGAGTGCGGCGGACTTCGATCTGCAGCAGTATCCGGGGAAGGCCAATGCCGGTAATCTCCGTGCAGACAAGACTGCGGGCGCGGAGGATATCGGGGCGTTGATAAAGAGAAGGGATAATGTTGTGGCGGCGTTGAAGTCGCGGATAGATAAGTTGCATCTGGCGACGGCGGCCACGACGGGGGATGTGTGTGCGGGGATCAGGGAAAGGCTGATCGACTGTTGTGATCTTGAGATACAGGGTGGTTTTCCTGTTTCGTCCGTGGGGGAGGATCAGGTATTGAAGGATGCGTTGGTTGCTCAGTCCGTCCGGGTTGTCGGGCAGATGGAGAAGATGCTGGATGCATTGCAGCAATATCAGGGTCTCGATGCGGGCAAGCTTGTTCAGGCATTTGGGAGTGTTTTCGGGCCTGCTTTTAAGGTGTTGCCGGTGTTCCATCTTACAAAGGTGGAGGACGATGAAGTAGATCGTGCTTCTGTGGTGAAGGAGGCATACGACGGGGAGAAGGGCCTCTTTAATTTTATTACAGGCAAGACAAATATGCCGATGGGCAGGCTGCTGCAAAACTGGGTGAACGAGATGACGCGTCTGCGGCCGAAGCTTGGTTCGCTGGAATGGGCCAGGCTTTGTTATCAGACCTTCCAGGACAAGCAGCTGGATGTCCATGTCCTGCAGCTGCCTTATGATGCAAAGGACAGTTGGCTTGGGGTGGAGTTCCCTGCCGATATGCAGTCCGGAAAGGGAAAGCTATCTATGCTGGCGCACCATTTTCCTGCTGCTGTTCCTGACTGGCAGGCTGATCTCAGCGGGCTGCTTCTGGATGAATGGGTGGAAGAGATCCCGGGTAGTGAAGAGCAGACAGGCATCACTTTCCAGTACAACCAGCCGGACAGTCAGCCTCCGCAGACTTTGTTGCTGGCTATTTCGCCGACGGAGGGGAAGAGCTGGACCTGGGATACGTTGAGCGATGTCATCAACGATACGCTGCGTCGTGCAAAGCAGCGGGCTGTCGGCACCAGGGAACTGGCGGGTACGAACTGGATGGGTTGTGTGCCGGGTGCGCTGGCTGAGTTTTCAGATACGAAGGCAAATGTGTCATTATTTTTTAGAAATTAAGATACCATGGCTTTAACAAAGAAAGATATACATAAAGCGCCGTATGATAGTCCGGTCGTTACGGGGTATAACCGTCTGGAGGGGATCCCTACGTCTACCGACTACCGGAAAGCATTAAGTGCGGAGGTGCATGATGCTTTGTGGTTCCTTACGCGGCAGTGGCAGATGGGTGAGTTCGATGCGGAGGATGCGGGGACGCCTATTAAGACGAAGGTGTTGGTGGAGCAGCAGACGATGACGCAGCTTGTCGCTGATGGGGAGCTTGCTTTGGATGCGACTATGCCGCTGGAGATGCAGGTCGAAAAGGAGAGCCGGGTTGCGGATGTTACGTTAAGGATCGAGCTGGGGCGGCTCTTTCACCAGGCTCTTGTGGAGAATAACCTGCAGGCGCAGCTGCCGGATTTCCTGGCAAAGTTCAAGCTTCAGTTGTTGGAGACAGCAGCGGCAGACAGCCATGAGGGAAGGCTCGTAGCGAGTGTACGATCGAGCAGGGGTGATGCACAGCTGTTCGACACTTTAAAGAACAGGGTGCTGGATGGGTTTGTCGTGTGGGAGGCTTTGAGAGATCCGGGGAATGCTTATCAGAATTGGGTTAACGGCACTTTGGCTGGAGGTTTTATTGCCAGTGGGATTAAAGCTGGTCAGGATTTTCTTGCACAGGCGGGATTTTTTTATGGGGATCCCGGGCAGCAGGGAAATCCCTCTTGGAAGCCTGAAAAGCTTGGTTATCAATTCGATCTTCAGTCCGACGCCAATACGGCGAGCGCCACGATCATGCGTGCGGGGGACTACCGTGGTGACAGGCTCGACTGGTATGATATGGATATTGTCCAGAACAAGGGAAAGAATGTGGTGACGTCCGCGTATACTTTTATTCCAACTTCCGTGACTTTTCCAGGTATGCCAAAACCCCGGTGGTGGGAGATGGAGGAGAATGCGATCAATTTTGCGAATGTCAATGTAAAGACTACGGATCTACCCACGTTGATCCTTATGGATTTTGCCCTGATATATGGTAATGACTGGATGATGGTCCCTCTTCCCATGCAGTTGAACCGGCTGTGTGCGGTGAAGGGATTGTTGGTAAAAGATGTGTTTGGTTTTTATACCTATATCCCTCCCGTGGATACGGGCAGTGATGTCAGCTGGAAGAAATGGTCCCTGTTCAGTCAGTCGGATGGGTTGGGTAAGATCGACGAGCCTTTGTTCTACCTGGCTCCGGCGTTGTTGAAGCCGCTGGAACAGGAGGCGATGGAAAAGGTGAGCTTTTTGCGGGATGAGGCTTCGAATATGGCATGGGCATTTGAGAATGTCGTACCCGGTGCGTTTGGCAAGGGACTGAGAGGGCCCGAGGTCGCGGATAAAAAAGAGGAGACAGAGCCACAGCCGCCAGGTCAGGATCAGCCGGCAACCTATCTTCTTGGGACGAGCGTACCTTTTTACCAGGTGCCGTTCGTACCGGTAGAGGTTTCCTTCGATACGACGCATTCGCAGATCCGGCTGCAACGGGCAAGGATGCCTGAAGGAGCGGCTCCGGCGGGTGTCGTGCTTACAGAGGTCGCTTCGCCTTATTATATCAGGGAGGAAGAGGTTCCCAAGGCCGGGACGACTGTAGTCCGGCGCTGGCAACGGGCCAGATGGATCAATGGAGCGGTGGCGCAGTGGATCGGACGGGAGAAACAGACCGGTAAGGGAGAAGGGGCTACCCGGCTGGGGTTCGATGTGCTAAGATGAAACAAATCGACAAAAGAATGAACAGCGTGGTATAGTCATTTAATCCCACTTTAATCTGGTGGGGTTTATCTTTGGCTTGTTACTATGCTAAAAAGGAAGTTATTATTTGTTACGATCGGTGTTATATTTTTGGGAGGCTGGAAACCTTTAAAGGCACAGTCGCCGAAGCGGCCGAACATCATCGTGATACTGGCGGATGACCTGGGTTTTTCGGATGTGGGATGTTATGGGGGCGAGATCCGTACGCCCAATATCGATTACCTGGCGGAGCATGGCATACGGTACAGACAATTCTATAATACGTCACGATGTTGTCCGACACGAGCTTCGTTGCTGACGGGGTTGTATAACCAGCAGGCGGGTATCGGGAAGATGGCATGTGTCCAATACGGATGGTTTGAAGAATCCCCAGGATCAGCTGGACTGGCTGAACCATCATACTTCACGCGAGACGTTCTCTCCTTTGGATCAATACCCGACAAGCAGGGGTTTTGACAAATACTTCGGTACAATATGGGGTGTGGTGGATTATTATGATCCATTCAGCCTGGTGAGCGGCACTACTCCGATCAGGGACGTTCCCAAAGGTTATTATCATACGGAT
>Ga0105241_10001967_pt1 | contig 15551 bp, 10 predicted proteins | sample KBSC64metaG_FD_80422 | JGI IMG/M metagenome (GOLD analysis project Ga0105241, IMG submission 80422) | Corn rhizosphere microbial communities from Kellogg Biological Station, Michigan, USA - KBS C6-4 metaG | ecosystem: Host-associated > Plants > Roots > Rhizosphere > Soil | place: Michigan, USA... | reverse complement strand
CAAAGCTGCGCTTCCAGCCGCTCGACATGGTGCACGCCCGTCATCTGGTGCGCGCCGTCATGGGCCGCGCCGATGCGTGGCAATCGGACAAGCCGCTGGCGCCGGTCGCCGGCTTCAAATCCATCAAGGATATCTTCAGCGTGGGCATCGACACGATCATCGACATTTGGCGCCTGCCGCGCCGCCGCAAGAAGGCGATGCGCGCCATGGCCGCCGCCGCGGCCGCCGGCGCGCTCGCCACCACATCCGCCAACGCGGTTCCAGCCGCGCCGGCCAGTGCGCCCGCCGCGGCCGCTCCCATCGCTTCATCCAGCGGCAGGCAGCAACGATTGCTGCTCAAGGACCTGCAGGTCAAAAACCCCATTCGCCTTGCCGGAACACGCGGCGAATATGGCATTCCCTTCGGCCTGCGCAGCAACCAGGTCGTGACCGGTGCCTCGCTGACCCTGGCCTTCAACTTCTCCCCCTCGCTGCTCGGCGACCTCAGCCAGATCGTCGTCCTGCTGAACGGAGAGGTGGTCAATGCCTTGCCGCTCCGGCCTTCGGACGGCACGGCGCAGACGGTGACGGTGCCGATCAATCCGGCGCTGTTCCTGCCGGGCGACAATTCGCTCAATCTGCGCTTTATCGGACATTATACCCGCGACTGCGAAGACCCCTTCCACAGTTCGCTCTGGGCCAATGTCAGCAACACGCGGTCGGTGCTGAACATCACCACCCAGTCGCTGCCGCTGAAGCCCGATCTTGCGCGCCTGCCCGCGCCCTTTTTCGACCGTAACGACAATGTGGCGCTGAAACTGCCCTTCGTTTTCGCGGGCAAGCCGACCAATGGCGAGTTGGAGGCCGCAGCCAGCACCGCGTCCTGGTTCGGCGGCATGGCCAGCTATCGCGGCTATTCCTTCAAGCCTAGCTTTGGCCAGATCCCCGCCGGCAATGCCGTGCTGTTCGTGACGCCGGGCCGCCGCATCCCCGGCATCAACCTTCCCGCCGGCCCCGCCGCGACCATCATCACCAACCCGGTGGACAGCGAGGGCCAGTTGCTGGTCGTCAGCGGCAGCGACGAAAAGCAGCTGAAGCAGGCTGCGGCAGCGCTCGCCATCGGGCGCGGCATGCTCGGCGGGGCGAGTGCGTCGCTGGACGGCGTGCGCCTGCCTTCCTTCCCCCGCTATTCCGCGCCGCGCTGGCTGCGGACCGACCGGCCCGTGCGCCTGGGCGAGATCGTGCCGCGCTACGCCCTGCAGGGCATCGGCCTGCCGCCCGGCCCGCTCAGCGCCGGTTTCCATGTGGCGCCCGACCTGTTCTTCTGGCCGCGCCAGGGGGCCAAGCTCGACCTGCGCTACCGCTATCCCTCCGCTCCCTGGCTCGACAAGTCCCGCTCGCGCCTCGACCTGTCGATGAACGGCCAATATCTGACCACCTTGCCGCTGACCGGCGAACATTGGTGGGACAAATGGTTCGGCGGCGGGCGACCCACGGCATACACGTCGCGCGCCGACGTCATCCTGCCTCGCTATGACCTGTTCGGCCAGAACTCGCTTGTGTTCGACTACAACCTGCTGGTCCAGTCCAAGCAGCGCTGCGAGGGCATGCTGCCCGACAATGTGCGCGTGAGCATATTGCCGGAAAGCTCGATCGACCTCAGTCACGCCTATCATGCGCTGCACATGCCCAACCTCGCGAGCTTCGCGGGCGGGGGTTATCCCTTTACCGTGCGGCCGGACATGGCGGAAACGGTCGTCCTGCTGCCCGGCGATCCGACGCCCGGCGTGGTGGAGGCCTTCCTGAACGTCATGGGTCGCTTTGGCGACGCCACCGGAACGCCGGCGATCCGGACCAGCGTCACCCGTTCGATCGATGCCGCCCGCATGGCGGGCAAGGACCTTTTGGTGATCGGTCCGGTCCAGATCGCCCAGTCGGAATCGCTCTTCGCCGGCGCGCCCGTCTTCTACCAGGATGGCCGGCTGCGCGTCACCGAACGCACGCCGGTGGAGCGGGTCTTCGACCTCTTCTCCCCTTATGAGCGCAGCGACAGCGCCACCGTCGACGGCTTCTTCTCCGGGACCGACAGCTTCAGCGGCATCGTCGGCTTCCGGTCGCCCTTCGACGCCGACCGCAGCGTCGTCGCGCTGCTGGCCAGCGATCCCGAAGCGCTGCCCGCTCTGGTCAACGGCCTTAACGACACCAAGATCAACGCCCAGGTCCAGGGCGACCTTTCCGTGGTGGACGGCGAAAGCATGGCCAGCTTTGCGGTGGGCAACGGCTATTGGGTCGGATCGCTGCCGGTCTGGATGAAGATCGCCTTTTGGATGAGCCAGCGGCCCTTCCTGATCGCCCTGGGTGGCCTGCTGGTCGCCTTCCTCATCTCCGCCCCGGTCTATCTGCTGTTCAAACGGCAGGAAGCCAAGCGCCTCGAAGCGGTGAAATGATCATGAAGAAGACGATCTCGATCCTCGGCCTGCCTCTGCTCGCCATCGCGACCATGCCCCTGGCGCATGCGGAGGTGCAGGGCGTCGCCCCGCTGCTGAAGCAGGCTCGCTATTGGCAGTCCAAGGGACGCGGCGACCTGGCGCGACAGGCCTATAACCGGGTGCTGGCCATCGACCCCGCCAATGCGGAGGCACGGCGCGGCCTTGCCGGCAATGCGCCCCAACCCAAAGCCGCAGCCAAGCCGCAGCCCGCACAGGCCGCTCGCCCCGCCGCACCCGCGCAGGCGGCCGCCGCACCATCCGGCCCGGCCCGCCCGACCCGCAGCGACCGGGGCGGCGATGCCCGCGCCGCCGGCTTCCGGGCGCTGGAGGCTGGACAACTCGACACCGCGGCCGCCCGCTTCCGCACGGCGCTTTCCGCCAATCCCAACGACGCCGACGCGCTGGGCGGCATGGGCATCGTACGTTTGCGCAAGTCCGAATTTGCACAGGCCCGCGACCTGCTGGCCCGCGCCTCCCGCACGGGCAGCGCAGGCAAATGGGCCGAGGCATTGCAGTCCGCCCGCTTCTATGCCGATCTCGACTCGGCCCGAACGGCGCTGGACAAGGGCGATCTGACGCGCGCGGAGCAACTCGCCACCACGCTCACCCAGTCGAACGTCCGCGACAAGGGGCCTGCCATATCGGTATTGGCCAGCGTCTATGAACGGCAGGGCCGCTATAATGAGGCGGCCGAACTCTACCGGCAATTGGGCAAGTCCGGCGGGGCCGCCGGCTCAGGCGCCGCCATCGCCCAGGCCAGCGCCACCCGCAACGAGGCACGCGCCGCGCTGGATAGCGGTGACGCAGCGCGCGCCGAACAATTGCTGCGCGCCGCCATGGGCAGTGCGCCCGACGACCCATGGGTCGCCTATGATCTCGCCGGTCTGCTCCAGCAGCAGGGCCGCGTGGCGGAGCAGGACGCGCTCGTCCGCCAGCTTTCCTATTCGGACAAGGCCGAGCCGCTCTACGCCGCTGCGCTGATCCTGGACCGTGCGGGCCGCACCGGCGATGCGCAGGCTGTCGCCGCTCGCATTCCGGAAGGGCAGCGCACGGCAGAGATGCGCAATTTCATCGCCGGCCTGGGCATATCCGCCACCATAGCCCAGGCGAAGGCCGCCGGGGCCAGGGGCGCGCAGGGACAGGGTCTCGCCATGCTGCGCCAAGCGTCGGAGATGCGGGGCATTTCCGCCGACCGCATGGGCGCGCTGGCCCAGGGCATGCTGGAACTGGGCGACGCGCGCGGCGCAAGCCAGTTGGCGGCCCAGGCTCTGGACGCCCCCGCCAATGATGCGGGCGCCTATGACGCCGCGGTGCGGGTCCTGGCGCAGACCGGGCAGGACGGCCTGGCCATGAGCGCCGTGCAAAAGGTGTCGGCACTGGCCGGCCCGTCGCTTCAGGGTCAACGCAGCCTCGGCAATCTGAAGGCGACGCTCGCCGCCGCGCAGGCGGACCGAATGCGGCAGGCGGGTCAGTTCGCCCCGGCCTTCGACATGTTGCAGGCGGCATGGAACGAGGCGCCGGGCAATGAGGAAATCCTCTCCGCCCTGGCGCGGCTGTACCAATCAGGCGGCCTCAACGCGCAGGCGGCGCAGACCTTCCGCATGCTGCTGGCGCAGAAGCCGTCCGATCGCGACGCCATGGTGGGCCTGATCGACACGGCCAGCGCGTCGGGCGACATGGATACGGCGCGCGCCGTCACCCAGCAGGCGATCCAGATGCACCCGGCCGATTACCGGGTCTATATGGCGGCGGCGCGCATGGCCCGTACCCGCGGCAATGACGGCGATGCGGCGCGTTACCTCAAGACCGCCAAGGCGCTCTACATGCGTGAGACAGGCATGGCGCCCGACACCATGATGGCGAACGGCAATCCCTTTGCGGCGGCGCCCCAGTCGGCCAACCCCTTCCGCGCCATGGCCGCGCCGCAGCCGGTCAATCCATTCGCGCTCGGCAGCAATCCCACGGCCATATCGGCACCCTATGCGCCGCCCATGGGCTTCGCCCCGCAGCAGCCGGCGGCATCACCCTATCCCTTGCCCGCTGCCGCGCCCGCCTACCCAACCGCGCCAGGCTATGCCGCCCCGACCGGCTTCCCCGGCATGGCGGCACCAGCGCCTTCTTACGGCAACCCCGTCTATGGCGATCCGGTCTACGGCGTTCAAGGCAATGGCATGACGAACGTCCCCGCCGATCCGGTACTGGCGGAGATCGACCAGCAATTGCAGGAATCGGCCGACGAAAGCGGCCCGCGCGTCGACGTCGACACCGGCTTCCGCTCCCGCTCCGGCGAGACGGGCCTCAGCAAATTGCGCGAAATGACAGGCAGCGCCTCCGTCTCCACGCCCTTCGCCGGGGGCCGGGTCGGCGTCAAGGCGACGGCAGTCGTGCTGGATGCGGGCCGCCCGACAGGCTCCGGCCTCGCCCGCTTCGGCACCAACGCCACGCCCGAAGCGCAAGGGATCGTGGACGAGCAGCCATCCGTGCTGACAAATGCCGAAACGCAGCACCAGTCCGGCGTCGCCGTCACCGCCAGCTATGTCAGCAAGCTGCTGAAGCTGGAAGCGGGCGTCACGCCGCTCGGTTTCCCCAAGGAACATGTCACCGGCAGGATCGAGGTGACGCCGCGCCTGTCGACCAACGCGACCGCCCGCATCTGGGCCGACCGCAAGCCCGTGACCGACAGCATCATTGCCTATGCCGGCACGGAGGATCCTCGCACCGGCGCCTTCTGGGGCGCGGTCATGAAGAGCGGCGGCGGCTTGTCCCTGTCCTATGACCGCAACGGCAATGGCGTCTATGCCGACGGTTCCTTCTATCATTATGACGGCACGGCAGTGCGCGACAATGACAGTGTGGAGATCAACGCCGGCGGCTATTTGCGCGCGTGGCAGAATGCGCGCTCGGGCGTTTCCGTCGGCTTCAACGTCAATTACCAGAATTACGACAACAACCAGAATTATTTCACATACGGCCATGGCGGTTATTTCAGCCCGCAAAGCTTCCTCAGCGTCAATTTCCCGATCCGCTATTGGACGAATGACGGCCCGATGAGCATCCAGGCCAGCGTCGCGCCGGGCTATCAAAGCTATGATCAACAGGGCGAGCCGGTCTATCCGACGGAGCCGGGTGCGCAGGGCGTTCTGGATTTCCTCAAGAGCCAGAACAGCGATGTCCGCTCCCGCTATGACAGCATCAGCAAGACGGGCTTCGGCCTGTCGGCGACCGGCGCGATTTCCTACCGGGTCAGCCCGAATACCCGGCTGGGCGGGGAACTGAATATAAACACTTTCGGTGAATATAAGGAATTCAAGACACTTATCGGGCTCAAGCAGAATATCGGAGGCAATTGATGTTGTTCGTGAAGGACTTCCCGGTCGCGGGTGATCAGGACATCGCCATGCTCGCCTCCAGCGGGGAGGCTGCGCAGCGCTTCGTCAGCCTGATGCTCGCCGAAATCGCCTCCGCCGCCACGGCGGAGCAGATGCAGGGATTTTTCCGGGCCCTCGGCGCCCGCCTCGCGAAAAGCCATCCGATCGACAACGCCAGGAACATGGACAGGCTGACGCAGCACGGCAACATGGTCTGGGACAGGCTGCATTGGGGCAGCGTCCGTTTCGAACTGGACGATGAAGGAATCGACATCTTCCACCATGGCCTGCCTGAAAGGCTGGAGGGCGATGCCGAGGGAATCTGGGCAAAAGTCGCCCCCTTCATCCTGGAAGGAGCCTATGACGCATGGTTTCGGCAGATGGGCAGCGGCGAACGGCTCAGCACCAGGATTTCGCGCAGCCAGGACGGGCATATCGAACTGCGCCATGGGATTTGAACGGCGGACGGTCCTGACCGTCCTCGCCTTCGCGCTGACGACCGGTTGCGCCCGTGCCAAATCTTCCAGATCCGCTGATGGCCTGATGCTCGATCCCGCGCTCTGGCAGGGCTACAAGGCCCGCTTCCTGGCGCCCGAAGGCAGGATCGTCGACAATGGCAATGGCGGCGTCAGCCATAGCGAGGGCCAGGGCTATGGCATGGTGCTGGCGCAGGCGGCGGGCGACAGTGCCGCCTTCGACGGCATGGCGCGCTGGACCGCCCAGACCCTGTTGCGCAAGGACGTGGCGCTGCACAGCTGGCGCTTCACCCCCGGCCGCGCCGATCCGGTGGCCGATCCCAACAATGCGACCGATGGCGACCTGCTGATCGCCTGGGCGCTGCTGATGGCGGGCCGCCGCTGGGGGAAGGCGGATTATCTGCATCAATCAGCGGCCATCCGCGGCGCGATCGCGCAGAAGCTGATCGTGCAGCGTCACGGCTTCTCCCTGCTGCTGCCGGGCCTGGTCGGTTTTGCCAGGCCGGACCGGGTGGTCATCAACCCGTCCTATTATGTGTGGCCGGCGATCGACAGCTTCGTCCGGCTGGAACCCCGTTTCTGGGGTCCGCTGGCGTCCGACGGCCTCAAGATCCTGAAGGCCGCGCGCTTCGGCCCGTCGGGCCTGCCCGCCGACTGGCTCGACATCAAGGGGAAGGGCGTGGTCGAACCGGCGGAGGGACGCGATCCGGTCTTCGGCTTCGAGGGCATTCGCGTGCCGCTCTATTGCCTGATGAGCGGCCGACGCAGCGCATGCGACACCATCGCGCGCTACTGGTCCGCGCTCAACCGCGCCGGCAAGCCGTTGCCGGCCTGGGTGAATGTCGTGACCGGCGAAACGGCCCCCTATGCCCTGTCCGCGGGCGCCACCGCGATCGCAGGACGCCTGCTGGACCGCAACCTGCCGGCCGCCACCGCTGATCAGGACTATTATGCCGCAACGCTGGGACTGTTGAACCAGATGCGGATTTGAGCGACGTTTTCGCCGGTTTGCCGCCTCTCGGTCTCCCGGAAGCACGGCGTGCCTGACGGCAGCCATTGGCCATTCCTGCTCAAAAATCCTAAAGAAGCCCGATGACGTCCTCCCCCGAACTTGCCATTCGCCTGCGCCGCGCCGACTTCAACCGCGCCCTGGCAGAAGCGGACCTGAACGCCATCGCCCCCCTGCTCGCGCGCCAGGCCCTGCTCGTCACCGGATCGGACAGCGCCGTCATCTCCGGCCGCAAGGCGCAGCTCCAGGCCTGGAAGCGGGAATTCGCGGCCGCAAAGCGCGCCGTATACACCCGCACGCCGGAAAATATCATCGTCTCGCCGGTCGAACCCATCGCGATGGAACATGGCCGGTGGCAGGGCGTGACCGCCGGTTCGGACCATGTCCTGGCATCGGGAAGCTACAGCGCCAAATGGCGGCAGATCGGCGCCGACTGGATCATCGAGGCGGAAATCTATGTGACGCTCGCCTGATGGGAAATGCTTGAACAGTGGCGCGCCCGCGCCCAATTAGAGGCTGTTCCTCCTCCCACGGGGGCCAGCAGTCCACGAGTAGCCATGACCACCGCCAATCCCCTTCTTGCCGACAGCGACCTGCCCGATTTCGCCGCCGTCCAGCCTGCCCATGTCGTCCCCGCCATGGAGGAGGCGATCGCAGCCCACCGCGCCGCCGTCGAAGGGATCACCGCCAGCGGGAAGGATGATTTCGAAGCGGTCATCCTCGCCGCCGAGCGCGCCGATTTCCTGTTGTCGCGGGTCTGGTCCCCGATCGGGCACCTCTCCTCCGTGGCGGATACGCCCGAATTGCGGGAAGCGCATGCCGCCGCCCAGGCACTGATGACCGCCTATCTGATGGAGGCGGGGCAGAACCGGGCACATCACGATGCCGTTGCCCGGCTGGCCGCCCGCCCCGATTTCGCCGGCCTGCCGCCCGCCGCCCGCCGCGCCGTCGATCTTGCCCTGCGCGGCTTCCGCCTGGCGGGCGTCGCGCTGGAGGGGGAGGCGCGGCAACGCTTCCTCGACATCGGCGTCGCCTTGAGCGACCTCAGCACCAAATTCGGCAATGCCGTGCTCGATGCGACCGAAGCCTGGAGCGAGCATGTCACCGACGAAGCGGCGCTCGAAGGGGTGCCGGACAGCGACAGGGCGACCCTCGCCGCCTATGCGCAGGAACGCGGGCTGCCGGGCTGGCTCATCACCCTGCGCCAGCCCAGCGTGCTCGCCATCCTCTATCACGCCAGGGACCGGGCGCTGCGGGAACGGGTCTATCGCGCCTACAACACCCGCGCCTCCGACCAGGCAGAGGACAGCAGCCACGACAACAGCGAACGGATCGACGCGATCATGGCGCTGCGCCATGAGGCGGCGCAGATATTGGGCTTTGCCGATTCCGCCGCCCATTCGCTGGAAACCAAGATGGCCGCCGACGCTGACGAGGCGCTGGCCTTCCTGACCGATCTCGCCCGGCGGGCACGGCCGGTCGGGGAGCGTGAACTGGCCGACGCGCGCGCCTTCGCCGCCGACCATCTGGGGCTGGACGATGTGCGGCCCTGGGATCTTTCCTATGTCGCCGAAGCGATGCGCCGCACCCTGCACGGCGTCGATCAGGAGGCGCTGAAGGCCTATTTCCCCCTGCCCCGCGTGCTTGCGGGAACGCAGGCGCTGATCGGCCGGCTGTTCAACGTCCGCCTGGTCGCGCGCCAGGGCGTGTCGACCTGGCATCCGGACGTGCTGTTCTATGATGTGCTGGACGCGGACGACAGCGTGGTGGCGGGCGTCTATCTCGACCTGTTCGCGCGCGCTGGCAAGCGGGGCGGCGCATGGATGGACGTCTGTCGTTCGCGCTTCCGCGACGCCGATCGGCTGCATCTTCCCATCGCCTATCTCACCACCAATTTCGCGCCACCGTCGGGCGAACGGCCTTCGCTGCTGACGCATAACGACGTGGTGACGCTATTCCACGAATTCGGCCATGTGCTGCATCATCTGCTCACAGAGGTCGACCTGCCCTCCATCGGCGGCATCAGCGGCGTGGAATGGGATGCGGTGGAACTACCCAGCCAGTTCATGGAGAATTTCGCCTGGGACAGGGACACGCTGATCGGGCTGTCCGGCCATGTCGACAGCGGGGAACCGCTGCCGCAGGCGATGTTCGACCGGCTGCTGGCGGCGCGGCAGTTCCAGGCAGGCCTTGCCATTTTGCGCCAGATTGAATTCGCGACCTTCGACCTGCTGCTCCACCGCGACTATGATCCGGCGCAGGGCGCGCGGGTCAACGCCATGCTCGATCAGGTGCGCCGGGCGGTCGCCGTGATCCATCCGCCGGAATGGAACCGCTTCGCCCATGCCTTCAGCCATATCTTCGCGGGCGGTTATGCGGCGGGCTATTATTCCTATCTCTGGGCCGAACTCCTGTCGGCCGACGCCTTCGAGATTTTCGCCCATGCCGACATCCCCGGCGGCGGCGCGACCGCTTTCCGCCGCGAAATCCTCGCGGCTGGGGCCAGCCGCCCCGCGGCGGACAATTTCCGGGCCTTTGCCGGCCGCGCACCGGAGGTCGACGCCCTGCTGCGCATGCGGGGCCTGGCTGCCTAGGGTTTGTTCCTGTGAGATTGCGCGCTGCGCTGCCGTTCAGAAATGGGCGGTATATCCACCGTCCACCGCCAGCACCTGCCCGGTCACATAGGACGCCGCGTCCGACACCAGGAACAGCACCGGGCCGACAATCTCCTCCGGCCGTCCCCATCGCCCCAGCGACGTTCGCCGCGCCAGATGATCCGCAACGCCCGGATCGGCGATCATCTCCTCATTGGCCTCCGTCGCGAAATAGCCAGGCGCGACGGCATTCACCGTGATGCCGCGAACGCCCAGTTCCGCCGCCAGAGCCCGCGTCAGCGCGTCCAGCCCGCCCTTCGCCATGGTGTAGGCGGCATCACCCGATCGGGCGATCTGGCCCGCGATGGAGGTGACGTTGACGATCCGCCCGCCTTCCCTCATGTCGCCAGCCACCGCCCGGACAAGATCGAAGGGCGCGACCAGATTGACTTCCAGCATCCGCCGTACCGCGGGCCTGTCCAGCTCTCCGATCGGCCGGCGGTCGCGATGGCCGGCATTGTTGACCAATATGTCGATCGGGCGGCGGCGATCCAGTGCCGCCCGAAGCGCCTCCCCATCCTCCAGGTCGAAGATCAGCGGCTCGCCCGTCCCGCCTGCGGCGGCGATGGCGGCGGCCGTGTCCTGAAGCTGCGCCGCCCGTCGGCCATGGAGCAGGACATGCGCGCCCGCCCCCGCAAGGCCCAGCGCGATTTCGCGTCCCAGGCCGCGCCCGGCCCCGGTGACGAGGGCGATCTTCCCTTGCAACATTCAACCTTCTCCACCAGCCGGTCAGGCGAGGGCGAAGGCCTTGCCCCGCCCACGATTGATGAACAGCACCAGCCCAGCGCCGATCAGGCACAATATCCCTGCCGCGACGAAGGCGGGCATATAGCTTTGCCAGACCGTCCGGGAAAGACCGCCCGCCAGCGCCGCACTCGCGGCGCCCAGCTGGTGACCGGCGAAGATCCAGCCGAACACGACATTGGCCCGTTCCGGCCCAAAACGCTGCGCCGTCAGCTTGACGGTCGGCGGCACGGTCGCAACCCAGTCCAGACCATAGAAGGCCGCGAAGATCGACAGGCTGTAAAGCGAGAAATCGCTGAACGGCAAATAGAGCAGCGACAGCCCCCGCAGCCCGTAATAGCAGCACAGCAGCCAGCGATTGTCGAACCGGTCCGACAGCCAGCCCGACGCGAGCGTACCTGCAAAGTCGAACAGCCCCATCATCGCCAGCATCGACGCCGCGCCCACCGCCGCCAGCCCATAATCCCCGCACAGCGCGATGAAATGCGTCTGGACCAGCCCGTTGGTGCTGGCGCCGCATATGTAGAAGGTGAAGAACAATATCCAGAAGCTCGGCACCCGCGCGGCGTCGGCCAATATGCGAAGCGGGCTGATCAGCAGGGCACCGAAACCGGCTGGCTGGGCTGGCACGGGATGGACCTCGCTCTCGCCATAGGGCGGCAGGCCGAGGTCGGAGGGACGATCCCGCATCAGCAGCAGCACGGCCAGCGCCGCCAGCAGGATCGCTCCGCACACCAGCAGGATGGCGGCCCGCCAGCCGAAACGCTCCGTCAACGCGGCAAGCAGCGGCAGGAAGGCCAGTTGGCCCGTCGCGGTGCTGGCGGACAGCAGTCCCATGACCAGCCCCCGCCGATGGGTGAACCAGCGCGTGGCGACGGTGGCGCCCAGCACCATGGCGGTAAGGCCCGTGCCTATGCCGATGACCACGCCCCATAGCAGGACCAGTTGCCACAATTGGGTCATGCCCATCGACAGCAGCAGCCCGCCGATGACGATCGACAGCGAGATCAGCATCATCCGCCGCACGCCGAAGCGGTTCATGAAGGCGGCGGCAAACGGCCCCATGCAGCCGAACAGGACGAAGCGTATGGCCAGCGCCCCAGAAATATCCGCCGCGCTCCAGCCGAATTCCTTCTGCAGCGGGATGATGAACACGCCGGGCGCGCCTACCGCGCCCGCGACGACCAGCATGGTGAGGAAGGTCGCGGCCAGCACCGCCCAGCCATAATGGATTTGCCGCGCACCCATATGGCGCGCGAGGATGGCGGACAGCATGCAGGCCTCGGTTCCGGATCGACAGACCGGCATTTGATGGTGATCATCGTCAAATGGTCAAGGGGCCAGTTGGCGCGCCGTGGACATGAACAACCGGCGCTGGCGGGTGCAGCGTCTTACCGCGCAGGCGGCTGAATGACCGCATCCTCCCGCTTTTCCGGACGGATGTAGATGGAGGTGAGTTCGGGGATGGCGCGCTTCAACTCGCTCTCCATCTCCTCGATCAGGCTTTCGGCCCGGCCCATGAGCAGGTCGTCGTCGAAATCGGCGCTGATCGCCACGAAGACGGCATCGGGCGCTGTGTGGATGGTGCGGATGTGATTGACGGCGGTGATCTCCGGCCGCCGGTCGAGCAGCCGCCGCACGGTGTCGATGATCGCTCGGTCAGCGCTCTCCCCGATCAGCAGGCCCTTTGCCTCCCGCGCCAGCAGGACCGCCACCCCGCCCAGCACCAGCCCGATGATGATGGAGGCGACGCCGTCCAGTCGGGCATCGCCGAAATAATGGCTCGCCCAGACGCCGATCGCCGCCACGACCAGACCGATGAGAGCGGCGCTGTCTTCGAACAGGACGATAAAACCCGCCGGATCCTTCGACCGGCGGATCGACTGCCACCAGCTGCTCGGCCCCCGGCTGCGCCCGAATTCGCGCACGGCGATGGTCCAGGACGTGCCCTCCAGCAGGAAGGCGATGGCCAGGACCGCGTAATTGACGGCCGGATCGCGCAGCGGCTCCGGCCGCGCGACATGCAGCCAGCCCTCATAGACCGATACGCCCGCACCAACCGCGAAGATCAGGATCGCGACGACGAAAGCCCAGAAATACAGTTCGCGCCCATAGCCGAAGGGATGGGCCGCATCGGCCGGCCGCTTCGCCTTGGACTGACCATGAAGCAGCAGCAGCTGGTTGCCGCTGTCGACCAGCGAATGCACCCCCTCCGTCAGCATGGAGGAGGAGCCGGTCAGCGCGGAGGCGATGAATTTGGCGACTGCTATCCCGACATTGGCCAGCAGCGCGCCATAAAGGACGATATTTTCCCGGACATGCGCGGCGCGACCACCCTTCTCCACGAACGTTCAGCCCGGATAGGGGGCGAACTGGAACAGGCGCGCCGCACGCGCCACGTCGTCCGCAATCATCGCATCGGTAGAGCTCGACCGCCCCTCCACCGCCTTCCGGGTAGAATTGAGAGCCAGAGCTTTCACAACCATCGCCTATCTCCATCTGCCCCATTCGCACGGCGAATCGGGTTCCGGCCAATGAACTCCCCGGCGGGGGATGAGTTCTTCGGGCAGAGGAGATTTGCAATGCCCGAAATCCAGGAGATGATCCACGAAGATGGCCTGCCCGGTCATGAAAGCCGGCTGGAACCCAGGCCCGAATGGGAACCCCGCTACCCCGGCTCCGGCCGTCTGGAGGGCAAGGTGGCGATCGTCACCGGCGCCGACAGCGGTATCGGGCGGGCGGTTGCCGCTCTCTACGCCCGCGAAGGCGCCGATGTCGCCATATTCTATCTCTGCGAACATGACGATGCGGCCCGGACCGCGGCGATCGTCCGCGCGGAGGGACGGCGGGCACTGGCCGCGGCGGGCGACCTGGGCGACCGGGACTTCTGCCAGCGGGCGGTGGCGCAGGTGGTGAAGGAGCTCGGCCGGATCGACATTCTCGTCAACAATGCGGGCGAACAGCATCCCGACAGCGATATCACCGACATCAGCGAGGAACAGCTGCGCCGGACCTTTCAGACCAATATCTTCGCCATGTTCTTCCTGACGCAGGCGGTGCGGCCGCACCTGAAGCGCGGGGCGGCGATCGTCAACTGTACCTCCGTCACCATGTATCAGGGGTCGAAGGAACTGCTCGACTATTCGAGCACGAAGGGAGCGATCACTGCCTTCACCCGGTCCCTGTCGGAAAATCTGGTGGGCGACGGCATCAGGGTGAACGCCGTCGCGCCGGGGCCGATCTGGACTCCGCTCAACCCCAGCGGCGGGGCCAGTCCGGAAAAACTGGCGCATTTCGGGGAGAGCACGCCCATGGGCAGGCCCGGCCAGCCCAATGAGGTCGCCCCCGCCTTCCTCTTCCTCGCCTGCGACGACGCCAGCTACATGTCGGGCCAGGTGCTGCATCCCAATGGCGGCACCATCGTCAACGGTTAGAGCATTTTCAAGTTGACCGTTTACGGTCGGCGGCTCGGAAAATGCGGCATCAAAAGACCGGAGCGTTTCTGCTCATTCAGATCGCCGCTCTGGATTCCTTGTTTTCCGCGATTTCTTGACCAGCGATCGGTTCCGATCGCTTGGAAATCGCTCTAGCCGGCATGATCGGAGGTTGCCGCGCCGTCTCTCAGGCGATCCGCGATCCCGCCCAGCCTTCGCCCCCTCTTCCCAGTGAAGACCGGGGGACCGCCCGCCTGTTCAGGCTGATGACGGCGCTGTTTTCGCTCCATGACTGGATCAGCGCGGGAATGGTCTCCGAAGGGGCGGGGCGGCTGAAATAGAAACCCTGGGCATAATCGCAGCCCATCTCGCGCAGCCTGATCGACTGGTCCGCCTCTTCCACGCCTTCGGCCACCACCTTCATGTTGAGCGCCCGGCCCAACGTGATCAGCGCGGATACGATGGCGCCGTCGCTCTCGCGCGCGGTGACGCCGCTGACGAAAGATCGGTCGATCTTCAGCGTGCTGACCGGCAGGGACCGCAAATGGGTGAGCGAAGCGAAGCCGGTCCCGAAATCGTCGAGCGCCAGCGGGATGTTGCACATGTGCAGTTCGTCGATGGAACGGCGGACCGTGTCCGATCCGGCGCCCAGGAACACGCCCTCCGTGATCTCGATCTCGATCGAATCGGGCGCGATCGAAAAACGCTCCATCGTCTCGATCAACCGTCCGGCAAAACGCTCCCGCCGCAATTCGGCGGACGAGACATTGATGGCGACATGCCCCACGGCCAGGCCGCGCGCGCGCCAGGCGGCCATGTCGGAAAAGACCTGGCTGGTCATCGTCTGGCCGATCATATCGGCGACGTCATGATCGTCGAACGCCGCGTAGATCTCGGCCGGCGACCGGATGGTGCCGCAACTGTCGCGCCACCGCAGCAGCGCTTCAAATCCGACCAGCTCGCCGGTCTGCAACGACACCTTGGGCTGATAATAGCTTATGATAGTGCCGTCGCGCACCGCGGTCCTGGCCCGGTTGATCATCGCCACCCGTTCCTGCATGTCCTCCAGCAACGACTGCTCGAACATCTGCACCCGCCCGCGCCCCAGCGACTTGGCGCGGTACAGCGCCAGGTCGGCGTGACGCAGCAATTCGGTCGCCACGCGCCCGTCCTCCGGGAATGCGGCGACGCCGACGCTGACCCGGCATTCCAGCGAACGTCCCGCCGCGAACAGCGTCTCGCGGATGGTGAGCGCGCGATCGGCAAGATCTGCCAGTTGCTGCCGGTTGTCGGCGTTCTCGATCAATATGGCGAATTCGTCGCCGCCCAGACGCGCCACCACTCCCTCGCCGGCGAAGATCGCCTTCAGGCGCGCTGCAAAGCTCTTCAGCAGGTCAT